>RCUI01000090.1_pt1 | contig 33635 bp, 25 predicted proteins | sample 2166121 | NCBI WGS metagenome assembly RCUI01 (sample SAMN09932700, study PRJNA488358) | compost metagenome | feature: garden; material: soil; isolation source: compost soil in succinic acid-enriched culture | place: Germany: Experimental Botanical Garden Goettingen | collected 2016-01-27
GCCTGTGCCGCAACCTGGGCCATGCCCAGCAGGATGCCGCCATTCGCCTGCGCGTACCGGAATTGACCTACCGCTTCGAGGACCGGGTGCAGGGCATTTTTGAACAACACCTGGGGCGCGAAGTGGGCGATTTTGTGATCCGCCGTCGCGATGGCCTCTACGCCTATCAACTGGCCGTCGTGCTGGATGATGCCTGGCAAGGGGTGACCGATATCGTGCGTGGCGCCGACTTGCTCGACAACACTCCACGCCAGCTCTACCTGCAGGAACTGCTGGGCCTGTCGCAGCCTCGCTACCTGCATGTTCCGCTGATCACCCAGCCTGACGGACATAAACTGGGCAAGAGTTACCGCTCCGCTCCATTACCTGCCGAACAAGCGACGCCGCTGATCCTGCGCGCCTTGCGCGCGCTGGGCCAACCCACTGATCCCGCCATGCAACACGCCCGGCCCGCCGAGGTACTGGCCCATGCCGCGCGGCACTGGAGCGCCAATGCCGTCCCCCGGCGCCTGAACGTGCCCGAAGCAGACCTGCACTGAATCCGGTAGGAATGGGCCTGCCCAGCGATTACACGCTCGCGGGGCAAGCGCGCTCCTACACAAAGCTCAATAAATTCAAAACTTTGGCGAAAGCACGCCCATCCGTTACCATCGCCGCAGCCATTTGCGCCAATAATAAGTCCAAGCAGCAGCGCCCTAACCTTTGAGGCCAGCATGTATATCTATCGTTTGGTCCTGCTTCTGGTCGTGGGGATCTACCTGTTCTCCCCGGCCATCATGGACTGGTGGATCGAGCCAACCGGTGCCTGGTATCGCCCATACCTGCTCTGGCTGATCCTGATCGTCGTGACCTTTATCCTGCAGAGCCAACGTGATGCCGATGAGCTTTAGCCTGACCCAGATGATCCTGATCAGCGCCGCCTACCTGCTGGTGCTGTTCGGCGTGGCCTGGGTCAGCGAACGCGGCATGATCCCGCGCTCGATCATTCGCCACCCGCTGACCTATACCCTGTCACTCGGGGTCTACGCGAGTGCCTGGGCCTTCTATGGCTCGGTCGGCCTGGCCTACCAGTACGGCTATGGATTCCTCGCCTGCTACCTCGGTGTTTCCGGCGCCTTCCTGCTGGCGCCGGTGTTGCTGTACCCCATTCTGAAGATCACCCGCACCTATCAGCTGTCGTCCCTGGCCGACCTGATCGCCTTCCGCTTCCGCAGCACCTGGGCTGGTGCGCTGACCACGGTGTTCATGCTGATCGGCGTGCTGCCGTTGCTGGCGTTGCAGATCCAGGCGGTGGCCGATTCCATCAGCATCCTCACCGGTGAACCTGTAAAGGCCAGAGTGGCCCTGGCGTTCTGCGCGCTGATTACCCTATTCACCATTTTCTTCGGCTCGCGGCATATCGCCACACGGGAAAAGCACGAAGGCCTGGTATTCGCGATTGCCTTCGAGTCGGTCATCAAGCTTCTGGCGCTGGGGGGCATCGGCCTGTATGCCCTCTATGGCGTGTTCGGCGGCCCGCACCAGCTGGAAGTCTGGCTGCTGCAGAACCAGACCGCCCTGGCCGCACTGCACACCCCCTTGCAGGAAGGTCCATGGCGCACCTTGCTGCTGGTGTTCTTTGCCTCGGCCATCGTCATGCCGCACATGTACCACATGGCCTTTACCGAGAACCTCAATCCGCGCTCGCTGGTCAGCGCCAGCTGGGGCCTGCCGCTGTTCCTGCTGCTGATGAGCCTGGCGGTGCCGCTGATCCTCTGGGCGGGCCTCAAGATGGGCGCCACTACCAGCCCCGAGTACTTCACCCTGGGCCTGGGCATTGCCGCCAACAACCAGGCGCTTGCCTTGCTTGCCTATGTCGGTGGTCTGTCTGCCTCCAGCGGCCTGATCATTGTCACGACCCTGGCGCTCTCAGGCATGGCCCTCAACCATCTGGTACTGCCGCTGTACCAACCGCCAGCCGAGGGCAATATCTATCGTTGGCTGAAGTGGACCCGCCGGGCCTTGATCGTCGCCATCATTGCCGCAGGTTTCGGTTTCTACCTGACCCTGGGCAGCCAGCAGGATCTTGCCAACCTGGGCATCGTCGCCTTCGTTGCCACCCTGCAGTTCTTGCCCGGCGTCCTCTCGGTCCTGTACTGGCCGACCGCCAATCGACGTGGGTTCATCGCCGGGCTGCTCGCCGGGATCCTGGTGTGGATGGTGACCATGTTGCTGCCGCTGGTGGGCAACCTGCAGGGTTTCTACATCCCGCTGCTGAACATGATCTACGTGCTCGACGACACCAGCTGGCACATGGCAGCCATTGCCTCGCTGGCAGCGAACGTGCTGTTGTTCACCCTGATCTCGCTGTTCACCAACGCCAGCAGCGAAGAAGTCAGCGCTGCCGAAGCCTGTGCCGTCGACAACGTGCGCCGCCCACAGCGGCGCGAGCTGCATGCCGCGTCCCCCCAGGAGTTCGCCACGCAACTGGCCAAGCCCCTGGGTGCCAAGGCGGCACAAAAGGAAGTCGAGCAGGCCCTGCGCGACCTTTACCTGCCGTTCGATGAACGCCGCCCCTATGCACTGCGCCGCCTGCGCGATCGGATCGAGGCCAACCTGTCAGGCCTGATGGGCCCCAGTGTTGCCCAGGACATGGTGGAAACCTTCCTCCCCTACAAATCCGGTAATGAGAACTACGTCACCGAAGACATCCACTTCATCGAAAGCCGCCTGGAAGACTACCACTCACGTCTGACCGGCCTTGCCGCCGAACTCGATGCCCTGCGTCGCTACCACCGCCAGACCCTGCAAGAACTGCCCATGGGCGTCTGTTCGCTGGCCAAGGACCAGGAAATCCTGATGTGGAACAAGGCCATGGAAGAGCTCACCGGCATCCCGGCCAAGCGCGTGGTAGGCTCTCGCCTGACCACCATCGGCGAACCCTGGCGCGGGCTGTTGCTGGGCTTTATCAATGTCCCCGATGAACACCTGCACAAGCAGCGCCTGGGGCTCGATGGCCAGACTCGCTGGCTGAACCTGCACAAGGCCGCCATCGACGAGCCGCTTGCGCCGGGCAACAGCGGCCTGGTGGTACTGGTCGAAGACTTGACCGAAACCCAGGCCCTGGAAGACAAGCTGGTGCACTCCGAGCGCCTGGCCAGCATCGGCCGCCTGGCTGCAGGCGTCGCCCACGAAATCGGCAACCCGGTCACTGGTATCGCCTGCCTGGCCCAGAACCTGCGCGAAGAACGTGAAGACGATGGCGAGATCACCGAGCTCAGCAGCCAGATTCTGGAACAGACCAAACGTATCTCGCGCATCGTGCAATCGCTCATGAGCTTTGCCCATGCCGGTAGCCACCAGCAAAGCGACGAGCCGGTGTGCCTGGCTGAAGTGGCGCAGGATGCCATCGGTCTCCTGGCCTTGAACCGGCGCAATTTCGAAGTACAGTTCTTCAACCTGTGCGACCCCGAGCACTGGGTCGAGGGCGATCCGCAACGCCTGGCCCAGGTACTGATCAACCTGCTTTCCAACGCCCGCGATGCCTCCCCTCCCGGCAGCGCCGTAAGGGTCAAGAGCGAAGCGAGCGAGCATACCGTCGACCTGATCGTCGAGGACGAAGGCAGCGGTATTCCGAAAAACATCATGGATCGTCTGTTCGAACCCTTCTTCACTACCAAGGACCCGGGCGAAGGTACCGGACTGGGGCTTGCTCTGGTCTATTCCATCGTGGAAGAGCATTATGGACAAATCACCATCGACAGCCCGGCCGATACCCAGAGCCAGCGTGGCACTCGGATCCGAGTCACCCTGCCGCGCCATGTCGTAGCGACGTCCGCTGTGAACTGAGACCGTCGAGAGAATTGAATCAATGCCGCACATTCTGATCGTCGAAGACGAAACCATCATCCGCTCGGCACTGCGTCGACTGCTCGAGCGGAACCAGTACCAGGTCAGCGAAGCCGGCTCGGTGCAGGAAGCCCAGGAACGCTTCAGCATTGCCACCTTCGACCTGATTGTCAGCGACCTGCGCCTGCCCGGCGCCCCGGGCACCGAGCTGATCAAGCTCGGCCAGGGTACGCCGGTGCTGATCATGACCAGCTACGCAAGCCTGCGCTCTGCCGTCGACTCGATGAAGATGGGCGCGGTGGACTATATCGCCAAGCCGTTCGATCATGACGAAATGCTCCAGGCGGTAGCGCGTATCCTGCGCGATCGCCAGAACGCTCCGACGGTTCCCACCGAGCCCCGTGGCAATGGCAAGTCTGCTCCGGCAGACAAAGGCACCAGCAATGCGGCCAATGGCGAGATCGGCATCATAGGCTCATGCCCCCCGATGCAGGACCTGTACGGCAAGATCCGCAAGGTGGCGCCTACTGACTCCAATGTATTGATCCAGGGGGAGTCGGGCACTGGCAAGGAACTGGTCGCCCGTGCCTTGCACAATCTGTCGCGCCGGGCCAAGGCACCGATGATTTCGGTGAACTGCGCAGCGATTCCTGAAACCCTGATCGAATCGGAACTCTTCGGCCACGAAAAAGGCGCCTTTACCGGTGCCAGCGCCGGCCGCGCCGGCCTGGTCGAAGCCGCAGACGGCGGCACCCTGTTCCTCGACGAGATTGGTGAGCTGCCCCTGGAAGCCCAGGCGCGCCTGCTTAGGGTGTTGCAGGAAGGCGAGATCCGCCGGGTCGGCTCGGTGCAGTCGCAAAAGGTCGATGTGCGCCTGATCGCGGCAACCCACCGTGACCTGAAGAACCTGGCCAAGGTCGGCCAGTTCCGTGAAGACCTTTATTACCGCTTGCACGTCATCGCCCTCAAGCTACCCGCCTTGCGCGAGCGCGGCGCCGACGTCAACGAAATCGCCAACGCCTTCCTCGCCCGCCAGAGTGCGCGCATCGGTCGTAACGACCTGCGCTTTGGCCATGACGCAGAACAGGCCATCCGTCACTACTCCTGGCCCGGTAACGTCCGGGAACTGGAGAATGCGGTCGAGCGTGCGGTCATTCTTTGCGAAAGCCCGGAAATCTCCGCCGACCTCCTGGGTATCGACATCGAGCTGAGTGATCTGGACGACGATGAACCCTTCGCCAACCTGCCCAGCAGTGGCAGTACGGCCAGCAACACCAGCCACGAGCCCACCGAGGACCTGTCCCTTGAGGACTATTTCCAGCACTTCGTACTCGAGCACCAGGACCACATGACCGAGACCGAGCTTGCACGCAAGCTGGGGGTCAGTCGCAAGTGCCTGTGGGAACGTCGTCAGCGTCTGGGCATCCCACGGCGCAAGAGCGGCGCGACCAGCGACAGCTGATACCTTTCAGCTGTCACCGCGGGCGCGCGGCGGTAACACTGTCACGTTGCGACAAACTGTTACCTCGCCACAATCTCGTAACAAAAACCGGGGCTTACGGTAACGAAGCCTCGGTTTTTTTTTACCGTCCAAGGCCCGCAGAATCGCTCCAACCCCTTGTTTTACTGGGGTTTGCAAAAGTTGGCACGGCACCTGCTATATGTTTGGTACAAGAACAATAACAAGCACTGCAAAAGACAATAAAAATAAGACGAATCGGCTCACGCACAATAAGAACAAGACGGCGGAGGCGCAGCTAACTGATTCTTTTGGAGAGGAGTTGTATTTGGGGCTTGCCCCACAACCAGGCAGAGAACAACAAAAACTGCACTCAAGCAGGGCCTGAACTGGTTGGATCGCATGATCATTGCAACCTCAGCGACCAAAGCAATCCGTTTGCTCTTGAATCCCGGTTAGGGAGATCGTCCACAAGCTTTGCGTTTTGTGGATAGGGCACTCAACAAAAACAAGAAGCCCGGCAAAAAAACAATAAGAGCACGCAACTACTTCTTGGGGAGCTTCGGCTCCCCTTGTAGTTTCTCCCCTCCCGCATCACCCCTCTTCGCTAGCGCCTACACCATCCCCCCAGTAAATGCTAGAATCCCCGCCCATCATGCGGCCATTCTTCTTTTTTGGCCGAACATTCCTTCAAACAGTGCATCCCATGCTGAAGAAGCTGTTCCAGTCGTTCCGTCCTCCCGTACGTGGTCCGCACCACAAGCGCACCACGCCTGAAGTGATCAATAGCGGTCAACACTCGCTGCAACGTGGCCAATTCAGTCGTCATGCGGTGAGCATCGTCGAGCGCCTGCAAAATGCTGGCTACCAGGCCTATCTGGTTGGTGGCTGCGTGCGTGACCAACTCCTGGGGATTACCCCCAAGGACTTCGACGTCGCCACCAGTGCCACGCCAGAACAGGTTCGCGCCGAGTTTCGCAACGCACGCATCATTGGTCGCCGTTTCAAACTGGTTCACATCCATTTCGGACGTGAAATCATCGAAGTCGCCACCTTCCGCGCCAACCACCCGGAAAGCGAAGCTGAAGACAGCCACACCTCGTCACGTAACGAGAGTGGACGAATTCTGCGCGACAACGTCTATGGCACCCTGGAAGAAGACGCGCAACGCCGCGACTTCACCATCAACGCCCTGTACTACGACCCGGTCAGCGAGCGCATCCTCGACTACGCCAATGGCGTACACGATATTCGCAATCGCCTGATCCGCCTGATTGGCGATCCGACCCAGCGGTACCAGGAAGACCCGGTACGGATGCTGCGTGCCGTGCGGTTTGCCGCCAAGCTGAATTTCGGCATCGAGAAGCACACCGTGCAGCCGATTCGCGACCTGGCGCCCATGCTGCGTGAAATTCCAGCCGCCCGCCTGTTCGAGGAAACGCTCAAGCTGTTCCTCTCCGGCTACGCCGCCGATACGTTCGAGATGCTGGTCGACCTGCAACTGTTCGATCCACTGTTCCCGGCCAGTGCCGAGGCCCTGGAAGAACACCCGACCTATACGCATACCCTGATCAGCCAGGCACTGATCAACACCGACTTGCGCATCAAGCAAGGCAAGCCTGTGACGCCCGCGTTCCTGTTTGCCGCCATGCTCTGGCCGGCCTTGCCAGGTCGAGCGTTGCGCCTGCAAAGCCGTGGCATGCCGCCGATTCCGGCCATGAACGAAGCGGCCCATGAGCTGATCGCCGAACAGTGCCAGCGCATTGCAATCCCCAAGCGGTTCACCCTGCCGATCCGCGAGATCTGGGACATGCAAGAGCGTCTGCCGCGGCGCAGCGGCAAGCGTGCCGACCTGTTGCTGGACAACCCACGCTTCCGGGCCGGTTACGATTTCCTGTTGCTGCGCGAGAGTGCTGGCGAGGAAACCGACGGCCTGGGCCAATGGTGGACCGACTACCAGGACTGCAACGACACCGAGCGCCGCGACATGATTCGTGAGCTGGGCTCTCGTGACGAAGGTACCGGTGCCGCTCCGCGCAAACGCAAGCGCAGCCCGAGCAAACGCAAACGTGCCGACGCCGCAGGCGAATAAAGCATGGAGCGCGTGTATATCGGCCTGGGCAGCAATCTGGATGAGCCTAACCAACAGTTGCGCAGTGCAATCGATTCGCTGCGCCAGCTGCCTGAAACAACGATGACGGGGGTTTCTGCGTTCTACAGCAGCGAATCACTGTCACCGGGCCAACCGCGCTACACCAATGCCGTTGCCGCCCTGGAAACCGATCTGCCGCCACTGACGCTGCTTGATAGCTTGCAGGCCATCGAGGCCGCCCAGGGCCGCGAGCGCAAGGAGCGCTGGGGCCCGCGCACCCTCGACCTGGACATCCTGCTGTACGGCGACCAGGTTATCGACATTCCCCGCCTCAAGGTCCCGCATTACCACATGCAGGCCCGACCGTTCGTCCTTTACCCCCTTGCCGAACTGGTCCCGAACGACTTCCTCCTGGCCGATGGGCGCGCGCTCGCCCAACTGCTGGCAGATTGCCCGTTCGTCGGCCTGGAGCGCCTGTAGACGGGTACTCCCCCACACGGTAACGCCTGTAACAGCGCATTCGTAACAATGCGGTAACAGGGTAATTGACTTCAGCCCCCTCCCTCACGACTATAGGCGTCCGACGGCGCCTGTGCGCCGAAAAAAGGCGTATATAGGCCTGGAACAGGTCGCAATTAAAACACCACGATCGATGATGTGCTGTTCCAGAAGATGAATACACGCGTTGTACGCAGTCGTTTTTCACAGCGCCTGAACGAGGATTCCTTTTCATGCCAGAAGTAACCCTGACCACCCTGCAGAGCCTCAAGGCCAAGGGTGAGAAAATAACCATGCTGACCTGCTATGACGCGACCTTTGCTCAGGCTGCCAGCCGTGCCGGCGTGGAAATCCTGCTGGTGGGTGACTCCCTGGGCATGGTCCTGCAGGGCCATGACAGCACCCTGCCCGTCAGCACCGCCGACATGGCCTACCACACCGCCTGTGTGAAGCGCGGAAACGAAGGCGCGCTGATCCTTGCCGACTTGCCCTTCATGGCCTACGCCACTGCCGACCAGGCCTTCGCCAACTGTGGCGCCCTGATGCAGGCTGGCGCCCATATGGTCAAGATCGAGGGTGCCGCCTGGCTGGGCGATACCATTCGCATGCTCGCCGAACGTGGCGTACCGGTATGTGCCCACATGGGCCTGACCCCTCAGGCGGTCAACATTCTGGGTGGCTACAAGGTCCAGGGTCGCCAGGAAAGCCAGGCGCGCCAGATGCGTGCCGACGCCATTGCCCTCGAGCAGGCCGGCGCCGCCATGCTGCTGCTTGAATGCGTACCGAGCGAACTGGCGGCTGAAATCACCCAGGCAGTGAGTATTCCAGTGATTGGCATCGGCGCCGGCAGCGCGACCGACGGTCAGGTCCTGGTGCTGCACGACATGCTGGGCTTGTCGTTGACTGGTCGAGTGCCCAAGTTCGTGAAAAACTTCATGGCCGGTCAGAGCGACATCCAGGGTGCGCTCCAGGCCTACGTAACAGCGGTCAAGGACGTCAGCTTCCCAGGCAGCGAACACGGGTTCAGTGCATGAATACAGTCAAGACCGTCCGCGAACTGCGCGCCGCCGTGGCGCGCGCGCGCAGTGAAGGCAAGCGCATCGGCTTCGTACCGACCATGGGCAACCTGCACAGCGGCCATGCCGCCTTGGTGACCAAGGCCGCGCAGCGTGCCGACTTCGTGGTCGCCAGCATCTTTGTCAATCCGTTGCAGTTTGGCCCCAGCGAAGACCTCGACAAATACCCTCGTACCCTCGCTGCCGACCAGGAGACCCTGCTCCAGGCGGGTTGCCACCTGCTGTTCGCGCCCACTGTCGAAGAAATGTACCCCGACGGCACGGCCGGCCAGACCCGGGTCAGCGTCCCACAATTGTCTGAAGGCCTGTGCGGTGCCAGCCGCCCGGGGCACTTCGAAGGCGTGGCGACCGTGGTCAACAAGCTGTTCAACATGGTCCAACCGGACTTGGCCGTGTTCGGCCAGAAGGACTTCCAGCAGCTCGCGGTGATCCGCGCGCTGGTACGCGACCTGAACATGCCGATCCAGATCATTGGCGAGCCTACCGTGCGCGCCGACGATGGCCTGGCGTTGTCGTCGCGCAACGGCTACCTGAACGAAGAACAACGCGCCACCGCGCCAGCGTTGTATCGCGTGCTGAGCGCCATGGCCGCGGCCATCGAGCAAGGCACGCGTGATTACCCGGCCCTGATCGCCGGCAGCCAGGAACAACTAATCGCTGCCGGCTTTCGCCCCGACTACCTGGAAGTCCGCCAGGCCCTCAGCCTGCGCCCGGCCACCGCCGATGACCGCGACCTGGTGATCCTCGTGGCTGCGTTCCTGGGGGCGACGCGCCTGATCGACAACCTGCACCTGAACCTCGACGACCAGTAACAAGATCCCGCAGAGGAACCCCATGCACGCCATCATGCTCAAGGCCAAACTGCACCGCGCCGAAGTCACCCACGCGGTGCTCGACTACGAAGGCTCCTGCGCCATCGACGGCCTCTGGCTCGACCTGGCCGGTATTCGCGAGTACGAACAGATCCAGATCTACAACATCGACAATGGCGAGCGCTTCACCACCTATGCTATTCGCGGCGAAGAAGGCTCGCGGATGATCTCGGTCAACGGCGCTGCCGCACACAAGGCCAAGGTCGGTGACCGGGTGATCATCTGTGCCTATGCTCACTACAGCGAAGCCGAGCTGGTCAACTTCAAGCCCCGCATGCTCTACATGGCCCCAGGTAACGAGCTGAGCCACACCAGCAACGCCATTCCTGTACAGCTGGCCTAAGGTCAGCCCCCTGTCAGGCAGGCTGGTGGCGTTAATTGCCATCAGCTTGCAAACGGGTCGCTTTTTCCAGTGTCCAAGGCAGTTCAAGCAATAAGGAAACCTGCAGCGATGGCGTACTACCGCACCCCTCATGATGTAACGACCTTGCCCGCGTGGCAGGCGCTCCAGCAACACCGCGAAGCCATGCAGGAATTCAGCATGCGCGAAGCATTCAATGCCGATCCGCAACGTTTCGACCAACTGTCCCTGAGCTGCTGCGGCCTGTTCCTCGACTACTCGAAGAATTTAATCAACGGCCAGACCCGCGACCTGTTGGTCAACCTGGCCAACGAAGTCGGCTTGCAGGACGCGATCAAATCGCTGTTCGCCGGCGAAATCCTCAACGCCTCCGAAGGCCGCCCGGCGCTGCACACGGCCCTGCGCCGTCCGGTGGGCGACAAGTTGAACGTCAACGGCGTCAATGTGATGCCCGAGGTGCACAAGGTCCTGAACCAGGTAACCGAACTGGTCGGGCGCATCCATGACGGCCTGTGGCGCGGTTACAGCGAAAAGCCGATCACTGACGTGGTGAACATCGGTATCGGCGGCTCGTTCCTGGGCCCCGAGCTGGTCTCGGAAGCCTTGCTGCCCTACGCCCAGCGCGGCGTACGCTGCCACTACCTGGCCAATATCGACGGCAGCGAGTTCCACGAGCTGTCGGCCAAGCTTCGCGCCGAAACCACGCTGTTCATCGTTTCATCGAAATCCTTCAACACCCTGGAAACCCTGAAGAACGCCCAAGCGGCGCGCAGCTGGTACCTGGCCCAAGGTGGTTCTGAAGCCGAGCTGTACAAGCACTTCATCGCTGTTTCCAGCAACAAGGCCGCCGCCGTGGCCTTTGGTATACGCGAAGAAAATATCTTCCCGATGTGGGACTGGGTGGGCGGTCGTTATTCGCTGTGGTCGGCGATCGGCCTGCCGATCGCATTGGCCATCGGCACTGCCAACTTTAAGGAGCTGCTGTCGGGTGCCTACACCATGGACCAGCACTTCCAGAACGCGCCTTTCGAGCAGAACATGCCAGTGCTGCTGGCCCTCTTGGGTGTCTGGTACGGTAACTTCTGGGGGGCGCAGAGCCATGCAATCCTTCCCTATGACCACTACCTGCGAAACATCACCAAGCACCTGCAGCAGTTGGACATGGAGTCGAACGGCAAGAGCGTTCGCCAGGACGGCACCCCAGTCAACCACGACACCGGTCCGGTGATCTGGGGTGGCGTGGGCTGCAACGGCCAGCACGCCTACCATCAGTTGCTGCACCAGGGCACCCAGCTGATCCCGGCCGACTTCATCGTTCCGGTCGTCAGTTTCAATCCGGTCGCCGATCATCATCAGTGGCTATACGCCAATTGCCTGTCGCAAAGCCAGGCCCTGATGCTCGGCAGAACACGCGCCGAAGCAGAAGCCGAACTGCGCGACAAAGGCCTGGCCGAAGACGACATCCAGAAACTTGCGCCACACAAGGTGATACCGGGCAACCGTCCGAGCAACACCCTGGTGGTCGAGCGCATCAGCCCCCGTCGCCTGGGTGCGCTGGTTGCGATGTACGAGCACAAAGTGTTCGTGCAGAGCGTGATCTGGGGTATCAACGCCTTCGACCAATGGGGCGTGGAGTTGGGCAAGGAGCTTGGCAAGGGTGTGTACCAGCGCCTGACCGGCGGCATCGAAGAGCCCGCCGAGGACGCATCCACCCAAGGCCTGATCAACTTCTTCCGCAGCCGCCACCGCGGTTGAACCGCCTTCGCTACCCCGGGTCGAACGAACACGGCCAGGGGTAGCGGCTACACTGTTCTGACACTGTTGCAGGCGCCTGCCCCCGGCAGGCTTCTGACTAAAACAAGCAGAACAGGACCCCGCCATGTTCGATATCAGCGCATATCCCCATGCCGACGCCGTCAGCAAAGCGGCACGACTGAGCCAGGCCGATTACGAGCGCCTGTACCGCCAGTCGATAGAAGATCCCGATGCCTTCTGGACAGAACAGGCCAAACGCCTGGACTGGATAAAACCCTTCGCCAGTGTTCAGCACAGCGACATGAAGACCGGCCAGGCACGCTGGTTTGAAGGCGCGCAACTCAATGTCAGTTACAACTGCATCGATCGTCACCTGGCCACGCGCGCCGATCAAGTCGCGATCATCCGCGAAGGCGACGATCACAACGATTCCAGCCAGATCACCTACCGCGAATTGCATGACAAGGTCAGCCGCCTGGCCAACGTGCTCAAGCAGCGCGGGGTGAAAAAAGGTGACCGGGTGTGCATCTACATGCCGATGATTCCCGAAGCGGCGTACGCCATGCTGGCCTGCAGCCGGATCGGCGCCATTCACTCGGTGGTGTTCGGCGGCTTTTCTCCCGATGCCTTGCGTGACCGGATTCTAGACGCCGACTGCCGCACGGTCATTACCGCTGACGAAGGGGTACGCGGCGCCAAGACCATTGCCTTGAAAAAGAATGTCGACAAGGCCCTGGCCAGTTGCCCGAACGTGAGCACCGTCGTGGTGGTGAAGCGCACCGGCGGCGCTATCGACTGGAGCGAAGGACGCGATATCGCTTACCACGACGCCATTGCCAAGGTCAGCCCTGACTGCCCACCCGAGCCGATGGCCGCCGAAGATCCGCTGTTTATCCTCTACACCTCCGGCAGCACCGGCAAACCCAAGGGAGTGATGCACACCACCGCCGGCTACCTGCTGCAAGCCACCATGACCTTCGAGACAGTGTTCGACTACCGCGACGGCGAAGTATTCTGGTGTACCGCTGACGTGGGTTGGGTCACTGGCCATAGCTACATCGTCTATGGGCCGCTGGCCAACGGTGCGATTACCCTGATGTTCGAAGGCGTGCCCAACTATCCAGACGCCTCGCGCTTCTGGCAGGTGGTGGACAAGCACAAGGTGAACATCTTCTATACCGCTCCCACCGCGTTGCGCGCCCTGATGCGTGAGGGCGATGGCCCGTTGAAGAACACCTCGCGCAAAAGCCTGCGCCTGCTTGGCAGCGTTGGCGAGCCGATCAACCCTGAAGCCTGGGAATGGTATTTCGAGGCCGTGGGCGAGAAACGCTGCCCCATCGTCGACACCTGGTGGCAGACCGAGACCGGCGGCATCATGATCAGCCCGCTGGTGGGTACGCGGCGCATCAAGCCCGGTTGCGCGACACAGCCCATGTTCGGCGTACAGCCCGTGCTGCTCGACGACAAGGGCAAACTGATCGAAGGCGCCGGAAGCGGGATGCTGGCGATAAAGGCCAGTTGGCCTGCTCAGATCCGCAGCGTGTACGGCGATCATCAACGAATGATCGAAACCTACTTCAAGCCGCTGCCGGGGTACTACTTCACCGGTGATGGCGCACGCCGCGATGCCGATGGCGACCTGTGGATAACCGGCCGCATCGATGACGTGATCAATGTGTCCGGACACCGGATCGGCACCGCCGAAGTCGAAAGCGCACTGGTGCTGCACGATGCCATCGCCGAGGCGGCCGTAGTCGGGTACCCTCACGATCTGAAGGGGCAAGGGGTCTACGCCTTTGTGACACCGATGAACGGCGTTGCGGCAGATGACGTCCTCAAGCAGGAGCTACTGGCCCTGGTCAGCAAGGAAATCGGCAGCTTCGCCAAGCCGGAACTGATCCAGTGGGCCCCGGCCCTGCCCAAGACCCGCTCAGGCAAGATCATGCGCCGCATCCTGCGCAAGATCGCCTGCAACGAACTCGACAACCTCGGCGACACGTCGACCCTGGCCGACCCCAGCGTGGTCCAGGGGCTTATCGACAAGCGCCTCAACCAGTAAGCGGCAGCCTGTACACGGCTACCGCGCAATAAGGTAGCCATGGAAGCGATTCGCCGCCGCATCGAAACCCAGGTGATGAGCCTCACGGGCTTGTCCCTGGGGCAACTGGATCTGGAAAACCCCAAGGGCGACCCTGGCCTGTTCGGCCCAGACAGCGTCAGCTGGCGCGTCCATGGGGATTTTCCGAGCATGCTGGTCGGTGGGATCAGTGCCTTGCTCTTGCAACTGCTGCATCCGCTTGCCCTGGCTGGGGTGTGGGATCACTCCAACTTCCGTCAGGACCTGCTCGGGCGCCTGCGACGCACCAGCCAGTTCATCTCGGGGACCACGTTTGGCGCCACCCGAGATGCCGACTGGCTCATCGACAAAGTACGCACCATTCACCTTCAGGTGGTGGGAAGCGCCGCAGATGGTCGTCCTTACGCCGCCAGCGACCCTGACCTGCTGACCTGGGTGCATGTGGCTGAAGTCAGCAGCTTTCTCGCTGCCCATCTGCGTTACCGCAACCCGCACATGCCGCTGGCCGAGCAGGACGCTTACTATGCTCAGATCGCCCTGATCGCCGAACGCCTGGGGGCCCGCAATGTACCCCGCTCCCATCAGCAAGTGAGTGACTACCTGCAGGCCATGCGCCCGCACTTGCACTGCGATGCCCGCAGCCAAGAAGTGGTACAGGTGTTGCTCGATGCCCCGGCGCCCAGCCGCCTGGCCAAGCCGATGGGCAGTCTGATGCTGCGCGCGGGCATCGACCTGTTACCGCCATGGGCCAGCGCCATGCTCGACCTGCACCAACATCCCCTGCAACGCCGACTGATCCGCCTGGGCATCAGCAGCACCGCACCGGTGCTGCGCTGGGCCATGCGCGATGGCTCGCTGCAACGAGCCCGGCGGCGCATGGGGCTCGGTTGAACACGAGCGAGCGGTTCGCCGTTGGCGGTCCCCCCGGCATCTATGCCACCATGACGGTCTATCAAGGCCCGAGGGGCCTGTGCTGTTCTGACACCAAATCGAATAAGAGTGAGGACCTGCGCCATGCAAGATGTCGTTATCGTTGCCGCCACCCGTACCGCTGTCGGTAGCTACCAGGGAGCGTTGGCCACCATTCCAGCCGTAGACCTGGGCGCGGCCGTGATTCGCCAGTTGTTGGCCCAGACCGGCGTCGACGGTGAACTGGTCGATGAAGTCATCCTCGGCCAGGTATTGACCGCAGGCGCCGGGCAAAACCCCGCGCGCCAGGCGGCGATCAAGGCTGGACTGCCCCACGCCGTCCCCGCCATGACCCTGAACAAGGTGTGCGGCTCGGGGCTAAAAGCCCTGCACCTGGCCACTCAGGCCATCCGCTGCGGTGACGCCGACGTCATCATCGCAGGTGGCCAGGAAAACATGAGCCTGGCCAACTATGTGATGCCCGGTGCCCGAACTGGCCTGCGCATGGGTCACAGCAGCCTGATCGACAGCATGATCAGCGACGGCCTGTGGGACGCCTTCAACGACTACCACATGGGCATCACCGCCGAGAACCTGGTGGCGAAGTACGGCATCAGTCGCGAGGACCAGGATGCCTTCGCCGCGGCCTCGCAACAAAAAGCCGCAGCGGCCATCGAGTCGGGACGGTTTGTCGACGAAATCACGCCGATCCTGATCCCTCAGCGCAAGGGCGACCCGATTGCCTTTGCCGTCGACGAGCAACCCCGTGCCGGCACCACCGCCGAGTCCCTGAGCAAACTCAAGCCTGCCTTCAAGAAAGACGGTACGGTTACGGCCGGTAACGCCTCTTCACTGAATGATGGTGCTGCGGCAGTGATGCTGATGAGCGCAGCCAAGGCACAGCAGCTGGGCTTGCCGGTCCTGGCTCGGATCAAAGCCTATGCCAACGCTGGTGTCGACCCGGCAATCATGGGCATCGGCCCGGTAAGCGCTACGCGTCGCTGCCTGGACAAGGCCGGCTGGCAGTTGGCCGACCTGGATCTGATCGAAGCTAACGAAGCGTTCGCTGCCCAGGCGTTGTCGGTTGGCAAGGAGCTGGGTTGGGATGCCAGCAAGGTCAACGTCAATGGCGGTGCCATTGCCCTGGGCCATCCGATCGGCGCTTCTGGCTGTCGCGTACTGGTCACTCTGCTGCACGAAATGATCAAGCGTGATGCCCAAAAAGGCCTGGCTACCCTGTGCATTGGTGGCGGTCAGGGCGTAGCCCTGGCGATCGAGCGCTAATCACCCCGGGAGGGGCTGCAACGGCCCCTCCCCCGCCTTCTGCTGCTAAACTGCACGTCCGCAAACCAAGGCCACGTGCATGTCCCTCTTGAATCAGGCGCTGCGCGCCGCCCTCGATGCCCGCAAGGGCCTTCTCAGCGAACTGCATGCCCAAGGCACCGATTGCTACCGTTTGTTCCATGGCAGCCAGGAGGGCGCCGGCGGCTTGACCATCGATCGTTATGGCCCACAGCTGCTGGTGCAGAGTTTTCACCATACCCTGGACACCGACACCCTTCTTGCCCTGCACGCAGCCATCGAAGCAGAACTGCGCCTTGCCTTGCTGCTGGTGTACAACGACCGCTCCCAGGGCAACAGCCGGATAGACCGCCGCGACCCGGTCTACCAGGCGAGCGAAGCAGCCCTGGGCGATCACATCGGCCACGAGTGGGGCCTGAACTACCGGGTACGAGGCCGCCATGCCGGCCAGGACCCGCTGCTGTTTCTCGACCTGCGCAATGCCCGCGGCTGGGTCAAGCAGCACAGTGCCGGCAAGCGTGTGCTCAATCTGTTCGCCTACACCTGCGGTGTCGGCCTCAGCGCTGCGGCGGGAGGTGCTCGCGAGGTGTGCAACCTGGACTTCGCCGATGGCAACCTGGCAGTGGGCAAGGAAAACAATGCTCTCAACCCACAGTTGCCAGCGATGGCATTTGTCCAGTCCGACTACTTCCCTGCCATCCGCCAGCTCGCGGGTCTGCCCGTCAGCCAGCGGCGCGGGCACAAGCTGCCGCCTTACCCGCGCCTGGAGCAGCGTCAGTTCGACCTGGTGTTTCTCGACCCACCGGCCTGGGCCAAGAGCGCCTTCGGCACCGTCGACCTGCTGCGTGACTATCAGAGCCTGCTCAAGCCGGCCCTGTTGAGCACTGCCGAAGACGGCGTACTGATCTGCTGTAACAACCTGGCCAAAGTCAGCTTCGACGAATGGCGCGACCAAGTCCTGCGCTGTGCCGAAAAAAGTGGTCGTCCGGTACGTGATTGGCAAGCCCTCAAACCCGCCGGCGACTTTCCGTCGCAGGACGGCCAATCACCGCTCAAGACCTTGATTCTTCAGCTCTGAAGCGAAATTTCGCTAATTATTGGAGTAATTTCGGAACCGATTTTACGTGCCATACTCCAAGCACTCCCGTTCGAGACAGACGACGTCGCACATGCCCAAAGGATTGAAACGCGCCATCGGCGCCATGCTGGCCGCAGTGGCCTTGTACAGCCTGCTAGGCTTTCTGATTCTCCCAGGGGTGGCCCTGCGTATCGTCAACCAGCAGTTGGCCAATTACGCCACGGTGCCCGCCCACTTGCAGCGTATCGAGCTCAACCCGTTCAGCCTGGAGTTGACGCTGTGGGGGCTGCAGATTGGCGAGACCGGCAAGGAACAGGTCGGCTTCGAGCGCCTCTATGCCAACCTGCAGATCGACAGCCTGTGGTCCGGTGCCCTGCACCTGGAGGGCATCGAGCTGGACAAGGCCCGCACCGAAGTATTGTTTGCCAAGGATGGCAGCCTGAACCTGACCCAACTGTTCAGGTTGCCGCCCAGTGAGCCCAAGTCCGAGGAGCCACCGAGCGATCCCTTTCCGGTGCGCATCGGCAGCATCAAACTGAGTGAAGGCTACCTGCACTTTGAAGACCTGCGCCCCAGCGAACCGATCGAGTTTCTCTACGACTCGATGAACCTGGAACTGAAGAACCTCAGCACACTGCCCGAAGACAGCACCGACATGACCTTGGTGGCCATCGGCCCGCACGGCGGTCGTATCGACTGGAGCGGCACGTTCAGCCTGATCCCCCTCGCCTCTGAAGGCACCCTGAAGATTACGGACGGCAAGATGAAGGCCTTCTGGCCCTATGTCCGCGATGCCGTCCCGCTGGTGTTGGAAGAAGGCGTGCTCAGCCTCGACACCCACTACTCGCTGAACCTCTCAAAGGAAACCGAACTGCTGCTCGACAACACCGCGATCAGTATCGCGCCGTTTGCCATCAAGGCCCCGGATGGACGCCCGCTGGCCCGCCTGGCGCGCCTGGATGTGAGTGAAACGTCCGTGGACCTGGCCAAACAACTGGTCACTGTCGGCAAGATTCGCAGCGAGAAGCTGGAAACCTGGGCTGCCCTGGAATCGGATGGCCAGCTCGATTGGCAAAAGCTGTTCGCCAGCGAGCCCGCCAAGGCCAGCTCGCAAGAAAAGGCTGCGCCTGCAGCCGCCGCACCGGATGCCAAGGAAGACACCGCAGCCGCGGCACCGGGCAAACCCTGGCAAGTCCTGCTCAAGGACGTGCAGTTGCGCAATTATCAGGTTCATCTGGCCGACCGTTCGCAAAAAGAGCCCGTCGCGCTGGAGCTTGGCCCCCTGAATCTGGACCTGCAGAACTTCGACAGCCTCAATCAGTCGCCCTTTACTCTCAAACTCGATACCGGCGTGGGTAAGCAAGGCAAACTGCAGGCCGCCGGCGAGGTCAACCTGGCGCCGATCACGGCACGGGTCAAGGTCAACACCCAGGACATCGACCTGCGCGTTGCCCAGGCCTACATCAGCCCTTTCATACGCCTGGAGCTGCGCAGCGGCATGCTGGGCAGTGATCTCGATGTAAACCTCAAGAGCGTCGAGCCCTTGGCCTTCACGATTGAGGGCAAGGCCCAGGTCGACCAACTGCACACCCTCGACACCATCAAGGATCGAGACTTTGTCAAATGGCAGCAATTGAACCTGGATGCGGTGTCCTACCGCCACGGTGATGCCCTGAGCATCGGCAAGGTAACCTTGAAGCAACCGTATGCGCGCTTCATGATCAACGAGGACCGCACGACCAACATCGACGACCTGCTGATTCCGCAGCCGGCCACGGCTCAGACCCAGACTGCGAACAAGCCTGCAGCAGGCAGCGCCAAGCCACTGGGCATTCGCATCGGCGCCATCGACATCAACGATGGCTCGGCCAACTTTGCCGACTTCAGCCTGACGCCCAACTTTGCCACGGCTATCCAGCAACTCAACGGCCAGATCGGTACCATCGACAACCGCCAGCCCAAGCCAGCGAAGGTTGACATCAAGGGCAAGGTCGATCGCTATGCACCTGTCACCATCAAAGGTGCACTTAACCCCTTCGACCCGATGGCCAGCCTGGATATCGCCACCAGCTTCAAGCGTGTCGAGCTGACCACCCTGACGCCCTACTCAGGCAAGTTCGCCGGGTTCCGCATCCGCAAGGGCCGTCTGAATATCGACCTGCACTACATCATCACTCAGGGTCGGCTAAAGGCCGAGAACAAGGTGGTGGTCGAGCAATTGCAACTGGGGGAGAAAGTGGACAGCCCGGATGCCGTCGACCTGCCGATACGCCTGGCAGTGGCGCTGCTCAAGGATACCGATGGCAAGATCTCCATCGAGCTGCCAGTCACAGGCGACCTGAACGATCCGCAGTTCAGCGTCATGCCAATTGTCTGGCAGACCCTGCGCAACCTGGTGCTGCGTGCAGCCCAGGCGCCGTTCAAGTTCATTGGCGGCTTGATCAGTGGCGGCGATGCCCAGGACCTTGGCAGCGTGGCCTTTGCCGCCGGCTCCAGCGACCTGGCACCGGATGCCCAGAGCGCTCTGGACAAACTGGCTGCCGCCCTCAAGGAACGCCCGGCCCTGCGCCTCGAGATCGAAGGCACCAGCGCCCAGAGCAGCGACGGCCCGCTGATTGCCCAGCAGCGCTTGGAGCGCGAGTATCAGAGCACCTATTACAAGATCCTCCAGCGCCGCGGCGACAAGGTGCCGGCCCAGGCTTCCGAGCTGAAAGTGCCGGATGGTGACAAACCGGCCATGCTCGAAGGCATCTACCGTACCCGCTTGAAGAAGCAACCGCCTGCAGAGTGGGAGCAACTGGACCGTGAACAGCGCACGACGCAGTTGCGTGATGCGGTGCTCAAGTCATGGGCTGAAAGCGCGCTGCTACTGCGCCAGCTCGGCCAGGCGCGGGCCAGCAGTATCAAGGACTACCTGGTCGACAAGGCCAAGCTGGAAGATGACCGGGTGTATTTCATCGATGCCAGCCTGGGCCAGGCCGAACCTGACGGGCGAGTCATCACGCCTATGCATCTGGATGCCGAGTAGGCGCGGCCAATAAAGAAGCCCCGGCAACCTGTGCCGGGGCTTTGAGCGACCAAGTCCTTTTGGTCTTTCGCATGAACCGTTGAGTTCTGCGAGTCGGGACAAACTTGCTGCTTATTCGGATTTCAGGCCATCAGCCGAGACGGCTTTCACGCCTTGGATTTTCTTGGTAATGGCCACTGCCATATCTTTCTGCGAGTCGGACAGTGTCACGTCGGAAGACAGGGAAACCACGCCTTTGTTGGTTTCGACTTTGATGTCTGTGCCAGGGATACCTTTTTCAGTCATCAGGTCAGCTTTGACCTTGGTAGTGATCCAGGTGTCGGAGGTCGCTTCTTTTGCCTCGGTCATTTCACCGGCAGCAACGGTCAGCGGTGCCTGAGTAGCCTGTTGGGCAAATGCCGCGTTAGCCATGGTCAGGGTCAGGGCGGTGGCAGTAGCGGCAGCAATAGCGAACTTCTTCATACGAGACACTCCTGTTTTTCGAAAAGTCTGCGCCGTAAGTCCTGGCAGCAGGGGTATGAATACCATTGCAGGGCTTGTGCCAGTTTGCGCAACAATATAAGTCCTTTAAAATCAAATACTTAAAAATCAAACTCAAAACCATGATCGTGCATTTTGCAAGGCCGGTGAAAATCCTGCTTGCAAGATGCATGTCCACAAGGTATTTCCTGCCGGCATAAAAAAAGGACCCCGGAGGGTCCTTTTTCAACACACCAAGCTTAGACGCCCGATGCCTTTGCTGCTGCAACGTCTTTGATCGACAGCTTGATACGGCCGCGGTTGTCCACGTCCAGTACCAGTACTTCCACTTCCTGGCCTTCCTTGAGGATGTCGGTCACTTTCTCGACGCGAGCATCACTCAGCATAGAGATGTGAACCAGACCGTCCTTGCCCGGCAAGATGTTGACGAAGGCACCGAAATCAACGATGCGCTCGACCTTGCCGACGTAGATCTTGCCGATCTCGGCTTCTGCAGTGATGCTCAGAACGCGCTGACGAGCAGCTTCAGCGGCGTCTTTGGTCTCACCGAAGATCTTGATCGAACCGTCGTCTTCGATATCGATCGAAGCCTTGGTTTCTTCGCAGATGGCACGAATGGTCGCGCCGCCTTTACCGATGACGTCACGGATCTTGTCGGTGTCGATCTTCATGGCGATCATGGTCGGAGCATTTTCCGACAGCTCGCTACGCGACTGACCGATGATCTGGTTCATCTGACCGAGGATGTTCAGGCGCGCTTCCAGGGCCTGGCCCAGGGCGATTTCCATGATCTCTTCGGTGATGCCGTTGATCTTGATGTCCATCTGCAGCGCGGTAACACCTTTGGCGGTACCCGCTACTTTGAAGTCCATGTCACCGAGGTGGTCTTCGTCACCCAGGATGTCGGTCAGAACAGCGAATTTTTCGCCTTCTTTAACCAGACCCATGGCGATACCGGCAACTGGCGCCTTCATCGGTACACCAGCGTCCATCAGAGCCAGGGAAGCACCGCAGACCGAAGCCATGGAGCTGGAACCGTTGGACTCGGTGATTTCCGATACGACGCGGATGGTGTAAGGGAACACGTCAGCGGCAGGCAGCATGGCCTGAACCGAACGACGGGCCAGACGGCCGTGACCGATTTCACGACGACCAGCGCCGCCCATGCGACCACACTCGCCCACCGAGAACGGAGGGAAGTTGTAGTGCAGCATGAAGGGGTCTTTCTTCTCGCCTTCGAGGGTGTCCAGCAGCTGGGCGTCACGGGCAGTACCCAGGGTCGCAACGACCAGGGCCTGGGTTTCGCCACGGGTGAACAGCGCCGAACCGTGAGTCTTCGGCAGCACGCCGACTTCGATGTTCAGCGGACGTACGGTCTTGGTGTCGCGGCCGTCGATACGTGGCTTGCCGTTGACGATGTTTTCGCGAACGGTGCGGTATTCGATTTCGCCGAAGATTTCCTTCACTTCGGAAGCCGAAGGTTGACCTTCTTGACCGGAGAACTTGGCGATCGCCTGATCACGCAGCTCGCCCAGGCGCGCGTAGCGGTCGGCCTTGACGGTGATGGTGTAGCCCTGGGAAACGGCTTCGCCGAATTCGGCGCGGATGGCGTTCAGCAGTTCGGTGTTGGCAACAGCGGGTTTCCAGTCCCAGGTCGGCTTGGCAGCTTCGGCAGCCAGCTCTTTGACAGCCTGGATAACAGCCTGGAATTCGTCGTGGGCGAACAGTACGGCGCCCAGCATCTGGTCTTCGGTCAGCTCTTTGGCTTCCGATTCAACCATCAGTACGGCGTCGGAAGTACCGGCAACGACCATGTCCAGGCTCGAGGCAGCCAGTTGCTCGTAAGTCGGGTTCAGCAGGTAGCCGGTGCTTTCGTGGAAAGCAACGCGCGCGGCACCGATCGGGCCTTCGAACGGAATGCCGGAGATTGCCAGGGCAGCCGAGGTACCGATCATCGCAGCGATGTCCGGATCGGTCTTCTTGCTGGTGGAAACGACGGTGCAGACAACCTGCACTTCGTTCATGAAGCCTTCTGGGAACAGCGGACGGATCGGACGGTCGATCAGACGCGAAGTCAGGGTTTCTTTCTCGGAAGGACGGCCTTCACGCTTGAAGAAACCACCAGGGATCTTGCCGGCGGCGTAGGTCTTTTCCTGATAGTGAACGGACAGGGGGAAGAAGCCTTTGCCTGGATCGGCCTGTTTGGCACCGACCACGGTCACCAGTACGGTGACATCGTTGTCGACGGTGACCAATACGGCGCCGGACGCTTGACGAGCAATACGGCCCGTCTCGAGGGTAACGGTCGATTGACCGAACTGGAATTTCTTGATTACCGGGTTCACGGTTTCCTACCTTCTTCAGTGGCTCTGGGGGAACTGGTTCTTGCGAATTCTTGGGCAGAACAGGGAATCGGCCCCGTTGACCGTCCAGATAAAACTAGAGGTTGGGAGCCTGCCCTGCCCTTGCGGTAAACCGCTCAGGCGAGACAGACAGCCAACCTCATAGATACGCGCGGCGTGTTCATCACTCCCGATGCCAGGCACCGGAAGCGAAGAATGCAACACGCCGTGCACACCACTGGCCAGGCCGCTATTAGCGACGCAGACCCAGGCGACCGATCAGGGCGCTGTAACGAGTGGTGTCTTTGCCCTTCAGGTAGTCCAGCAGCTTACGACGCTGGTTAACCATGCGGATCAGACCACGACGGGAGTGGTGGTCTTTACCGTTGGCCTTGAAGTGGCCTTGCAGCTTGTTGATGTTGGCGGTCAGCAGTGCAACTTGCACTTCTGGGCTACCGGTGTCACCGGCGGCTTGCTGGTATTCGCCAACGATCTTTGCTTTTTCTTCAACGCTGAGTGCCATCTGGCTTCTCCAAATCAAGGGAAACCGAACAAACGGTTTCCAATAGGCCAGGGACAAATCCCTGTATTCATAAGTGAGGCGTAACCGTGCCTATTAACAGCCATCCTCTTTGCCACCAGTGCCGGGCCTGGGCCTGACACTGAAGGTTTCGATCATTCTGACCGAATCAGTCGACGCGGCGCGATGCGCCCGTCTTCGCTCACTTCACCGATACCGATGAAACGACCGTTTTGATCTTGTACCCGAACCATGCCGAACTTCGGCGCGTCGGGAGCCCTGACTGGCTGGCCATGCAGCCAGTAGAAGGCGCTGTGCTCGGAAAACTGCAACAGTGGCCAGTCTTGCAAGCCGCTATCGGACGGCATCAGGAAACGGTCGACCGCCTCGTTGCCGCCTTCGGCGTGAACCGCCTCGAGCGCTTCGAGGGTCACCGTCTGGGCAAGCTCGAAGGGACCGGCATGAGTACGACGCAGTTCAGCAACATAGGCGCCACAACCAAGGATCTCGCCGATATCTTCGACCAGCGTGCGGATGTACGTGCCTTTGCTGCAACCAACTGAAAGCCGAACCCGGGTGCCTTCACACTCGAGTAACTCCAAGCGGTTAATAGTAACAGAACGTGCTTCACGCTCCACTACTTCACCTGCGCGCGCCAGCTTGTACAACGGCTGGCCATCACGTTTGAGGGCCGAGTACATCGGTGGTATCTGACTGATTTCACCACGAAATTGTGGCAGAACCGCTTCAATATCGGCGCGACCAACGGTCACGTCACGGGTTTTCAGCACTTCGCCTTCAGCGTCGCCCGTGGTGGTGGTCTGCCCCAACTGCATGACCGTCTCATATCCCTTGTCGGAATCGAGCAGGTACTGGGAAAACTTGGTGGCCTCCCCGAAGCACAGCGGCAACACGCCGCTGGCCAGTGGGTCGAGGCTACCCGTGTGACCAGCCTTTTCAGCGTTGAGCAGCCAGCGGACTTTCTGCAGGGCAGCATTGGAGGTGAACCCCAACGGCTTGTCGAGCAGGATGATGCCGCTGACATTGCGACGGATACGTTTGACCTGGGCCACCGCTTACTCCTTGGTGTCCGAGGTATCGGCGGCCTGGTGCTGGCTGTCTTCGGCGACAGCGCGCTCGATCAGTGCCGACAGGTGGGCACCGCGGGTCACGCTTTCGTCGTAGTGGAAGTGCAACTGCGGCACGCTGCGCAGTTTCATTTCCTTGCCCAACTGCATGCGCAGGAAACCTGCAGCGGAATTGAGCACTTTCAGGCTTTGCTTGATGTCCTCGGCGCTGTCCTGGCCCATGACGGTGATATACACCTTGGCATGGCCAACATCGCGGCTGACGTCTACGGCGGTGATGGTCACCAGGCCGACGCGTGGATCTTTGACTTCGCGACGAATCAGTTGGGCCAGCTCGCGCTGCATCTGATCGCCAATGCGTTGGGTACGGCTATATTCTTTTGCCATTTTTGCTACCTGTAACTAAAGCGGCAAACGCCCGACCAGGCTTGAGCCTGACCGGGCGTTGCGTTCAGAGGCGCTGACAACCGCCTTGCGACGGGCATTTCGCGCTTCCCATGCTCGATGCTTAGAGCGTACGAGCCACTTGGACTTTCTCGAAGACTTCGATCTTGTCGCCGACTTTGACGTCGTTGTAGCTCTTCACGCCGATACCGCATTCCATGCCGGCACGCACTTCGGACGCATCGTCCTTGAAGCGACGCAGCGATTCCAGCTCGCCTTCGAAGATCACCACGTCCTCGCGCAGTACGCGGATTGGACGGTTGCGGTAGACCACACCCTCGAGGACCATACAGCCCGCGATGGCGCCAAACTTCGGCGAACGGAACACGTCACGCACTTCGGCGATACCCAGGATGTTCTCGCGAACATCGCTGCCGAGCATACCGGTCAGGGCTTTCTTGACGTCTTCAATGATGTCGTAGATCACGTTGTAGTAACGCATATCCAGACCTTCCTGCTCGACGATCTTGCGCGCGCCGGCATCGGCACGCACGTTGAAGCCGAACAGTACTGCATTGGAAGCCAGGGCCAGGTTGGCGTCGCTCTCGGTGATACCACCGACACCGCCACCGATCACACGAACCTGTACTTCGTCGTTGCCCAGACCGCTCAGGGAGCCCTGCAGAGCCTCGAGAGAACCACGAACGTCGGACTTGAGTACGATGTTGAGGGTCTTCTTCTCTTCCTGGCCCATGTTCTCGAAGATGTTTTCGAGTTTGCCGGCATGTGCGCGAGCCAGTTTGACTTCGCGGAACTTGCCTTGACGGAACAGTGCAACTTCGCGGGCCTTCTTCTCGTCGGCCACAACGCTCAGTTCGTCACCAGCGTCCGGGGTACCGTCCAGGCCGAGAATCTCGACCGGGATCGACGGACCGGCTTCCTTAACAGGCTTGCCGTTTTCGTCGAGCATGGCACGTACGCGGCCGTAGTTCGAACCACACAGGACCATGTCGCCTTGACGCAGGGTACCGTCCTGAACCAGCACGGTGGCCACTGGGCCGCGGCCTTTGTCCAGACGCGACTCGACAACTACACCACGACCTGGGGCCGATGGAGTGGCCTTGAGCTCGAGGATCTCGGCTTGCAGCAGAACGGCTTCGAGCAGTTCGTCGACACCGGTACCCATCTTCGCCGACACCTTGACGAACGGCGTGTCGCCACCCCAGTCCTCGGAAGTGACGCCTTCGACGGACAGCTCGTTACGGATACGATCGAGGTCAGCACCTGGCTTGTCGATCTTGTTCACCGCCACGACCAGCGGAACACCGGCAGCCTTGGCATGCTGGACTGCTTCGCGGGTCTGAGGCATGACGCCATCGTCCGCCGCGACCACGAGGATCACGATGTCGGTCGCCTTGGCACCACGGGCACGCATGGCGGTAAACGCGGCGTGGCCCGGGGTATCGAGGAAGGTGACCATGCCGCGGTCGGTTTCTACGTGGTACGCACCGATGTGCTGGGTGATACCACCGGCTTCGCCGGCAGCTACCTTGGCACGACGGATGTAGTCGAGCAGCGAGGTCTTACCGTGGTCAACGTGGCCCATTACGGTCACGACTGGCGCACGGGTCTCGGTCTCACCTTCAAACTTCAGCGATTCGGCCAGGGAGTCTTCCAGGGCAGTGTCGCTGATCAGGGTGACCTTGTGGCCCAGCTCTTCGGCGACCAGCTGAGCGGTCTCCTGATCGAGCACCTGGTTGATGGTCACCGGAGTGCCCAGCTTGAACATGAACTTGACCACTTCAGCGCCCTTGACGGACATCTGGTTGGCCAGGTCGGAAACCGTGATGGTCTCGCCGATCTGCACGTCGCGGATAACCGGACCGGTCGGGTTCTGGAAACCGTGGGCATTGCGCTTCTTCGGCTTGCCCTTGCCACGGCCACCGCGACGGAAGCCATCGCTTTCTTCGTCGGTGGTACGCGGAGCGGCACGCGGGGTTGGCGCCTTTTCCTTTTCCTTGACCTTGACCGAAACACGCGGTGCTTCGTTACGGCGCTCACCACCACGACGTTCGTCGTCACGCGACTTGTCGTTGCGACGCACGTCGTCTTTCTTGCGGTCGGCGACAGGTGCCGGAGCGGCGTCTGCAGCCTCGATCACCGGGGCCGGAGCCGGGGTAACCGGAGCAGCGGCAGCAGGTGCGGCATTCGCAGCGGCTGGCTGGCGACGAGCGTCTTCCTCGGCACGCTGACGTGCCTCGGCATCGGCTTTTTCACGCGCAGCGTTCTCGGCTACACGGCGCTCTTCCTGCTCGCGTTTCTGCTCGGCCTGGATTTCTTCCGGGCTGCGCTGAACGAATACTTTCTTCTTGCGTACTTCTACGCTGATGCTCTTGCTACCGGCAACACGCAGGGTGCTGGTGGTCTTGCGCTGCAAGGTGATCTTGCGCGGCTCTTCCACCTTCGCCTTGTGGCTGCTCTTCAAATGAGCCAGCAAAGCCTGCTTCTCATTGTCGGTCACTACCTGACCGGCGTCGGTGTGCGGCAGACCTGCCTCACGCATCTGCTGCAGCAGGCGCTCTACCGGTGCAGCGACCTCTTGGGCCAATTCTTTCACCGTGACTTGCGTCATGCACTTCTCTCCTCAGGCCGCGCCTAATTACTCGAACCAATGGGCTCGGGCGGCCATGATCAACTTGCCGGCACGCTCTTCGTCGATACCGTCGATGTCGAGCAGGTCATCAATCGACTGCTCGGCCAGGTCTTCGCGGGTAACTACGCCGCGCACCGCCAGTTCCATCGCCAAATCCTTGTCCATACCCTCAAGCGAGAGCAGGTCTTCGGCCGGATGGGCGTCTGCCAGCTTTTCCTCAGTAGCGATGGCTTTGGTCAACAAACGATCCTTGGCACGAGCGCGAAGCTCGTTGACGATGTCTTCGTCAAAGCCGTCGATGTTGAGCATTTCTTCCAGCGGTACGTAGGCAATCTCTTCCAGGCTGGTGAAGCCTTCATCGACCAGCACCTGTGCCAGCTCTTCGTCGACTTCCAGCTCGTCGATGAAGTTGCGCAGGATGTCACCGGTTTCAGCTTGCTGCTTGGCCTGGATGTCCGATTCGGTCATCACGTTCAGGGTCCAGCCGGTCAACTGGCTGGCAAGACGCACGTTCTGGCCACCACGGCCAATCGCTTGGGCCAGGTTATCGGCACCCACCGCGATGTCCATGGCGTGGGCATCTTCATCGACGATAATCGCCGCGACTTCAGCCGGCGACATTGCGTTGATGACGAACTGTGCCGGGTTATCGTCCCACAGGACGATATCCACACGTTCGCCGCCCAGTTCACCGGACACTGCCTGGACACGCGAACCGCGCATGCCGATACAGGCACCTTGCGGGTCAATGCGTTTGTCCTTGGAGCGTACGGCGATTTTGGCGCGCGAACCCGGATCACGGGACGCGGCCATGACTTCGATCAGGCCCTCGGCGATTTCCGGCACTTCGATGCGGAACAGTTCGATCAGCATCTGTGGCGCGGTACGCGACAGGATCAACTGCGGGCCGCGGTTCTCGGTGCGGATTTCCTTGAGCAGTGCACGCAGGCGCACACCGACACGGAAAGTCTCGCGGGAGATGATGTCTTCACGGGCCAGCAACGCTTCGGCGTTGTTGCCCAAGTCAACGATGACGTTGTCACGGGTGACTTTCTTGACGGTACCGGAGATGATTTCGCCCAGACGCTCACGGTAGGCATCTACCACTTGGGCGCGCTCGGCTTCACGGACCTTCTGTACGATGACTTGCTTGGCGGTCTGGGCAGCGATACGACCGAATTCGATCGACTCGATCTTTTCTTCGATTACATCGCCAACCTTGGCTTCAGGATGGGTTTCCTGAATCTTGGCCGGCCAGACTTCGATTGCTGGATCATCCAGATCTGCTTCTTCGACGACCGTCCAGCGACGGAAGGTTTCGTAGCTACCGGTGTGGCGGTTGATTTCCACACGCAGGTCGACTTCGTCGTCAAAACGTTTTTTGGTTGCAGTGGCCAGTGCCACTTCCAGCGCTTCAAAAATTACGCCAGCCGGTACGCCTTTTTCGTTGGATACCGACTCAACAACCAGCAGTACTTCTTTGCTCATCGTACGCCTCGCCTTTCGCAAGCCATTGGATCCGCGCGGTCCGCGGGACCCGGCACGTCTCAGTCAAAACTGGGAATAATGTTGGCCTTGTCGATCGAATCGATCGGCAACAGGAACTCTTGGTTGTCTACCTGGACAACCACATCCTGCTCCTCCACGCCACGGAGAAGGCCCTGAAAGTTACGACGACCTTCAAAGGGCGTACGCAGCTTGATCTTCACTTGTTCGCCGGCATGCGAAGCAAACTGTTCCAAAGTGAACAGCGGGCGTTCCATGCCAGGAGAGGACACTTCAAGGGTGTACTCAGAACTGATCGGATCTTCGACATCGAGAACACCGCTGACCTGACGACTGACAATCGCGCAGTCATCAACCAGGATTCCATCCTCTTTATCGATATAGATACGCAGTACCGAATGTTTGCCTTGAGAGATGAATTCGATCCCCCAGCATTGATAGCCAAGAGCCTCGACCACCGGGGCCAACAAGGCCTGCAACTGTTCTAGCTTGCTCGACACCTGAACCCCCTCGTGCATGCTATGCAAATAAAAAATGGGCAAAGCGCCCATCCCTGATACGCCGTTGAATACCGGCGTTATGACTGTTCAGCCAAGAAAAAGCCCCTGCAAAAGGGGCTCCGCTGAAACTGGTTGCGGGGGCTGGATTTGAACCAACGACCTTCGGGTTATGAGCCCGACGAGCTACCAAGCTGCTCCACCCCGCGACAAAGCTGGGGCGAAAGTATAAGACCGAACCCTCTTGAGGGTCAAATCCGAACCTTCACCTGCAAGAAAGCCCGCTAAAGCGGGCTCTCAAGCTTCAATTGGTACCGAGAAGGGGACTCGAACCCCTACACCCTATGGGCACAACCACCTCAAGGTTGCGTGTCTACCAATTCCACCACCTCGGCAATACTACTTTGAAACCCGTTACTTCTGCTCTTGAGCGGGAGGAACATCGCCAGTGTTAGTGGCTTCGCTCTTCTGCTCCTGGAGCACCGGTACATCATCTGTTGCCGGTTTTTGCTGCTTCACTTCAAGTACCGCTGGATCTGGCAACCCTACCTGAGTCAGCTCATGAGCTTTCTCTTTAGCAAAGTATCCTAACCCAAGAGCAGTTAAGAAGAAAGAGGCAGCTAGTATAGCAGTAAACTTACTCAGAAAGGTAGCAGAACCTTGGCTTCCGAACACAGTATTTGAAGCACCTGCGCCGAAAGATGCACCCGCTTCCGCACCTTTACCCTGTTGCAGCAACACCAGCACTACCAAACCCAGTGCGCCCAACAGATGAAAAACTACTACGACTGTTTCCAGCATTTTTCAGTTTCCTGCGGCGCGACAAATTGCACCGAATTCGTCTGCGTTCAGGGAAGCCCCACCAATCAGGCCCCCATCGATATCCGGCATGCCGAACAGCTCAGCCGCATTGGCCGCCTTCACGCTGCCGCCGTATAGAAGCTGCACATTTTGTGCAACTTCGGCATTCTCTGCCGCCAGCTGGGCGCGGATGGCTGCGTGCACATCCTGCGCTTGCTGTGGCGAGGCCGTCAGCCCTGTACCGATGGCCCATACAGGCTCATAGGCAATCACCGCACTGGTGAAGGCTTCAACACCGAAAGCTTCGATGATGCTGCCCAGCTGACGCCCGACAATCTCAAGCGTTTTACCTGCTTCGCGCTCTTCGAGGGTTTCCCCCACACAGAGCACTGGCTTCAAACCACAAGCCTGTGCTGCAGCGAACTTGCGATTCAGGACTTCGTCGTTTTCACCAATGATCTGGCGACGCTCCGAATGCCCAATCAACACCAGTCCGCAACCTGCATCAACCAGCTGACTCGGTGCAATTTCACCGGTCAGCGCGCCTTGCGCAGGCTCTACCGCAGAATTCTGAGCGCCAACGGTAATCGACTTGCCCTGCAACCCATCAACCACTTGGCTGATGTACAACGAGGGAGGAAACACCGCGACCTCAACACCGCTCGGCAAGGCCAGATTACTCAGGCCATCGATCAGCTCAGCGACGCTGGCGCGGGTACCGTGCATCTTCCAGTTACCAGCTACCATAGGGCGACGCATGCTGTACCTCGTCGGTCAAAGTGGGCGCAGATGTTACCCAACCCGATCACTGCTGGCAAGCGTATTTCAGACGCAAACTTCACTTACCAGTTTTGCCAGGGCTTCGGCATGGCTACGCACCTGACCTTCGTCATCGCCTTCCACCATTACACGCACCAGCGGCTCTGTTCCGGACTTGCGCAACAACACACGCCCGCGACCCGCCATTTCCTCGGTAACCCGCGCACTGGCCTCTTTTACAGCAGGGTGCTCGAGCGGATCGACCTTGCTTGCGCCAAAGCGCACGTTGATCAATACCTGCGGGCATTTGCGCAGTGCCTGGCGAGCCTGCGCCAGCGTCTCGCCACGGCGCTTGAGCGCCATCAACACCTGGAGCGCGGCGATGATGGCGTCACCTGTGGTGGTATGGTTGCAGCACACCACATGCCCGGAGTTCTCCCCCCCGATCACCCAGCCGCGCTCCAGCAACTCTGCCATCACGTAACGGTCACCAACTTTGGCCCGCACAAAAGGTATGTCGAGATCTTTCAGGGCCAGCTCAAGCCCCAGATTGCTCATCAACGTACCGACCACCCCACCCTGCAGCTTGTTACGCTCCTGCAGGTCGCGGGCAATGATAAACAGCAACTCGTCACCGTCGACGACTGCGCCGGTGTGATCAACCATCAGAACACGGTCACCGTCACCATCGAACGCAATCCCGAGATCGGCATGCCCCACCAAAACTGCGGCCTGAAGTGACTCTATGTGGGTCGAGCCGCAATTTTCATTGATATTCAGGCCATCCGGCTGAGCCGACAGGACGGTGACTTCAGCACCCAACTCGCGAAACACACTCGGTGCGACCTTGTAAGTGGCGCCATGCGCACAATCGACCACCAGCTTGAGACCGGCAAAATCGGTGCTGCTCGGCACACTGCTCTTGCAGAATTCGATATAGCGCCCGGCAGCATCATTGATTCGTGACACTTTGCCCAGTTTGCTGGACTCGACTACTGTCATCGGCTGGTCGAGCAATTCCTCGATCATCAGCTCGACTTCATCAGGCAGCTTCGTCCCCTGACCCGAGAAGAACTTGATGCCGTTGTCATCATGCGGATTGTGCGAGGCACTGATGACGATACCAGCCTCGGCATGGAAGGTGCGCGTCAAGTAGGCGATGGCCGGAGTTGGCATCGGCCCCAGCAGCAACACATCGGCTCCCGCCGCAGACAGTCCGGCTTCCAGCGCCGATTCAAACATGTACCCGGAAATACGGGTGTCCTTGCCCACCAGAACCCTGCAGGCACCCTGCTTGCGAAATGCCATGCCTGCAGCCCAGCCGAGCTTGAGCATGAAGTCAGGGGTGATCGGATATTCGCCGACACGGCCACGAATACCGTCGGTACCAAAATATTTTCTGCTCATAGATGCTCCATCACTCTTTATTCGGCGGATTGAACCGCTGCAATCATCCGTACTACATCAACGGTTTCGGCAACATCGTGAACGCGCAAAATGCTTGCGCCTTTCGTCATTGCCAGGGCAGCCAGCGCAAGGCCACCAGAGAGCCGTTGCTCGACCGGGCGGTCGAGGGTCTGTCCGATCATGCTCTTGCGCGAAACGCCCACCAACAAGGGCCGCCCAAGGCGGCGTAGGGATTCCATATGCTTGAACAAGCTCAGGTTGTGCGCCAGGGTCTTGGCGAAGCCGAATCCGGGATCAAGGATGATCCGACCAGCTTCGATGCCAACAGCCGCACAAGCAGCCATCCGCTGCTCAAGATAACTCGCAACTTCGACGCTGACATCCTCGTAATGAGGATTATTCTGCATATCACCCGGCTCACCGCGCATATGCATCAGACAAACCGGCAACTCGGTCGCAGCCGCCGCATCCAGGGCGCCGTCGCGCGTGAGCGAGCGGACATCATTGATCAAGCCGGCACCAAGCCGGGCTGATTCTCGAATGACGGCAGGCGTCGAGGTATCGACAGAAATGATCACATCCAGCTCGCGAGCGATCGCTTCAACCATCGGCGCCACTCGCTCAAGCTCCTCGAGCGCGGAAACTGCCTTGGCACCGGGCCGGGTGGACTCACCACCTATATCGATCAAGGTTGCACCAGCCACGACCATTGCCTCGGCATGGCGCAAGGCAGCATCACGCTGATTGAAGCGGCCGCCATCGGAGAAGGAGTCGGGAGTGATATTGAGAATACCCATGACATGGGTATGGGACAAATCAAGAACCCGGTTGCCGCAAGGCAACCGGGTTGGGTACTGCTGTGA
>RCUI01000091.1_pt1 | contig 33404 bp, 29 predicted proteins | sample 2166121 | NCBI WGS metagenome assembly RCUI01 (sample SAMN09932700, study PRJNA488358) | compost metagenome | feature: garden; material: soil; isolation source: compost soil in succinic acid-enriched culture | place: Germany: Experimental Botanical Garden Goettingen | collected 2016-01-27
ACCGCAGCACCTTGAGCCTCTGGTACGGGCGCCTGGAAGATATCTATCAGCAGGGTTTTTTCGGCCTCAAGCACAGTGAGCCGGTTGGCGATTGGGTGATGGGTGCCAACCTTGGCTACTTCAGCGCCAGGGAGCAGGGAGAAGCCCGCATTGGCGATGTCGACAACCAGGCGTTCTATTCGCTGCTGTCGGCCAGGCGCGGCGGCCATACTTTCAGCGTTGGCTACCAGGGCATCTTTGGTGATGATGCGTTTCCCAGAGTGTTTCCGAACATTTCGCCGCTGGGCAATGAAGTGCCGACCTATGAGTTTTCCTATGCTGATGAACGCTCCTGGCAGGTGCGTTATGACTACGATTTCGTGGCCATGGGCATACCGGGACTTACAGCGACGGTGCGCTATCTGAAAGGCAACAATGTCGACACCGGGCTTGGCTTCGAGGGCAAGGAACACGAACGCGATCTGGACCTGGGCTACGCGGTGCAGAGCGGGGTGTTCAAGGGGTTGGGAGTCAGGTTGCGCAACGCGGTGGCACGTTCGAGCTACCGCTCGGACATTGATGAGAATCGGGTGATTCTGACGTATACGTGGAGTCTTTTATAGGGCGATCGCGGGGCAAGCCCGTTCCCACAAAATGTGTACGAGCGGGCTTGCCCCGCGATCGCTTCACCGTCCATCCCCACACTGGGCCACTGACCAGAGGATCGCTTAGACTGGCCGGACAACTACAACGAGTGTCCTGGTATGGAGAGTCCCCTGCTCAGTGAGCGCAGCCGGGTTTTCGATCGTGCCGATCCTTATGCCGTGTCGACCTACGTCAATCAGCATGTGGGGGTGCATAACATCCGCCTGCCGCGTTACGGGCATCCCGAGGCGTGCCTCGATCATCGCAAGTTCGCCAGCCTTGATCTGTGCCGGATCAGCTACGGTGGCGAAGTGCGGGTGATGTCGCCGGCCCTGGAAAACGTCTTTCACCTGCAGATCCTGCTGCGTGGCCATTGCCTGTGGCGACGCGGGCGTGCCGAGCGTTTGCTCGGGCCCGGCGAGCTGCTGCTGATCAACCCGGATGAACCAGTGGATCTCGCCTATTCGGCCGACTGCGAAAAATTCATCCTCAAGCTGCCCAACCGCCTGCTCGAAAGTGTCTGTGACGAGCAACGCTGGCAGCGCCCCAGCGAAGGCGTGCGGTTCATCCAGAACCATTACCAGTTGCTGGCGCTGGAAGGGTTTGCCGGGTTGCTGGCCATGGTCTGCCATGAAGCCGAAGCCAGCGAGCCATTGCTGCGGGTGCAGGAGCACTACAGCCAGATTGTCGCCAGCAAGCTTTTGACCCTGATGCCAACCAATGTCAGGCGCGAGGCGCTGGGCGGGCAAGCGTCGTCGTTCGAGCGTATTGCCGAGTACATCGAGGCAAATCTGAAGCAGGACATGTGCAGCGAGCAACTGGCCCGCCAGGCCAGCATGAGTCTGCGCTCACTGTACATTCTGTTCGAGCGCAACGCCGGCACCACGCCCAAGGTCTACATCCGCGATAAAAAACTCGCGCGCATCCGAGCCAGCCTCAGCGACCCGCAGTGTACGGTGCGCAATATCACCGAGCTGGCCATGGACTATGGCTTCGTCCACCTCGGCCGATTCTCGGAAACCTACAAGTCGCTGTTCGGCGAACTCCCCTCCGATACCCTCAAGCGTCGTTCCTGACACTTTGCAGAAAACGGATAAAGGTCTGCACAAAGCGGATATTTGCCGTGCCCCTCGCTCCCTAACCTGACATGGCCTGAACACAATAACAACGGAGGCCCCGGCCATGTCCCTGGGATTCGATTACCTTAATTCCCTGCTTGAAGAAGATCAGGAGAAGGGCGTCTTTCGCTGCAAGCGCGAGATGTTCACCGACCCCCGTCTGTTCGATCTTGAGATGAAACACATTTTCGAAGGCAACTGGCTGTACCTTGCCCACGAAAGCCAGATTCCTGAAAAGAACGACTTCCTCACCACCACCATGGGGCGCCAGCCGATCTTTATCGCGCGCAACAAGGATGGGGTGCTCAATGCCTTCCTCAATGCCTGCAGCCACCGCGGTGCGATGCTTTGCCGGCACAAGAGCGGAAACCGCTCCTCCTACACCTGCCCCTTTCACGGCTGGACGTTCAACAACTCTGGCAAGCTGCTCAAGGTCAAGGACCCGGTGGACGCCGGCTACCCGGCCAGCTTCAACTGCGAAGGCTCCCACGACCTCACCAAGGTCGCCCGCTTCGAGTCTTACCGCGGCTTTCTGTTTGGTAGCCTGAACCCGGATGTGGTGCCCTTGGTGGAGCACCTGGGTGAGTCGGCCAAGATCATCGACATGATTGTCGACCAGTCGCCTGAAGGCCTGGAAGTGCTGCGCGGCTCGTCTTCCTACATTTACGAAGGCAACTGGAAGCTGACCGCCGAGAATGGCGCCGACGGTTACCACGTCAGCGCCGTGCACTGGAACTACGCCGCCACCCAGAACCAGCGCAAGCAGCGCGAGGCCGGTGATGAAGTCAAAACCATGAGCGCTGGCGGCTGGGCCAAGAGCGGTGGTGGTTTCTACTCCTTCGACAAAGGTCACCTGCTGCTCTGGACCCGCTGGGCCAACCCCGAGGACCGTCCGCTGTTCGAGCGCCGCGACGAGCTGGCTGCCGACTTCGGCCAGGCCCGTGCCAACTGGATGATCGAGAACTCGCGCAACCTGTGCCTGTACCCGAACGTGTACCTGATGGACCAGTTCAGTTCGCAGATCCGTATTGCCCGGCCGATTGCCGTGGACAAGACCGAGATCACCATCTATTGCATTGCGCCCAAGGGCGAAAGCGCCGAAGCCCGGGCCCAGCGCATTCGTCAGTACGAAGACTTTTTCAACGTCAGTGGCATGGCCACCCCGGACGACCTGGAAGAATTCCGCTCCTGCCAGATGGGCTACCAGGGCGGGCGAGGCTGGAACGATATGTCGCGTGGTGCCACCCACTGGATCGAAGGTGCCGACACAGCCGCCCAGGAAATCGACTTGCATCCGCAGATGAGCGGTGTACGCACCGAGGACGAAGGCCTGTTCGTGCTGCAACACAAGTACTGGCAGGACACCATGCTCAAGGCACTCGCCACCGAGCAGCAACTGATCCCCGTGGAGGCCGTGCAATGAGCATTTCCTTCGAGCACGTACGCGACTTTCTCTACGAAGAGGCGCGTTACCTGGACGACAGCCAATGGGACCAGTGGCTGGAGTGCTACGCCAGCGATGCCACCTTCTGGATGCCGGCCTGGGACGACAACGACCAGCTCACCGAAGACCCGCAACGGGAAATCTCGCTGATCTGGTACGGCAACCGTGGCGGCCTGGAAGACCGGGTGTTCCGCATCAAGACCGAACGCTCCAGTGCGACCATGCCCGACACCCGGACCTCGCACAACATCAGCAACATCGAGCTGCTGGAGCAGGGCGAAGGCCTGTGCAAGGTGCGCTTCAACTGGCACACCCTGAGCTTTCGCTACAAGACCGTGGACAGTCACTTCGGCACCAGTTTCTACACCCTTGATGTGCGCGGCGAGCGGCCGCTGATCAAGGCCAAGAAGGTGGTGCTCAAGAACGACTACGTGCGTCAGGTCATCGACGTTTATCACATCTGAATCCAGCTTTTCTGCGAGGTGCGCCATGCACAAGATCGCCTTGAATTTCGAGGACGGGGTCACCCGTTTCATCGACGCCACCGCTGACGAAACCGTGGCCGATGCCGCTTACCGCCAGGGCATCAATATCCCGCTGGACTGCCGTGACGGCGCCTGCGGCACCTGTAAATGTTTCGCCGAAGCCGGTCGCTACGACCTGGGTCAGGAGTACATCGAAGACGCCTTGAGCGAGGAAGAAGCCGGCCAGGGTTATGTGCTCACCTGCCAGATGCGTGCGCAAAGCGATTGCGTGGTAAGGATCCCGGCATCGTCCCAGGTGTGCAAGACCGAACAGTCCAGCTACCAGGCCAGCATCAGCGCCGTACGCCAGCTCTCGGACAGCACCATTGCCTTGTCGATCAAGGGTGAGGCGTTGAGTCGCCTGGCTTTCCTGCCGGGGCAATATGTGAACCTTGGCGTGCCTGGCAGCGAGCAGACCCGCGCCTACTCCTTCAGTTCGTTGCAGAAGGACGGCGAGGTCAGCTTCCTGATCCGCAACGTACCGGGCGGCCTGATGAGCAGCTTCCTCACCGGCCTGGCCAAGGCTGGCGACAACATGACCCTGGCCGGCCCGTTGGGCAGTTTCTACCTGCGTGAAATCCGCCGCCCCTTGCTGTTGCTGGCGGGCGGTACCGGGCTGGCGCCGTTCACCGCGATGCTGGAGAAAATCGCCGAGGAGGGCAGCGAGCATCCGCTGCACCTGGTCTACGGCGTGACCAACGACTTCGACCTCGTCGAACTCGACCGCCTGCAGTCGTTCGCCGAGCGCATCCCCAACTTCAGCTTCAGCGCGTGTGTGGCCAACCCCGAGAGCCAGCACCCGCTCAAGGGCTATGTCACCCAGCACATCGAGCCTCGCCATCTCAACGAAGGCGATGTCGATGTCTACCTGTGCGGTCCTCCGCCGATGGTCGAGGCGGTCAGCCAGTACATCCGCGAACAGGGCATCACCCCGGCGAACTTCTACTACGAAAAATTCGCCGCCGCCGCTGCCTGAAGCCGTTTTTATGGGGCCGGGCGCATCGTGCGGGTACGGTCGGTCCCTTTTTTATTCGAGGTTGTCATGAACAACAGATTCGACAACAAAGTCGCGCTGGTTACCGGCGCAGCGCAGGGGATCGGCCGTCGTTTGTGCGAGCGCCTGCTCGACGAAGGCGCGACCCTGGTGGCGGTGGACCGCTCGGAGCTTGTTCACGAGCTGCAAGGCGAAGGTGTACTGACCCTGACCGCCGACCTTGAGCAGCACAACGAGTGCAGCCGGGTAATGGCAGCAGCGGTGGAGCATTTTGGCCGGCTGGATGTGTTGGTCAATAACGTTGGCGGCACCATCTGGGCCAAACCGTTCGAGCACTACGAAGCGGCGCAGATCGAGGCGGAAGTCCGGCGCTCGCTGTTCCCTACCTTGTGGTGCTGTCATGCGGCGCTGCCCTACATGCTGGAACAGGGCAGGGGCGCCATCGTCAACGTGTCCTCGATTGCCACCCGCAGTGTCAACCGCGTGCCTTATGGCGCGGCCAAGGGGGGAGTGAATGCACTGACCGCTTGCCTGGCATTCGAGACCGCTGGCCGCGGTGTGCGTGTCAATGCCACCGCGCCGGGGGGCACTGAAGCGCCGCCACGGCGGGTGCCACGCAACCGTGCCGAGCAGAGCAGCGAAGAGAAAGCCTGGTACCAGCAGATCGTCGACCAGACCCTCGACAGCAGCCTGATGAAACGCTACGGCAACCTCGATGAGCAGGTTGGCGCGATCCTCTTCCTGGCCTCCGACGAGGCTTCCTACATCACCGGCACGGTGTTGCCGGTCGGCGGCGGCGACCTCGGTTGAGCGCCCCTGGAGAACCTTCGATGAGTCATCCCTTGATTGAACGCATCTCGACCCTGATCGTCGACTTGCCCACCATTCGCCCGCATAAGCTGGCGATGCACACCCTGCAGAAGCAGACCCTGGTGATCATCCGCCTGCACTGCTCCGACGGCATCGAAGGCCTGGGCGAGGCCACCACCATCGGCGGCCTGGCCTATGGCAACGAAAGCCCGGAAAGCATCAAGCAGAACATCGACAGCTACTTTGCACCGCTACTGATCGGCCAGGATGCCAGCAACATCAACGCTGCCATGCAGCGCCTGGACAAGGTGATCAAAGGCAACACCTTCGCCCGTTCCGGCATCGAGAGCGCCTTGCTCGATGCTCAGGGCAAACGCCTGGGCCTGGCGGTCAGTGAACTGCTTGGCGGGCGCGTGCGCGACAGCCTGGAAGTGGCCTGGACCTTGGCCAGCGGCGACACCGAGCGCGACATCGCCGAGGCCGAGCAGATGCTCGATTTGCGCCGCCACCGCATCTTCAAGGTGAAGATCGGCGCCAACGACGTTGCCCATGACCTCAAGCATGTGATCGCCATCAAACGGGCGGTGGGCGAGCGCGCCAGTGTGCGGGTCGACGTCAATCAGTACTGGGACGAGTCCCAGGCGATCCGCGCCTGCCAGGTGCTGGGTGACAATGGTATCGACCTGGTCGAGCAACCGATCTCGCGCATCAACCGCGCCGGACAGATTCGCCTGAACCAGCGCAGCCCGGCACCGATCATGGCCGATGAATCCATTGAAAGCGTCGAGGACGCCTTCAGCCTGGCCGCCGACGGTGCCGCCAGCATCTTCGCCCTGAAGATCGCCAAGAACGGTGGCCCCCGTGCCGTGTTGCGTACAGCGCAGATCGCTGAAGCGGCAGGTATCGCCCTGTATGGCGGCACCATGCTCGAAGGTTCGATCGGCACCCTGGCCGCCGCCCATGCCTTCGTAACCCTCAACCAGCTGACCTGGCACACCGAGCTGTTCGGCCCGCTGCTGCTGACTGAAGAGATCGTGATCGAAGCACCGGTGTACCGCGACTTCGCCTTGCACGTACCTCGTACCCCAGGCCTGGGCCTGACCCTGGACGAAGAGCGCCTGGCGTTCTTCAGCCGCACGTAAGGAGAGATGCCATGTTGTTCCACGTGAAAATGACCGTGAACCTGCCCCTGGACATGGACCCGGCCAACGCCGCGCAGCTCAAGGCCGACGAGAAGGCACTGGCCCAGCGCCTGCAGCGCGAAGGTGCCTGGCGCCACTTGTGGCGAATCGCCGGCCACTACGCCAACTACAGCGTATTCGACCTGCCCAGCGTCGAGGCGCTGCACGACACCCTGATGCAGCTGCCACTGTTCCCCTACATGGACATCGAGATCGATGGCCTGTGTCGCCACCCGTCTTCGATCCACAGCGACGACCGTTGAACGCCAAACGCCGATAACAACAATTCGAGGTACCTGTCATGACCGTGAAAATTGCCCACACTGCCGACGTGCAGACATTCTTCGAAGAAGTCAGTGGCCTGAACAATGACCTGGGCAGCCCACGCCTGAAGCTGCTGACCAACCGCATCGTCAACGACGTGGCGCGCATCATCGAAGACCTGCAAGTGACACCCGATGAGTTCTGGAAGGCCGTGGACTACCTCAACCGCCTGGGCAGTCGCCAGGAAGCTGGCCTGCTCGTCGCGGGGCTGGGAGTGGAGCACTACCTGGACCTGCAACTGGATGCCCAGGATGCCGAGGCCGGTATCAGCGGCGGTACCCCGCGCACCATCGAAGGCCCGTTGTATGTGGCGGGCGCGCCGATGGCCGAAGGCGAGGTGCGCATGGACGATGGCCTGGACTCGGGTACGGTGATGTTCCTTCAGGGCCGCGTGCTGGACGAGCAGGGCCAGCCGGTGGCCGGTGCAGTGGTGGACCTGTGGCACGCCAATACCCAGGGCACCTACTCCTACTTCGACAGCACCCAGTCGGACTACAACCTGCGCCGACGCATCGTCACCGATGCCGACGGCCGCTACCGCGCGCGCAGCATCGTGCCGTCGGGCTATGGCTGCCCTGAAGACGGCCCGACCCAGGAGTTGCTCAACCAGCTCGGCCGCCATGGCAATCGCCCGGCGCACATTCACTTCTTTATCTCGGCGCCGGGGTATCGTCACCTGACCACCCAGATCAACCTGGCGGGCGATGAGTACCTGTGGGATGACTTTGCTTATGCCACCCGTGACGGCTTGATCGGCGAGCTGCGCTTTGTAGAGGATGCGGCCGCAGCGGATGCCCGGGGTGTGGAGGGGCGCTTTGCCGAAATGGATTTTGACTTCCAGTTGCTCGGTGCGCCCAAGCCTGCGAATGAAGTGCGCAGCCAGCGGCCGCGGGCATTGCAGGACGCCTGATATCCGGGTTGAATCCATCGCGGGGCAAGCCCGCTCCTACAGAAATCCCTGTACGAGCGGGCTTGCCCCGCGATGCTCTTTAAGGATGATCAATGAAAACAATAATTCAGGACTTCTCCCTTTCCGCCTTGGTCGCCGGCTTCATTGCCACGCTGATTTCTTACGCAGGCCCCTTGGTGATCATTTTCCAGGCCGCCCACAGCGCACAGTTGTCGGCGGCCGAACTGTCTTCGTGGGTATGGGCAATTTCCATCGGCAGCGGCGTGCTGGGCGTGGTACTCAGCCTGCGCTACAAGGTGCCGGTGGTGATTGCCTGGTCTGCGCCGGGATCGGCCCTGCTGGTGGCGCTGCTGCCGGATATCGCCTTCGCCGAGGCGGTGGGGGCCTATATCGTCGCCAACCTGGTGATCTTGCTGGTCGGCGTTTCCGGTGCCTTCGACCGCATTGTCAGCAAGCTGCCACCGGCCATCTCTGCTGCCATGTTGGCGGGTATTCTGTTCAGCTTCGGCACCGGGTTGTTCATCTCGCTGAAGTCGCAACCGCTGCTGGTGTTGGCAATGTTCGTCACCTACCTGATGTTCAAGCGCATTGCCCCTCGCTATGCGGTTCTGGCCGTGCTGGTGTGTGGGGTGAGCATTGCGGTGTTCAGTGGTGAGATGAACAGCTCGGCGCTGGTAGTGGGCCTGGCCACGCCGGTGTGGACCACGCCGGCGTTCACTTGGCATGCGCTGTTGAGTATCAGCCTGCCGTTGGTGATGGTGGCGCTGACCGGGCAGTTTGTGCCGGGCATTGCCGTTTTGCGCAACGACGGCTATCGCACACCTGCCAGCCCGATCATTTCCAGCAATGCCCTGGCCAGTGTCTTACTGGCGCCCTTTGGTTGCCATGGTCTGAACCTGGCGGCGATCACTGCGGCGATCTGCACCGGCCGCGAAGCGCACGACGATCCGGGCAAGCGCTATTGGGCGGGGGTGTCGGGTGGGGTGCTGTACCTGCTGCTGGGGGTGTTCGGCGCGACCTTGGTGTCGCTGTTTACCGCCTTTCCGGCGGCCTTGATTGCAGCGTTGGCCGGGCTGGCGTTGTTCGGCGCCATCGGGGGGGCACTGGCGGGAGCGATGAGTGTGCCGAGTGATCGCGAGGCGGCGCTGATCACCTTTCTGGTGACAGCCTCGGGTATGTCCTTCATGGGCTTGTCGGCGGCGTTCTGGGGGCTGATCTTCGGCCTGTTCGCCCACCTGCTGCTCAACCTGCGGCGACCAGCGCCGCAGGCGAGCAGGGCAGGGCTGCGAACTGACTGAGGTCAGATCTGCATGGCCATGCCTTCGACGTTCATTGCCGCCTGGCGCAAGGCCTCGGAACGGGTCGGGTGCGGGTGGCAGGTCAGGGCGATGTCTTCGGCTGACGCCGAGAACTCCATGGCCACGCAGAACTCGCCGATCATTTCGCTGACGCTCGGGCCGACCAGGTGTACACCCAGTACTTCGTCGGTCCTGGCATCAGCCAGGACCTTGGCGAAGCCTTCTGTCTCGTGGTTGATCTTGGCCCGGCTGTTGGCGGTGAAGGGGAACTTGCCGACCTTGTACTCACGCCCTTCGGCCTTGAGCTGCTCTTCGGTCTTGCCGACGCTGGCCAGTTCCGGGCGGGTGTAGATCACCCCGGGAATCAAGTTGTAGTTGACCTCATGGGGCTTGCCGGCGATTCGCTCGATGCAGGCAACCGCTTCGTCTTCGGCCTTGTGCGCGAGCATCGGGCCTGAGGTGACGTCGCCGATGACCCAGATGCCCGGTACTGCAGTGCGGTGATGCTCATTGGCAAGCATGCCGCGCTTGTCGGTTTCCAGCCCGACGCTCTCCAGGCCCAGGCCCTTGGTGTAGGGCCGGCGGCCGATGGCGACCAGCACGTAGTCGGCTTCCAGGCTTTCGCTGGCGCCGCCGGCGGCAGGCTCAAGGGTCAGGTTGACGGCGTCTGCCGAGGCGCTGGCCTGGGTCACCTTGCTGCCCAGCTTGAAGGTGATGCCTTGTTTGGCGAGCGAGCGTTGCAGCGTCTTGGCGGTCTCTTCATCGGTACCCGGGCAGATGCGGTCCAGGTATTCGATGACGGTGACCTGGCTGCCGAGGCGACGCCATACCGAACCCAGCTCCAGGCCGATCACACCGGCGCCAATCACCACCAGGTGCTTGGGGACGCCCGGCAGCGAAAGGGCGCCGGTGGAGTCGATGATGCGCTGGTTATCAATCGTCACGCCGGGCAGCGGGGTTGGCTCGGAACCGGTGGCGACGACTATGTCCTTGGCCTGCAGTTCGGTGACGCTACCGTCTTCGGTGCTCACATTGACCCGGCCCGGGCCTGCCAGTTGGCCCCAGCCTTTGATCCAGTCGACCTTGTTCTTGCGGAACAGGAACTCGATGCCCTTGGTCAGGCCAGTAACGCTTTCGTCTTTCTGTTTCATCATCTGGGCCAGATTCAAGGTCGGCTTGACCTCGATACCCAGGTTGGCGAACTCGCTGCCCACGGCCGCTTCGTAAAGCTCCGAGGCATGCAACAGCGCCTTGGACGGCATGCAACCAACGTTCAAACAGGTGCCACCAAGGGTTGAACGGCCTTCGACGCAAGCCACGCTCAAGCCCAGCTGGCCAGCACGAATAGCGGCGTTGTAGCCGCCGGGGCCGCCGCCGATGATCACCACATCATAGGTTTTCATTGTTGTACTCCAGGATGAAGAATCGACAATGGCGCCAAGATTAGTCTGCCGGGCGAGTGATTGTATACAATTTATCGCGCCGCCCGAGGGTCTGGAATGGGCGTGACAGTTTCAGACTATGGTCGCGATAGGCTGAAAATTACAAAGTATGAACTACCCTTCTGCGGTGACGTCCGAAGAAAAAAGGAGGGTTCATTTCATGCTTGCGCAACTTCCACCTGTTCTGCAAAGCCTGCGACTGCCCCTGCGCCTGAAGCTGTGGGATGGTCATGAATATGATCTGGGTCCCCAGCCGCAGGTCACCATTCTGGTCAAGGACCCGCAGCTGATTACCCAACTGACCCACCCGAGCCTGGACGAACTGGGCGCAGCCTTTGTCGAAGGCAAGCTGGAGCTGGAGGGCACCATCAGTGAGGTGATCCGGGTTTGCGACGAACTCAGCGAAGCGCTGCTCAAGGATGAAGTCGACGATCAACCGGTGCGCCGCGAGCACGACAAGGCCACCGATGCAGCGGCGATTTCCTATCACTACGACCTGTCCAATGACTTCTACCAGTTGTGGCTGGACAAGGACATGGCCTATTCCTGTGCCTATTTCAAAACCGACCAGGACACCCTGGAACAGGCCCAGCAGAACAAGTTCGAGCACCTGTGCCGCAAGCTGCGCCTGCAGCCGGGTGACTACCTGCTCGATGTCGGCTGTGGTTGGGGAGGGCTGTCACGCTTTGCCGCCCGCGAGTTTGGCGTCAAAGTGCTGGGCATCACCCTGAGCAAGGAGCAGCTCAAGCTCGGCAAGGCGCGCATCAAGGCCGAAGGCCTGCAAGACAAAGTAGAGCTGAAGATTCTTGATTACCGCGATATTCCACAGGATGGCCGTTTCGACAAGGTCGTGAGTGTCGGTATGTTCGAACACGTTGGCCATGCCAACCTGGCGTTGTATTGCCAGCGCCTGTTCGGCGCGGTGCGCGAAGGCGGCCTGGTGATGAACCATGGCATCACCGCCAAGCATGTGGACGGGCGTCCGGTAGGGCGGGGTGCTGGCAGCTTCATCGATCGTTATGTGTTCCCCCATGGTGAGCTGCCGCACCTGTCGATGATCACGGCCGCCGTCAGCCAGGCGGGGCTGGAAGTTGTCGATGTCGAGAGCCTGCGCCTGCACTATGCGCGCACATTGCAGCACTGGAGTGACCGCCTTGAAAGCGAACTGGACAAAGCCTCTACGATGGTGCCGGAGAAGGCTTTGCGAATCTGGCGCCTGTACCTGGCGGGCTGCTCCTATGCCTTCGCCAAGGGTTGGATCAACCTGCACCAGATCCTCGCAGTCAAACCTTTTGCCGACGGCCACCATGACCTGCCACTGACTCGCGAGGATCTGTACCGCTAAGCGCGCTCAGAGAATGGGTGAGATCAACCGGGCGATACGCATGCCCAGTTGTTGCAAGCGATGGGTGTCCTCGCTGTCTTCGGCGGTTATCTCCCGGGCCAGGTCGAAGTCATGCAGGAGCATGGTTTCGACCTGGTCGGCGAAGGCGCGGTCGACGGTCAACAGCATCACTTCGAAGTTCAGGCGGAAGGAGCGATTGTCCAGATTGGCGCTGCCGATGGCGCTGATCTCGTTGTCGATCAACACCACCTTCTGATGCAGGAAGCCTGGTCCGTAGCGGTACATCCTCACCCCGGCGCGCACGGCCTCGAAGGCAAACAGGCTCGAGGCTGCATAGACGATGCGGTGGTCGGCACGCGACGGCAGGAGGATGCGAACGTCCACACCACGCAATACCGCCAGGCGCAGCGCAGCAAACACTGCTTCATCGGGAATGAAGTAGGGACTGGTGATCCAAACGCGTTCGCGGGCTGAATGAATCGCTTCGACAAAAAACAGCGAGCAGGTCTCCTGTGAGTCGGCCGGGCCACTGGCGAGCACTTGGCAGAGCACGCCATCTTCGGGATAGGTATCGGGCAGGATCAGTGGTGGTAACTGGCGAGTGGCCCAGTACCAGTCTTCGGCAAACGATTCCTGCAGGCAGGCCAGCACCGGGCCGCTGACTTGCACATGGGTGTCGCGCCAAGGCGAGAGCTTTGGTTTGCCCCCCAAGTATTCATCGCCCACGTTGTGGCCACCGACAAAGCCTTGCAGCCCATCGACCACGACGATCTTGCGGTGGTTGCGAAAGTTCACCTGGAAGCGGTTGAACCAGCCGCGGCGGGTGGCGAAGGCGCGAATATTCACGCCGCCGTCTCGAAGGGTCTGGCTGTAGGCGGAGGGTAGGGCATGGCTGCCGACCCGGTCATACAGCACATAGACCCTCACGCCTTCGGCGGCTTTCTTGAGCAGCAGGCTGTGAAGTGAGCGGCCCAGCGTGTCGTCATGAATGATGAAGAACTGTACCAGCACTGTGTCGCGGGCTTGGCTGATGGCCGCGAAGATGGCATCGAATGTGGCCTTGCCATCGATGAGCAGACTCACCTGGTTGTTGGCCAGGCAGGGCATTCGCCCAAGTTTGGGCATGGCCCGCAGGGCGCCATAGGACTCTGAATTACGCGCGGTGAGCGCTTCCTCAACCCAGGGCCGCCAGTTGAGGTCGGCCATGGCCACATGCATTTCGCGGTTGGCCTGGCGACGCGCCTTGATGTAGGCGTCGAATGTCCGGCTGCCAAACACCAGATAAGGGATCAGGGTGAAGTAGGGAATGAACAGCAGCGACAGGGCCCAGGCAATGGCTCCCTGGGCTGTACGTACGGTGAGCACCGCATGTGTCGCGGCGATGGCCCCGAGCAGGTGCAAGGCACCGATGAGGTAACCGAAGAAGTAGGGGCTGTGGTAATCCATACGCATCCTGCTGTCCAAAGGCACTGCCCTCTAACAGAGCATGTTCCACACTGCACTTGCAACCGAAAGGTCAAATTGACGTCTAAGCTGTGTTCCAGCTTGGGGCTGGAGTTTCGAGGAGTCATTACATGAAAAGTCGTCTGCCGATGCTCGCACTGGTGTTGGGGCTGTCGAGTCCGTTGGTGCATGCGCAGATGTTGCAACCGGGGTTGTGGGAACTGACGACCAGCAACATGCAGGTCGATGGAAAGCCACTGCCTGATATGGGTTTCATGCTCGGTCAGTTGAAGAACCTGCCACCCGAGCAGCGGGCGATGATTGAGGGTGGCTTGGCTCAGCAGGGCATCAGTGTGGCTGGTCAGGGGGTGCGCTCATGCCTCACACCCGAGCAGGTGAAGACCGACGATATTCCGCTGCAGGACCCCAAGTCGGGCTGCACCCAGAAGATCACCGAACGCACGGGCAATGTGTGGAAGTTCACCTTCAGTTGCCCGAAAGCGCAAGGTGCAGGGCAGGCGACTTTCCTCAGCGACCGCGAGTTTCTCACGCAGGTCAGCGGCACCTTCAATGCCTCGGGTGTTCAGCAGCAGGGCAGCATGAACACGCGTGCGGTCTGGTTGGGCAACGACTGCGGCACAGTCAAACCGCGTACTTAGCATTTGCCTGAAGAGTTACCAGCGCCACTGGCTCTGGGCGACCGCGTCGTGGGCATGCAGGCTCTCTGCATGTTCCACGCGCAGATTGAAGCCAGTCAGCCAGTTCAGGTGTTGAAGAGTAATGTGCAACCGCCTTGCCGCATCTTCACAGAACATCAGATTTTGACCATTGGCCAAGGCGAAAGCTTGTTCGTCTGCACGCTTCACTGCGGTTTGCACCGCGGTGCCCAAAGCGGATTCTGCCTGATCGATCAGTTCCGTAATCGGCAATTCGCAAACTTCGGGTTTCAGGCGAATGTTCAATGTTGCGGTGCTGCGTTGGCTATGTGGGGTTGCCACAATGCCCTGCGTATTTCCTAGCCAGCTCAATACAGCTTCATGACTGAGGCTTCGATTGCCAAAATCGTTCAGGAATTGTTGTTGAATGAGCTGCCTGGACAAGGCAGCAGAGCAGGGGCAGGTGGAGGAGTATTTCAGCCCAACTTTTAGTTCCACGTGGAACACTTTGTCTTTCAGGTGCGCTGCCAGGCTCACCGGATAAGATTTCCAACCCGCCAATGGACTGATCAATGCCGGACGTTTGAGCAATAGTTCAAAGCGCAAATTCAGGTAGGCGCTGGCTGACAACCCACGATGGCTGTCGAGGAAACGCTCCAACACTGTGTGCAGCAACGGCACGCTCAATGGCTCGGATTCAAAACTTTCCAATGCCAGGTACAGTCGCGACATATGGATGCCGCGCGAAGTACCGTCGTCCAGGCTGACCCCAGCATCGGCACTGGCGCGAAGTGTGTCGCCTGCAAAATGTACCGGCAAGGCGATATTGCACATGCCGACCCACTCCAGCGGCAAGTTGGTATGGATGTCTTGTGCAGCAATGTCCGGGAGCGTGAGTGCTGTCATGAACGGCTCGAAAGTGTGTGACGGTAGAGAGTACTAGTGGCAGCCGCTCAGGCGATTGCAGCGCAGGGTGAAACGTTGACCGCTGGAACTTGAAACGCTGTTGAGGGTAGTCCAGCCGATTTTTCGGCTGTAACCCACCCAGGTTTCACCGTCGCTGGCCAGGCCTGTGTAAAAGGTCAATTGCCCGTAGCGACTGTTGGTTTGTGTCCACAGCCGCCGGCCTTGTGCTTCATAGCCACGCAAGTAGGTCGTGTTGCCGGCAGTTTGTACGCTGTAGTAGTTGCCCAGCGCATCGCCACAGGCCAGCAACGTAGCACTGCGTGTGCACAGCGCCAGACCTTGGCTCAAGGGAATGGCTTGGGAGCTGGTGCTCAGGCACAGCAGCGCAACGGTGGCGGACAAGCCCGGCAATCTCATTTTGTGGTGTCTCTTGGTCGTATTCAGGGGAAGCGGGTTGGCGAGATTGTATTGTTACTATATAACATTGCGCAATGTATCATTTGAATGCACTCGCCCTGATGAGGACCCGTCCCATGCCCAATCGCCTTCCCGTCACTGTGTTATCCGGCTTTTTGGGAGCCGGTAAAAGCACGCTGCTCAATCATGTTCTGCGCAACCGCGAGAACCTGCGGGTGGCAGTGATCGTCAACGACATGAGTGAAATCAACATCGATGCCAGCGAGGTGCAGCGCAATGTCAGCCTCAACCGGGCTGAAGAAAAACTGGTGGAGATGAGCAACGGCTGCATCTGCTGCACCCTGCGTGAAGACCTGCTTGAGGAGGTGGGGCGGCTGGCCCGTGAAGGGCGCTTTGACTACCTGCTGATTGAGTCCACCGGCATCTCCGAGCCACTGCCTGTCGCCGAGACTTTCACCTTCCGTGATGACCAGGGTCGCAGCCTGGCCGATCAGGCGCGGCTGGACACCATGGTCACCGTGGTCGACGGGCTCAACTTCCTGCGCGACTACCAGGGTGCGGAGAGTCTCGCCAGCCGCGGCGAAACCCTGGGTGAGGAAGACGAGCGCTCTATCACCGATCTGTTGATCGAGCAGGTGGAATTCGCCGATGTGATCCTGCTCAGTAAGATTGATCTGATCAGCAGTCACGAGCGTGATGAGTTGAGTGCCATCCTGCGGCGTCTCAATGTTCACGCGAAGATAGTGCCGATGGTGATGGGCCAGGTGCCGCTGGAGGCGATCCTCAACACCGGCCTGTTCGACTTCGAGCGGGCGTCCCAGGCCCCCGGCTGGCTGCAGGAACTGCGCGGCGAGCATGTCCCGGAAACCGAGGAGTACGGCATCGCCGCCACCACCTGGCAAGCCCGCCGGCCGTTGCATCCACAACGCTTCTTCGACTTTATCAACGGGCCCTGGAGCAATGGCCGGTTGCTGCGCTCCAAGGGCTTCTTCTGGCTGGCCAGCAAGCACCAGGACGCCGGTAGTTGGTCCCAGGCCGGGGGCATGATGCGCTATGGATTTGCCGGGCGCTGGTGGCGCTTTGTCCCGCGCGAGCACTGGCCGCAGGACGAGCAGAGCACTGCTACTATCCTCAAGCACTGGACGCCGGATTGCGGTGATTGCCGTCAGGAATTGGTGTTCATCGGCCAGGACATTGATTTTGCCCAGCTGGATGCCGAGCTGCAGGCGTGCCTGCTGACCGAGGTGGAGATGGCCGGGGGTGTCGAAAGCTGGCTGCAACTGCCAGATCCTTTCGGCCCCTGGTATGTCGAGGAGGTGGCTTGAAGGGCTGACCTCAAGGCATAGTGACGAAAATCCCGAGCACTTGGCGTCCTATGCTGCAGAACATCCCCACTCACGTTATTGCCGGGCCCTTGGGCGCCGGCAAGACCAGTCTGATTCGCAACTTGCTCGCCCAACGACCGGCTGATGAGCGCTGGGCAGTGCTGATCAACGAGTTCGGGCAGATCGGCCTGGATGCCGCGCTGCTGAGCACCGACGATCAGGGCATTGCCATGGGCGAGGTGGCGGGCGGGTGTTTGTGCTGCGTCAATGGCACGCCATTCCAGATCGGCTTGGCGCGGTTGTTGCGCAAGGCCAAACCGCATCGGCTGTTCATCGAACCCTCAGGCCTGGGGCATCCGCTGCAATTACTTGAACAACTGCGCCAGCCGCCCTGGCGCGGTGTGCTGGCAGTTCAGCCGGCTGTGGTCGTGCTGGATGCCGAACAACTGGCAGCCGGCGTTGCCTTACCCAGTGCCCAGCAGGAGGCGTTGCTCGAAGCGGGTTTGTTGGTATTGAATAAATCGCAGCCTGTGGACAGTGAAAAACGTCTGTGGATAACGGCAAATCTGCCAAAAAGAACGTTGTTCTGGACAGATCACGGTGAGCTGCAATTGTCGAAACTGCCTGTTGATATCAGTCCGGGCGAGGCTGTGGGTAAGCTGACATTGCCCAATGAAACTGGGCCGTTGGCGAGTCTGTGGATAAATCCGGAGGAGCCCATTTGCTGTGTACAAGATGTTGCAGAGGGTTGGAGCATCGGCTGGCGCTGGCACCCTCGACAGATTTTTTATCCACAGCGCATTGAGCTGCTGTTACGCGATTTTGACTGGCGTCGGGCCAAGCTGGTTATCCACAGCCCCCAAGGGTGGCAGTCGATCAACGCCTTGGCAGGGCAGCATGAGTTGCGCTGGCAGCCCAGTGAATGGCGGCGTGATTCACGTCTTGAGTTGATTTTTTCCACTGCCCAGGACGTGGAAGCGCTGCAGCAAGCCATGCAGGCCTGCCGTCTTTAGTTTCGCCAGCGATTGTGATCCTGACGCCACTGGTTCATTTCAATGACGTTATCGGCATGCGGGACTGTTTTGATTTCGAACGGGTAGGGCGCCAGTTCGATCTGCATGCTGTGAGCGCCAAACTGAGTGACGGTGCCGGGGTGGCGTTGCTCACCAGTGACGGTGAACTCAAAGTTATACACACGGGCCAGGCGCTTGCGCCCTTGGGCATCGCGAACGAAGCCGATTCGCTTGAGCGCCACATTACCGTCGAGCAGTTCCAGGTCGAGTTTTGCACAGTGCTGCTTGACCCGATCCAGGGCCTTTTCACGCAATCCGTGGTTATGCCACAGCCAGGCGCCACCAGCACCCAGCACCATCAGCACGAAGAGATTACCCAGGGTCAGCATTACATTTGCTCCAACGAAGTACGCCCAGCTTACCTGCCTCTCCGGTCTGTCGTACAGGTGCCTTTTAGCGCCATACTGCGCGCCGTGTTTTCATTTATCAGCTTCGGAAGTCCTGCATGAAACGTACGCCGCACCTGCTCGCTATCCAGTCCCATGTGGTTTTCGGTCACGCCGGCAATGGCGCGGCGGTGTTCCCCATGCAACGGGTCGGTGTGAATGTGTGGCCCCTCAACACTGTGCAGTTCTCCAACCACACTCAGTATGGTCAGTGGACCGGGGAAGTGCTTGCGCCAGCGCAAATTCCCGCGCTGGTGGAGGGTATTGCGACGATCGGTGAGTTGGGCAATTGCGATGCAGTGTTGTCTGGTTACCTGGGCAGTGCCGAGCAAGGGCGGGCGATTCTCAGTGGCGTGGCGCGGATCAAATCCGTTAATCCCAAGGCGTTGTACCTGTGCGATCCGGTAATGGGACATCCGGAAAAGGGCTGCATCGTTCCGGCGGAAGTCAGTACGTTTCTGCTGGATGAGGCGGTGGCGGTAGCTGATGTGTTGTGCCCCAATCAGCTGGAGCTCGACAGCTTCTGTGAGCGGCGCCCCGAGTCACTGGAAGACTGCGTCGCCATGGCGCGCAGTCTGCTGGAGCGCGGACCAAAAGCGGTGCTGGTCAAGCACCTGGTCTACCCGGGGCGCGGCGCGGAAGAGTTTGAAATGTTGCTGGTGACAGGTGAGGGCAGCTGGCATTTGCGCCGTCCGCTGCTGGCCTTCCCGCGCCAGCCTGTGGGCGTGGGTGATCTGACCTCGGGGCTGTTCCTGGCGCGAGTGCTGCTGGGCGATAGCTGGGTAGCGGCGTTTGAATTCACAGCAGCCGCTGTTCATGAGGCGCTGCTCGAAACCCAGGCCTGCGCCAGCTACGAGCTTGAGCTGGTACGGGCCCAGGACCGCATCGTGCATCCACGGGTGCGCTTCGAGGCCCGACGTCTTGACGCTTAGATCGCGTCGCCCTTGAGCTCCTGATAGCGTTTTTCCAGCTCCTGGCGAATCTGGCGGCGTTGCTTGCCCTGCAGGAAGCGGCGTTTTTCTTCGCTGCTTTCTGGCTGGCGGGGTGGCACGGCAACCGGCTTACGGTCGTCATCCACTGCGACCATGGTGAAGAAGCAACTGTTGCTGTGGCGCACCGAACGCTCGCGAATGTTTTCGGTGACCACTTTTATGCCCACCTCCATCGAGGTGTTGCCGGTGTAGTTGACCGAGGCAAGAAAGGTCACCAACTCGCCGACATGCACCGGCTCGCGAAAGACCACCTGGTCAACCGACAAGGTCACCACGTAGCGGCCGGCATAGCGGCTGGCGCAGGCATAGGCGACTTCGTCGAGGTACTTGAGCAAGGTGCCGCCATGAACGTTGCCAGAAAAATTGGCCATGTCCGGGGTCATCAAGACAGTCATCGATAGCTGGGCGTTTCCAGGTTCCATAGTGTGCTCACGGTGAGGTTGCGCTGAGGCGGGGTGGCGACTGGTATTCACGCTTCTATCCCCTATTACGATTCCCATCTAATGACGGGACGCTGACAGCGGCCTTGCCGTCACGCTGTTTGTGCCATTAACGGCGTTGATTTGGTCGATCTGTTTCCACTTATTGCATCGGCTTTTCGCAACTGGCGGCGGTGTTAACCTGAGGAAACCCATGCAAGGTGGGTTTCCTACATTAAAAACACTATGTCCCTGCAACTCAATCAGTCAAATCTGAGGAGGTCGCGGGGTGTTCATTGTCTTGGGGTAAGGAGTACCGCGCCGTGCATGCCATCAGTTTCATCCAGGACCTGGCAGTAATCATGCTCGTCGCCGGCGTGGTCACCATCCTCTTTCACCGCTTCAAGCAGCCGGTGGTGCTCGGCTACATCGTTGCCGGCTTTATCATCGGCCCCCATACCCCGCCGTTCGGCCTGATCCACGACGAAGACACCATCAAGACCCTCGCGGAGCTGGGGGTGATCTTCCTGATGTTCTGCCTGGGCCTGGAGTTCAGCCTGCGCAAGCTGTTCAAGGTCGGCGCCACGGCGTTTATCGCGGCGTTCCTGGAAATCGTGCTGATGATCTGGATCGGCTTCGAGATCGGCCGCTGGTTCGGCTGGAGCACCATGGACTCGCTGTTCCTCGGCGCCATCCTGGCGATCTCCTCGACCACTATCATCGTCAAGGCGCTCAACGACCTGAAGATGAAAAACGAGCGCTTCGCACAGCTGATCTTCGGCGTACTGATCGTCGAGGACATTCTGGGCATCGGCATCATTGCCTTGCTGTCGGGCATCGCTGTCAGTGGCTCGGTCAGCTCGGGCGAGGTGTTCTCCACGGTCGGCAAGCTGTCGCTGTTCATGATCGTCGCGCTGGTGGTGGGCATTCTGCTGGTGCCGCGCCTGCTGGCTTATGTAGCGCGTTTTGAAAGCAACGAGATGCTGCTGATTACCGTGCTGGGGCTGTGTTTCGGCTTCTGCCTGCTGGTGGTCAAGCTTGAATACAGCATGGTGCTGGGCGCGTTCCTGATTGGCGCGATCATGGCCGAGTCCCGCCAGTTGGTGAAGATCGAGCGGCTGATCGAGCCGGTGCGGGACTTGTTCAGTGCCATTTTCTTTGTCGCCATCGGCATGATGATCGACCCGCTGGTGCTGGTCGAATATGCCTGGCCGATCGTGGTGATCACCATCGCCGTGGTGCTGGGCAAGATGTTGTCCTGCGGCATGGGAGCCTTTATCGCCGGCAACGACGGACGCACCTCGCTGCGAGTGGGCATGGGCCTGTCACAGATTGGTGAGTTCTCATTCATCATCGCTGCATTGGGCATGACCCTGCAGGTCACCAGCGACTTCCTGTACCCGGTCGCGGTGGCGGTATCGGCCATCACCACCTTGCTGACACCGTACCTGATCCGTGGGGCTGATCCGTTGTCGCTCAAGCTTTCCAAGGTGGTGCCGCAGCGCCTGGCGCGAGTGCTGTCGCTGTATGGCGAGTGGCTGCGAAGCATCCAGCCGCATGGCGAGGGCGCACTGCTGGCGTCGATGATCCGGCGCATCCTGCTGCAGGTGGGGGTGAACCTGGCACTGGTGGTGGCGATCTTCTTCAGCGGCGGCTATTTCGCTGCGCGCATCGGTGTCTACCTGGGCGAATGGGTCAGCGACGTTGGCCAGCAGAAGGCGATGATCTGGGGCGCTGCGCTGCTGCTGTCACTGCCGTTCCTGATCGCCGCCTACCGCAAGCTCAAGGCACTGTCGATGCTGCTGGCCGAGATGGGGGTCAAGCCGGAAATGGCCGGCAGGCACACCCAGCGGGTACGTCGGGTGATTGCCGAAGTGATCCCGCTGTTGTCATTGCTGGTGATCTTCCTGCTGCTCTCTGCACTGTCTGCCAGCATCCTGCCGACCAGCGAGTTGTTGGTGTTGATCGTGGTGGTGGCGGCAGTTGTGGCGGCCTTGCTGTGGCGCTGGCTTATCCGCGTGCACACGCGGATGCAGGTCGCCTTGCTGGAGACGTTGGAAAACCATCAGGAGAATCACCACTAGGGTGATGAGAAGAAACGCTTCCTGCGGGGGGCGATTCGAATGTCCGAGGGGATGGAGCGGTAGCGAATCGCCTCGCCGCGCAGGAAGGCGTGGCGATTCTACGAACATTAATAGCTAAGAGCCATCATTTTGTGAGGATATTTCTCATTCAGCTTTCCAGCCAGACATCCCGCACCCAGTGCCAGACCGATTCCCAGCTTTCCTCGGTGACAATCTCTTCTTCACCCGACCACAGCACCACGGTGCCATCTTCCTCGACACAGTAGTAATCGTCACCATCCTGGCAGATCGGGATCAGGTCACGAGGAACACCCGCGTCCCAGGCGTTGGCCGCTACTTCCGGCAGGTAGGTGTGCGACTGTGGGTCAGTGACAGTGACGGGCTCAAGGCTGCCATAGACCACATCGCTGACCGTCAGCAGGTACTCCTTGAAGACGAAGGGAATGTTGATGAACAGCTCTTCTTCAATCTCGACCAGTTGGTCTTCATCCGGCAGCTCAAGCGGCACCGGCACTGGTTCGTTGGCTTCTCGGAGCTGTTCGATGACTTCTTCCACGGTTCTATCCTCTAACCTATTGCGACACGCTGCGCGTTATACCCTAGTAGCCTGCAGTGAAAAAGCAAAACCCCGGGACAAGCCCGGGGTTTTTTTGTGCAATGCCTCAAGATCAGCCGTTCTGGCGGATCCCGGCGACCAGCCAAGGCTGGTTTTCGCCCTGGGCGCGTTCCATGTTCCAGCTTTCGCTGAACACTTCGCCCTGGTCGAAGCGCGAGGTCTTGGACACACCGCTGAAGGTCAGGGTGGCGATGGTCTTGTCGGCGCGATCGTCGACGCCATCAAGCTGCACGTCCAGATTGTCGATGTAGGTGGACTGGAAGCCTTCGCCCAGCTCGGCACGTTCCTGCTTGAGGAACTGCAGCAACTGAGGGGTTACGAACTCGGTGATCTTGTCCATTTCGTTGGCATCCCAGTGCTGCTGCAGCGACTGGAAGTGGTTGCGCGCGGCAGCCAGGAAGCTCTGCTCGTTGAACCAGGCCGGGGCGTTGATCACCGGGCGGGCAGCGGCGGCAGGAGCGGCCGAACCACCGAAGATCGACGGCTGGGCAGGCTGCTGGTGCACTTCACGCTCGTAAGGGGCGTGGCCGGCGGCGGCCATTTGTGGCTGCTGCTTGCGACGACGGGCGGCGATGAAGCGGAACACCAGGAAGGCGATCAGCGCCATGATCAGGATGTCGAAGATCTGCATGCCATCGAAGCCATCGCCCATGAACATCGAGGCCAGCAGGCCACCGGCGGCGATACCGGCCAGAGGGCCGAGCCAGCGCGAAGCACCGCTGGCGGCTGCAGGTGCACGACCTGGAGCGGTTGGCGAGGCGGCCGGTGTAGCCGGGGCTGCCTGGCGGGTCTGGTGGGTTGGCGCGGCGCCCGAGCTCTTGCCGCCGCCGAAGCGCTTGGCGTTGGCGTCGAGGCTCATCGTCAGGCCGATGCACAGCGCCAAAGCGATGCTAAGAAAACGTTGCATAGAAGGGTATTCCCATTTTGTGGATTGCACGCGCGTCATGTTGCACAGGTTGTAGGACACATGACCAGCGCCATAATGTTTCTAGCTTTTGCCTGGCTGCAGGAGCGGGTCAGCCCGCGCCTACAGCGCTTCCAGCTTGGCGTAGCCGAGCATCAGCCACTTGCTGCCTTCGGCAAAGTTGACCTGAACCCTGGCCTGGGCGCCGGAACCCTCGAAGTTGAGGATCACGCCCTCGCCAAACACCGCATGCTGCACGCGCTGGCCAAGGTTGAAGGCGGTTTGCGGAATGTTCGCGTTGGCGAACAGGCTGCTGGTGCCGACCTTCTGCGCGGCGCCGAATGGACGGCTGACGCTGTTGGACAGGCGCACCTCCTGGATCAACCCGGCCGGAATCTCGCGAACGAAGCGCGACACCTTGTTGTAGGTTTCGCTGCCATACAGGCGTCGGGTTTCGGCGTAGGTCATCACCAGCTGCTGCATGGCCCGGGTGATACCCACATAGGCCAAGCGGCGTTCCTCTTCAAGGCGGCCGGGCTCTTCCAGGCTCATCTTGTGCGGGAACAGGCCTTCTTCCATGCCCACCAGGAACACATAGGGGAATTCCAGGCCCTTGGCGCTGTGCAGGGTCATCAGCTGAATGCTGTCTTCGTGCTCGTCGGCCTGGGCGTCGCCGGCTTCCAGCGAGGCATGGCCGAGGAAGGCCGCCAACGGCGAGAGCTCGGCGTCTTCTTCGCTGCTTTCGAAGTTGCGCGCAGCGCTGACCAGTTCCTCGAGGTTTTCTACCCGTGCCTGGCCCTTTTCACCTTTTTCTTCCTGGTGATAGATGATCAGCCCGGACTGCTCGATGACGGTCTGGGTCATCAGGTGCAGCGGCATCTCCATGACCTTGGCGGCGAGGTTCTCGATCAGCTCGATGAACGCAGCCAGGGCACCGGCGGCGCGGCCCTTGAGGCCCTTGTTGGCGATCAGCAGGCTCATCGACTCCCACATCGACACTTGTGCGTGGCGGGCGTGGTCGCGAATCGCTTCGACGGTTTTTTCGCCGATGCCCCGTGGCGGTACGTTGATCACCCGCTCAAGTGCAGCATCGTTGCCGCGGCCTTCGAGCAGGCGCAGGTACGCCATGGCGTTCTTGATTTCGGCGCGTTCGAAGAAGCGCTGGCCACCATAGATGCGGTAAGGAATACGCTCGCGCAGCAGGGCTTCTTCAAGCACGCGCGACTGGGCGTTGGAACGGTAGAGGATGGCAATGTCGCTGCGTGCCAGGCCGGTCTTGAGCACGCTCTCGATGGTCTCGACCACATAGCGCGCTTCATCGTGTTCGTTGAAGGCCGCGTACAGGCTCAACGGCTCGCCATCGCCGCCGTCGGTCCACAGTTCTTTGCCCAGGCGACCGCTGTTGTTGGCGATCAGGGCGTTGGCCGCTTTGAGGATGCCGGCGGTGGAGCGGTAGTTCTGCTCCAGGCGGATCAGTTCGGCGTCGGGGAAGTCAGCGGTGTACTGATGGATGTTCTCGATCTTGGCTCCGCGCCAGCCGTAGATGGACTGGTCGTCATCGCCGACGACCATCAGGCTGTCGCCGCCCTTGGCCAGCAGGCGCAACCAGGCGTACTGCACGGCGTTGGTGTCCTGGAACTCGTCTACCAGAATGTGGCGGAAGCGGCGCTGGTAGTGCTCGAGCAGCCCCGGGTTGTCACGCCACAGGTCCAGGGCACGCAGCAGCAACTCGGAGAAGTCGATGACCCCAGCCCGCTGGCAGGCGGCCTCATAGGCTTCATAGATGCTGCGCATGGTGCCCAGGAACAGGTCGCCACTGGCCTGGATATGTTGCGGGCGCAGGCCTTCGTCTTTCTGGCCGTTGATGAACCACTGGGCCTGGCGTGCGGGCCAGCGTTGCTCATCGAGGCCCAGTTCGCGGATCACGCGCTTGACCAGGCGCTGCTGGTCGTCGCTGTCGAGGATCTGGAAGTTCTGGTTCAGCCCCGCCTCTTGCCAGTGCGCGCGCAACAGGCGGTGCGCCAGGCCGTGGAAGGTGCCTACCCACATGCCGGCCGGGTTGATGCCCATCAGCTGTTCGATACGCTGGCGCATCTCGGCAGCGGCCTTGTTGGTGAAGGTCACCGACAGGATCGAGTGCGGCGAGGCCTGCTCGACCTGGATCAACCAGGCGATGCGGTGCACCAGCACACGGGTCTTGCCGGAGCCGGCACCGGCCAGGACCAACTGACGACCGACGGGGGCCGCTACGGCCTGGCGTTGGGCGTCGTTGAGAGAGTTCAACAGGAGAGAGAGATCATCGCGCATCCGGGCATTTTAGGGGCGCGGGCAACCCTTGGGCAAATATACAGTAGAAAAACTTTGCCCTGACGACCGGGCAGTCATCGGCTGCAGCCCAAGGCCTGCGCGCTTGAGCGCTTTCGTCGGAAAATCGATCCGATGAATAATGATCCAGAGCAGTTTGGCAGGGGCTCTTGCTTGTGTATGCTCCGTGCACGTTTAGGGCTAACCATTACAAGAACACTGCCTATGACATCCGTTTCCGACTCCGTCGGCGTGCCTTTGCAGACACGTGGGAGTATCCGTAGACACTTCGCTACACAACTGGCGGTAGAGCGCACCCGGCTGCTCTATCAAGGCTCGTTGCTGCCCACCTTGTTCATGCTGCTCAATGGTCTGGTCTGTGCCTGGATGCTCTGGAGCCCGGCCCGCTACCTGTTGGTCAGTGTCTGGGTGGTGTGGCTGATGGCGCTGGTGGCCTTGAGGGTTATCCAGGTGGCCGCATTCGATTCGGCCATGCCCGATCGCCAGGCCCAGCCCAGTTGGTGGCGAATGTTTCTGCTGGGCTCGGCCTTCAGTGGCCTGACCCTGGCCAGTGCGGCGATTGCCCTGGTGCCTGTGGATAACTTCGTGCAGCAGGCCTGGGTATTCGGCCTGCTGGGCGCGGCCACCTTGTCTGCCAGTATCGCCTATGCCGTCAGCTTGCCGGCGTTTCTCAGTTTCACCTTGCCCTGCCTGCTGCCGCCCATTGCCTTCCTGCTCTGGAGTGGTGATGCGCACCAGCATGGTTGGGGTTGGCTCGGGCTGATTCTGTTGGGGGCATTGATAGTGGTGGCCTGGCAGGTCAACCGGCTGATCGAGGACAGCCTGTTGCGGCGCTTCCAGAACCAGGCCCTGATCGAGCACCTGCAAGCGGCCCAGACGCGTAGTGAACGGCTCAACCAGGCGTTGGCGGATGAGGTGGAGCAGCGACGCCAGATCGAGGAGCAATTGCGTCAGGCACAAGTGGGGCTGGAGTCGCGGGTAGTTCAGCGTAGCCAGGAGCTGGAGCAGGCCACTCACGCCTTGATCAAAAGCGAGCAGCGTCTGGCCCTGGCTCTGGAAGCGAGTGAGCTGGGCCTTTGGGACTGGAACCTTGAAACCGATGAGATCCATCACACCCAGCTGCGCGAGTTGTTCGGCATTGACCCCGACCAGGTTCGCGAAATGCTTGCCCATCTCAAGCCGCGTCTTCATCCAGACGATGTGCCATTGCTCAAGCGCACGCTGGTGGACCATCTGAAAGGGCGCACCGAGGACTATCGCATCGAGTACCGGGTGCGCCACAGCGAGGGGCACTGGTGCTGGATCGAAGACCGCGGCCGTGCGGTTGAGCGAGACGCCTGCGGTCGCGTGCTGCGCATGCTGGGAACACGCCGGGACATCAGCGAGCGCAAGGCCCAGGAAGAGCAACAGCGGCTGGCGGCCACAGTATTTGAAGCGGCCAGCGAAGGCATCGCGATCCTCGACCCGGACTACAGCCTGCTGGCGGTCAATCAGGCGTTCTGCCGGGTCACAGGTTATGTTCGCGAAGAGCTGTTGGGAGGCAAGCTGCTGGCGTTGCCCTGCAGTCGCGATGCCTGGCGTCACCACCAGGCCATCGAGCAAGCCCTTGAGCAGCAGGGCAGTTGGCAGGGGGAGCTGGTTGAGGCTCGCAAGAACGGAGAGCTGTACCCTCAGTGGCTACAACTCAATGGCGTGCGTGATGCCCGCGGCCATTTGAGCAGCATCGTTGGCTTCTTTACTGACCTGTCGGCACGCCGCGAGTCAGAGGAGCGATTGCGTTACTTGGCCCACTACGACGAGCTGACGGGGCTTGCCAACCGTGCGCTGTTTCGTCTGCGCCTGCACGAGGCCGGCCAGCGCGTGCGCCTGAGCGGGCGGGGCCTGGCCTTGCTGCATATCGATCTGGACCGCTTCAAGCTGCTCAATGACAGCCTGGGTCATGAACAGGCTGACCACCTGCTGAAACAAATGGCCCGTCGCATTGGCAATGCCGTGCCCGAGGCCGATACGGTGGCGCGTTTGTCTGGCGATGAGTTTTGCGTGCTGTTCGATGGCTACACTCACTTGTCGAGCCTGGTGCGGGTCGCCACCCGCTTGCTGGAAAAGCTGCGGGTGCCGCTGCGTGCCGACGGTCATGAATTGGTGGTCAGCGCATCGGTGGGTATCAGCCTGTTGTCCGACGCCAGCCGGGACGTCACCGCGTTGGTCAGTCAGGCCAATATGGCCATGCAGCATGCCAAGCACCTGGGCGGCGACAATTTCCAGTTCTACACCGAAAGTCTGCAGGCCAGTACGCTGCAGCGGCTGCAGTTGGAGAATCATCTGCGCAAGGCCATCGAAGAGCGTCAGCTGCAGGTTTATTACCAGCCAAAATTGTGCCTGGCCACCGGGCGCCTGCATGCCGCCGAAGCTTTGGTGCGCTGGCAGCACCCGCAGTGGGGCATGGTGCCGCCAGCGGATTTCATCGGGCTTGCCGAAGAGACCGGGCTGATAGCGCCGATGGGCGAGTTCGTTCTGCGCCAGGCGTGCTGGCAAGCGTGTGAGTGGCAGCGCCAGGGGCTTGAGCCGATTCGTGTGTCGGTCAACCTGTCGGTCTATCAACTGCGCCAGGGCAAGCTGGTCAGCCTGGTGCGCCAGGTGCTGGATGAAAGCGGGCTGGCGCCGCACTTGCTGGAGCTGGAACTGACCGAGAGCCAATTGCTCGACAGTGTGGAGCACATCATTGCAACGTTCGGCCAATTGCATGAGCTGGGCGTGAAGCTTGCGATTGACGATTTCGGCACTGGCTATTCATCGCTCAGCTACCTCAAGCGCTTCCCGGTGGATTTCGTGAAAATCGATCAGGCGTTCATTCGCGGCTTGAGTGAGGGCAGCGAAGACGCCGCCATCACCCGGGCGATCATTGCCATGGCCCAGAGCCTGGGCCTGAAGGTGGTTGCAGAAGGGGTCGAGACCCGCGAGCAACTGGAGTTTCTTCGCAGGCAGGGTTGCAATGAAGTGCAGGGCTACCTGATCAGCCGGCCGGTAACGGCACCGGAGCTGGCCGCGTTGCTGGCCAGCCGTCACCCGTTCTAGAGATGCCAGGCGCGCCCCTGGTGCGCCAGCAGGCTGTGGGCCTGGTCCGGGCCATTGGAGCCGGCGTGGTAGGGGCGCGGGGCCTGGAAGTGCTCCTGCCAGCCGATGAGGATCGGGTCAATCCAGGCCCAGGCGGCTTCTACTTCGTCGCGGCGCATGAATAGCGTCGAGTCACCATCAAGCACATCCAGCAGCAAACGTTCATAGGCGTCCCACAGGCGAGTCTGTCCGAACACCTGAGCGAGGTTGAGGTTCAGTTCAACCGGCTCCAGGCGCATGCCTTTGCCAGGGCTCTTGGTCATCATTTGCAGGCTGATGCGCTCGTCCGGCTGCAGCTGGATCAGCAACTGGTTGGCCTGGTCACCCTCGAACAAACGATGAGGCACCGGCTTGAACTGGATGACGATCTGCGAGGAGCGCTTGGCCAGGCGCTTGCCGGTGCGCAGGTAGAACGGCACGCCGGCCCAGCGCCAGTTGTCGATATGCGCCTCAACGGCGACGAAGGTCTCGGTATCGCTGTCGTTGTCGACATCTTTCTCGAAGTAGTAGGCCGGCACTTCCTGCCCGCCAATCTTGCCGGCGCTGTACTGGCCGCGCACAGTCTTGTCCTGCACATCCTGGCCGCTGATGGGCTTGAGGGCTTTGAGGATCTTCACCTTCTCGTCGCGTACGGCTTCAGCTTCGAACTGCGCTGGCGGCTCCATGGCCACCAGGCAGAGCAGTTGCAGCAGGTGGTTCTGCAGCATGTCACGGGTGGCGCCGGAACGGTCGTAATAGGCGCCCCGGTTTTCCACCCCCAGGGTTTCACACACGCTGATCTGCACGTGATCTACCTGGCTGTTGCGCCAGACAGGTTCGAGCAGGGCGTTGGCGAAGCGCAGGGCCATGAGGTTCTGCACGGTTTCCTTGCCCAGGTAGTGGTCGATACGAAACACCTGCGACTCGTCGAACACTTCGCCGATGGCCTGGTTGATCGCGGTGGCCGACTCCAGCGAATGGCCGATGGGCTTTTCCAGGACGATGCGTGCTTCGCTGTCGGCCAGGCCCGCAACTTTGAGGTTCTTGGCAATGGGCACGAACAGGTTGGGGGCGGTGGCCAGGTAGTAAATTCGGGTCAGGCCGCCCGGCTCACCCAGAAAGCGTGCCAGGCGACCGAAGTCGGCACTCTGCGAAGCGTCCATGGAGAAGTAGTCCAGGCGCGCGCAAAAACGCGCCCAGACATCTTCCTCGAAGTCGTTGCGGGCGATCTGGGCCCGGCAGCGCCGTTCGGTGAGCTTGAGAAATTCATTTCGTGGCAGCGTGCGCCGAGCCAGGGCAATGATGCGTACGGCGTTGTGCAGGCGCCCCTCGCGATACAGGTGATAGAGCGCCGGAAGCAGTTTGTGCAGGGCCAGATCACCGGTGCCGCCGAACACCATGATGTCGCAAGGGATAGTCAATACCACCACTCTCCTAGTTCGTTTAGCTGGGCGGGTCGCCGGTCATGTAGTATAACTACAAGAAAGCTACAACCCGGTCAGTCGATCATAACCGAGTCCTGCCCTTGAATCTGTTGCAACACATCGCCCAGTCGCGCCATCTGCTACGCAAATCGGAACTGAAGGTTGCCGATCACGTGCTGCTGGATCCCGCAGCCGTCATGCATAGCTCCATGGCCGATCTTGCCCACAGCGTTGGTATCAGCGAGCCGACCATCGTGCGCTTTTGCCGAGCCATCGGTTGTTCCGGGTTCCAGGACCTCAAGCTCAAGCTGGCCCAGAGCCTGGCGGCCGGTGCCAGTTTTGGCCAGTTCGCCATTCATGAAGACGACTCGGTTGCCGACTACAGTCTGAAGATTTTCGACACCACCCTGCATACCCTGATGGAGGTGCGCGAGCATCTCGATCCACAGGCCTTGCAACGTGCCGTGACGGCCATGGCCAACGCCCAGCGCGTCGAGTTCTATGGCTTTGGTGCTTCCGGTGCGGTGGCGGCGGATGCCCAGCACAAGTTCTTCCGCCTGCTGCTGACGGCCGCGGCGTATTCCGACCCGCACATGCAGGCAATGTCGGCCGTGACCCTCAAGCCGGGTGATGTAGCCATCTGCATTTCCCAGTCCGGGCGCTCGAAGGATCTGCTGATCACTGCCAACCTGGTGCGTGAAAGCGGTGCCACCTTGATTACCCTGTGCCCGAGCCAGACGCCATTGGCCGAGTTGTCGACGGTCAACCTGGCCATCGACGTGCATGAAGACACCGAGATCTACACCCCGCTGACCTCACGTATCGCTCACCTGGTGGTCATCGACGTACTGGCCATGGGCGTAGCCATGGCGCGCGGCCCTAGCCTGGTCAACCACCTCAAGAGCGTCAAACGCAGCTTGCGCAGCCTGCGCCTGTCGCCCAAGTCAGTGAAGGCACTCGACGACTGAACGCGTGTAGGAGCGGGCTTGCCCCGCGATCGAGGTCGGCAGAAGAGCCCAATCGCGGGACAAGCCCGCTCCTACACTGCAGATTCACCCGCCTGTAACCACCCCGCCGCCAAACTGTAACCCGCCTGCGCCAGGCTGAACTCCCGCACTCGATCAGGGAGATATGCAATGGCTCGTGAATTCGATGGCTCGTATCAACCCAACGCAAAATCCCGCAAGCAGCAGGAGAAAGATCAGCGCCGCATGGAATTTCGCCGCGCGATCGAAAGTTACTCCGAACAGCGCCGCCTTCTGCAAGAAATAGCCGATTTTCCCGAGTTGCAGGCCATCAATGTGTGGCAGGTATCGGCGGCAAGTTCCCCGAAAAACGCTCAACAAGCCCGCTGATTTGCGTACGTTCGCTGCGAATGAACGCAAGAAAGGCCAAGGCCACCGGTGACTGCCGCTTGGCCTTGGCCTGCACCACGCACCAACTGCGGTACAGCGGTAGTTCCTCTACCGGCAACTCGCGCAGCACGCCGGTGGCCAGTTCCAGGTTAAGCGCGTGACGAGTCAGCAGGGCAATGCCCAGACCGGCAATCACGCATTCACGCTGGGCGTCGGCCGACGCCACTTCAAGGGTCTGGGTGAAGTGTACGCGCTTGTCCTTGAAGTATTCCTCGCACGCCTTGCGGGTCCCCGAGCCTTGTTCGCGCACCAGCAGGGTGTGTGGCTCAAGGTCTTGCAGGCGCAACTTTTCCAGCTTGCACAGTGGGTGCTCGGGCGGCGCCACGGCGACAATCGGGTTATTAAGGAAGGGCAGGAACTCCAGGCCCATGTCCTGGGGTACCATCGACATGATGATCAGGTCATCACGATTGTCGGAAAGCCTGCGAATTGCCTGCGCGCGATTGACCACGGTGAGGGTGAGGTTGACCTCCGGGTGCAAGCGCTTGAAGGCAGCGAACAGGTGTGGCACGAAGTACTTGGCGCTGGATTCGACGGCCAGCTTCAAGTGCCCCTGCAACGAGCCCTGCATGTCGGAGAGCTGCATGTCCAGGCTCTCCAGGCGGCCGAAGATATCCCGGCTGGCCCGTTGCAGCGCTTCGGCGGCTTCGGTCAGGTAAAGCTTCTTGCCGACGTACTCGAACAACGGTTGGCCCACCAGTTCTTCAAGCTGGCGGATTTGTAGACTAACGGCGGGTTGCGTCAGATTCATCTCCTCGGCCGCCCGGCTGTAGGAACGCAAATCACAGACCTCATTGAAGATCTGCAATTGACGCAATGTCATACGCATCAATGACTTACGCATTTTGTCCGTGTCCCGGAAAAACCTTGTAACAGCACTATAAGCTTTTGCTAATGCTCGCCCTAATAAATATTGATTTTTGTTTATTCCGAGACAGCGCTAGGGTAAAGATGCGACTGGCCAGCGACGATTGGTCACGCGCCGACCGGCGTTGCCGGCTCGTTTGTTCTAGCGGCCTTGGGAATACTCCAGTGATAAAAAAGATCCTGATCGCCAACCGCGGTGAAATTGCTGTTCGAATCGTGCGTGCCTGCGCCGAGATGGGCATCCGTTCCGTGGCGATCTTCTCCGACGCCGACCGCCATGCCTTGCACGTCAAGCGTGCCGATGAGGCCCACAGCATTGGTGCCGAGCCCCTGGCCGGTTACCTGAACCCGCGCAAGCTGGTGAACCTGGCAGTGGAAACCGGTTGTGATGCCCTGCATCCCGGTTATGGTTTTCTGTCGGAGAACGCTGAACTTGCAGACATTTGTGCCGAGCGTGGCATCAAGTTCATTGGCCCGGCGGCAGAAGTCATTCGCCGCATGGGTGACAAGACTGAAGCCCGCCGCAGCATGATCAAGGCCGGTGTCCCGGTGACGCCAGGCACTGAAGGCAACGTGGCCGACATCCATGAAGCCCTTGAAGAGGGTGATCGCATCGGTTACCCGGTGATGCTCAAGGCCACCTCCGGTGGTGGCGGTCGCGGCATTCGTCGCTGCAACAGCCGCGAAGAGCTCGAGCAAGCCTTCCCGCGGGTGATATCCGAAGCGACCAAGGCCTTTGGTTCGGCGGAAGTCTTCCTGGAAAAATGCATCGTCAACCCGAAACACATCGAGGCGCAGATCCTCGGTGACAGCTTCGGCAACGTTGTGCACCTGTTCGAGCGCGATTGCTCGATCCAGCGTCGTAACCAGAAGCTCATTGAAATCGCCCCAAGCCCGCAACTAACCCCTGAACAGCGCGCCTACATCGGCGACCTGTCGGTACGCGCCGCCAAGGCCGTGGGTTACGAGAACGCCGGTACCGTGGAGTTTCTGCTCGCCGATGGCGAGGTGTACTTCATGGAGATGAACACCCGGGTGCAGGTGG
>RCUI01000092.1_pt1 | contig 33392 bp, 27 predicted proteins | sample 2166121 | NCBI WGS metagenome assembly RCUI01 (sample SAMN09932700, study PRJNA488358) | compost metagenome | feature: garden; material: soil; isolation source: compost soil in succinic acid-enriched culture | place: Germany: Experimental Botanical Garden Goettingen | collected 2016-01-27
TCAGCAGGTTTTCCAGGCTGGCCGGTTGCGCCACCTTGTCGGTGGCGACCATGAATTGCAGGAACTCGCCATCCAGGCCCACGCTACCGACAGTAATGGTCGGTTTGCCGGTGAGCTGGCGGGTCCAGCCCGCCAGGTTCAGGTCCGAGCCGGGGAACTCCGGTTCCCAGAAGCGACGGGTGGAGCAGTGGAAGATATCCACGCCGGCCTCACTCAGCGGCTGCAGGAACGCCCCCAGCGCCTCGGCGCTTTCGACCAGGCGTGCGGTGTAGTCCTGCTGCTTCCACTGCGAGAAGCGGAAGATGATCGGGAAATCCGGGCCCACGGCGGCGCGCACGGCCTGGATCAACTCGATGGCAAACCGCGAACGCGCGGCCAGGTCGCCACCGTATTCATCAGTGCGCTGGTTGCTCGCCGCCCAGAAGAACTGGTCGATCAGGTAGCCATGGGCGCCGTGGATCTCGACACCGTCCATGCCAATGGCCTGGGCGTCGCGGGCGGCCTGGGCGAAGGCTTCGATGACCTCGCGGATGTCGTCCTGGCTCATGCCATGGACCAGCACCTGGCCGTCTTTTACCTTCTCGCTTGGGCCATGCCCCGGCACGCTGGCGTCCGGCTCCACGCCCAGGCGGCGCACACTGCCCACGTGCCAGAGCTGCGGAACGATCCGGCCGCCCTCGGCGTGTACTGCCTCCACGACCTTTTTCCAGCCAGCCAGGGCATCTTCACCGTAGAAGCGCGGCACGTTCGGGTAGCCGTTGGCGGCCTTGTGGCCGACGGTGGTGCCCTCGGTGATGATCAGGCCAACGCCTGCAGCAGCACGGCGACGGTAGTACTCGACCACTTGGGCGTGGGGTACGCCGCCCGGGCAGAAGGTACGTGTCATCGGTGCCATGACCACACGGCTTGCCAGCTCGAGGGCGCCCAATTGGACGGGAGTAAACAGTGCGGTGGCGGACATGCGGCGCTCCAATGGGGTGGGAATGCGCCTGAGGATAGGGGGAGAAGTTGGGCTGGCCCAGCACTATTGATGGGAGTGATTTGACGGCAATCGCGGGGCAAGGCGAAACGTCGCACCGCCGCTCCTACAGGTGCTGTGGGAGCGGCCTTGCCCCGCGACAGGGCCAATCAGGCCAGGGCTTTTTCGATGGCCTGCACGACAGTTGCATCATCGGGCGCGGTACGTGGCGAGAAACGCGCCAATACACGGCCATCCTTGCCCACCAGGAATTTTTCGAAATTCCAGGTGATGTCGCCGGGGAACTCCGCCCCTTCGCCTGCCAACAAGCGGTACAGCGAATGCCGCTGCGCCCCGTTGACTTCGAGCTTGCTGCCCAGGGGGAAACTCACCCCGTAGTTCAGGCTGCAAAACTCGGCGATCTCGCTCTCGCTGCCCGGTTCCTGGCCGGCAAACTGGTTGCACGGCAGGCCCAGGACGCTGAAGCCTTGTCCTTTGTATTGCTGATAAAGGTTTTCCAGTGCTGCGTACTGCGGGGTCAGGCCACACTTGGAGGCGACATTGACCACCAGCACCACCTGGCCCTTGAATGGCGCAAGAGGCAACTCCTGGCCATTGAGCGCCTGCAACTTCAGGTCGTGAAATGCACTCATGACGTACTCCCCTTTCCAGATCCCGGTTGCCGCTGCGGGCTGCAAGCAGTAACACCAGCCCATTAAAAAGGCGCCCTGCCAAGCCGTCTTCCCCTAGTGGAGTGCGACGGACTTGCCCGGGCGCCTTCGCGACTCTCTGAGCTTAGCGCAGAAAATCAGTGGTGATGGCCACCTTCGCCATGGACGTGGCCATGGGCTACTTCTTCTTCGCTGGCGTCACGGATGTTGACGACCTTGACCTTGAAGTTCAGGCGCTGGCCAGCCAGTGGGTGGTTGCCATCAACCGTCACGTCGTCGCCGTCCAGATCACGGATGGTAACGATCTGCATCTGGCCATCGGGCGCGGAAGCGTGGAACTGCATGCCCACTTCCAGCTGATCGACGCCTTCGAACATGCTGCGGTTCAGGGTGCTGACCAGTTCGGCCAGGTATTCGCCGTAGGCATCTTCTGGCTCGATGGCAACTTCCAGCTCGTCACCGGCGGTTTTGCCTTCCAGGGCTTTTTCCAGGCCTGGAATGATGTTGCCTGCGCCATGCAGGTAGACCAGCGGAGCGCCGCCGGCGGAGCTGTCGATGACCTCACCAGCGTCGTTGGTCAGGGTATAGTCGATGGAGACAGCCTTGTTGGCGGCGATCAGCATGGGGCGAGACCTTTTGCATAAGAATGTAGAGCGCACAAGTGTAACCAACGCATCGCCTGAAAGCGAACGCAACCCGGACAAACGGGCCCGCTCCCCCCGGCAACGCAGCCAGGGTCGTAGCCGCTGCCGCCAGGCTGCAATCGACTGCAACGCAGTCGCCAGTGAACGTCTACGACCGCTTCGCGGTCGATCGCAGCCTGGCGGCAGCGGCTACAGAAGCGATACCCTTGGCAATTGAATCTTTTGCACAGCTCACTTCGAGAAGCTCGCATGCAGACATTTTTCATCGCGCCGACTGACTTTGGTGTCGGCCTGACCTCCATCAGCCTGGGCCTGGTTCGCACCCTGGAACGCGCCGGGCTGAAAGTCGGCTTTTTCAAGCCCATCGCCCAACCGCACCCCGGCGACACCGGCCCTGAACGCTCCACGGAACTGGTGGCCCGCACCCACGGCCTCAAGCCGCCGCAGCCGCTGAGCCTGGCCCATGTCGAGCGCATGCTCGGCGATGGCCAGCTCGATGAGCTGCTCGAAGAAATCATCACCCTGTACCAGCAAGCCTGCATGGGCAAGGACGTGGTCGTGGTCGAAGGCATGGTCCCGACCCGTCACGCCAGTTACGCCGCACGCGTCAACCTGCACCTGGCCAAGAGCCTGGATGCCGAGGTGATCCTGGTCTCGGCGCCGGAAAACGAAGTGCTCACCGAGTTGTCTGGCCGGGTGGAGCTGCAGGCACAATTGTTTGGCGGGCCGAAAGACCCGAAAGTGCTCGGCGTGATCCTCAACAAGGTCCGCACCGACGAGAGCATGGACGCCTTCGCCGAACGCCTGAAGGAGCACTCGCCCCTGCTGCGCGGCGGGGAGTTCCGCCTGCTCGGCTGCATTCCCTACCAGGCCGACCTCAACGCCCCGCGCACCCGCGATGTGGCCGAGCTGCTGGGCGCCCAGGTGCTCAACGCCGGTGACTACGAGCAGCGGCGGATGAACAAGATCATCATCTGCGCGCGCACCGTGGCCAACACCGTGCCACTGCTCAAGCCCGGTACCCTGGTGGTAACCCCGGGCGACCGCGACGACATCATCCTTGCGGTAAGCCTGGCCGCCATCAATGGCGTGCCGCTGGCCGGCCTGCTGCTGACCAGCGACAGCAAGCCCGACCCACGCATCCTCGAACTGTGCCAGGGCGCGCTGCTGGCCGGCCTGCCGATTCTGTCGGTGAGCACCGGCTCCTACGACACCGCCAACCAGTTGAATCAGTTGAACAAGGAAATCCCGGTCGATGACCGCGAACGTGCGGAAATCATCACCGACTTCGTTGCCAGCTACCTGGATGCCGACTGGCTGCACCAGCGCTGCGGTACCCCGCGCGAATTGCGCCTGTCCCCCGCTGTGTTCCGCTACCAACTGATCCAGCGTGCCCAGCAGGCCAATAAACGCATCGTCCTGCCCGAAGGCGCCGAACCCATGACCGTGCAGGCCGCCGCCATCTGCCAGGCCCGAGGCATCGCCCGCTGCGTGCTGCTGGCCAAGCCCGACGATGTCCAGGCGGTGGCCCGGGCCCAGGGCATCAGCCTGCCCGAAGGCCTGGAAATCCTCGACCCCGACCTGATCCGGGGTCGCTACGTAGAACCGATGGTCAGCCTGCGCAAGAGCAAGAGCCTCAACGCCCCCATGGCCGAACAGCAACTGGAAGACCCAGTGGTGATCGGCACCATGATGCTGGCCCTGGATGAGGTAGACGGCCTGGTATCCGGGCTCGTCCACTCCACCGCCAATACCATCCGCCCGGCCTTGCAACTGATCAAGACCGCACCGGGCTGCAGCCTGGTGTCGTCGGTGTTCTTCATGCTGTTCCCCGAGCAGGTGCTGGTGTACGGCGACTGCGTCATGAACCCGCACCCCAGCGCCAGCGAGCTGGCGGAAATCGCCCTGCAGAGCGCCGACTCCGCCGAGGCTTTCGGCATCGCTCCACGGGTAGCAATGATCAGCTATTCCAGTGGCGATTCGGCCAGTGGCGAAGAAGTGGAAAAGGTCCGCGAAGCCACCCAACTGGCCCAGGAAACCCAACGCAGCCTGCAGATCGACGGCCCGTTGCAGTACGACACCGCGGCCAATCTCGAAATCGCCCGGCAACTGGCACCCAATAGCCAGGTAGCCGGTCGCGCGACGGTCTTCGTGTTCCCCGACCTCAACACCGGCAACACCACCCACAAGGCCGTGCAACGCAGTGCCGACTGCGTCAGCCTGGGGCCGATGCTGCAAGGCCTGCGCAAACCGGTCAACGACCTGCCGCGCGGCGCCCAGGTCGACGACATCGTCTACACCATTGCCCTGACCGCGATTCAGGCCAACCGCTCACTGGATAGCTGAACATGCTCGGATTGCTACCCGCGCCACTGCGCGGGGTGATTGCCTCGCTGCTGCTGGGGCTCAACACCATTGTCTGCTGTACCCCGTTGTTCATCGTCAGCCTGTTCAAACTGTGCCTGCCGTTCACGGCGGCGCAGCGGGTGACCGACGAACTGATGCGGCATATCCACGAGGCCTGGATCAGCAACAACAACGCCTGGATCAACCTGTTGGGCAAGGCGCGCTGGCAGGTCGAAGGCCTGGCCGGGCTGGACTACCAGCACAGCTACCTGATCACCAGCAATCACCAGAGCTGGGTCGACATCCTGGTGCTGCAGTACGTGCTCAACCGCCGCATCCGCCCGCTGAAGTTCTTCCTCAAGCAAGTGCTGATCTGGGTGCCGGTGATTGGCCTGGCCTGGTGGGCCCTCGGTTTTCCGTTCATGAAACGCTACTCCAAGGCCTACCTGGCCAAGCACCCTGAGAAGGCCGGCAAAGACCTGGAAACCACCCGACGCACCTGCGCCAAGTTTCGCGGTAAACCCACAGCCATCTTCAACTTTGCCGAAGGCACCCGCTTCACCCCGGCCAAGCACCGCCAGCAGCAGTCGCCCTATAGGCACTTGCTCAAACCCAAGGCCGGCGGCATCGCCTTTGTGCTCGATGCCATGGGCGAACAGTTGCAGTCGATCGTCAACGTCACCATCCACTACCCGTCTGGCGCGCCAGGGTTCTGGGACCTGTTGTGCGGTCGGGTGAAGCACATCGTGGTGCAGTTCGAGGAAGTGATGATTCCGCCCGAGTTCCTTGGCAAGAACTACGACCAGGATGAAGCCTATCGCCTGGCCTTCCAGCAGTGGATCAACCAGTTGTGGGAAGACAAGGACGCCCTGCTCGACCGCCTGAAACGCAACTGAAGCCTATCGCCCTATGCCCAGGCGGGAAGTTTTCTTGCCCCTGGGCTTGAGGCAGATCAACAGAAAATCGCCCCGCCGCCCCCGAACTCGCTCCGAGCATCTATGCTCTCCCCCACGCTATTTCGCACCTTCAGTTTCTCAATAGCCAACACACGGAATGTAAGCCTATGAAACCGCTGCGCACCTTCACCCACGCTATCGCTCTTGCTTCACTCCTGTCTGCAGCCAGTTTCACGGTGCAGGCAGAAGACATTTTGATCAACGGGATTGCCAGTGAAAATATCGTGGATACCAAGGTACTGGCTGTCGATGTCGACAAGCGTCTCGTCACCGTCGCCGGCCCGGATGATTCCCAGGTACCGATCCAGTTGAGCGAGAACGCCAAGGACTTGCATAACCTCAAGGTTGGGGACCAGGTGAACATCAAGGTCAATCGCTCCGTGGCGACGGTCCTGGACACCACGGTGGGCGGTGAGCCTGGCGTGAGCAAGGAGGCCGGAGTGATTCGTGCCACCAAAGAAAACCCCAACCCCGGTGGCGAAGCGTTCCGTCAGGTGAAAGTCACCTCGAAAATTACCAAGATCGACCTCAAGACCCACGAAGTGACCCTGTTGCCGCCTGACGGCCCGCAGAAGGTGGTGAAGGTTGAAGATCCGCAGCTGCAAGAGCGGATGAAAAACCTGAAGGTCGGGCAGACGGTGGACATGGTCTTCACCGACTTGCTGAAGATCACTACCAAGCACTAGAAACCACCACGCATGAGTCGGAGCGGGCTTGCCCCGCGAAAGGCCCTTACATCCAGCACAACTGGAGATGCCTGGAATACGGCCGCTACGCAGCCGATCGCAACCTCGTTCCTCGGCAGCGGCTACAGAGTGCCGGTGTAGCCGCTGGCGACAGCCTGCGATCGACCGCACAGCGGTCGTGGCTCAAGACAGTTGCTCCCACTCCACACCATTCCACTCATAAAAAAAGGGGAGCCTGGCTCCCCTTTTTCACGTCACAAGTACTTACTGGTACTGCTGGCCAGGAATTGGCTTGAGGTTGACCTCTACGCGACGATTCTGCGCACGACCATTGGCGTCGGCGTTGCTGGCAATCGGTTGGTCCGGGCCCAGACCACGAGCCGTCACGCGGCTACCATCCACACCCTGGGAGGTCAGGTAGGTCACGACCGACTGGGCACGACGCTGGGACAGGTCCATGTTGTGCTGGCGGCTGCCGGTGCTGTCGGTGTAGCCGACCACTTCAATGGTGTTCTGGTTGAACTGCTTGAAGGAGTTGGCCAGGTTGTTCAGCGGCGAGTAGAAGCTTGGGGCGATGTTCGCCGAGTCGGTGGCGAAGGTGATGTTGCCCGGCATGATCAGCTTGATCTGGTCACCCTGACGCTGAACTTCAACGCCAGTGTTGGCCATGCTCGCGCGCAGGGCAGCTTCCTGCTTGTCGGCGTAATAGCCGTAACCGGCTGCAGCGGCGCCCACGGCTGCAGCGCCGATCAGCGCACCCTTGCCACGGTTGTCATGGTCGATGGCAGCACCAGCGATGGCACCGGCCAATGCACCCAGGCCGCCATACTTGGCGGTTTTGCTCATCCCGGTGGAGCCTTGCTGCGCCTGACCCTGGCTGTCGTACGGGTTGGGGCTGGCACAACCGGTCATCAGGGCGGCAGCGGTAGCGACGATAATCAAACGACGCATGGTGAACATGGACAAGCTCCTACTGTAATTCGAAAGTGCAGCGGACCGATTGACGTATCGGTGCCAGCCTTGGAGTGGCAAACATCAGAAAAATTCCCTGAAAAATCAGGCCCGGACAAAAGGATTCTGGCGCATCTCGTCGCCCAGGCGGGTATCCGGCCCGTGGCCGGTCACCACCGTGGCATCTTCATCGAGGCTGTACAGGCGCTGTTTGATCGAGCGAACGATAGTCGCCTGGTCGCCGCCCCACAAATCGGTGCGGCCGATTCCGCGCTTGAACAGCGTGTCGCCGGCAATCAGCAATTTGGCATCGGCAAACCAGAAGCTCATCGACCCTGGCGTGTGCCCCGGCGTGTGCAAGGCCACGCCGCAACCACAGGCCAGCTCCTCGTCATCGGCCAGCCAGTGATCCGGCGAAGGCACCGGGGTGTAGGGCACGCCGAACATCTGGCACTGCATTTCCAGATTGTCCCAGAGGAACTGGTCTTCCTTGTGCAGGTGCAGGGTGGCGCCGGTCTTCTCCTTCAACAGGCCCGAGGCCAGGAAGTGGTCCAGATGCGCATGAGTGTGAATGATGCTCACCAGCTTCAGGCCATGGGCCTCCAGGCGGGCAAGGATCTGTTCATGGTTGCCGCCCGGGTCGACAACGATGGCCTTTTTGCTGATCGGGTCGCCAATGATGGTGCAGTTGCACTGCAAAGGGCCGACGGGGAAGGTTTCGCGGATGAGCTGAGGCTGTGCAACGTGCATGGGAAATCCAGTGAAGTGAGGGTCATGCCTGAAACGATCCCCCTTCATAACCGCAATTTCGCATTCTGACCAGCCCAGTCTGACGAAACCCAGGCACAACGAGCCTTACAACGCGTCTCATTGATCTCGCACAAAGCAAGTCTGCAATTGCCGCCTAGACTTGCTGGGGTCAAACCTGCCTGCGCGCGCCTGCGCAAGGAGCAGCTGCACCACAACAACAAGAGGAAGTACCTGGATGTCTATTCCCAAACTCAAGGCGCTTGTCTGCGCACTCGCGATTTCCGCTACTGGCTGGGCACAAGCAGCCGATCCGATCACCATCAAGTTTTCCCATGTCGTCGCCGATTCCACGCCCAAAGGCCAGGGCGCGATCATGTTCAAGAAACTGGTGGAAGAACGCCTGCCCGGCAAGGTCAAGGTAGACGTCTACCCGAACTCGTCGCTGTTCGGCGACGGCAAGGAAATGGAAGCGCTGCTGCTGGGCGACGTACAGATCATCGCGCCGTCGCTGGCCAAGTTCGAGCAGTACACCAAGAAGGTGCAACTGTTCGACCTGCCCTTTCTGTTCAACGACATCGACGCCGTCAACCGCTTCCAGCTCAGCCCCGACGGGCAAGCCCTGCTCAAGTCGATGGAAGACAAGAACATCACCGGCCTGGCCTATTGGCACAACGGCATGAAGCAGCTGTCGGCCAACAAGCCGCTGCGCGTACCCGCCGATGCACGCGGATTGAAGTTCCGCGTACAGGCCTCGGCGGTACTGGAAGAGCAGTTCAAGGCGGTCCGGGCCAACCCGCGCAAGATGAGTTTCGCCGAGGTGTACCAGGGCCTGCAGACCGGCGTGGTCAACGGTGCCGAGAACCCCTACTCGAACATCTACAGCCAGAAGATGCACGAGGTGCAGAAGTACATCACCGAGTCCAACCACGGCGTGCTCGACTACATGCTGATCACCAACACCAAGTTCTGGAATGGCCTGCCGGCCGACGTGAAGCCTGAGCTCGAGAAGATCATTACCGAGGTCACCCAGCACGTGAACCAGGAAGCCGAGGCGCTGAACCAGGGCGACAAGGAACGCATCCTGGCAGCCAAGACCACCGAGATCATCACCCTGACGCCCGAGGAACGGGAACAATGGCGCACGGCGATGAAACCAGTGTGGAAGAAGTTCGAAGGTGATATCGGCCCCGACCTGATCAAGGCGGCCGAGGCGGCCAACCAGGCGCAGTAAGCCCGCAGGCGGGCGCTGCCCACGAGGCGGCGCCCGCTACCGTCACGCATCGGAGAATACGCATGAATGCCTTGCGGCGTATCTGGGAACATTTCGAGGAGGGCTTCATTGTCTTCCTCCTGGCCGCCATGACCCTGGTGACCTTCGTCTACGTTATCCTCAACAACCTCTACACCGTCTTCTACAGCCTGGCCGAACGCTGGACCGCTACCGCCGATCTGTTCAATGGCATCGGCGACCATGTGATGGACGCCGCCCAGTCCATGACCTGGAGCAACGCCCTGACCAAGGCGCTGTTTGGCTGGCTGATCTTTTTCGGGCTGTCCTATGGTGTGCGCGTGGCCGGTCATATCGGCGTCGATGCGCTGGTCAACCTCACCAGTAAATCCACCCAACGCCTGCTCGGCCTGATCGCCTGCCTGTGCTGCCTGGGTTACGCGGGCCTCCTGAGCATCGCCAGTTTCGAGTGGATTCACACCTTGTTCGTCGCCAGCATCGGCGCCGAAGACCTGGGGCACTTCGGCATCATGCAATGGCACATCGGCCTGATCGTGCCGGTGGGCTTTGCCCTGGTGTTCATCCGCTTTGCCGAGATCTTCGTACGCATTCTGACTCACCGCCAGACCGGCCTCGGGCTGGCTGACGAAGCGGCAGACGCGCTCAAACTGGCCGACCAGGAGGACGACAAGAAATGACCATCCTCTTTCTGTTCGTCACCCTGTTCGTATTGATGTTCATCGGGGTACCCATTGCCATTTCCCTGGGACTGTCCGGCTCGCTGACCATCATGCTGTTCAGTCAGGACTCGGTGCGCTCGCTGGCCATCAAGCTGTTCGAGACCTCCGAGCACTACACCCTGCTGGCGATCCCATTCTTCCTGTTGGCCGGCGCGTTCATGACCACCGGAGGCGTGGCCAAGCGCCTGATCGACTTCGCCAACACTTGCGTGGGGCATATCCGCGGCGGGCTTGCCATTGCCGCGGTACTGGCGTGCGTACTGTTCGCGGCGCTCTCCGGCTCAAGCCCGGCGACGGTGGCGGCTGTGGGTTCGATTGCCATTGCCGGCATGGTCCGCTCGGGTTATCCACAGGCCTTCGGCGCTGGCATCATCTGCAACGCCGGGACCCTGGGCATCCTGATCCCGCCGTCGATCGTGATGGTGGTGTACGCCGCCGCCACCGAGACTTCGGTGGGAAAGCTGTTCATGGCCGGCGTGGTACCGGGCCTGATGCTGGGCCTGATCCTGATGATCGCCATCTACATCGTGGCGGTGAAGAAGAACCTGCCCGCCCTGCCTCGCGCCACTTTCAGGGAATGGCTCAGCGCCGCCCGCAAGGCGGTCTGGGGCCTGCTGCTGATGGTGATCATCCTCGGCGGTATCTACAGCGGCATGTTCACCCCCACCGAGGCAGCAGCGGTGGCTGCGGTGTATTCAGCCTTCATTGCACTGTTCGTGTACAAGGACATGACCTTCCGGGAAGCACCCAAGGTGCTGCTGGAGTCGGCCAAGCTGAGCATCATGCTGATGTTCATCATCGCCAACGCCATGCTCTTTGCCCACGTACTGACCACTGAACAGCTGCCCCAGCAGATTACCGCCTGGGTGATCGACGCCGGCCTGACCCCGGTGACCTTCCTGCTGGTGGTGAACATCGTGCTGCTGGTGGCCGGCGCCTTCATGGAGCCATCGGCGATCATCCTGATCCTGGCACCGATCCTGTTCCCGATCGCCATGAAACTGGGTATCGACCCAATTCACCTGGGGATCATCATGGTGGTCAACCTTGAAATCGGCCTGATCACACCGCCGGTGGGGCTGAACCTGTTCGTCACCTCGGCGGTAACGGGAATGCCACTGACCGCCACCGTGCGGGCAGCCATGCCGTGGCTGTCGTTGCTGGTACTGTTCCTGATCCTGGTGACCTACGTACCGTGGATCTCGCTGGTATTGCCGAACATGTTGGGCATGTAGCGTCCTGCAGGGGCGGCGCCGTCTTCGGTGCTGCCCCTGCAGCATTTCACGGCAGATACAGGTTGAACACCCCGCCTCCCAACGCCCCGCCATTGGCAATTTCGATCCGCCCCTTCACGCCGTCGCGTTCGTGCAGCGCTGCAATGCGCGCAGCAAAGTACAGCCCCAACCCGGTGCTGCCACTTTGCGCATCGATGCCCTGGGCATAGTCTTGCTGCCGTTCGAGCATGTGCTGGGAAAAGCCCGGGCCATCATCGTTGATGCTCAGCACCAGTTGTTCGCCTTCATCACTGACGGTGATCAACAGGGCGTGGCCGGCATAGCGAATGGCATTGTTGAGGATGTTGGCAATCACCGAGCCGACCAGCTCACGGTCGAAAAAGCCCAAGGGGCTGGCGGTGTCGATGCGCCAGGTGGCGAGTATGTCGCGGTGCTGCAGCAGGTTCTGCTGGGCCGCTAGCTGGGCCTCGATAAAGTCGTCCAGCTCGTGGTAGTCCGGGCACAGGGGCAGCTGATTCACACCCAGCTTGTACAGCCCCAGCAGTTGCACCAGCATGCCATTGAGGTGGGTGAACTCGTGCTCCATCACCCCTTGCTCACTGCCCTCGCGCTGCCCTTCGGGCAAGCGCGACAGCCATTGGCTATGGGCCTGGGTGAGCGCTGCCAGGGAGTTCTTCATGTCGTGTACGGTGGAGGCGATCACCGTGGAAAAGTCCAGCCCCTGGTCGTTCTGGTTCATGCGCCAAACGCTCGGATATGCAGTTTGCGGTAACGGTCATAGCGGCTGTCACTCGGCGGAATGCCAGCCACACAGGTCAGGCAGGCACGGCACTCTTCCATCACGGCCGGCCCGGGCGTTTCGCCGCCCATGCGCATCAGCGCCTGTGCGGTGTTCAGGGCGATACTGATGTTTTTAGGCTGTAGCGTCAGGGCGCGACGGAACATGCCCAGCGCCTCGTCGAGTTGACCGGCCTGGTAGCTGCGCACGCCTTTGCGGTTGACGTCGACGGCTTCGGTGATCGCGTTGAGCACCGTGGGGTCGTCGGTCAGTTGCGATACGCTCTGCATCACCTTGGGGTCATCGCCGTAGGTTTCCACGCAGCTCTTCAGGATCGCGATACTCGCCCCATGCTGGTCGAGTTTCTGCAGTTGCGCCGCAACCACCAGGGCCGCGTCCACCGAGAAAAACTGCTCCATCTTGTCGAGCCGCACCAAGGCCTGCTCGGTCAGCTTGCCAGCGGTTTCGGCATCACCGGCCTGCAGCAGGCTCGCGGCTTTCATCAAGCGTGCCCGTACCTGCAGGCCCTGGTCCTCGACGTTTTCCTTGGCAACGTCACTGAGCACGGTGTTGATCTCGACCCGGGTGCGAGCATCCAGGCCATTGCCGGCGTTCTTGCTCATCAAGGCCTGGACCAGGCCCAGGTTGCTTTCCGGATCCTTGTAGCGGGAGGTCTTGCCCTGGCTCACGGCGTGCCGATAGGCCTTGGCAGACGCCTCGAAATCCTGGTTGGCCATGGCCAGCTTGCCCAGCATCATCTGCCGGCGTACCGCCAGCGGCGAAAGGCGCACCGCCTCCTCCAGCACTCCCTGGGCACGTTTGTTTTCACCCTGCGCCATCAGTACATCGGCGAGGCCGTCGTAGAGCCCAGGCATCATCGGGAAGGCCTTTAGCGCTTGCTCGTACACCCCCTGGGCCTGGGCGATCTGGTTGCGCTTGAACAGCATGCTGCCCAACGCTGCATAGGCCCAGGGCGTGGCGCGGCTGGCAATGATGGCCTTGAGAAACTTGCCCAGCTCTTCAAAGCGGTTCAAGTCCCGCAGTGCGTCGGCGCGATAGCGCAGGCACAGCGGCGCAAAGCGCGGGTCACGTTTGCACAGCGCCGCGCAGGCCGCCAGCACTTCAGCCGGACGTCCACGGTCCAGGGCCTGCAGGATCGGTTTGAGCAGAGTCTTGCGCTGCACCAGTTTTTCCAGGCGCTGGGCCAGGCCGATCCGGTTGAAGGGCTTCGTCAGATAGGCGTCCGGCTCATGCTCAAGGGCACTGAGCACAATGGCCTGGCTGCTTTCGGCGGTGACCATGAGAAATACACACTCATGGCTGATCAACTTGTCGAGGATCAGGTCTTCGAGCACCTGCTGGCCGTTCTTCTTGCCGTCGCCCAGGTGGAAGTCCTGGAGGATGAAGTCGTAGCGCTTCTGCCCGCACATGCGCAGGGCCTGTTCGCCACTGTCGGCGGTGTCGACATCGCGCACGCCCAACTCGCGCAGCATCGAGCGGGCCGAACTGCGGAAGTCGGAATAGTCATCGACGATCAGAAAGCTCTTGTTGCTGTAGACCTGCATCCATGAGACCTGACATGGCAAATAAAAAAAGGATGCACAGACCTGTGCAATCCTGGGCTGGCTTCGCGGGACGAACGTTTTCGTCGTACTCGCACAGTATCGGCCGCACAGGGCAATAGCTTGAGCCAGAGCGCTGTCAAAGGCGGATGACAGCCGGGGCAGTGGTACGGCGATTGATGGCGTTGCGCCATCTTCGTTCAACCCCAGTGGATCGTAAAGCGCCGCTGCCCCAGGCAAGGCAGCGGCGCAGGGTGACACTCAACGGGTGAAGATCTGCGCCGTGGTAATGGCCATGTCGCCGCCCGGCAGCTTGATCTTGCCGATGGGCTCCAGGCTGTCGGCGTCGAAAATCGCTACTTCGTTGTAGGTGCCGGCGAGGTAGATCTTGGTGCCGGCCTTGTTGAAGGCAATGCAGTAGTAGCTGTGATCGAGCGTGGCTGATTTGAGCAGCTTTTTCTCCTTGATGTCGTACTTGGCCAGGCGATTGAGCACGCCATACACCAGGTTCGGGTCAGTGGGCGAACGCATGCCGCTGAAGTAGATTTGGGTCAGTGGACCGAAGTCGACGGTTTGCGTCTTGCCGGTGGCAAGGTCGATATTGAAGAAACCATAAAGGTTCTCGGCCGTGGCCGGATCGCGTTTTTCATCCTTGAATTTCGCCGTGGTGTAGAGCAGCGAAAAGTCGTTCCGGTAAGTCTGCTGGTTCCAGATGTAGAGCACATCCGGCGCGCTGTACAACGGCCGTTGCCAGTTGCGGCTGGGGATGATCACCTCGAACTTGCCGGTTTGCACATCCACCTTGTAGATGTCCGCGCCTGCCACGTACAGCGTGCCATCGTTGCCGCTCTGCATGATGGTCAGCTGGCGCGGTGCGGGGAAGCTGCGCACAGGCTTTGCATCGAGCCCGGCATTGCTGGCGTACACGTCCAGGCGCGGCGGCTGCACCTCGTAGCGGTCGTTAAGCATGCGCGTGGGATTGGCGACGGTGTAGATCTCCTTGCCGTCGTGACTGACGGTGAAGGAGAACATCGAACGTGCTTTCTCGCCCGGAAGCTGTGTAATGCTGGCGTGGAACACCTGCTTGCAGCTGTCCAGCTCGACGCCATAGATATCGGCGTAATGGTTGTTCAGCACATAAGCGATACGCCGGTCCGGCGACAGCTGCACGGTGCCCGGGCCAAAGGCGTCGGGCAGTGGGCAGGTCTTGTACAGGCTGTCACTGGCCAGCTCCAGAACGTGCAGGTTGTTCGGGTAGTTGACGGCGACCAGGTACTCCTGCCCAGGGTTCAGGGCCTTGCCGGCATCGGCAAGGACGACACCGGAACTGGCGGCACACAGGGCCAGCGCGGCCACGCCGCGGGTTGCAATCTGAAGCATGCGAATATCCCTCTTGTTGGGCTCGGGGCTCATTTGTCGTCCGGGAATACCGTGCCCAGGTTGCGCCAGTTGTCGTTGGACGCCTGGGCGTCCTTGTTCCAGTCCGGGTAGGTGCTCATCATGTCCGGCACCTGGGCCGGCCACCAGCAAGGGTCGGAGCAGCCATACAGGTCGGCCTCCATCGGCTGGCACAACGACGAGACGCCACCAAAGGCGTCGATTTCCCAGCCCGGGTCGGTGGTCGAGGCGCAACCCGCCACCGAGTTCATCGCCAACACTTCTTCGATGCGGTTCTCGTCGGCAGCCTGTTCGAGCTTGAGTGCTTTATTGTTGATCGGCTTGAGATGCTTCATGTCAGTGAACCTTGCGCGGTGTGATGTAGCGGCTGATGAACGCCGGGTTGACGGCCATGATCCGGCTGTAGACCTCGATACCGAAGTCCACCCAGTCACGCATCAGTTCGCAATAGTGGTAGGTCGGGTGGGCCGGGTCGCCATAGCGGGCATAACTCTCGTGGTAGCAGCCGCCGGAACACAGGTTGCGGATACGGCAGCTGTCGCAGCCGGTGTTGGTACGGTCCAGGCGCTGGGACAGAAAGTCGTTGAGCTCCACCTGCTTGACGCCACTGTGGACGTTGCCGAATGTCGGCAACTGCGAGCCGGTAAAGCGATGGCAAAGGTTCAACTCACCCTTGTGGTCGACCGCCAGCATCTTCAGCCCGGCACCACACGGCAGGGCTTTCTTGTGGCCTTCGTGAATGTCGGTGATCAGCTGGTGCAGGTTGGAAAAGCCGATGTTGCGATGCTCCAGCGCTGCTTCCAGGTAGCGCCGGCCGAGCGCTTTCATGTTGGCGAAGACCTCGATCAGCTCCTCGGCGCTGAGGTTGTAGGTGCTGATATCGCCGCTGGTGACCGGGGCAAAACCGACCTCGGCAAAACCCATTTCATTGAACAGATGGTCCCAGATGGTCTCGACGTCGGTCACCCCACGGGTCAGGGTCACCCGCGCCCCTACCGGACGGCTGTCGTAGCGTGACAGCAGCATGTCGGCCTTGCGCCGCACCACGTCATAGGTGCCCTGCCCGCCAACGGTAATGCGGTTGCGGTCGTGTACGGTCTTGGGCCCGTCGATGCTCACCGACAAGCCGAAGCGGTGGGCATTGAGGTAGTCGACGATCTCTTCGGTAAGCAGGGTGGCGTTGGTGGTCATGACGAACTCCACCCGCTTGCCAAGCTCACCGAAGCGCTGCTCGCAGTAATCGACCATGTACTCGATCAGCTTGCGGTTGCTCAGCGGCTCGCCACCGAAGAACACCACGGTGTAGACCGACTCGTCCGGCGACTCCTTGAGCAGCATCTCCACCGACGCCACGGCAGTCTCGACCTCCATGCGCTTGCCGGCAGAAGGCTTGTCCAGGTCTTCCTTGTAGCAGTAGGTGCAACTGAGGTTGCAGCCGGTGTTGACGTTGAGCACCACGGTATTGAGCGCGGTCCGCTCGACCCGCTTGAGCGCCACCTCGGGGCTCAGGGGCGAGCCGTCGCTGACCAGCTCCAAAGCGATCAGCTCACGCAGGGTTTCATTGACTTGCGTGCCATCGAAGCGCGCGCCCAGGCGCTGCACCAGGTCTTCACTGGAACAGCCCTCGCGGCGCAAGGCATCGATGATCTCCCCGGTCAGGGCATCGCTGGCGAACAGCGAGCTGCTGGGAATGTGGAACAACATACGGGCTGCATCGACCTGCACTTCATGCAGGTTTCGCTCAACCAGATTCAGAATAACGCCCATCGCAACCTCCTCGAATTCTCGCTCATGGCCTGGTCAAACCACCCCCTTACGGGATGGGCGGGTTGTTCCAGCGCTGCACGGTCACGATCATCTGGCCTTCACCGGTGTGGGCCTTGCCGCCATCGTTCACGGCCGCAATGACCTTGAGGTTGCCGGCGTTATTGGTCGACATCTTGCGCGCCGGGTTCGGCCCGGCATCACCCGGGGTGAACACGCCGCTGTCGGCCTGCATGGTGCCGGCGAACTTGACGTCTTCGTCCTCGCGGGCCTGCTCATCGAACGGTGCGACACTCCAGGTGGCCGGGAACAGGCCGATGCGATAAGGCTTGCCGTCGGCGCTTTTGCCCCAGGCTTCGGCATCGAAACGCCCCTGGACCTTGGGTGTGGAGCCGCCGCCATCACCGATGCGCGCCACCGAGAATGCCGGCACCACCTTGACCTCGGCGATGTCCCGATAGACTGCCAGCTCACCGCCATTGAGCTTGCCGACGCTCACCGGCTGCACTCCCAAAGTGGCGTTGCCTGCGACCTTCACCCGGACCTTGATGCGTTGTGGCGTCTGCTCCAGCACCTGCAGCACCTCGACACCCGGCCCGAAGTCCGGCTTACCGGACAGGCCGCTGCCGATCAAGCTGATCTGCGCTTCGCTGCCCGCCTTGAGGTAGCCTGGCTGTACTGCCAGCAGGCGTGGCTGATCTTGCCGAGCGGCGACAAAATCCAGGCCGCGTTCGTCATGGACCTTGTCGAACATCCGGCCTTTCATTTCACCCTTCTTGACGGCAAACACCTGACGCATCGCGACACCGTCCACGGTCACGCTGGCGCGCCATTCATAGCCGCTGTAGAGCACCGCACTGCCCTGTCCCTTGAACGGTGAGCCGTCGGCGTAATGGCCGTCGATGGAGACGGCGAACTGATCATTGGGCTGAGCTTTTACGCTCATCACCCCAGCCAGCTCGCCCTTGCCTGGCAAGTGGCCACTGAAGCTCCAGTCACCGGCCAGGGCCTGGGCCTTGGGCATGGTTTTTTGCCACTCGCGCCAAGCCGGATTGTCCAGCGGATAGCGCGAAGCGAGCAGCGGCACCATCTCCTTGCGGGCCAGGTCAAACCAGTCGCGGTCGCGCGACAGGGCCTGGTATTCCAGCGACGGCCATTGGCCCAGGTGGAAGTTCACCAAGCGCTCCCACTCTTGGGCCGGACGGCGCTGCAGGGCAACCCGCGCGCCGGAGTGACAGCGGCCGCACATCTGCTGGGTCTGATCGTCGAACTGCTCGACCGTGTTCAGCCTTCGCTCCAGGGCATAGCGCACTCCCTCGGTTTCGCTCGGGGCCAGGCCCTGGGTATCGGCCAGGTACTTGACCAGCGTGCGGCGGTCTTCATCGCTGATCTGCAACTGATGCATCGTCTGCATCCGCGCAATACTCATCAACCAGCCTTCGGGCGTCTTGCGCTGATGGCTGATACGGCTCAATGCATTGTCACCTTCGGGCAAATGGCAGCCCTGGCAGGTTTCCTTGAGAATCGCCTGGGCTTCACGCGCCTGGCCTACCTGTGGCTGCAAGGCCAGACCTGCAACCAGGGCCAGCAGGCCACCGGCACTGGCGAACCTGAGTCTTTTGTTCATCAATCACTGACCTCCCACGGGACATTGTTCTTATCGTTATTGGTGTCGCTGTTCTTATTGGTCTTTGGCGCCGGCCGGGAAAGATCAGGCAATGCACGGGCGCCGAAAGCAGCTAGGCAGATCAATACATAATGTGTGCCAACCACTGGAACACGCGATTCCATGGGGTTTGGCGCCGTGCTTGCCAGCCCGAAGCGTTCAATTTCGCGACAGCTGTAACACCCTGAGACTGAAATGCATGGCATTGGGTGTATCACGGGGCAAGCCCGCTCTCACCCTGTAGGAGCGGCGGTGCGACGTCTCGACTTGCCCCGCGAAATGGCCGTCTCACCCCTGTCTCAGACTGAGACACCCCTCACCCCGGTAATTCCCGGCCAGCCTCGCAAAACCGGGCTCCCAAGACATTGGCACAAGCGTTGCGAACACCCCGCATCACTCAACAACAACGAGGTTCGCCATGTCCGCCCCTGCCCCCCTGCACCCAGCCGTCGAAGCCTTCATCCAACGCAGCCCCAGCATGCTCGTCGGTGCCGACTGGGTTGCCGCCAGCGATGGCGCGACCCTAACCCTGCGCAACCCGGCCAACGGCGAAACCCTCTGCCAGGTCCCGGCTGCGACCCCGACCGATGTCGACCGCGCCGTCCAGGCCGCACGCCAGGCCTTCGACGACTCTGCCTGGAGCCGCACCCGCCCCCGCGAGCGCCAGAACCTGCTGTGGCGCCTGGCCGATCTGCTCGAACGCGATGGCGAAATCCTCGCCCAGCTCGAATGCCTGAACAACGGCAAGAGCGCCGCAGTCGCCCGCGCCATGGACGTGCAACTGGCCATAGACTTTTTGCGCTACATGGCCGGCTGGGCCACCAAGGTCGAAGGCAGCACCGTCGAGGTGTCCATGCCGCTGATGCCCCATGACCAGTTCCACGGTTTTGTACGTCGCGAAGCCGTTGGCGTGGTCGGCGCCATCGTCGCCTGGAACTTCCCCTTGTTGCTGGCCTGCTGGAAACTTGGCCCGGCCCTGGCCACCGGCTGCACCGTGGTCCTCAAGCCTGCCGACGAAACCCCGCTCAGCGCCCTGAAACTTGCCGAGCTGGTACTCGAAGCGGGCTACCCCACAGGGGTGTTCAACGTGGTAACCGGCACCGGCCTGGTCGCCGGCGATGCGCTGACCCGCAACCCCCAGGTCGACAAACTGACCTTCACCGGTTCCACCGCCGTGGGCCAGACCATTGGCAAGATCGCCATGGACTCCATGACCCGGGTCACCCTTGAACTGGGTGGCAAATCGCCGACCATCGTCATGGCCGACGCCGACCTCGCCACCGCTGCTGCAGGGGCCGCCAGCGCGATCTTCTTCAATCAGGGCCAAGTGTGCTGTGCAGGCTCGCGGCTGTATGTTCAGCGCAAGCACTTCGACAATGTGGTCGCCGATATCGCCGGCATCGCCAATGCCATGAAACTGGGCAACGGCCTGGACCCCAGCGTCGAGATGGGCCCGCTGATTTCCGCACGCCAGCAAAAGCGCGTGTACGACTACATCGAGCAAGGCCGCAACAGTGGCGCGACCATTGCCTGTGGTGGCGAGCAGTTCGGCCCCGGCTACTTCGTCAAGCCGACGGTGATTGTCGATGTCGACCAACGCCATCCACTGGTGCAGGAAGAGATCTTCGGCCCGGTGTTGGTGGCCATTCCCTTCGACGACGAAGCCGATGCGCTGCGCATGGCCAACGACAGCCCCTACGGGCTGGGGGCGAGCATCTGGTCGAACAACCTGGCAGCGGTTCACCGCATGATTCCGCGCATCCGCTCAGGCTCGGTGTGGGTCAACTGCCACAGTGCCCTGGACCCGGCGCTGCCCTTTGGCGGCTACAAGATGTCGGGGGTCGGACGCGAGATGGGCGCAGCGGCCATCGAGCACTACACCGAGCTCAAGTCGGTATTGATCAAGCTCTGAAGGTCAAGGCCGGTAGCCCTGACTGAGCAGCCAGCGCCGCACCTGCAGCGCTTGCTCGGGCGCCAGGTCTGCCAGCACCTGCTGCGCCGGCTCATGGCGCAGCCGGCTCACCAACGGCGCCAGCTCGATGCCCTGCACGTGCCAGATACCCAGGGGCTGGTCGGGGCTGGTGACCACCTGCGCGCGGTCTACCAGGCCGTCGCGCAACACCGGAGCCCACTGCACCTGAAGGGCGCCGAAGTCCGGGGCGGGGTGCAGGGGCCGGGCATCGGGCCAGGTGCTCCGTGCCTGCCAGAACGGCTGCTCGGTCCAGCGCTGTTCCTGTGCGTAGAAGTCCCGGCCGATACGCGCAAAGCGCCAGAACAGTTGCTCGACGCGCTGCTGATGAAACTGTTGGGCCAGCGCCGTACGCTCGGGCAGGTTGAGCACGGTATTGATCACGGCCGGCGCCTGCAGAGCAGACGACAGCGATTGGAAAATCCCATTGCCCGACAGCGGATCGACCGCCATCGCCGCATCCCCCACCCTGATCCAGCCATCGCCACAGCTGTGCCGCGACAGGATCGCCGTGCTGCTGCGCGCGTGCAGTTGCAGGTCGTGCTCCTGGTCACTGGCAAAAAAGCGCTGCGCCATCTCAGACGCCTGGCGTCGCCCCCGGCAGTAGTCGATCAAACCGGCTTTATCGGGCAACAGGGTGCTGGCCACGTCCAGGGTCATCTGCCAGTAGCAGCGGCCATCGGCCTGGCGAGCCATCCATACCCAGCCATCGGCAAGGCTTTCGACCGCGCTGGCGGCAGGCCCGGGTTGGCCTTGCCAACGATTGAGCAAACTGAGGGTTTCCGGGCCGCGCCAGGCCTTGCCGGGCAACGCACCATCACGTAGGGGCGCCTGCCGGCCACGAGCCTCGATGATAAAGTCCGCGACCAGGTCAGGAGCCCCTTCCAGCGCCACGAAGGAGCGCTGGGCGTCGCGCTGGACCGCCAGCACCCGCGCCTCGATCAGGGCGACGCCTGCGGTGTGCAGGTCATCGCGCAGCCCTTGATCGAAGGTGGGTCGGTCGAGCAAAAACTCATGATTGCGCGCAGCACTGTCGCCGTTCCAGTTCACCTGCCGCAATGAAGGTTCGCTGGCGCATCGCAACGCCTTTTCCAGGCCAGCAGCGCGCAAGCCTTCAAGCACCCGCTGCGACACCCCTTCCAAGGCCGCGAAGCGCCGCCACTCACTGACGATGCACACGTCATGGCCCAGCTTGCGCAAACCCAGCGCCACCGCCGCCCCCGCTGGGCCCGCGCCCAGAATCACGACCTGGCTCATGGCCCGCGCCTGCGTTCGACACCCCGGTAATGGGCGTTTTCCTGAAGCCAAACGAGCACCTCGGCATTGCTTGCCGTCGGCTGCTGCTGCAGGTACGCCGCGAGATGCCCGCTGAGTGCCGCGCAACCAAGGCTGGCGCCGGAAAGTCGCGCATCGGCGCTGCGCACACAGGCAGCAAAACACGCCTGGGGCGAGTCCAGCCATGTCCACTGCCCGGCGTCGCAGCGGGCATCACCGGTCACTGCCAGCACGCCAGGATAGGCGGCCGGATACACCGGCGCCCCCTGGGCCGGGCTTGAGGCACAGACCAGCACCCCGGCCTCGACCGCCGCCTGACACGCCTGGCGCAGTGCCGGGCGGTCTTCGCGCAGCCCCAGGCTGAGATTGATCACGCGCACCTCGCAGCCGAGCAGCCAATCAATCGCCGCCGCCACCTGCAAGGCAGTGGTGACCCCGCGCTGGTCGAATACCTGGGCAACACACAAGCGCGCTTCACCCGCCCGCGAGGTGATCGCCTCGGCCACCGCCGAGCCATGCCCCAGGGCATCCTCGAGCAACTCACCTTGTTGTACGCCAAGGCCTGCCAGCTCAAACCTGCACGCTGATGCAACCTGCCCAGGCGCCAGGCCATGGCCGCTGTCGACCATACCAATGCGCAGCTCAGGCTTCATGGGGCTGCTCCCATCGCTCGCGCAACTTCCCGTCGTGCAACGCCAGGCGCAGGTCGGCATCGGCCAGAGTCGAGGGCCGATGACTGATCAAGATGCGGGTGCGGGTGCTGAACAGCACGTCGATGGCGGCGATGACTTCCCGTTCGGTGCGTTCGTCCACCGCCGAGGTGGCTTCATCGAGCACCAGAATGAGCGGGTCCTGGAGCAGCGCCCGGGCAATGGCAATGCGTTGCTTCTGCCCGCCCGACAACTGCTGGCCCCGCTCGCCCAGCGGACTGTCCAGGCCTTCGGGCAACGATGCGATCAGGCTGTCCAGCTGTGCCAGGCGGGCCACTGCGGTTATCGCTTCGCGCGTGGCGTCGGGCGCGCTGTAGGCCAGGTTGTCGGCCAGGCTGCCGCGAAACAGCACGATATCCTGGCTGACCACCGCCACACGCCGGCGCAGTTCAAACAGATCCAGTTCGCGCAGGTCGACGCCACCGAGCAGGATGCGCCCGGCCTGGGGGTCGTAGAAACGTTGCAGCAAGTCGATCAGGGTCGACTTGCCCACCCCCGAGGCGCCACTCAAGGCCACCTTGCAACCGTGGGGAATGCTCGCCTGTACCTCGCACAACAGCGCCGGGCGCCCCGGATGCGCAAAGCTCACGCCCTGCAACTGCAAGTCCCCCATGGAAGGCATCGGCTGCGACTGCACAGGGCTGGTCACCTCCGGCAACTCACCACGCAGCTCCATGACCCGCCCCAGGCTGACACTCATGCGTTGCATCGCCACATACAGGCCCAGCAGGCTCTGCACTGGCCCCACGGCCATGCCCAGGTAGGTCGAGAACGCGATCAGGGCGCCCAGTTGCCAGGTGCCCTGCACCACCCAATAGCCGCCGACCAGAAAGGCACAGGCGCGTGACAGCGAGGTCAGGGTGCCAGGCACCGCCTGGGTGAAAAACTCGGTGACCTGCACCCGTAGCAACTGGTTCATGTAGCCCTGGCCCAGGCCGTCCAGGCGCCGTGCCTCACGCTGCTGCTGGCCGGCGGACTGGATGAACTTCATCGCCGGCAGCGTCTCGACCAGGAACGACGACACATCCGCCGACTTCTCGCGCAGTTGCCGCACTTCGCGCTCGACCTTGCGGCGCATCCAGCGCAGCCACAGCACATCCAGCGGAATCAGCACCAGCGCCAGTAGCGACAGCTTCCACGACAACGCCAGGAGCATCGCCAGGGCGCACACCAGGCCGATCACACTGGAAACGGCGGAGAACAGCGAGTCGACGGCAAAGCGCTGGATCTCGGCGACATCGCCATCGAGCCGCGACATCAGGTCACCGATGCGGCGCTTGCCATAGAAGGTCGGAGACAGGCCCTGCAGGTGACGGTAGATCTCGTCGCGCAGGGCAAACAGGATACGTCCGGACAGGCGCGTATGCAGGTAGCGGTTCAGGCCCGACAGCAGCGTGCCGAGAATACCGGCCAGCACCATCAGCCCGGCGATCAGCGCCAGGGTCGGAAAGTTGCGCGCCAGCAGGCCGTCATCGATCAGCAGCTTGGTCAACCAGGGCTGCACCAGCACCAGCAAGGTCGCGCACAGTGACAACCCCAGCAGCCCGGCGATGGCCAGGCGCTGCGGGCGGATGAAACCGTACAACCAGCGCAGCGCTGCATCCAGCGCTGGTGGGTCCGGGTGATCGATCAGCCGGGCAAGCAGGCGCTGGATCAAGGCTGCACCTGCTTGAGTTTGCGGTACAGGGTTGCGCGGCTGACACCCAGCGCCTGGGCCGCCGCGCTGACATTGCCGCCATGGCGCTCCATGGCCTGGCGGATCAGCGCCAACTGCGAATCACGCATGCGTCCTCCGCCACTGGGCGGCATGCTGCCGCGCAGCTCGTCAAGCAGGTTATCGGGCAAATGCATCAGGTCCAGCTCCTGCTCGCCGGGTTCACGCATGGCCAGCAGCAGGCGCAAGGTCATCTCCAGTTGGCGGATGTTGCCCGGCCAGTGATAGGCGGCAAACACGCTGCTCAGCTCGCTTGATACCTGCACGCCCTCACCGCCCAGGCGGTCCAGCAGGCTGCGGATCAAGGCCGGCAGATCTTCGCGCTCGCGCAGGGCTGGCAATTGCACGCTGATGCCGTGGATGCGGTAGTAAAGGTCCTCGCGAAACTGCTGGGACTGGACCTGGGCCTTGAGGTCACGGTGAGTGGCACAGATCAGGGCGATGTCCAGATCCTGCTCCTGGCCGGCGCCCAGCGGCGCTACTTTGCGCTCCTGCAGCACCCGCAACAGACGGGCTTGCAGCGCCAGCGGCATATCGCCGACTTCGTCGAGAAACAGCGTGCCGCCGTGGGCCTGCTGCAGGCGTCCGACCATGCCGCCGCGGCGCGAGCCGGTGAAGGCGCCTTCGCGGTAGCCGAACAGCTCGGACTCGATCAGGCCTTCGGGAATCGCCGCACAGTTCACTGCGACGAAGGGTTTGCTGGCACGGGCGCTGTCTTGATGCAGGGCACGGGCGACGACTTCCTTGCCGCTGCCGGTCTCACCCAGCAACACCACCGGCAGGCCGTTGGCCAAGCCCTGGCGGGCCATGCGCAGGGCGCGCGCATGGCGGCTGTTGCCGGCACCGAGGCGCTCAAGGTCCGGATGCTGAGTGAGCGCCCGCGAGGACTGTAGCGCAGGAACACTGACGCTCAGGGGCCGCTGCGGCACCTGCAGGGTTTTGTAGAAAAAGCCACCTTTGGCGGTCTCGACATGCTCGACCTTGCCCTGCTGCAGGCGCGCCAGCCATTGCTCCAGGCGCATGCCGAGCAGGCCGTCGCAACGTTGGCCGATGAGGTTGTCGCGAGGGCTTGCCAGCAACTGGCAGGCCTGGTTGCTGGCCGCCACGATGCGCCCGTCCATGCCCAGCGCCAGCAGGCCCTGCCACGGTGAATCGAGGTAGTGCCGGCGGCTGTGGAAGGCCAGCACGATCTGTTCGGGGTAGCTGTTGTTGAACAGCTTGCCTTCGATCTGGCTCACCGCCAGGGCCAGCAGCGCAGTACGGTCGTGCAGGCGGCCAAGCGGTCCCTCGCGGGTAAGGTCGAGCACACCGAACAGCTCACCCTGCGGGCAGTGGATCGGTACTGAGGTGCAAGAGTAGTCCGCAAGGCGTTCGAGGAAGTGTTCACCGCAATCGATCTGCACCGTGCGCGCTTCCACCAGCGCGGTGCCCAGCGCATTGGTACCGCGCTCGGCTTCGCTCCAGCAGGTGCCGGGGGCAATGCCCGCCTGGCTGCTGGTGCGCAGGGTGTCTGCCGTGCCTTCGACGGCGAGAATGGTGGCGTCGGCGTTGGCCAGGATGATCAGGCCATCGTCGCCCTGGCGGCCGCGCAGGTAGTCGAGCTCGGCAGTGGCGGCATCGAGCAGCAGCCGGTTGCGGGCCAGCAGCAGGTCGAGGCTGGCCGCAGAAGCGAGGCTGACCTCGTTGCGGCTGTGCACGCCCACTCCATGGTCGAGGCTGCGTCGCCACGACGCATCGATTTCGGCCCGCAGCACCCCTTCGGGTACCTGTCCGTCTACCGAGAGCATTTCCCGGGCCAGGCGCGTGCTGGGCGGCAATGCATTTGTTGTTGTTTTTAGTGTGCTCATCGGCGGCTCCCGCTCGGTGTCCCGATATAAGCAAGTACCACACCAACAATGCGTCGGTGGGCTAGCGGTTGCCTTTCCTTTTACGTCAAGGGTGGGAAAGCTGCAATCACCGCGTATCGCGGCTGTGTGCCTACAACCGATAGGCCGCTGGCACCTGCTGCTCGACAAAGTCGTGCAAGTGCTCAATGAAACGTGCAAGCAACCGCGACGAAGGAACCTGCGCAGGCAGCAGTAACGTGAAATCCATTTCTACTGTGGGCTCAAACGGCAGGAACACTACACCGGCCCCGGCGAACTCCAATGCACTGATGGCATCGATCAGGGCCACGCCTTGCCCATTGGCGACAAAGTTGCACATCGGCAGCGAGAGTTGGGTTTCCACGCGCAAGTCACGGGTCACGCCATGGGCGGCGAAAATGGCATCGATGTATTGGCGCGAGGCGATATTGCTCGGATACGACACAAACGCCTCGCCTTCCAGGTCTTCGGGAACCACCTTCGATTGTTCCTGCAATCGGTGCCCCGCCGGCAGCGCACACAACAGCGGCGAGCGGAACAAACGCTCTCCCCGGGGCCCCAGGTAACTATCGGGTTCGGCGATCATGCCCAGGTCGCAGCGCTGCCCCATCAAGCGGTCGACCACCTCCCGGGAGGCCAGCACTTCAAGCGTGATCTGCACCTGTTCGTGCTCGGCCAGAAATGCACAGATGGCCCGTGGCAGAAAGGAAAGACCCAGGGCTGGCGCACAGGCGATATGCAGCGAGCCGCGCTTGAGGCCCACGATCTCCTTTGCAGTGCGGGCGATACGCTCCACGCCCAGCAACGAGCGCTGCACTTCCTCGAACAACACATGCGCCTCGGCAGTCGGGTGCAAGCGTCCCTTGACCCGATCGAACAAGGTCAGCCCGATGTCCTCCTCCAGCGCTGCAATCAAACGTGTGGCTGCCGGTTGGGAGATGTGCAGCATCTCGGCGGCGCGGGTAACGGTCTGGCCAAGCATCACGGCGCGGAAGGCTTCGAGGTGGCGAAGATTCATGGAAAAAACCATAACCAAAAAACATGAATGACAGAAAACAAAGCATTTTTAAAGCCTGAGCCACCAGCCTAGCATCGGCTCCATATCAATCATAAGCCCATTTTCATTGGTGATTCAGACCACCACGCAGCGGATCTGGGCAGGGCATCACACTATGCAAAGCTCACAAACCATCGTTCTTGGCGCCGGCCTCGTAGGCATGGCCGTGGCCTATGGCCTCGCACGGCAAGGGCATGCGGTGACCGTCCTGGATGAAGGCGACCAGGCCTTTCGTGCCTCGCGTGGCAACTTCGGCCTGTTGTGGGTACAAAGCAAAGGTTTTCGCATGCTTCCCTATGCCCGATGGACCCGTCGTTCAGCAGCGTTATGGCCCGAGTTTGCGCGGATGCTGGCGGTCGATAGCGGCATCGACGTGCAACTTCGCCAGCCTGGTGGTTTTCAGTTGTGCCTTTCCACTGACGAGCTCAAACAGGAGCTGGCACGACTGGAATGGCTGCGTGATGCCCAACAGGGTGACTACCCCTTTGAATGCCTGGAAGGGGCACAGTTGCGTCAGCGCTTGCCTGGCGTTGGCGATGCGGTGGTAGGCGCCTGCTACTCGCCATTGGATGGCCACGTCAATCCGCTCAAGCTACTGCATGCCTTGCATGTGGCCTGCCAGCAATGGGGCGTGAAAGTGAGCAATGGTTGCCGGATCGATGCCATCGGCCAGCACCGCGGCGGTTTCGAGTTGGCCGCCGGCGGCCAGCGCTGGCGCTGCAAGCAGTTGGTGCTGGCGGCAGGCCTGGGCAATCGAACACTGGGGGCGCAACTGGGTCATGAGGTTCCCCTGGGTACAACACGCGGCCAGATACTCGTTAGCGAACGGTTGCAGCCGTTTCTGCATTTTCCCACCAGCACCGTGCGCCAGACCGACGAAGGTACCGTGCAATTGGGCGACTCCGCCGAGTCCGTGGGGCTGAACGACAGCACCAGCGTGCCGGTAATGGCCGACATCGCCCGGCGCGCCGTGCAGTCGTTTCCATGCCTGGCCCATGTGCGCCTGGTGCGCGCATGGGGCGCCCTGCGGGTACTGACGCCAGATGGCGCGCCCATTTATGAAGCCTTGGGCTGCGCACCTGGCGCCTGGGTGGTGTCCTGCCACAGCGGGGTGACCCTGGCCGCCGCCCACGCCTTGAGCCTGGCACGCCATATAGCGGAGCAGTCACCCACTGCCGAACTGGCACCGTTCTCCTTGCAGCGCTTCGATCAGCAAAGCGAATTCAACTATGCCCACTGAACCGTTGTTCCGGCCTTTGTCTGTGGACATAGCCACCGTACAAATCTGCTTCGATGACCAACCGCTGCAGGTACCGGCCGGGGTATCGCTGGCTGCTGCGCTGCTCGCCAGCGGGGTACGCCAAAGCCGCAGCACACCGATCAGCGGCAGTGCGCGAGCGCCGTTCTGCATGATGGGGGTGTGCTTTGAATGCCTGGTCCAGATCGATGGCGCTCCCAACTGCCAAGCCTGCCTGACGCCGGTACGCCCCGGTATGCAGGTGTATAGCCAACGGGGTGCGCGTCGTGCCGACCCACAGGGAGACGAGCATGGACGCTGAGTGCTACGACCTGGTGATCATCGGCGCAGGCCCCGCCGGCATGGCTGCTGCCATCGAAGCCTGCAGCCATGGCTTGCGCGTGGCCGTGCTGGACGAGCAGGCCAGCCCCGGTGGACAGATCTATCGCAACGTTCTGCACACCGATGCACAGCGTGCCGCCATTCTCGGTCCGGACTACATGGCCGGGCAGGCATTGGTTGACGCCTTTCTGGCCAGCCCCGCCCACTACATTGCCGAAGCAGCCGTGTGGCAGGTGAGCGCCGAAAAAGCCGTGCACTTTCTCAACAAAGGCGAGGCCAAGGTGATACAGGGCCGCGCCCTGCTGTTGGCCACCGGCGCCTATGAGCGCCCCACGCCCATCCCGGGCTGGACGCTACCCGGCGTGATGACCGCAGGTGCCGGGCAGATCTTGCTCAAAAGCGCTGCACTCCTGCCCAATGGCCCCGTGGTGCTGGCCGGCTGCGGCCCGCTGCTGTACCTGCTGGCGGTCCAGTACCTGCAAGCCGGCATCCGTCCAGCGGCCGTGGTCGATACCAGCGGCTACAGCGACCTGCTGCGTGGCGCGGCTCATCTGCCAGGGATCCTGCGGGGATGGCGGGACCTGGGCAAAGGCCTGGGCTTGCTTGGCACGTTACGGCGCCTGCAGATTCCGCACTATCGCGCTGCCCGCGACCTGTACATCGAAGGTGAATCCCAGGCCCGGGCCTTGTGCTTTACCCGTAACGGCCACCTGCACCGCGTACCCGCCACACTGATATTGCTGCACCAGGGCGTAGTACCCAACACCCAGATCAGTAGCGCCCTGAGACTGGACCACGACTGGGACAAAGCCCAGCACTGCTGGACAGCCCGGCGTAACCGCTGGGGCGAAACCAGCCTGGCAGGTGTGTTCATCGCCGGCGACGGGAGCCGCATCGGCGGTGCGTTGGCGGCCCAGCAACAAGGTCGTCTGGCCGCCCTGGCCATCGCCCGCCAGACAGACTCGATCGAACCCCAGCAGTGGACAGAACGTGAACGCGATTGCCGCAAGCGTCTGGCCCGGCATCTGGCCCTTCGTCCGCTGCTCGACAGCCTGTACCCACCAAGCCCGCAATGCCGGGCGCCCAACGACGACGTGATCATCTGCCGCTGCGAAGAGGTACGCGCCAAAGACATCCGCGCCATGGTCGCCCTGGGCTGTCTTGGGCCCAACCAGACCAAGGCGTTCAGCCGCTGCGGCATGGGCCCTTGCCAAGGCCGGATGTGCGGTTTGAGCGTCACCGAACTGATCGCCAGCGAACGCCGGGTAACGCCGGAACACGTGGGTTACTACCGTATCCGCCCGCCGCTCAAGCCCATCACGCTGGCGCAATTGGCCAGTGAAACACCACATACCCATCGCCTGGAGGCACCATGAGTACCCTTGAACATTTCGACAGCAACCCACGCCTGAGCCGAGTGGTGGTGCACAACGACCTGGCCTGGCTCAGTGGCATCGTCGCGGCCGATTGCAGCCAGTGCATCGAAGGCCAGACCCGCCAGATCCTGCAACGCCTCGATCAGTTGCTCGCCGATGTCGGCAGCAGCCGTGAGCGCCTGCTCAGCGTGCAACTGTGGATGAGCGACATGAAAGCCGACTTCGCCACGATGAATACGGTATGGACCGACTGGCTGAACGGTGCTGCGGCCCCCGCCCGCGCCACGGCCCAGGTAGTGTTCGACGACCCCGCCATTCGTCTGGAACTGATCGCCACCGCCGCATGCCAGGCCTGAACGGCTACTCCTTTACCTGATGCTGGAGCTGATCATGAAAACAACAACACTGCTCACCCGTCTGGCCCTCTCCACCCTGCTGGGGCTATCGCTCGCAGCCCATGCCGAGCAAGAAAGCCTGCGCCTGGGTATCGAGGCGTCTTATCCGCCGTTTGCCTACAAGTCTCAGAACAATGAACTACAAGGTTTTGACTACGACATCGGCGAGGCGCTGTGTGCGCAAATGAAGGTCAGTTGCCAGTGGAAGGAAATCGAATTCGACGGCCTGATCCCGTCGCTCAAAGTACGCAAGATCGATGCGGCGATCTCCTCGGTCTCGATCACCGATGAGCGCAAGCGCTCGGTGGACTTCACCCACAGCTATTACCGCATCCCGGCCAAACTGGTAACGCGTCAGGGCAACGGTATCGAGCAAATCCCGCAACAACTGAACGGCAAACGGGTAGGCGTACAACGCGGGACCAACTTCGATCGTTATGCCACTGAGCAATTTGCCCCGTTGGGTGCCGAAATCGTGCGCTATGGCACCCAGAACGAAGTATTCCTCGACTTGCTGGCCGGGCGGCTGGATGCCTCGCTTGCAGGCATGGTGGCCATTGAAGAAGGGCTGTTCAAACAGGCCGAGGGCGCGGCGTTCCATTTTGTCGGCCCCGACTACAGCGAAGAGCGTTACTTCGGCTACGGTGCCGGCATGGCCGTGCGCAAGAACGACCCCTTGGGGCAACGCCTGAACGATGCCCTGGCGGCGATCAAGGCCAATGGCACGTATGACAGCATCCGCAAGAAGTACTTCAGCATCGATATTTCAGGCAATTGAGCCTCGCAGGCTGCGCATTCACTGCGCAGCCCGGCAGGTCAGCTCCTGGCCATACCACTTCACCTTGGCTTCGCCCTGGTGCTCCCAGAACTCGACGCCTTCACGGGCATACTTGCTGCCGCTGGCCGCGCGCTGGGCAATGGCGATGGTCTGGTCGTCGCCGTAGGTCAGTACGGCGGCCTGCGGATCGAGCTGGTTGTAGAACACGGCGGTAAAGGGCTTGTCGTTGTCATCGCACTCGAACTCGACCGCCGCCGGTACCTGCACCGATCCGGACTTGATCTGCAACTCGACCAGCCGCGTCTGGTACTGCTCGCGCACACAGGCTTCGGCATCGGTGGCTTTCCAGCATTCGTCACGGCCCTTGATCCAGCCGCGCTGGGTGGCCTTGAGCAGCTTTTGCGAATCACTGTCGGCCTGACCCAGGGCTTTTTTGAAGACGACTGCCAGGTCGCGGTCCAGCTTGCTCAGTTCCGGGCTCTGGCACACCTTCAGTTCCATGCCCTGGGCCTTGTCGCAGGAGAACGAAGGTCCGTCCGCCGCCAAGGCCGCCGCGGCCGACAACAAACCGATCAACAGCACCGAGGTGCGTGTGGCAAACATGGGCAAAGCCTCCATCAGGGAAATATCTGCCAGAGAGTACAGCAGATATCCACAGGGCAGGTGCCGGTTAGCCGTCAGCTCAACAGGCCCAAGGCCTTGGCACGGGCCACGGCCTGGGTGCGCCGTTCGACCCCCAGCTTGCTGTTGATATGGCTGGCGTGGGTTTTGACGGTGTGCAGCGAGATGAACAGGCGCTCGCTGATTTCCTGGTTCGAGCAACCCTGGGCGATAAGTTCCAGCACCGCCGTTTCCCGGGCGCTCAAGGCCTCGCAGGTGGCAGTCGTGGCGGTTTCCGCGGCCTGCAGGGCCGGCAGCAAGGCGAGCAAGCCGGCCTGCGCCGCACTGGCAGGTTGCGCCAACAGTTGCTCGCGCAGCCACAGCGGGTGTTCGTGCAGCAAGCGCTGGAAGGGTTGCAGGACGCCGCCACGTGCCGCGTCGAGGCTCAATACCAGCAGGTCGCGGGCCTGGTCTTCGCTGTTGTTTGCCAGCAGCAGCCCGATCCACTGGCACAAGGCGGTGACGCACAGCAACTGTCCGCCACTGGCCTGACCGCGTTCCACCAGCGCCTGCAAACGTCGCCCGGATGGCTCCAGACGCCCCTGAGTGCGCTCAAGCAGGGCTTGCTGCAGTTCGATGTGCAAGGGCAGCAACGGATGGAACTCCGGCGCCGAAGCCGCTTGCTGGCCGCCGTAGGTCTGGCCCAGGCGCAGCAGCCAGGACTCGGCAAGGTCGGTACGGCCCTGGGCCAGCCAGAGCTCACATTTGACCAGGGTAATCATCGCCAGATAGAACACTGGCGGCACATCCCAGATGTGCATCAGCCGCTCGGCCTCGGCCAGTTCGGCGAACGCTTCGGCAAAGCGCCCTTCACGCCCGTCCAGCGAGGCGATCACGCAGTGGCCGATCAGCACACTGATGTCGCGGCAGGCCCGCGCCTCGACCAGGCCGGCGCGCAGGCGGTTGCGCCCGGCCTCCGGTTGCAGGCGGGCGGCCAGCAGGTAGCCCTCGTACAAGGTCAGTCGCGCCCGCACCGCATACAGGCGTTGCGCCGACAGCCCCTGCAAGCGCTGCAGGCCCTGGCGCACTTCATCCTGGGCGCGCACTACCTCGCCACGGGCGTGCAGCACCCGCGCCCGGTCGTAATGGGCCAGGGCCTCGAACAGCGGGTTGCCAACGCGCTGTGCCAGCTCCAGGGCCTCGCGGTTCCAGCCCCTGGCACGCCAGAAATCACCATCGGCAATGGCCAGGTTGGACAGCGTCGACAGGCACACCAGTCGCTGGCCATAACGCTTTTGCGGCAGGCTGTGCAGCGCTTCGCTGCAATAGGCCAGGGTGGCCTCGCGATCGCCGCGCCCACGGGCAATCACGCCACTGAGCGCCAGCCACTGCGCCAGCATGGATTTTTGTGCCGTCGCCGACGGCGCCGGCAGGAACCGGCTCAGATGGCTGGCCAGCTCTTCGGCAGCATCCAGTTGCCCGGCCAGGCCCAGGGCCCAGCTGTACAGGACGATCAGGCGCGGTGTGCTGATCAGCAGGCTGTCGGGCAGGTCCATCTTCCAGCGCAGCAGCATGCCCACGTTCTGCTCGGCCAGCAGTTGCTCCTCGGACAGGTTCTGCACCAGGTTGGCGGCAACATCCAAGTGCCCCGCCCGCAGGGCCTGCTCTACTGCTTCATCGAGCAAACCCTGGCCATGGAACCAGCGGCAGGCGCGCAGGTGCAGGCTCGACAACGGCAGGC
>RCUI01000094.1_pt1 | contig 31926 bp, 23 predicted proteins | sample 2166121 | NCBI WGS metagenome assembly RCUI01 (sample SAMN09932700, study PRJNA488358) | compost metagenome | feature: garden; material: soil; isolation source: compost soil in succinic acid-enriched culture | place: Germany: Experimental Botanical Garden Goettingen | collected 2016-01-27
TGTCGGTGCTGCGTGCCTGCATCGATACCGGCGTGGCCTACCTGGACACCGCCATCCACGAAGAACCGGGCAAAATCTGCGAAACCCCGCCCTGGTACGGCAACTACGAGTGGAAACACCTCGAGGAATGCCAGCAGAAGAACATTACCGCCATTCTCGGCGTAGGCTTCGACCCGGGTGTGGTCAACGCTTATGCGGCGCTGGCGCAACAACAGTATTTCGACCGCATTGATTCGATCGACATTCTCGACGTCAATGCCGGCTCACATGGCAAATACTTTGCCACCAACTTCGACCCGGAAATCAACTTCCGTGAGTTCACCGGACAGGTGTGGAGCTGGCAGAACAGCCAGTGGACCAGCAACACCATGTTCGAGGTCAAGCGTACCGACGACCTGCCCGTGGTAGGTTCGCAGAACCTGTACCTGACCGGCCACGATGAAGTGCACTCGCTGTCGAAGAACCTCGACGTGCCGAACGTGCGTTTCTGGATGAGCTTTGGCGAGCACTACATCAACGTGTTCACCGTGCTGAAGAACCTTGGCCTGCTCTCCGAGCAGCCGGTCAAGACCGCTGAAGGCCTGGAAGTGGTGCCGCTCAAAGTGGTTAAGGCCGTGCTGCCTGACCCCTCGTCGCTGGCACCGGGTTACACCGGTAAAACCTGCATTGGTGACCTGGTCAAGGGTACCAAGGATGGCCAGCCACGTGAGGTCTTCATCTATAACGTGGCGGATCATGAAGAGGCTTACGCCGAAACCGACAGCCAGGGCATTTCCTACACCGCCGGCGTGCCACCTGTGGCTGCGGCCTTGCTGGTCGCCCGTGGTCAGTGGGATGTGCAGCGCATGGCCAACGTCGAGGAGCTCCCGGCTGAGCCGTTCCTCAAGGCGCTGGACGAGATGGGCCTGCCGACCCGCATCAAAGACGAGAACGGCGACCGTCCCTGGAACTGATTGAACTAAGGTTCTCAGGCTGTCACAGAGCGGGATTGACGCATCGGCGTCAATCCCGCTTTTGGTTTTACTGGCCCGTCACACGGTGCACGTGTTGACCCCGGGCAACAGTCAGCCTTCTTACAAATGGCGCACGGCACCCATCACCACGATGCCGGCCAAGCCCAAGAGGCAGATGATCCCAACGACATAGGCGATCGTGCGCCACGGCTGCCAGCGCGCCAGATAGGCCACCGTATGCACCAGGCGTGCGGCGGTGAACACGACCATCAAGCCGGCGCTGAGCTGCCCCGGCGGGTAATAAAGCTGGCACAGCGCGCCGAGGAAAAAAAACACCGGAATGTTCTGAAGGTCATTGGTCCAGGCTTGAGCTGCGCGGCTGACCTGCGGTAACTCCTGTGGGCTTGCTGGGCGACCGACAAACGCGGCGTCTTCGGCATTCTTGAAGGTCTGGCGGCTGATGCGATAGAAGCCCTGATAGCAGGAGATTGCCAGCATCTTCAAAAACAGTACGACAACACACAAAGAAAAGATGGCCATTAAGTCTGGCATATTCATTCCATTGAAAGCGGGGGGGGCGTGATCATCGCCCAACCCGCTGTGCTACGTACAGTCTCAGTTTCAGGTGTGACTGATGTCGCGATCCTTGGTTTCTGGCAGGAACAGGATGCCCAGGATCGCCGTCATCACTGCGATGACGATCGGGTACCACAGCCCGTAGTAGATATCGCCAGTGGCCGCGACCATGGCAAAGGCCACCGTTGGCAGGAAACCGCCGAACCAGCCGTTGCCGATGTGGTAGGGCAGCGACATCGAGGTGTAGCGAATACGCGCCGGGAACAGCTCCACGAGCCAGGCGGCAATCGGTCCGTAGACCATGGTCACGTAGATCACCAGAATGGTCAGCAGGAGCAACACCATCGGGTAGTTGGTCTTGTTCGGATCAGCCTTCTCCGGATAACCCGCGTCCTTGAGGGCACCGCCGAGGGTGGCGACGAAGGCATCGTTCTGGGCCTTGAAGTCGGCAGCCGGCATGCCGGTGCCCTCGAAGCTCTGCAGCACTTTGTCACCGATGCGAATCTGCGCTACCGCACCTGGCACGGCCTTCTCGTTCTGGTAAGGAATGGCGCGTTTGGCCAACACGCTCTTGGCCAGGTCACAGGAACTGGTGAATTTGGCCTTGCCTACCGGGTCGAATTGGAACGAGCACTGGCTGGGGTCGGCGACTACCGTGACCGGGTTTTTCTCCTGGGCGATGAATACGTCGGGATTACCGTACTGCGTCAAGGCATGGAAGATCGGGAAGTAGGTCAACGCCGCGATGATGCAGCCGGCCATGATGATGCCCTTGCGACCGATACGGTCGGAAAGGCTGCCGAACAGAATGAAGAACGGCGTACCGATCAGCAAGGAACCGGCAATCAGCAGGTTGGCGGTTTGCGGGTCGATCTTCAGCGTCTGCAACAGGAAGAACAGCGCGTAGAACTGTCCGGTGTACCACACCACGGCCTGACCGGCCGTGCCGCCCAGCAGGGCCATGATCACCACCTTTAGGTTGTCCCAACGGGCGAAGGATTCGGTCAGCGGCGCCTTGGACGCCTTGCCTTCGGCCTTCATTTTCTGAAATACCGGCGACTCGCTCAATTGCAGGCGGATGTACACCGAGACGATCAGCAACAGAATCGACAGCAGGAACGGAATCCGCCAACCCCAGGCCTCGAAGGCTTCGGTGCCGAGGATCGTGCGGCAGGCGAGGATCACCAGCAGCGACAGAAACAAGCCCAGGGTCGCGGTGGTCTGAATCCATGAGGTGAAGTACCCGCGTTTGCCTTTCGGGGCATGCTCGGCCACATAGGTTGCCGCACCACCGTATTCGCCACCCAAGGCCAGGCCTTGTAGCAGGCGCAGGGTAATCAGGATGATCGGTGCGGCCACGCCGATGGTGGCGTAACCGGGTAGAAAGCCAACCACGGCAGTGGAGACCCCCATGATCACAATGGTGATCAGGAAGGTGTACTTGCGCCCGATCATATCGCCCAGGCGCCCGAACACAATGGCGCCGAACGGCCGCACGGCAAAGCCTGCGGCAAAGGCGAGGAGGGCGAAGATGAATGAGGTTGTCTCGTTGACCCCGGCGAAAAAGTGCTTGGCGATGATCGCCGCCAGGGAGCCGTAGAGGTAGAAATCGTACCACTCGAAAACAGTACCCAAGGACGAGGCGAAGATGACCTTGCGCTCCTCCTTGGTGATTCCGCGTTTGGGTGTGGTGCCGGTGGAGGTGTTGTCGATTGCTGCCATGAGTGTTCTCCGTCTTGTTCTTATAGGCCGGAGTAGCCACTGTCGTTACCGCACCCTGGCCCTGGGGGTGGCGGTTGCGCATTGGTGCAAGACTTCTTGAAGCATAATCACCTTTTTCTGGATATCCACTTGGACCCTGTGGCGACGGAGATGTTGCTTTATTGTGGGCCAGCCTTGCTGGCGATGAGATCGGCACGCTGTCAGTTGTTGCGCGGTGCCTGCATCGCTGGCAAGGCCAGTTCCCACCACCTCAGAAGCTGTAGTCCACCGTAGCGAAATACGAGCGCGGCTCACCCATCAACCACTGCTCGCCACTGTGGGCGGTTGCGGCGTAGCGTCGGTCTAGCAGGTTGTTCAACTGCAGGCCCAGACGCACATCGGGCAGCACGTGCCAGCCCAGGTTGGCGTCGACCACGGTAAACCCCGGCACCGTCTGCGTGTTGGCGGTATTGGCGTAACGCTCATCGACATAACGCAGACCCATGCCGGCCGCTACGCCGTAACCAAATCCTTTGTTCACCCACAGGTTGGCAGTGCGTCGCGGTACATTGCTGGGGCGGTTGCCGGCACGCGAAACGGACTGGCCGCCAACCGTCTGGTCAAAGTCGTCATATTGGGCGCGCACCACCGACGCATTGGCCGAGACATGCCACTGGTTGGCCAGAGCCAGTTCCAGGGTGGCCTCCAGGCCGTCGGAGGTCTGCTGTCCGGCTTGCTGTTTCTGGTGAGTGATCGGGTCATCGACCAGCAGTTTCTTTTTGACGATGTGATAGGCCGCCAGGGTCCATTCGCCACGGCCGTCCCAGAACAGTTGCTTGAGGCCGAATTCGGTCTGCTTGGCTTCGGTGAGGTCGAAGTTTTGCTGGCTGGGGCTGAGCGTGACCAGGTCGCTGACGCCATCTTCGCTGGTGGAGTACTGGCCATACAGCGACAGTTCATCGGTCACGGCAAACACCAGGCCTGCTCGCCAGTTGCCGCCGTTGAGGCTGCGGTCGGTGCGGCTGTTGTCGATCAGGTTGTCACGGTCGATGTGGTTCTGGTCACGGCGAATACCGGTCACTAACGACCAGCGATCAGACAGCTGGGTGCGGTTTTCGGCGAACAACGCAAAGGTGCGGGTGGTGCTGTGCGACTGTGGCCGGGTCGGGTCCAGGCTGTGGAAGTCGCCGGGTGCCGGGTGCCAGGGGTCGATGTAGTCGCCGCCGATGTCGTTGTACGGCGAGTTGCTGTTGATGCCGAAACGAATGCGGTTGTACTCGGCACCGAGCACAGTCTTGCTGGCCAGGCCGAACAGGCTGTGATCGAAGGTAAAGCTCTGGCGGTCGCCGACCTGTTCCTGATCATGCTTGATCTCCAGGTAGCTGCCGCGCTGCAACTGCCCCAGGCTGCTGTCCCAGGTGTAGTCCTCTGCGTTGCGCCAGTGGCGGCGGCTCTTGATGTAGTAGAGCTGGTTGCTGGCGCTGATCGAATCGCTGATCGCCCAGTCGGTGTTCAGACGGGTCCACTCGTCGTGGTAACGCTGCACATCATTCTCAACGTTGTAGTTCTTCTTGCGCAGGCTGTCGCGGTAGTGGCCGTCGATCAACGGTGTGCCGAAGTAGTTCATCGGCTCGGCATCACCACGTTCATGGGCCAGGGTAAAACTCAGGTCGTCGCTGGCATCGAAGCGCAGGGCGGCGCTCATGGCCAGGTTTTTCGAGTCGCCACGATCGACCCAGCCGTTGCTTGCCTGTTGGTTGAGGGTAAGCCGGTAGCTCAGGCGCTCGCTCAACGAGCCGCCGCTGTCCAGGCCCAGCTGTTGACGGTCATACGAGCCATAGCCCAGGCGCAGGTGGTTCTGAATGTCACCGGCGAAGGGCTTTTTCGGAATCACGTTGATCACCGCGCCGGTCGCGCCTTCACCATAAAGCACCGAGGCCGGACCACGGATGATATCGATGCGCTCGACCATCCATGGATCGACCGGAAAGGTCTGGGTGCCGGCGCCGGTGTACATCCGCGAACCGTCGAACAGGGTCATTACTGAACCGTGGCCTTCAAAGCCACGGGCCGAGAGGGCAGTGTTGCCATTGCCTGGGGTCGCCACAGAGGTGATTCCCGGCGAGCGGGTGACGGCGTCCTGCACGCTGCGGTTGTTGCGCCCGTCAATAACCTCGGCACTGAGGCTGCTGGTGCTGGCCGGGGTGTCCATGGCACTGAGGTTCAGGCGTGAGCCGGCTGGCAGTGGGGTGGCCAGGCTGATTGGCTCATTGTCGCTGCTGCTGGTGATCGCCGTTGAGGGCAGGGCCAGGGCTTTACTGTCGGTTTCAGTGGCGAAGGCTGGCAAGGAGAATGCCAGGCAAGGGGCCAGGGCATTGGCCGCCAGGGTGTGAAGCTTGGAGTAACGGGACATGTCGTTCCACAATCTACTGGAAGAATGAATCCCGGAGGGAACAACGCATGGAGGAAGTGCGCGCGCAGGCGCCCGCAAACCGGCCTGCGCCCGCCCACCGCGGGGTTGCCAAACGAAGCTTCAGGCCGGTCTCCGGGCTTGCGAGGGTCATGAAGGCCTTCACCTTCCCATGCCGAGGCACAGTGGTGTTTCGAAGGCTTCGCTCGCTTACCGTTGCGGGGGCAGCGCCGGACTAGTCACGAAAGTGACGCACCGGCTTCCCGTTTCACCCTGCGCACGGCGGCGCAGGACACCTGAAACTGGTGCGCATCTGACCATTGAAAGCCTTTGCAGTCAATGCGTTACAGTGAGATCAACGCCCGCGCTTGCGCGACACCACCGCTTCGATGTTCTTGCGCCCGATCAGCATCGGTTGCTGGGGTTGCTCCAGCCACTTGTACATCACCAGGCAATCCACCAGCCCCAGCTGAGCATGTCGATACGCCCGCGGCAAACGCCCGACGACTTCGAACCCCAGTTTCTGCCACAACGCCACCGCCGCCTCGTTACTCGACACCACCGAGTTGAACTGCATGGCCAGAAAGCCTTGATCACGGGCCAGCCGTTGCGAGTGCTCGCACATCAGCCGGGCCACGCCACGCCCTCGTGCAGCCTCGCTGACCATATAGCCGCAGTTGCTGACATGATTGCCAGGGCCGGCGGCATTGGCCTTGAGGTAGTAGGAGCCCAGCAGTTGCCCATCCTCCTCTGCCACCCAGGTGTACAGGGGAGATTCCAGCCACAGCTGACGTGCCTGTTCCTGGCTCATGGCCGGGTCGAAGGCGTAGGTTTCGCGAGCGCCGACAATGGCCTGGAAGGTCGGCCAGAAGAGGTCGAAGTCGGCGGCGGTCATGGGGCGGATGTGGATCATGGCGATTCCTAGCAAGGTGAACCGCGAGTCTGAAAGCGTTGCTGTCGGCATGCAACTGTTTGTGCAGGCCGGCACGCACGTGTCTAGCTGTCGACCTTGCCCACGGTACCCCCTCAGGCCAATGTAGTCGGATCAACCACGCGGTTCGCGGGTGCCAAGTACATCGCGAATGGTGTCGACCACGTTGCTGTCCTTGATCACGTCGCTCAACCACCCTTCGAGCGGCATGTTGCCCCACTTGATGGCGCGTTCGATCAGGTACGGTACCGGGCTCTGCGGCTCGCTCTGTTTGAAGAACTGGGCAATGCCGGCGAGCATGGTGAAGGCTTCGTCGCGGGTCAGCGGCGTGGTGCGCATCGGCGCTGCGGGCGCGTCCTGGACAAGGTTGGTCATCGAGGCACCTGGCGCGTGAGAAGGGGAGGACTCGGCGGCCACTTCTGGCGTTGCCGGCGCGGGTGGGTTGAGTTCGATTCCACGGTCTTTCAACAACTTCTCCGCCAATTGGCTGGCCCGCGACAAGATGTCGACGAGGGTGGCGAAGCTTGGCGCCTCGGCACCGAACAAACGGTCGATGGTCGCTTGCAACTGGCGACAGGCATTGAGGCTGTCGGCGATCTGCTGGGCCTTTTGGCGCAGGTGATCGGAGTCGCTCAGTACCACGGAACGCTGGAAGATTTCGGCGTTGATCTTGCCTTCGTCCAACGCCACCTGCATAGCCTTGGGATTCTGCAGGGCGAGGTTTTCCACGTGGCGTGATTCGTCATAGCGAAGCACACCGAAATGTTGCCCTTGGGTAATGGGCAACCCCCCGACGATGTCGGTGAGTGAGGTCTTGAGCCAGGACAGGCGCGCGCCGCGTTCATCCAGGCCTTCTTCAAGGGAGGGGTAGAGGGTGTCCCAGTAGGATTGCAGGATCTGCTCGGCCAGGTTCAGGCCGAAGGTGATGCCTTCGAAGTGGTAGCGCTGCGCCAGCCCTTCGTTGAGCCAGGCCACCAGCATCAGGTCCTTGCTCTGTTGGGCCAGGCCTTGGGCCGAGAGGCTGATAGTCAGGTCCCAATCGGCGGATTTGAGGTCGGTTTGCCAGTCGCCCAGGGTCAGGTAGTCCGGGTCTGCCCGGCGGGCCTCCTTGATCTGGTCGAACAAGGTGGAAAAGCTCAAGTCTTCGCCGCTCCCGTCTGCGATGGGCGCTGTCAGTTCGGCCAGCGAAAAGTCGTTGAGAAATTCAGGCATAAAACACTCTGATCAGGGTAAAGGAGCACCGCCTCCACGGGGGAGCGCGGTGCCGAACACGGGCCGCTTGCGCGGCCCGCTAGCGCTACAGCCTTAAGCGAACACTTTGTTGGCAGTGCGGTCCCAACCGCCGGTGACGTTGCCGCCGCCCTGGCCGTCGGCACGGCTCTGCTGAGTGTAAGTGGTCTTGATGCGGGCGAAGTTGAAGCTGATTTCTTCGATCGGCAGGTCGCTGACGGCCTTGTCTTCACCGCCCTGGTTACCGCCGGCAACGGCTTTGACCGAAGACACCACGACTTCTTCCAGGTTGATGGTCAGGTAGGTGACCTTGTCGCCGCCGGCGCGGTTGACGTTCAACTGGATCTTGGCGATGTGGGTGCCTTTGCAGCAGGCTTCGAACAGTTTGGCCGAAGCCTTGTCCACGGCCTTGCGGATGCTGAAGTCGCTCAGGGCAACACGCTCGGAGGAAGCACCGCCCGAAGAGCTGGCAGTGGCCGAGGTGGCTTGGGTAGCGCCGTACTCGTAACCCAGCACTTCGATCCAGTCCTTGTGCTTGTCGTCCAGTACTTCACCCGGGATGCCGTCGATTTGGATATATGCGTCAAATGCCATTTTTAAACTCTCCTTTCCTACATTTAAAGGGCCGCGCTGCACGGGTGCGTCGCTCTCGGCCCTTCGTTTAACCTCGTTGACAGCTCAACAGAGGTAGCTTGCCGCCGCCCATGCCTCCTCCTGTGAGGCCCGGGCAGCCGGTTCTTTACTGACGCGGCCTCAGTTGAGCCCGCGCACTTCGATTTCGACCCGTCGATTGGGCTCCAGGCATTGGATCAGCTGCGCCCTGGACATGTGCATGTCGCACTTGACCAGCGGCTTGCGGCTGCCTTCGCCGAGGGCGTCCACCAGCTCGCCAGGTACCCCCTTGCCGACCAGGTAGGTGCGGATGGTCTGCGCCCGTTGCCGCGACACCTGCAGGTTGCTTTGTGGGTCGCCGAGTTGGTCGGCGTGCCCGGAAATGATGATTTTGCCGATGTTGGGGGTGTTCAACAGCTTGCTGGCGATAGCGCTCAACTGACGCTGGCCTTCGCTCTTGAGGCTCTGGAAATCGGCGCGGGCGAAGGCGAACAAGGTGTCCGACTCCAGGGTAATGGTCTCGATCGAGCGCAATGACTGCGTCAGCAGGCTGTTGATGTAATTACGCGAGCTGGATGTCAGGAAGGCGTTGTCGAGGATCCGAGGCACATCCGGTTCACGGATCTGATCGCTGTAGAAGTCGATCTGACGGCTGGCGAACAAGTAGTCCTGGCTGGCACTGGCCTGATTGTCGACAGCAGTCATGGTTTTGCCGGTTTTACGGGCTATTGCCGGGTACCAGTAGTCGGGAATTTTCGCCTTGAGGAACACCGGATCGGCTTTTTTCCGTTGGCCGGGCGACAGCATGACGTAGGTGTCCAGCGTCGCCTTGCCAAAGTCGGCGATGGACTGCGCGCGATTATCGTGAGGCAGTGCTTCGGGCTCGACGCTGTCAACACCGGTCACCGGCATCAAGTCGCGGCTGTTGCGCTGATAGACCTTGAGCGTGGTCAGCAGGTACAGCGTGCGGGTCAGGTTGTCGGCAGTCGGTTTGAGCATCACGCTTTGCAGCCAGCTGAAGTACCGGCCGCGCAGCAGTGGTTCGACGTCATGCCCTTGGTACAGGCCCAGACGAAGGCGCAGCGGCACGCCCTGATCGTGGTGCTGCTGGTAGTAATGAGCGCTCCAGAAACGCAGGCGATCCAGGCTGTGCCAAGCGGTGTATTGGCCGCTGGTGCTGGCGTCTTGCGCTGCCGCCTCGCTGAGCTCGGCGGAGATCTGCGCGAGGGTGCTGCTGTTGTTGTAGTACGACCAGCCCCACAGGCTGCACAGCAGTACCGCGGCCAGGCTGGCACCGCCGACCCAGGCGGCCGTGCGCCGGCGTTGACGATGGTTGCTGGTGTACAGCGCCACCAGGTGCTGGTCAGGAATGATCACCTTGCGGAACAGGCTATTGATGAACAGCGGCCCCGGCCGGCTCTGGCCACTGGCGGCCTGCGCGCCGTTTTGCAGGGCGAAGCGCTCGGTCACCCACTGGCTATGGCCGCCCAGTTGCGCCTGGTCGGCATCCAGCGCGCTGGTGAAGTAGAAACCACGCAGCAGTTCGGCGTTTTGGTAAGGGTTGGCGCGCAGCAGGCTGTCGACAAATTGCTGCAGGCGTGGCTTGAGTGCTGCCAGTTCCAGGGGGAAGCGATAGGCCGCATTGTTCTCACGGGTGACCTGGATGTCCTGCAAGGTCAGTTGCTGGCGGGCAACCTGTTGCCAGTAACCGACCAGCTCGTCCATCGCCTGGCCAAAGCGTTGCCCCCAGTCAGCCTGCTCATAGCCCTTGTGTGAAAAGGTCTTGCCCATCACTTCACCGCGCGCGCTGTCATCGAGCTGGCGATAGAACGGCGCAAAACCGGGAATCAGGTCGCACTTGGTGAACACCAGGTAGATCGGCAGGCGTACCTCGAGCAACGCACAGCTTTCCTGGATACGTTCGCGCAGGCGCTTGGCCAGGCGCTCCTGATCCTCTGGCGAGGCCTTGAGGATGTCGTCGATGCTGACGCTGACAATCAGGCCATTGAGCGGCCGCCGCTGACGGTGCTGACGCAGCAGTTGCAGGAAGGCACGCCACTTGCCGGCTTCTTCCGGGTTGTTCATGTAGCGTCCGGCGGTGTCCAGCAGCACCGCTTCGGAGCTGAAGAACCAATCACAGTTGCGCGTCCCGCCCAAACCGGCCACCCGTGCGCCTTCGCGCTCGGCATACGGGAAGTTGAGCCCCGACTGGTAGATCATCGTGCTCTTGCCGGCGGCCGGTTGCCCAATTACCAGGTACCAGGGCAGGGCGTACAGTGCGTCTTTGGCCGGGGTTGCGCGCGGCTTGTTGCTGTGCAGGCGCTCCAGGCTTTGCAGCAGGCGTTCGCGTAGCAGGCTGACCTCTTCGCGGTCGGCAGGGTTGGCATTGAGCACCGCCTGGTCGGCGTCGTCACGCAGCAGCCCTTCAAGGTTGTGGTGCTGCGATACGCCGCGGTACAGCAACAGGACATAGCCTGCCGACAGCAGCAGGAACAGACCGATACCCACCAGCAGGCTGTGCAGCGAGCCGAAGCCCAGGCCCCGGCCAATGGCCCAGACGACAAAGATCGCCAGGAAAAAGCATACCCCCAGCAGGTAGGGTTGGTAGCGCAAGCAGTAGTATTTGATCTTGTTCATACAAACGTGGCATCCAGCGCGTCGACACAACGGTCGATAACGTGATCAAGGGGGCGGTCTATATCGGCGAGCTGCGCGCTGGCGTGCCGCTCGCCAGGTGGCAACAGGTCATGGTGCTGCGCGGCCTCACAGGTCCCGGTCAACACGCGGTAGGCGGTGGTGCTGTGGCGTGAAGGAAAGCAGTACAGCTTTGGGCGCAGAAAGTCGTCGGCAAGCACACTGACGGGCGGCAAATGGCCGCCATTGAGGCGGGTCAGCCAGGTCAGCCAAAGGTCGGCAGTGGGGTTTTTCAGGCCGCGTTCGGCGGGCAACGGCAAACCGATGCCGGCCTCGCAGTCGGCGTGCAGCAACGGTGCCAGGGCCTGTATTCGGGCCAGTGCCTGGTGGCTGTCGAAGGTCGGGTAGGCGCCGCTCAGTGCCGTGGCGATGTCACGCAGGCTGAAGTCCTGCAAAAACTTGGCATGCACCCGGCGGAACAGGTCGACGTCCTGTCCTTGCAGCGGCCGCAGGGCCTTGATGCGTTCGAACAACGCCGCGCTACTGCTGCCTTGCACAGCCAGGTGCAGCAGCGGTTTGATCTGCGCGCAGAACAGCTCACCGAGGGTAAAGGGGTTGACCAGCGGCTCTCCATCCTGGGGCTTGAGCAGTTGGAAGATGAAGAACGGATAACGCCGCTCGCTGGCATCTTTCGAACTGATCAAACCGCCCAGCAAGCAATTGCCGTTACGCGCACGGTAGCTGAAGAAACACACCGGCAGGTGCTCGAACAGCGTCGGCCAGTCGTCGCGATGACGCATGGCCGCCAGCGCGGCCTGCAACCAGGCGTCGAACTCGCAGACCTCATCCGCCGCACCATGCAGGCTGACGAAGTCCGCGCTCGCCGGGAGCTTGCCGAAGCAACCGATCACTGCGCCGTCCTGCCAGCGTTGAGCGCGCTGAGTGCCTTGACGTCGCCCAGGTCAGTCAGTTTCACCCCGCCGAAGTTACGTACCACCAGGCTCACCGGGCCGCTGGCGGTATTCCAGCTAAAGCGCTGCTGGATGCCATCGAGGTCGGCGACGCGGGCACTTTCGTTCATGCGCAACAGGCCCCAGCGACCGGGGAAGTCGAACACGGTGATGCGCGCGCCGGTCAGGGTGACGACGTCCAGGCGTGCGCCTGGTGTGGCGGTGGTCATTGGCCAGGAGAAGCGGCTCCAGCTGCTGCGGCCGTTACGGTAGTGCTGCTGTTGGCCGTCGAGGGTAAAGACAATGTCGGTGAACTGCGCTGAAGGCTCAAGCATGATCTCGAAGCCGTTGTCGCGGTCCGACAGGCTGGCAATCACCTGGCCCACGGAGCTGGCTTTGTCGATGCTGTTGATCATGTTCGGGTTGACCAGCGCACTGCTTTTGGCGCCGCTGCTCATGCCCAGGCCTTCACCGCCTGACAGGTTGCCGATTTCGTTGCGCTTGAAGGTTGGCAGCAGCCCCGACTCGGGGTCGACGAAGCGCTGCAGGTCTTTGATCGAGGCTTCGTTGCGGCTGCCGGTGGAAATCGGGTAGCGGTGAGCCATGACTTGTTCCCAGGGCTTGGCGATCTGCTGAGCCCAGGCCTTGGCGATTTGCGCGCCGGCCGGGTCACGCAGGGTTTCCCAGGCGTACTGGATCGGCAGGCTGAACAGGCTCTGCAGCGAACGCGACAGGCCGCCCTGACTGGTGTCGACGCTGGTCTCGACATAGTTGCGCACGTTGCTCACTTCGCTCGGCTGGCCTTCGAGGGTCTCGCTGATCAGCTGCTTGCTGCTCTTGCCGACGTCCTGCGAGCGCTGGATATTGTTCATCCGTACCTTGAGCTTGCGCAGGGCGGCCAGGTAGCGGTCCATGATGGTGCTGTCGGCGCCTTCGGCATTGTGCTCGGCGAACACCCGCGCCACCGGCTCAAAGCGCTTGGCCAGGCTACCGTCGTCCACCGCAGGCAGCGCCGCAGTGAGGGTTTCGGGCAAGGGGGTGTTGTCACCGAACAAGCCGGTGAGCTTGCTCCACGACCCGTCCTTGCTCTCGGTGCCCGCTTGCGTTGTTTGCCGAGGGGCAGGGAGGTCCCATTGGGTGTTGTCGTTGACCGCGCTGAGCAGGACCTTCACGGGCGAGTTCTGTACATCGCTGAGCAGTGACAGTTGCTGGGTGGCATTGGCCAGGTCAGCGAAATGACGCACGCCGACGCTGCCGACCAGGGTGTACCAGGCCTGGGTGTAGTCGCGCTTGTAGCGCGCCATGAAATCACGAATGAAGTTGGCCTTCTGCACGATGCTGTCACCGCCTTCGCCATCGAGGACCCAGTCCGATTCGTTACGCAGGTTGCCGGCCACCAGCTTGATCAGCTCAGGTTTGACGAACGACTCCCAGCCCTGGCGGGTGAAGATCGCCGGTACGGCTTCGGAGGCATACAGCAAGGAGCGGCCAGGCATCGGCACCAGGTCGTTGAGGGTCAAGGCCGGGAACTGGCGGCTCGACTCCAGTTGCAGGCGCAGGTATTCACGGTCGACCAGCGAGCTGGAAATCATGAACGACTTCAGGCTTTGGCGGGTTTCACTGATCAGTTGCTCGTTGCGTGGCAGGGACGGCGCCTGGCCTTGCTTGAGCAAGTGCACGTACACCGCTGCGTTCTGTTCGATGACGTCGCTGCTGACGGCTGCGCTGCCGTGGGTCGATGCGGTCCAGGCCTGAGGCAGCGTCGAGGCGACGAATACCGGTTCCGGATGGGTTTTCGGTTCGGTCAGCATCAGGTACAGCTTCAGGGTGTTGTAAGCGTCGATGATCGACGCCACTTGCTGTTCATCCAGGCGTCCGAGCATTTCCTCAGACAGTGACAAGCCGCCGGTGGTAGCGGACAGCTCCGCCGCATCGCTGGCGGTTGCCTTGTTCAACGGGGCGACGTAGGCGGCAGCCCGCGTCTTGTCCAAGGCCTGCTTGGCCTTGGCGTTCACTTGGGTTTTGAGTTTGCTGGCGGCGGTACTTTTGCCCGTCGCGGTCGGCGCAAAATCCAACGGTTGGTTCATGCTTTGGGCAAAGCTGTTGAAGGCGCGCATCTGCACCTGCAAGCGCAGGGTGATCGGCTCCAGCGCCTGGCTGCGCAGGTGCTGCAGGTAGGCATTTTGCGTGACAGCGTAAACCGCCTCACCGCGATACAAGCCGGCACCCAGTTGCAGCGGTACGCCCTTGAGACGATGGTTGTCGATCGCCGCCATCTGTTGGCGCAGGATTTCCAGGCCTTGGCCGGCGGCCAGCAATTGCTCGCGGTCGGGTGACTGCTGCAGTTCGGCCAGTTGCTGTTGCAAGCCGGCCAGCCATTGACGGTTGTTGACGAACGAAAGGCTCTGCCAGCCAATAAAGGCGATGCCCGCGGCGGCGGCCAGGCCAATCAGCACCGGGCTGAACCCTTGCTTGCGGCCCAGACGCGACTGGTACAGGGTCAAGTCGCGGTCAGGGAAGATCACCCGGCGGAAGGTGTCGGTAATGAAGTAACTGCGGTTGCTGGCGGGCTTGTCGCCCACTTCAGCGTGAACAGGCTCCTCAGCGGCCGCTTGCAGGGCAAAGGCTTCGGCGATGTCGTCTTCATACACCTGGCTCAACTGCCGCTCGGTCTGCAGCGCACTGGTGAAGTACAGACCGCGCAGCAACAACGGGGTAGCGCCCTGGCGGCCATTGGCGAAATGCTCGAGGAACTGCTCAAGTACCCCGGAGAGTTCGGCAAAATACTGGGGGAAGTGCAGCAGTGTGCTGTCGGCATCCGGGCCAAGGGCAATCATCTGCGCGTCGACATGCTGGCGGATGTGGTTGTTGAGGTTGTTCAGCCGGGTGGTGAGGACATTGTGCAGGCCGTTATTACGGATTTCCGAGAGGCCGAAGGTCATCCCAAGCGGCTGCTGACGTTGGTGCAGGTCCAGGCCGTCGAAGGCTTGTTGAAAACCGGGCAACTGGTCGGTCTTGCTCAGCATCAGGTAGACCGGAGGATTGGCGTCCAGACACTCGGCGTACTCTTCGACGCGTGCCACCAGTTGGGCAGCCAGTTTCTCGCGCTCATCGGTGCTCGCGGCGAGCAGCTCGGGCAGGCTCACCACCAGCACCAGGCCGTTGATTGCGGCTTTTCCGCGTTGCTTTCTGAGGGTGCGCAGGAACGCCGCGAACTCGCTGGCCGACTGGTCATCGTGCAGGTAACGGCCGGCGGTATCGATCATCACCGCGTCAGCGCTGAAGTACCAGTCGCAGTGCTGAGTACCGCTGTCACCTTCATTGCCGGTGGCGACGCTGGCGGAAAGCCCCGAGTGGGTCAACAGCGAGGTCTTGCCCGCTGCCGACATGCCAACCACCAGGTACCAGGGCAGGTCCGACAGCGCCGCCGAACCCCCACCGCCAGCAGAACGGTCGGTGCGCAGCATGGCGATGGCATGCTTGAGACGTTCACGCAGCACCTGCTGGTCGCGAAAACCGCCGGTGGCACTCCACGAGCGATCGGCTTCTTTGTGCAGCAGGTTTTCCAGGTTGTGCTCGGCGCGGATACGCTGGTACTGGCGCAATACAATGATCAGCAGGAAGCAGGCGCTGACGATGGCCATCGCTTCCAATAGATGCATAGCCAGCCACGGCCACTGAGGCGCAAGCAACCAGCAGGCCAGCAGGCTTGCCAGCCACAGCAGCGGCACGAGAAACCAGAAACTCTTCAACAAACGCAGTAATGTCTTCATGTCTTCCTGACTCGGTTACCTGGTGTGTGCTCAGGCACTGAACAGCTGGCTGATGTGTTCGGACAGTGCGGCGACGTCCTTGTCCAGCAACCAGTCGAGCGTCAGATAGACAGCGACGCAGACCAGCGCGATCAACGCCAGGTACACCCACACCGGCACTTCGTGGCGGAGCATGTGCGAGACCTGGTCGGGCAATGCCCAGTCGGGCGACAGCGCCTTGGGTGGCTTGCGGTAGCGGGCGATGTCCTGGCCCAGGGTATTGGCCAGGTAACGCAGCTGGTCCTTCTGGCCGAGGCTGAATTTGCCTTCGAAGCCCAGGGCCAGGCACAGGTGATAGACCTCCAGCACATCGAGGTTGTGCTTGACGTCGGCACGCAGCGAATCGATTTTCTCGAAGAAGCCTTCACCGGCCAGGTGCACACCGAAGTAGCGGAACTGCAGCGGCTGCAACTCGAAGTGCTGGCGCAGTTCGTTATCGCCTGAACGCAGCACGCTTTCATCGAGAAAGGCGCACAGCGCGTACTGCGTATCCTTGACCTGCTCGACGCTGTAGTTGGCCGCGCGGGCATCGCGCTCCAGGTCGGCGAAGAAGCGCTCGACACTGCTCTCAAAGGCCTTGATCGAGGTCACTTGGCGGCCACGGCGAACAATCAGCGCCATGCTGATGAAGTCTTGTACCAGGTCTTTGAGGCCCGGCTTGTCGTTGGCGGCCGTCACGGCGCCCTGCATTACGGCTTCAGTCATTTGAGCACCGCCATCAGTTCAAGCTTGAGGTTGGTAAAGGCGCTGGGCGCGTAGAAACAGATGGTCTGGGCATTCATCATGCGTTCATACACCAGGCCATGGGGCTCGATGGCGAAGTACTGATTGTCCAGGCGCACCGGGATCGCATTGGGCAGGCGCGTCGAGTGGTTGAGGGTGACACCGGGCATAGCGCTGTTGACCACCACTTCGATGTCTTCGGGCGAGCCGACCTTGAAGGCGCGCGGCACCAGCTCCAGCAGGCTGGCGCCGGGCATGTCGGCGTGTACCGAAATGTAGAAATCGGCTTCAGCCAGGCGCGGGTCCTGCAGCTGGCCTTGCCAGTACGAGGGTTTGGTCTGGTTCAACTTGATGACGATGCACTGGTTGGGCACGACGTTGTCGAGCATTACCCGGATCATCTCGTCGAGCTTGACCAGTGAGGCCGCCGGGTCGTGATGGTCGTACTCGGGAAGGTCATGGAGCTGGGTGTCGAGGGTAAAGGTCAGCAGGCCACCGGCCAGGTCGGCGAGGAACAGGTAGAGGCGCTCGGGGTGCAGGCGCGGGTGGGCCAGCAAGTGGGCCAACTGCGGGTAGGCGCGGTTGACGGTGTTGAGCAGCCAGAACAGGGTGACATCGCTGGAACCGAACTCGGCAATCTGGTCGGCACGTTCGCGGCGCCGCCCCGACAGCGCCTTGCTCTTGGCGTGCAGCGCGCCGAGCAGACGCTTGCCCATGCCCACCAGGGTGTCGTGGCTGCCCAGGTGCAGGGTCGGGTGAACAAAGTGCGGGTCGAGGTTGAAACCACCCATGTTATTGCGCGACAGCCTGGCGATCGGGCAATAGCTGTAGCCATCGAGGTTATCGCCGTCGACTAGCATCACCACGTTCAGGCGCAGGCTGGTGATTTCGTTTTCCAGGTCGCCTTCGTTGAGGTCCGGCAAGGTGTCGAACTGCTTGCGAAAGCGCCGGGCACTTTTCTGTTCCTGGCCGTCTTCGAGGTAGTTCAGGCCGAACGGCTCGGGCAGCTTCAGCGCGGCGTAGACCTTCAGGTCATTGCCTTTGAGCAAGTCCTTGAGGTCACGGGCTGCGGGCAGCGGGTCGTGCTGGGGCGCATCGAACAGGCTGCCGTCCGGGAACACCAGTTTCAGGCGCTTGAGCTGCAAGGTACCGTTGGCCAACGCATCCTCGTCCACCTGCAAGGCCTGCACGCCCCAATGAAAGGGCGTGCTGCGCAGCGTCGCCTCAGCCAACTGGTGCTGATGGAACTCGTCCTGGTACTGGAAATGCTGGGGCAGCAGGAACATGCCTTCCGACCACATCACCCGGCTCTGCTTGCTCATTTAACGCTTTCCACTAAAGAATTGAAGGTTGAATCCATGGCGTTTTGCGCGGACTGCCCGGCGGTATCTTCGGCTTTGTCGAGCAGGGCGCCCTGGACTTTGTCGGTCCAGGTGTTCTGCCCAGATGCGTCCGCCTTTTGCTGGGCGGCGGTTAACTGCTCGACAGTCGGCGGCTTGCTCAACACATCAACGCCGCGCAGGGCGGTGATGTCGGTCTGGTCGACAAAAATCCGCAAACCGTCGGAGGAGAACCAGATACCGTCCTTGCGCAGCGAGTCGGCGTCGAAGGCGACTTTCCAGCGGCCGTCGTCATCGACTCGGAAGAACGCTGCCACACCGACATACCGCGCGCTCTTGCTCAGCGGCCACTGGTCGATCTGACCAATACCCGGCAATAGGGTGATTTCGCGACTTTCCACCAGGGTGCTGCCGAGGGCCTTCTTCGGGTCGTCCCACAGGGTGTCGGCGTCGATGGTGGTGAAACGCTCAAGACTGGTCAGCTGGTACACGCGCATCACCACCGACAACGGCGAGCCGTTGGCGTCGGGGTTGAGCTGATTGCCGCCGTCGGAGGTGAGGATGACCTTCTCGCTGTCGGCGAGCATGTCGGCAGCCCAGCTGTCGTCCATGCGCTTGCCGATACGGTCAGTGACGCCACAGCCGGCGAGCACCAGCAGCATTGCCACTGCGCTCAGGCGTTTGATCTGCGTCGGCATGGCCAGCCGCTTCCCTGTTTGTCTGTGTTCCATGGTGTTTACCTGTAGGTACTCGCTCAGGTCAGGCAATAGGCGAAATCGCCATCGCTGCCCAGTTCGATCGTCAGACGCTCGATCGGGCTGTCTTGGGCCATGCGCTCCAGTACTCGCTGGGCGAGTTCCGGCATCAGGGTTCTGGACAGAATGTTGTCGATGTTGCGTGCACCGCTGTCGACTTCGGTGCAGCGCGCCGCGATGGCTTTGATCAGGGCCTGGTCGTAGCTCAGTTCGGCCTGGTGATTGCGTTCGAAGCGTTTGCGGATGCGCTCGAGCTTCAACGCGACGATGCGTTCGAGGATGATGTCCTGCACCGGATAGAACGGCACAATGCTCAAACGCCCGAGAAACGCCGGCTTGAACACCTGGTTCAGCTCATCGCGCAGGCCCTCGACGATGGCTTCGGGTGTCGGCGCGTGCTCGACATTCAGGCACGCCTGCATGATCCGCTCGGTACCGGTGTTGGAGGTGAGGATGATCACCGTGTTGCGGAAGTTGATCTCGCGGCCTTCGCCATCGTCCAGCACGCCTTTGTCGAAGACCTGGAAGAACAGTTCGAGCACATCCGGGTGGGCTTTTTCCACCTCGTCGAGCAACACCACGCTGTAAGGCTTGCGGCGCACCGCTTCGGTCAGCACGCCGCCTTCGCCGTAACCGACGTAGCCGGGTGGCGAGCCCTTGAGGCTCGACACGGTGTGGGCCTCCTGGTACTCGGACATGTTGATGGTGATCAGGTTGCGCTCGCCGCCATACAGGGTGTCGGCCAGGGCCAGCGCGGTTTCGGTCTTGCCGACGCCGCTGGGGCCGAGCAGGAGGAACACGCCGATGGGTTTGTTGGGGTCTTCCATGCGCGCGCGGGAAATCTTGATGCGCTTGCCGATCTCGTGCAGGGCGTGGTCCTGGCCCAGTACCCGTTCGCCGAGCAAGGCCGGCAGGCGCTGTACGGTGTCGATTTCATCACGCAGCATCTTGCCCAGCGGGATGCCGGTCCAGCCGCTGATCACCTGAGCAATGGCGCTGCCATCGACCAGCGCATGCACCAGCGGTTGGTCGCCTTGCACACGGCTCAGCTCTTCACGCAGCGCGGCGATTTCGTTGGCATCGGGCGATTCGCCTGGCGAGGCGTCGAGGGCCTTGAGGCGCTCGACCAGCGCCAGCTCCTGCTGCCATTGCTGCTCCAGGCGCGCACACTGTTGCTGCTCGACCTGCAGGGCTTCCTGCAGCGCGGCCAAGCGGCGTGCGTGGTCGTGGCCTTTACCGGTTTCCTGCTCCAATACGGCAATTTCTGCCTGCAGGTTGTCGATCTGGCGTTGGCAGTCTTCCAGCGCGCCGGGCTGCGAGGATTGCGCCAGGGCGATGCGCGCACAGGCGGTATCGAGCACGCTGACCGCCTTGTCCGGCAACTGGCGGCCAGTGATGTAGCGGTTGGACAGACGCACCGCCTGCACCAGGGCTTCGTCCATCACCGCGACCTTGTGGTGCTCCTGCATTTTGCCGAGCAGACCGCGGAGCATATAGATAGCTTTATCTTCGTCTGGCTCTTCGACTTTGACGACCTGAAAGCGGCGGGCCAGGGCGGCGTCCTTCTCGAAGTACTTTTTGTACTCGGCCCAGGTGGTCGCCGCGATGGTGCGCAGCTCACCGCGGGCCAGGGCTGGCTTGAGCAGGTTGGCGGCGTCGTTCTGCCCGGCCTGGCCACCTGAGCCGATCAGGGTGTGGGCTTCGTCGATAAACAAAATGATCGGGTGCAGGCTGCGTTTGACCTCTTCGATCACCGACTTGAGGCGGTTCTCGAACTCACCTTTGACCCCGGCACCGGCCTGCAACAGCCCCAGGTCCAGGGTATGCAGGGCAACATGCTTGAGCACCGACGGCACATCACCTTGGGCGATGCGCAGGGCCAGCCCTTCGACGACGGCGGTTTTGCCGACGCCGGCTTCACCGGTGAGGATCGGGTTGTTCTGGCGGCGGCGGGTCAGGATATCGACCATCTGCCGTACCTCGAACTCGCGGCCCAGAACCGGGTCGATGCGACCTTCGCGGGCACTCTGGGTCAGGTTGATGGTGTACTGGTCAAGGGCCGGGGTTTTGCCGTTGCTTTTGCTGGCCGTCGCGACTGCTGCCGCTGGGCTTGTCAGCGGGCTGGCGAGCTTCGACTCGGCGCTGCCTTCGACCAGGGCGGCGAGGTTCAGGCGCAGGTCATCCGCGTTGATTTTCTCCAGCTCCGGCGCCGAGGCGATGACCACCCGGCGCAGCTCGGCGTCATCGAGCAACGCCTGCAGCAGATGAGCGGTGCGGATCTGCCCCTGGCCGAACTCGATCGAGGCCAGTACCCAGGCCTGTTCAATCATCCGGGTGATATGCGGTGACAGTGCCGGGGTGCGGGTGTTGCCTTTCTTGAAGGTCCCCAGGGCCGTGACCAGCTGTGCCTGCAGGCGCTCGGCGACCACATCGTAATGGCGCAGGATCGCCGGCAAGTCGTTGTCGCTGCTGTCGAGCAACTGCAACAACAGGTGTTCGACTTCGACGTCGTAATGCTGCTCCGACAGACACAGGGCCGCCGCGCTTTCAGTGGCCGTGCGGCTGGTTTCATTCAGCTTGGCGAACAGAGACTTCAGGTTCACAGGGCGACCCCATCAAAAGGAATTTGGAAAACGGCGCAACGCGAAGGCTCGACGTCGGCACCGGGGCGTTTGAGCCAGCCCTGCCAGCCCAACGAAACATTGCCGCCACGGCCCAGACGGGCGGCCGGAACGGCGTCGGCTTTAAGCCGTGGAGCGATCTGGAAATCCAGCTCGGCACCGACATAAAAACGCACCAGCTCGACCAGCCGGCAGTAGTCCGCGGTGCCTGGCTGGAAACGTTGATAATCCGCCAGCGCCAGCGGCCCCAGCTCGATCCGTACACACGACTGATAGTCCCAGACCCGGTTACCGGCCACGGCGCTTTGTCCCAGGCAGGCGTTCTTGCGTCCCAGCTGGGTGCACTGCGAGGCGTCGAGCTTGAGCCAACGCCCGGCAAACGGCTTGACCTTGAACGGCAGGGAAAAATAGAAGCCGAGCATCACTTCCAGGTTCAGCGCGTTGCGTGGCTTCTGGCTGAACAGGCCGCTGAAGTAACTGAACAGCTCGCGGCGCAGCGGCGACTGACGGCGTTCGAACTTCTGCCGCTGCGCCTCAGGCCCCAGGCCCACCAGATTGAGCAGGTAGCGGTCAAAGCCCGAGGTACCGTTGCGCTCGTGCTCGATGTAGAACTTGTACTTTTGCCAGGCCTCGTAAAACAGCGTGGTCATGCGGTGGGAAAAGATGTCGAGAAACGCATGGGCGGCGTCGTCGCGGTACTGAATGTGGCGTTCCAGCAACAGCTCGGTGTATGGGCGTGGCAACACCCCCGAAGGCCCGACCAGGCCCATGAAGGTGACCTGGACCTCCGACAGCGGCAGGCCGGTAGGCGAGACCTTGCCTTCACGCTCGAAATGCAGGTCGCTGACCTCGCTGGCGGGAAAATTCAGCGACAGCTGCGAGCGGAACCGCAACGGGTCCTCGTGCGGTCGGGTAGCCAGGTCCATGCGCCCGGTTCTGCTGTAATGCAGGCGGAGCAATCGCACCAACTGAAAGAATTCGAATCGGTGCGGCTCGGCCCTTGCCTGATCAATCAGACCAGGGGCTGATCGCCGGTTCGTGCGGGCCATTGGACGACTCTCTTCTCACGTTGCAAGGTGCGTAGGGTTAATTGGGTGAAGCTGTTCATCGAGCAGTACTGGCCAAAGAAATGGTCCAGCACCATGCCGAACAGGAACACGCCGCTGCCGGTGTACTGGCTTTCATCGAAGGTCAGGGTGATGCCCACGCCGCGTACGAAGTTCGGCCGCGGGTGGCCAATGCGCGCCACCACCGGCTCGCTGCTCACGGCCTTGATGCCATTGATTTGTTTGCGGATCGCCGAGACGTTGCGGTAGTTGTACAGCGACAGCAGTTCAAGCAGCACTTCGCGGCCCTGGGACACCAGCGACATATGGTTGAGCGACAGGTGCGAGATCAACCGCCAGATCAGGCCGTTACCCAGCGGCACCCGCACTGAGGCGGTGGGCTTGCGCAGGCAGCGGATGTCCTTGATCACCGAGTTGGACGGCATGTTGAAATCGCCACGCTCGCCCCCGAACGGCAGCATCAGCGGTACATCCCGATTGCTACAGGTCAGGCTGATGCTCAAGGTGTCGCTGTTGCCGTCGATCAGTTCCAGATCACGGTCGACCACCCGAATCAGCATGTTCGAGCCTTCGCGCTGGGCGTGGCGGCGGGCGATCCAGAAGCTGTTGTCGTGGCCTTGGTCTTCCCGTGGTTCGAAGAACGGGTGACAGGTGCCGACCTGGTCGATACCGCCGAGTTTGCGCACCCGGCGCACGCGATCGATCGATACCACCTCGGCAGCGTTGTGCAAGCGGATGTCCGGGGTTACCGCGTATTCATACTGGGTGTGCGACAACTTGATCGGCTCCGCCTGCTGGCGGAACAGGTTGATGATCGGCGTGCAGTTGAGCTTGAAATTGTTGCGTCCAATGTTCTGCGTCAACCGCGCCAAACGCTCGCTCAAGTCATAATCGGAGAAATAGAAGTTGATCTCGACGTGCTCGATGTCTTTGCCATTGAGAATACGGGCGAAACCCGACAGGTCGAAGAACATGAACTTGTCGGGGAAGGTGAAGTACTCGTGCAGCAGGCGATAACCGAGGAATGAACGCTCGGAATAGTCCACCAGGCCTTCGTCCCGGCTGTAGCCCACGGTTTTCAGCGCGTCGACCGGCAGGGCCACTTCGCGGCTGCGGCCCTGGTCCTGGAAACTGAGGGTGGCCTTGGCCAGGTTGTTGAACAGTAACTCGTACAGTTGCAGCATCAGCGTGCTTTCGCCGTCGAGGAAAAAGCGCAGGCGGTCCAGTTCCATCTTGCCGAACAGCACATCGGAAGTGGCTTCCAGGCGGATGCGCAGGCGTGCCACCAAGTCGGCGCTGTGGCCGTTGAAGGCCGAACGCTCCATCTCGACAAAAGACGCCTGTTGCACCGCGACCGGCCACACCTCGACCGGATAACAGGTACGGAACTTACACACCACGCCCTCGATCGGGTTGGCATGCAGCTCGGTGTGGCGGGCCACGCGATAGGCTTCGGTGACTTTCTCCTGCTTGCCGAGGCTGAACTCAACGATCGACATCGACGGGGTAGGGCGCAGGTAATGCGGGTAAAGCACCTCCAGAAACGATTCGACGATTTCGGGAAACTCGTCATCGAGCTTCTTGTGTACCCGCGCCGCCAGAAACGAAAACGCTTCGATCAAACGCTCGGTGTGCGGGTCTTCACAGTTGTCCCCCTCGATCAGCAAGCGCGAGGCGATTTTCGGATACTGCGCAGCGAACTCCTGGCCGAGAAAGCGCAGGTGCGACAGTTCCTTTTCGTAATAGGGCAGCAGATCGTCGAGCATCAGTTGAGGTTCTGCACTTTGTATTCCTGGGTGTTGACCTGCAGCACCGCGTCAAACGAGACGTGGCGGCTGATGTCCTGCAGACGCAGTACCGCGTCTACCCGGAAGGTCAACATGCGATGGCCGGTTTGCTGGGCCAGTAGCTGCACACGAACGCTGCGAAAGCGCCGGTCGCCGGTGGTAATGGCCTTTTCCAGCTGGCGTTGGATCAACGCCCGGTCCTGCGGGTCGAGTACGCTCTTGCTGATGAAGTCGGGCATGCCGTAATCAAGGATGGTGCCGTTGAGCTGGGGGAAACCCTCCAACTCGTTGGCGACCAGGGACTGGCGCGTGTTGACCAGAATCTCCAGGTCGCGAACGATGCTGGCCTTGTAGTCGGCCAGCGAACACGAGCGCTGCGCAGACGCTTCCACCGATTGAAACGGACGGTCGTCCAGCAATCGGTCCAGCAGCGAAGGCAACAGCCGGTGTGGGTTACTCATGTTTTCCATCCTTGAAAACAGTCGTCGGTCAGCCGCGGGTCGATTGCGGCAGTTCGGCGACCAGCCGCAATGAAGCGGTCAGCTCATCCAGTTGATAGTGCGGACGCAGGTAAGTCACAGCCTTGTAAACACCTGGCTTGCCCGGCACCTCGAAGACCTCGGCGCGCGCTTCGCGCAGCGGGAACTTGGCCTTGGCTTCCTGGCTGGCGGTGTCATCGAGCAACACGTAGCTGGCCAGCCACTTGTTGAGGAACAACTCGACGTCTTTACGCGAAGCGAAGCTACCGATCTTGTCGCGCATGATCGCCTTCATGTAGTGAGCGATGCGCGAGGTGGCAAAGATGTACTGCAGCTGCGCCGACAGCCGCGCGTTGGCGTTGGCAATGTCGGTGTTGTACTGCTTCTGCTTCTGCGTCGACTGGGTGCCGAAGAACGCGGCGTAGTCAGTGCCCTTGCAGTGCACCAGGGGGATGAAACCGAGGTCCGAGAGTTCTTTTTCGCGGCGGTCGGTGATGGCGATTTCGGTCGGGCACTTGAGGGCGATTTCGCCGTCATCGGTCTTGAACGTGTGGGTTGGCAAACCTTCGACCAGACCACCCCCTTCAACGCCGCGAATCGCCACACACCAGCCGTAGCGCGAGAACGCGTCGGTCACCCGGGTGCCCAGTGCGTAGGCAGCGTTCATCCACAGGTACTTGTTGTGGTCGCGGCCATCGACGCTTTCAACGAAGTTGAATTCTTCCACCGGGGTGGTATCCGGACCGTAGGGCAGACGGCCGAGCACGTGCGGCAGGGTCAGGCCGACATAGCGCGAGTCTTCGGAGGCGCGGAACGACTTCCACTTGGCGTATTCGACAGTGTCGAAGATCTTCGCCAGGTCACGCGGGCCGGCCATGTCGGTGAACGAGTCCCAGCCGAACAGCTCCGGCGAAGCCGCCGAAATGAACGGCGCGTGGGCGGCAGCAGCGACGTGCGAAATCTCTTCGAGCAGGTACATGTCTTCCGGGTTGCGGTTGAACTCGTAGTCACCCAGCAACATGCCGAACGGCGCACCACCGAAGGTGCCGTACTCTTCTTCGTAGATCTTCTTGAACAGCGCGCTCTGGTCGAATTCGGAGGCGGCCTTGAGGTCGCGCACCAGGTCCTTCTTCGAGGCGTTGAGCAGGTGAATCTTCAGCGTGGTGCTGGTCTCGGTCTGGTCGACCTGGTACTTCAGGCCACGCCAGGAGGCTTCCAGCTGCTGGAACTCACGGGCATGCATGATTTCGTTCATCTGCTCGGAGAGCATCGCGTCGATCTCGGCGATACGCGCATCGAGCACTGCGATCAGGTCTTTGCTCGGCGTCATTTCGCCTTCCAGCACCTGGCCCACCAGCTCGCCGATCAGGTCGCGGGTGCGGGTGCGCTCGGTCTCGGAGCGGGCCACGCGGCTTTGCGAGATGATGCTGTCGAGCAGCGAGGATTGCGGGGCGAAGGCTTCCACTTCCACCAGATCGCTGGCCTGTTGCGCCACGGTTTGCTTGTCGGTCATCGTCAGGCTCCTGCTTACGCGTTGCGATCGTTGGCGGGAACTTCGGCGTCGCGACCGAATTCCTTGCCCAGGGTTTTGAGCTTCTCGGTGTTCTGCAACACGTCCATCAGCAGCTCTTCGAGCTTGTCGTTGCCGCCCATCTTGTTGCGCAGGTCTGCCAGCTTGTTGCGCACCTCCAGCAACTTGCGCAGCGGCTCGACCTGCTTGACCACGTTCTGCGGCTCGAAGTCTTCGAGGCTGTTGAAGTTCAGCTCGACCCCCAGCTGGGTACCGTTCTTGGCCAGGGTGTTGTCGACGCGGTAGGTCAGGCGTGGCTTGATGCCCTTGAGCACGCCGTTGAAATTGTCGCGGTCGATGAACACGAACTTGCGGTCCTTGAGCTTGGGCAAAGGCTCCAGCGGGTTGCCGGAGAAATCGCCCAGCACACCGACGACAAACGGCAGCTCTTTCTTTTCCTGAGCATCGCCGATATCGACGTCATAGGTGATATGGACCCGAGGCGCGCGGACGCGGTCGAGTTTGTGCTGGGTACTTTCCTTCTTCGCCATGGTGATCTCCTGTGCGAGCAATTCGCTGCAAATCGTTTGCGTAGCGGTCTTTACGATTGACCGGACGCGTTACAGTCCTTCGATCGTCAGCAACAGGCGCTGACGGATTTCATCGTTCATTTCCATGATGTTTTCGCGGCTCACCAGCTCTTCGAAACTGGTGTTGCCGGCGATCTGCGTGCTGCTGCGGATCACCGCCTCATCGGGCAACTCGGAACGTACTGGCGAGCTGATGATGCAAAACGGCAGATCGCCAAAGCCTTTGAGGCGCTCGAAACTCAGGGCAAAGCGCAGGCCTTCGAACAGGCGGCTCAACCCTGGCGATTTGCTCAGGCAGTAGAACAACACCAGGTAATGCACCACGAAGCGGTACAACTCGGCGCTGCTGCGATTGGGGTCTTTGATCACGCTGCGAAACTGTGCGAGGTCGAATGAGCTAAAGCCTACGACCCAGCGCACAGGGCTGGTGATACGGATGCTCTGGCCGCTTTGCGCGAGGACCTTGTCATATTCCAGCGGGAACAATTCGGGGGTGGTGCTGATCAGGTTCAGCGGCACTTCCAGCTCGCTGACCAGTTGGAATGGCGAAGCCGAACCGATGCGCTCGTAAAGCTCGATCAGCTCTTTGAAATGGTGTTGGGTTTCCCGTCCGCTGCTGCGCTGCGCGCCTTGCAGGTATTCACCGAACAACGTTTGAGGACGGATCAGCAGGGCCAGCGTCGAGAGATAGTCCGAGGCTTGCGCTTTGAGCACATCGGAAATCGCCCGGGTCTGGCTACGCAGCCTGATCAGTGCTTCGACATCAAACGTTTGTGTCATCGGTGCATCGTCCTTGAGCCTTCTTGTCGGTCCCGTAACATCGGTATGCGATGGCAGCGGATCACAGTCATCCCACGCACTGCAGGGAGGTCGTGAGAGGGTGCTGGCACATGAATATCGAGTTGCCAGCAATGTCCAGTAGGGCAGCTCTCTGGGGGAGAAGTTCCAAGCTGGTTGCAGATTTTTTCGCGTTTTTGTGAACTACCGCAATGATGTCTCAATGCTATTAATTGGTAGATTACGGGTGCTTTTTTTTGGATCTGGCCCGGTAAATCAGGGGGTTAGGTGGGGGTGCTTGGATCCAATTATGGCCCTAAATTTTTTTTGAAAAAGTGAACCAGGTCCGCTTCTGAAGGCGATTTTTTTCGCAAATGAACAGGGTGGAGAGGTGGGATTGCGGTTTTTGAATGATGGCATCCGAGGGGGATTTGGGAGGGACAGGGGGGGCGCCACGTACTAAACGGGGAATCGCCGTAGCCGCTGCCGCCAGGCTGAGATCGGCTGCGAAGCAGTCGTCATCCAATCACCGCCAAGACCCGAAATGGCGGCCGTTTCACGCCCGATCGCAGCCTGGCGGCAGCGGCTACGAGGTAGATCGGTCCCCTAGTTTGAGTCGACGCAGTATTGGTGACTCGCCGCCAGTCAGTTCGATGCGAAACTCCGCGAATGCATGTTCCAGCTCGACGTATTGCTGAAGGCCCTCTTCGGCGAAAAGGTAGCGGCCAGGAATCTCGCGCCATTCCATCGGCGTGCGGATCCGGCCGCATTCCGCAGCGCCGAGAGCATAGAACTGCGGAAAAATTTTGACACGTGAATCTAACGGCTTGCGCGTGAGGCAGAGTGCTGTTTGGAGTTTACCATGGTTGACTTAGCGGCTATCTACCTGGATGCATACTTCTTTATCACCGATTATCTTACAAGGCCAGTTACCGTTGATGTAGCGGCTCGGCTTGAAGCACGCACGTTCATCATTGACCCAGAATAGTTGCCAGGCAGAACCCGATATTAGTAATTTTGGGCAAGGTGAGTAGTCGCGGGCTAATAGTAGCAAGGTGGTTGATATCATTAGCGCCGGAACAACATATATTATGGTTTTTATGGAGGCGCTAAACATTAAATTCTGAAAGCGATAGAGTTTCGATGACCGCGGGGGATCAAATTTTTTGCCGTTCCAGGCGGCTATAGATGCCCCTACAACCAGAATTAGAATTCCGGGAGGTGCCATGAGTAAGCCGAATGCTAAGTAAGGCACCTCTACAACAGGCGCGTCTCTGTAGATTCGCCCATAGATAGGTATTATATTAGTCCAGAGCCAGTAAATAGAGAATATGCCAGTAAGGAGCAAGCCAGGTATAAATGCTAGAGCAATTAACCTTAATTTCGCTGCAGACATTTCAGCTGAGGGGGTTATAGATTTCATGGGCATTCAAAATTTCGGTAAGGTGAACCCAGGCAGCTTTGGTAGCTTAGGTGCTTCTGGCCAACTGGGGAGATTAAATTCGCTAGGGTTAACTTTGCGTATCACCCAGGATTTTGCTTCTTTGTACAGCGCTTCTGTTATTTCTGTGGCAACGTTGACCGTTACTTCCTCAGCATAGTTCTGAAGATTTTTGGCCGAAATTTTGGTGATTTTTTCCTGAATATAGTTCACGTGATCTACTGCGTAGCGCATACCGGCTTTTACGGAATTTTTTATGCCGTAGTGATTGTCTATGGCGTTTAAGCCAATGCCAATGGCGAGAACTATAATGGCTCCTGCTATCGCTGGTGCTGCGGCAGCTGTGAAGAATGCTCCTGCGGCCAAGGCAGCAGCATAGCCTATTGCAGAAGCAATGCCAGCTTTGATCAACTCTACCCCTACGCCTGCAAAGAGGTCAGTCATCATAGCTTCATCATTGAAAAACCATTCAAGTACTTCGACACCTACAGCTACATAGCAAGATAATTTAAAGCCTGTAACTGACGAGCCTCGTATTCCATACTTTCCAATCCCGAGGTCTACGAGTTGTGCATTACGAAGGCCATAGCGAGTGCCGCGTAATTTATTACGAAGGCCAGGGTAGCCCGTAATAATCAAATACTGCCGCCCGTTATGAGTGGAGATTCTTGCCTTGGTTCCAAGTCCGCCGATGTCACGAACCAGTTTTGTGACGTTATAGGCATCATATGCGCCCAGAGCGCTTGGGACGCCCCAGTTGGTATTGACGAAAGGATGTACAGTGGCGTTGTAAAGGGACTGGGTACCGTTCTGCACGCCACTCAGCATGTTCGCCTGAGTTCGGCTACAGACTTGAGGGGCTTGGGTAGTACTGCTGGAAGTGTCGAAACCAACGCTCTGCGCCCCAAAGTCATCCATGGGCATGACCACCATTTCTCGCTGATTGTGATCAAGTTCACGGTCTAACTGACTGAGCTGGGAGTTGCTCAGGCTCATGACGAGTCTCTCCTTGTCTGTATCGATATTTGCTGAGCGGGCCAGCGTCCTTTGCGGGCAGCCTACACCGCAAAAACAGCAAGATCAAACACAGGGGAACCCCCCGTATGTGTCCCATCCAGTCAGATCTGCTATTGCGGATGTTGGGTCAATAACGGAGTTGGATGACCATGAAGTTACTACGCGTTTGCTTACAAGGGCGTATGGGGCGTCAGTTGCTTGTGAGTCGGCTTAACCGAATGGGCCTTAAATGTTTGTTTTTAAGGCGTTAAAGGCTCGAGTAGTGGCAAATTGAGATCCTGATGGCTAATTGATATCAATTAGGATGTCGACTTGACACCGTTCTACCATGGCGTTTTCATGGGAAGATTTCCAGCCTTCTGCAGGACGCATTGGATGATTACGGACGCTCTGGCGCAGATTTTTACCCAGCATCAACGTTTGATTACTTTTGATTCGCCCTTGCCGGATGATCAGGAGCTGCAACTGCTGAGATTTACCGGCGAGGAGGGTATCTCTGAACTCTTCAGGTACGACGTTGAGTTGGTGTCTCAGGATGCCAGAATCGAACTAAAAAAACTTATTGGCAAAAAAGTTACCATGGCCATTACGTTGGCTGATGGCAGTTTTAAATACATCAGTGCCCACGTTTCTGATTTTGTTCACAGTGGTGCTGATGGTGGTGTGGCCAATTATAATGCTGAGTTGGTGCCGTGGTTGTGGATCCTCAGCCGTCGACGTGACTCACGCATTTTTCAGGACAAAACCACCGAGCAGATCGTCAAGGAAGTTTTTGCCTATTACCTTGAGTTGGCCGACCATGAGTTTCGTTTGAGCAAGCCGCTCAAGCCTATTAGTTACTGTACGCAATATCAGGAATCGGACCTGAATTTTGTCCTGCGTTTGCTTGAACAGGAAGGGCTGTTCTTTACCTTCCAGCACAGTAAAGAGGGTCATCGGATGATCATTACCGATGACAGCATTGCACTACCGCCACTCTCAGGGCAGCCGGTGATTCGCTACCACCGAGCGTCCGTCACCGAGACCGAAGATTCCATCACCGCCTGGTCGTCCAGTCGCAAATTCCAGCCAACCCGGCTTTCACTTAAATCCTATGATTACAAACAACCAGGCAATCCCCAGCTTGTTCAGTTGAACTCTATCAACAAACAAGGCGATGTCGGTCAGTTTGAGGTTTTCGAATACGAAGGCTTGTATGGCTATGCCAATGTGGATGATGGCATGCAGAAGGCTCGTCATCGCCTGGAAGCAATGGAGGTCAAGGGCAAGACGTTCAGCGGTAACAGCAACTGCCGTTCGATGGAACCTGGCTACTATTTCGAATTGGCACAGCACTATGACCATGACAATGATGCCCAGGATGATCGGCAGTTTCTGCTTTTGACGATCAAGCATTGGGGGCAAAATAACTACGCCAATGGCGGTGAGGCTGGCTATCAGAACAGCTTTACGTGCATCCGGCGCAAGATCCCTTTCCGGCCTGCTTTACACACACCGCGCGGTGTGATCGTTGGGCCACAAACTGCATTCGTGGTTGGGCCGCCCGGCGAAGAAATCTATACCGACGAACTTGGTCGGGTGAAGCTTCAGTTCCATTGGGACCGTAATGGTGAGTTCAATGACCAGAGTTCCTGCTGGGTACGTGTTGCTCAATCGGGCGCCAGTGGTGGATTCGGCAGCATTTTGCTTCCCCGTGTCGGCGATGAAGTTGTGGTTGAATTTCTCGACGGCAACCCTGACCGTCCACTAATCATCGGCAGTCTTTACAACAGTCGCAATATGCCGCCTTGGTCCTTGCCGGCCAACAAGACTCAAAGTGGTTTTCTTACTCGCTCGATGAAAGGCGACGGCGGCACGGCGAACTTTTTCCGCTTTGAAGACAAGGCCGGCGCTGAGCAGATCATCGTTCACGCCGAGCGCAACATGGACACCGAGATCGAGCTGGATGAGTCGCTCCATGTTGGCAACAACCGCTCCATCACTGTCGGTGGCACCCATACCGAAACGATC
>RCUI01000095.1_pt1 | contig 31899 bp, 28 predicted proteins | sample 2166121 | NCBI WGS metagenome assembly RCUI01 (sample SAMN09932700, study PRJNA488358) | compost metagenome | feature: garden; material: soil; isolation source: compost soil in succinic acid-enriched culture | place: Germany: Experimental Botanical Garden Goettingen | collected 2016-01-27
CGGTGTTGATCCGGTGCATGCCAGCGCCCCAGTTGTACGAGTCCTTGCCCCACAGGGGCGGCATCACATAATCCTTCGCCACCTTCTGCCCCTGCCCGTCGGCGCCGTGACAGATCGCACACTGCTGCTGGTACACCTGCTCGCCGCGCTTGAAGTCATAGCCCTGGGCTGGCTGCGCCACCTCTGGATAGCCACGGCCGGGGGTTTCTACGCCAATCGGCGCCTTGCTCGCCAACCAGTAGGCATAGACCGATAGCGCGGTCATTTCCGGACTGTCAGCGGCCGGCGGTGTACCGTTCATACTGAACTGGAAGCACCCCTGGATGCGTTCGGCAAAGGTGTTGACCTTGTCATTTTTCTTACGATAAGCCGGGTACATGGGATACGCGCCCCAGAGTGGCGCCGAGTTGCCTAGACGGCCTTGATCAAGGTGGCAGTTGCTGCAGTTCAGACCGTTGCCGACTTTATCCGGCAACAGCCGCCGCGTATCGACAAACAGCGCATGGCCCTGGCGGACCATCTTGCCAAAGGCGTTGTCCGGCAATTCACTTTCCGATGGCGGGGCAAATCCCGGTGCACTATTGGCCGCTGGCACCTTGAGCTGCGACTGATCTTCCATAGCGATGGGTGCGGCGTGGGCAGTACCCAGGGTCAGCGCCAGGGCTGCGAACATGAGTGGTTTCATGGTTTGACCTCCTGGCTGGCGGGATTGGCGAAATACTCGGCCACCGCCTTGACTTCCTCGTCAGTCATAGCCTTGGCCACCCCCACCATCAGCTGGTTCGGGTCATTGCTGCGACTGCCGTCACGCCAGGCATTGAGCTGCGCAACCAGGTAAGTGGCTGGCTGATGGGCCAACGGCGGGAAATGCTCGCCCACCCCGGCACCGCCGGGGCCATGGCATTGCACACACCCCGGGATCTTGCGATTCCAGTCGCCGTACAACGCCAGCTTCTGCGTGGCATCGGCAGCCATCTGCTGCCTGCGCGTATCAGCTACTGCATCGCTAGGCATGGCTGCCAGCGTGGTGGTCACCGCCTGGATTTCGTCATCACTAAGGGCCTTGGCCAGGGGCTCCATAATCGGATGCTTGCGACTACCAGAGCGAAAATCGTGCAGTTGTTTGCTCAGGTAGGCGGCTGGCAACCCGGCCAGGCGCGGAAAGCCGGCCGCCGCGATGCCCTTGGCGTCTGCACCATGGCAGCTCAGACAGGCCATTGCAGCAGGGTTTTGCCCGCCTTGAGTAAAGATTTTCTGACCATCGGCGGCATGCACGGCAGTGACTGAGAACAGCAGCAGGCTACTCATCAGGATTCGATCCATTGGGATCATCACGGACTCCATTCTTTTATTATAAGCTTAGGCTTTTTTTTCATAAGCCTAAGAATAGTAGGCCCATCCCGCGTCACCGACAATGTCGAGAATGGCCAAACGCCAGCTGAAACGTTTAGCTTGCGCACGCCTTACCGCTCATCAGCCCGATCGGTCATTTCTGCCCATCCTGTCGATTCGCTTCGCGCCCGGACGACCAGGGTTACATTCCCCCGCTGGAGCGTGACCATGGACAACTACCGCAACCCGCAAGTGGTTTCCCGCAGCGAATGGCTCAGTGCCCGCCGGCAATTGCTGTTGCATGAAAAAGCCCTGACCCATCAGCGCGACGAGCTGAGCAGAGCCCGGCGTGCCCTGCCCTGGGTTCGCGTCGAACAGCCCTACAGCTTCGAGGGCCCCCACGGCCCGCTGAGCCTGGCCGATCTGTTCGCTGGGCGCAGTCAGCTGCTGGTCTATCACTTCATGTTCGGCGAGGGCTGGAGCGAAGGTTGCCCCGGCTGCTCGTATCTCGCCGATCACTTCGACGGCGCCAATCTGCATTTGGCCCATCACGATGTTTCACTGGTCGCCGTGTCACAGGCGCCGTTTGCCGAGTTCCAGGCGTTCAAGCAACGCATGGGCTGGAAATTCCCCTGGGTCTCGTCCCACGGTAGCCCCTTCAACAAGGCATTCGGTGTCAGTGTCAGCGACGATGGCAGCAGCCAGTACAACTACGAGCCGTACACTGGCGACGAAACCGAACTGCCCGGCTTGAGCGTGTTCTATCGCGATGCCGACGGGACGATCTTTCATACCTATTCAAGCTATGCCCGCGGCCTGGACATCCTGGTCGGCGCCTACAACTTCCTCGACCTGATGCCCAAGGGCCGCAACGAAGAAGGCACCATGGACTGGGTACGCCATCACGACCGTTATGAAGGGGCCGACGCCGTCAAAGCGCAGTGCTGCCACGACTGACTCCACCTCAGAAGTACTTGAGCCAGGCAATATCCCGACGTCGCTGTTTGAGCGCCGCGAACCAGCGCGTCGGGGGATACAACACAACTGCCAGGACCACGCTGCATAACCAGAGACTACGGACGTGGGCAACGCCGAAGTAGTCGCCCTGGTTCGCGCCCCACAGCGCCAGCGCTAGCCAGTACAGCGCTTTGAGCACATAGAGATGCAGCAAATAGAAAAACATCGGCGCGGCCCCAAACAGCGCGAGCACGGGCACCCAACGCCGGGCCTGGTACCGCTCCAGCATGGCCAGCAACAACAGGCACAGGCCCAGGGTCGGGAGCAGGAACATCAGCGACGGCGGGTACTTGCGCGCGCTGAGGAAGCTCATGCTGGTGCGCAAGGCATCCCCGGTCGCCACCCAAGGTTGCTCGCCATAAGCATTCACATAACGAACGGCCACAAACGCCAGCAGCAACCCTGCACCCCAGCGCACCAATAGCCTGAGGCGCTCGTCCGGTTCGGTGCGTTGCGCGAACCAGGGCCCGGCGCCCCACCCCAGCAGAATCACACCGATCCATGGCAGTACTGGATAGGTGGTACGCGCCCGAGTGTCCCCGACCACGTCGATAAATTCGCGCTGGTGCAGGATCGCCCATGGCACGAACCAGGGTGAGTCGCTGCTGAACAGCAGCGGATCAAGCAAGTTGTGCCCGGTCACAATCAATGCGCCAAGCACCAGCAACACCCCGCGCGACAGATGCAGGGCTGCCGCCAGGACGATCATGCAGATGCCGATGCACCAGATCACTTGCAACCACAGCGTCTGCGGCACCAAGGTGCCATTCCAGGCCAGGTTGACCAGAGTCAGCTCCAGCAGCACCAGAAACAGGCCACGCTTGAGCAGAAACATTGAGGTGTCACGGCGGTTGTGCTTCTGGCTGTAGAGCCAGGCCGATAAGCCGGTCAGAAAGATGAACACTGGGGCACACAGGGCGCTGAGCAAACGAGTGAAGAACAGTTCAGGTTCAACACTCAAGGCATCCATCGGATCGCTGACCTGACGGTGCAGGAAGAAGGTTTCGCGCACGTGGTCAAGTAACATGAACAGCATCACCAGACCACGTAAGGCGTCGATCGATTGCAGGCGGGAGTGGCTCGAAGGCATGACGGGCTCAAGACAAATATAACGATATAATGTAACACGCTACTGTTGTCGAACCGAATCCCCGATTGCCTCATTGCGCGCCGCGTAGCGCTGGGCCAACACCGCGCAGACCATTAGCTGGATCTGATGAAAGATCATCAATGGCAGGATCATCGCGCCAATGCCGCCGCCGACAAACAGCACCTGGGCCATTGGCACGCCAGTGGCCATGCTCTTCTTCGAGCCAGCGAACAGGATAGTGATGCGGTCTTCGACATTGAACCCCAGCCAGCGCCCAAGGGCTGCCGTGCACCAGAGCACCAGCGCCAGCAACAAACAACAGACCAGCACCAGGCCGGCCAGCCGCGAGGGCGCCACCGAATGCCACAGGCCACTGACCACCGCATCACTGAACGCGGTGTAGACCACCAGCAGGATCGAGCCTTGGTCAACGATTTTCAGCCAGCGTGCATTACGCGCCACCCAACTGCCAATCCAGCGCCGCGCCAATTGCCCGGCGACAAAGGGCACCAGCAACTGCAGAACAATCTTCAGCACGGCATCCAGGCTTGAGCCGCTGTCGCCCTCCACGCCCATCAGCACCACCACCAGCACAGGCGTCAAGACGATTCCCAGCAGGCTCGAGGCGGCCGCGCTGCAAATCGCCGCTGGCACATTGCCGCGGGCCAGCGAGGTAAAGGCAATCGCCGACTGCACAGTGGCTGGCAAGGCGCACAGATAGAGCACACCCAGGTACAGTTCGTCACCCACCAGGGGCAACAGCAACGGCTTGAGCGCCATGCCCAGCACCGGGAACATGACGAAGGTGCACGCAAACACCAATAAATGCAGGCGCCAGTGGCCGGCCCCGGCCGCCACTGCCTCGCGAGACAATTTCGCACCGTGCAGGAAGAACAGCAGGCCGATAGCCAGGTTGGTCAGCCAACCGAACAGCACCGCACCGCTGCCTTCACAGGGCAGCAAGGTTGCAACCAGGATCACCCCAAGCAGGGCCAGGGTGAAATTGTCGAACAGCATCCGCAAGTACTTCATGGTCGATCCTGACTTGTTATTGTGGCGCGGCAGACGATAAGGTCTTTGCACCGACTTCACTAACGCCAGAACCCTGACAGTGTCGCCAAACGGACAATCCTCCCTGCCCGAGCCGCAAGTGCTCGAGCACCTGCAGCGGCTGCCACGCCCGCTCTACGGCCATCTCCAGACGTTGCCCAACATCGTCCTGGGCTACCGCCATGCGCATCCCTGGGGGCAGTTGTCCTACGCCATTGGCGGCGTGCTGCAGGTACACACCGACAGCGGTTTCTACCTGGTGCCGCCGCAGCGTGCGGTGTGGGTGCCGGCACAGGTCCAGCACCGGGTAAGTTGCCCCGGCGATGCCTGCTTGCGCAGTTTGTATCTTGAACACGCCCCCGCCGGCTGGTCGGCTAGCCTCTGCCGGGTGATTGCAGTCAATCCTTTGTTGCGCGAGTTGATCCGAACCTTCAGCGAACTGCCGGTGCATTACGACATCAACGGCGCCGATGGACGCCTGGTGCAAGTACTGCTCGACCAACTGGCGATGGCGACCGAGCAACAACTGATGCTGCCCCTCCCCCAGGACCCTCGCCTGCGCGCATTGTGCAGCCACCTTCAGGCTCAGCCCGATGTATCAACCAGCCTAAGCGCCTGGGCCAGGCAAGCAGGCGTATCGGAAAAGACCTTGAGCCGCCTGTTCCAGCGCGAAACCGGCCTGAGTTTCCGCCTTTGGCGCCAGCGCATGCGCCTGCTCAGCGCATTGCCAGCACTGGAGCGTGGTGAGCGGGTTACCGATGTAGCGCTGGCCTGCGGCTACGACTCGCTGTCTGCCTTCATTGCCGCGTTCGGCCAGCAGTTCGGGTTGCCACCGGGCGCGTTCTTGCGGGCACGAATGGATGCCCAACAGCAGCAGTAATCGCGTCGAAATCCTCTGCCCGGCCTGCTACCCTTGCGCCCGTCCGCTAAGCCGCCTGTCAGAAAAGGAGTTCCCATGACAACGCTCACCGTCCGCGACGAATCAGTCTCAGGGGAAGTGTTTGAAACGTTCGCCCTGCACTTTCCTAGCGACAACATCACCGTACGCCAGTTAATCCGTGAGCGTATCCATCAGGAAGTCCAACTGCAGGCTCAGGACACTTGCCGTCGTCAACGCCTGGTGATCCCCGATCCGCTGGAGGTCGCCCTCAACGGTGTGCGCAAGACCCCTGAGCATGAGCCGGTGGACTGGCGCAAACAGGTCGACATCGCCTACCAGGCGTTCGAACGCAATGGCTTCGTCATTCTCTTTGATGAGCACCAGGCCGAAAGCCTCGACGAAACCCTGACCATCCGCCATGACAGCGTGGTCAACTTCATCAAACTGACACCGCTGGTGGGAGGCTGAATCATGGCACTCGAACAACTTCAGGCGTTTGTCCTCGACCTCCCGCAAACCGACCTTGGCGTGGCTGAGCACATCGGCCCGGACGGCTATCCGCTGCTGGCCACCAGCGAACTGCGCCACGAACACCAGTTGATCAGCGAACTGCTGCCCTTGCTGCAAGACATCCACGGCCGTCCCGAGGAAATACTCGCCGCCCTGGGCAAACTGCCGGCCATTGCCACACTGGCACAACCGCAACAGCGTATGCGTCTGGCCCTGGCGCTGATCGAGCGGATCGTTGCCTACGATGGCGGCCTGAGCAGCGCCAGCATCACCTATGGCTTTGCCCATAGCTTCGACGACGGGGTCATGCCGACGCTGGTCAGTCTGTTGATGCAAAGCGATGAGGTGCTCGAACAACTGGCTGTCCCGGTACTGCAGTGGATCACCGGCTACCGTTTCGGCTATTACAACGTTGTGCCGACCCTGACGGTGATCAACTGGATCAGTACCCAGCCATTGCCTCAACTGCCTGAAGCTCTGCGCGACCTGCTCAGGGTATTGCGCAGCCAATGCACCGATCCCGACCAGTACGGTAATGCCGTCATAGTCGGCAATTATGGCGAACACCTGGCAACCAAGCTCGATCCACTGTTGGGCGACGGCATCTGGCAGGTGCTTGTGCCCTGCGAACACTGGACGCAGTTGGCCTTCAAGGACGTCGAAACGTTACCTGCTGATAGCCAAGCTCAGTGGCTGGACCTGTTGCGTCACGCCGGTACTGCCACCTCGGCGCGGCCTGCGGCAAAGTGGCTCAAGCACGCTCAATCCTTACTGCACAAGGTCGGGGAAGCGCCGCTACGCTCTGCGCTGTTGCGCTGGTTCGCCAGCGTTGATAGCGGTCGCACCGGGGCGCTGTTGTTTGACCGCTGGCACAGTGTCGATGATCGCGCGCGTATGAGCCAAGGCAATGCCACAGTTTTGCGCGGCTTGCTGTGGATCACTCCAATGCTGGCCGACAGCGAACTGACACGCGCCCTGACCCGGGTTGCCTTGAGTGGCTACCGCAAAGTCCGCGGCATTGGCGCGCGGGCGCCCAAGGTGGGCAATGCGGCGGTGTTCGCTCTGGCATCAATCCCGACCCGTGAAGCAGTCGGCCAGTTGGCCGTGCTCAAGGCGCGGGTCAAGCTCAGCAGCGCACAAAAAGAGATCGAAAAAGCCTTCACCAGTGCCGCCCAAGCGCTGCAACTGCCACGCGATCAGATCGAAGAACTCGCTGTTCCCACCTATGGCCTGGAGCAGGTGGGCCTGCGCCGGGAAACCTTTGCCGAGGGCGCCTACATTGCCGAGGTCAGCGTTGATGGCAAGCAGGCAACGCTGAACTGGTTCCACGCTGACGGTACGCCCCAGAAATCGGTGCCCGCCAAGGTCAAGACCGAACACACAGAGGCACTCAAAGACCTGCAGGCTGCGGTAAAAGACATCAGCGCCATGCTCCCGGCCCAGGCGGCGCGACTGGACACCTTGTTCCTGCTGGAAAAGCACTGGCCCCTCGCAGAGTGGCAGGAACGTTACCTCGACCACCCGCTGATAGGCACCCTGGCGCGTCGATTGATCTGGACGGTCAGCGAATCCGGCCAGGACCGTGCGCTGATCTTCAACGACGCTTGCCTGCAAACCCTCGATGGCAGCATCGTCATGCCCTCCAGCGAGGCGCAGGTACGCCTCTGGCACCCCATCGGCCGCCCCCTGGAAGAGATTGTTGCCTGGCGCGAGCGCATCGAAGCCTTGCACATCACCCAACCGTTCAAGCAGGCACACCGTGAGGTCTACCTGCTGACCGACGCCGAGCGTCACACTGCGACCTACTCCAACCGCTTCGCCGCCCATATTCTGCGCCAGCACCAGTTCCATGCGCTGGCCACCGGCCGCGGCTGGCGCAATCAACTACGCCTGCTGGTTGACGACAGTTACCCTGCGGCCAGCCGCGAACTGCCGACCTGGGGCCTGCGGGCGGAGTTCTGGATCGAGGGTGTGGGTGACAATTTTGGAGTCGACACCAACGATTCTGGCACCTTCCTGCACCTGAGCACTGACCAGGTGCGCTTCTACCCCATCGATGCCGAGCAACGTACCGCGCCTGCCGCTGGCGGTGGTTACACCCCAGAGCATTGGCGTAATGCCGAAGATGCCGCACCGCTGCCTTTGACCCAGGTGCCAGCGCTGGTGTTGAGCGAAGTCATGCGCGACATCGACCTGTTTGTCGGCGTGGCGTCGCTGGCCAATGACCCGCAATGGGCCGATGGCGGGGCCGACGGCCGCCTGCGCGACTATTGGCGACAAGAGGCGTTTGCAGAACTGGGCGCTACAGCGCAAACCCGCAAGCAACTGCTGGAAAAACTGCTACCGCGCATGACCCGCCTCAAAGGCAAATGGTCCCTGCACGGACGCTTCCTGGAAGTCACTGGCAAATTGCGCAGCTACAAAATCCACCTGGGTTCGGGCAACATCCTGATGCAGCCGAACGATCAGTACCTGTGTATCGTCCCTGACGCCAAGGCGCGCACCCAGGCCATGCCGCACTACCTGCCGTTTGAAGGTGACACGCTGTTATCGATCATCCTCTCCAAAGCCTTGCTGCTGATCGATGACGACAAAATCAGTGATCCGACCATCACCGATCAGATAGCCGAGCGTTGAGATTGCTGCCAGGTGTCGCCACGGCACCGCGCAGCCAATCCTTGAAGGCTTGCATCGCGGTGCTCTCGGCCCGCGACTGCAAGCGTGTCAGCCAGTAACTGCCGGAGCTGATGCTGAAGGCGAACGGCTGACGAATCGCATCGCTGGCCAGTAGCCGTTCGAACATCAAGGGTGGCGCCAGGGCCACGCCAACCCCTTGCTGCGCAGCCTCCATCATACCCAGCGACGAGTCGAAAACCACCGTGCGCGAGGGTTGCAAGGCGCTGGGTACACCGGCGACCTGGAACCACGCCTGCCACTCATCGGTCCGGTAGGAGCGCAGCAAAGTCTGCTGCAGCAGGTCCGCCGGGGTGTGCAATCGCTCAGCAATCTGCGGTGTACAGAGCACCGACAACGGCGCCTCGAGCAACGGCAATGCCTCGGTACCGTGCCAGGCACCACTGCCGAAACGAATCGCATAATCGAGCCCTTCAGCAGCGACATCGACACGGTTGTTGTTGGTCGACAGACGCAGGTCGATGTAGGGATAACGGGCCTGGAAATCCGCCAATCGTGGCAACAACCAACCGACAGCGAACGTACCCACCGCCCCCACTGTCAGCACCTCACGATAATGCCCGCCTTCAAAACATTCCAACGTCTGGGCAATGCGGTCGAAGCTTTCGCGCAGTACCGGCAACAAGGTCTCGCCTTCGCGGGTCAGCATCAGACCCCGTGGCAAGCGTTTGAACAAGGTGACATTGAGCTGGGTTTCGAGGCTCTTGACCTGATGACTGACCGCAGCTTGCGTCACGCACAACTCGATCGCCGCACGGGTAAAACTCAAGTGCCGCGCCGAAGCTTCAAAAGCCCGCAGGGCATTCAGCGGCAGATGCGGTCGGATCATTCATAACCCCTAATTTTTCTAATGACTGCTGCGAAATATCATCGGTTGTCCCCAGCCGGCAATGCACCTAGATTGGCCTCCCTGCTGCAGACAGGCTCACTACAATCAACGCACATGGAACCTTGCCCGATGATGCCCAAGACAATCAAGGCCAAGCCAGGGATTCTGGCAGCTGTAGGACTTTTCTTGTTTACCAGTCAGACGCTCGCGTCTCCCCTTTCTGACGCAGAAGTGGCATCGACCGTGAACGCTGCCGTGCGCCCATTGATGCAGCAACACGCCATCCCCGGCATGGCCGTCGCCATCAGCGTCAAGGGCAAGCAGCATTACTTAAACTACGGGGTGGCCTCAATACAGACGGGGCAGGCCGTCAACGCCGACACCCTGTTCGAGATCGGTTCGGTGAGCAAGACCTTCACCGCCACCCTCGCCGGTTTTGCCCAGGCCAGCGGTAAGCTGTCGCTCAGCGACCCAGCGAGCAAGCACTGGCCGGCGTTGGCCAAAACGCCTTTTGACGGCATTACCCTGCTCAACCTGGGAACCTACAGCGCCGGTGGCCTGCCCCTGCAGTTCCCTGACCAGGTCAAGGACCAGGACGACATGCTCCGCTACTACGCGCACTGGAAGCCTGCCTATGCCCCCGGCACACAGCGGCTGTATTCCAACCCAAGCCTGGGCTTGTTCGGTTATTTGGCGGCAAGAAGCATGGGCACACCCTTCACTGAGCTGATGCAACAGCAGCTGCTGCCACAACTGGGCTTGCAACACACCTACCTGCAAGTACCCGCGACACAAATGGACCGCTACGCCCAAGGCTACAACAAAGACAATCAACCGCTGCGGGTCGGTCCGGGCGCGCTGGATGCCGAAGCCTACGGGGTGAAAACCAGCGCCGCTGATTTGCTTCACTACCTCGACGTGAACATGCAGCCACAGCGCCTGAGTGCGCCGTTGCAGCGCGCCATCGCCACCACTCAAACCGGCTATTACCGCGTCGGCGCCATGACCCAGGGTCTGGGTTGGGAAATGTATGACTACCCGATCAGCCTCGACCAACTACTGGCAGGGAACTCTTCCTCGATGACCCTTGAGCCACACCCGACAACCTGGCTGAAACCGGCCCAGCCGCTGCACGCCAACACGCTGCTGAACAAAACCGGTTCAACCAATGGCTTCGGTGCGTACGTACTGTTCGTGCCGTCCAGGCAGATCGGCATTGTCTTGCTGGCGAACAAGAACTACCCGAATACCGAGCGGGTAAAAGTCGCCCATGCCATTCTCACTGCGCTGGACCAGTAGTCGCCCTCAAGGGGTGCCGTTGCGTCCATGCAGGCGGTAGCCTTCGCGGGTGCTCAAATGCTCATAGTACGCCTCGACGGCGGGCAACGGCGGACGCTCCAACGGGGTCTGCAGCCAACGGTTGACCGACAGGCCGATAGGGATATCGGCCAGCGAAAAGTCCTGACCACTGACATAGGCTGCGGTGCGTTCAAGCTGGCGGTCGAGGATGGTCATATGCCGATTCCAATTGCGGCAGGCTGCGGCCAGCGTGTCAGCATCTTGATGGGCGGGTGATTGGCGCACCAGGGAGACAAAAGCGTAGCTCCACGAGCCATTGAGATCGGTGGCTTGCCAGTCCATCCATTGGTCGACCCGCGCCCGTGCCTGAGGCGCTGACGGGTACAGCCACTCACCCGCGTAACGCGAGGCCAGGTAACGAATGATGGTGTTGGACTCCCACAGCACGAAATCGCCGTCCTGGATCACCGGGACCATGGCATTGGGATTGAGCGCCATAAAGGCCTCGTCCTGGGTCGAACGAAACCCCGAGCCCCAGTCTTCCCGCTCAAAAGCCAGCTGCAGCTCCGCGCAGGTCCACAGCACCTTACGCACGTTGATCGATGACGCCTTGCCCAGTATCCGCACCATCATTCACTCCTGTGACTCGTGTTGACCCAGCCGTTGCAAGAACAGGCTGAACAGTTCTGATTGCGACGAAACACCCAGTTTGGCGTACAGGTTGCGCCGGTGCACTTTTACCGTTTCCTGAGAGATGGCCAGGCGCTTGGCAATCGCCTTGCTGGAATTACCGCGCAGCACCAGGCGGGCGATTTCCAGCTCGCGGGCCGACAGCGTATCGCTGCCAAAGTGCTCCAGTGCACGCTCCACCGGCGTGGCATGGCTGCGGTTGGCCAGGGCCGGATTCTGCAGCGCCCAGTGTTGACGCAAGAGCGCCAGCAACCAGGGCGCATACAGCTGCATCTGGCCCAGGTGCGCAGTCTCGAAGCGCTGATTGGCGCCTAGAGAAATGGCCAACAACTGTCCGGGCGCCAGGTTCAGCACCAGTTGCAGCTCATCTTCACCGATGGCTGAGCGGAAGTAGTTCTGAAAATAGTCGCTCTGGCGAAATTCGTCCGGCGCCACCTCTTCCATGCGGTAAACGCCATCGGCCAGGCCTTCGTGCATGGCCTGGTTGAACGGGTCGAGCAAATACAGGCCACTGAGGTACAGCGGCATAGGTGACGGTGCGTTACTGAAACCACGGTCGAATTCGGCCAGTACCACGGGGGCGTGGTCATGCTCGGCAAAGATCACCAGCCCGTTGTCGAACGGCAGCATCTGGTTCAGCAGGGCCAGGGTCTGGTGCCAGAATCCTGGCTGGCCCAACTGCGCGATCACCTTGGCCAGCCCGTGATGATGGGCGGCGGCTTCGAATAGCATCTGCACCGATAACTCCTCGGGGGTAACAACTGGGGGTAATCGCCAACGGCGGGCCGAGTTCCTAGACTCTGCACACCGGCACGCAGTATTGCGGTTGTCCGCCCCGTTTGTCATGCCCGCCATGATCGCGGGGCAAACAGCGCAGCGAGCGGCCTTCGAACCTTCCCGATGGAGCAGTGAAGCAATGCGTATTCGTGACCTGGGCATTCGTATTGGCATGGGCAAACCTGGCGTCTACAACGCCATCACCGATGTGCCTGGCGTGCGTGTGGGCCATTACACCCTTCATGATGAAAGCGGTGCGCAGGCGGTGCACACCGGTGTCACCGTCATCGAGCCGCGACCGCAGTCGGCGCACCTGCAGCCATGCTTTGCCGGCGTGCACGTGCTCAACGGCAATGGCGATGCGACTGGCCTTGAATGGATTCGCGAAGCTGGCCTGTTGACCACACCGATTGCCTACACCAACACTCACAGCGTGGGTGTGGTCCGTGATGCCCTGGTGGCTGCCGAGCGCGAGTTGGGTAAGCAACGCACCTACTGGTGCATGCCGACGGTGCTGGAAACCTATGACGGCGTGCTCAATGATATTTGGGGCCAGCATGTCACTGCCGAGCACGTCCAGGCCGCCCTGGCCGATGCGCGCTCAGGGCCGGTGGCCGAAGGCTGCGTGGGTGGCGGCACCGGAATGATCTGTCACGAGTTCAAGGGCGGCATCGGCACCTCGTCACGGGTACTGAACGCGGAAATCGGCGGCTGGACGGTCGGCGCGCTGGTGCAAGCCAACTATGGCGTACGCGAAGCGCTGCGAGTCGGCGGCTACCCGGTGGGCGAAGCGTTAAGCGAACTGCCCTCGCCGTTTCGCGGCAGCGACACCGTGGGTGAGGCTGGCATGGGCTCAATTGTCGTGACCCTGGCCACCGACGCACCGCTGCTGCCGCACCAATGCACGCGCCTGGCTCAGCGTGCCAGCGTGGGCCTGGCGCGGGTCGGCGGCGGTACTGAAGACAGCAGCGGCGACATCTTCGTGGCGTTCTCAGTGGGCAACCGCGACCTGCCGGTGACCAATGTCGGTCGCCCTGGAGTACCCACCACCACGGTGCAGATGGTCAATAACGATCACATTTCAGCCTTGTTCAGCGCCGCGGCCGATGCCGTCGAGGAAGCGATCCTCAATGCGCTGCTCGCCGCCAGCGACCTTCAGGCCAATGGCCACCAAGCACTCGCACTGAAGCCCGAACAACTGCTAGAAGCCTTAGCGGCCGTCGGTTGGAAGGCTGGTCCTCGCGCAGTGCCAACAACCTGAGCATTAAAGGCACTCGTTGCTGCGACAATTTGTCGGTATGGTGGTGTTCTGAAGATGGACGTTTACCCGCTCACAGGAAACCCAGAATGCCCCAACGTGAAGTTATCAATGCATCTGTCAGCCCAAAAGGCAGCCTGGAAACACTGTCTCAACGTGAAGTACAGCAACTGAGTGAAGCCGGTTCCGGCAGCCTGTACACCCTGTTCCGCCAGTGCGCGCTGGCAATCCTCAACACCGGCGCGCACGTCGATAACGCCAAGACCATCCTCGAAGCCTACAAGGACTTCGAGGTGCGCATTCACCAGCAGGATCGCGGCGTGCGCCTGGAGCTGCTCAATGCCCCGGCCGATGCCTTTGTCGATGGCGAGATGATCGCCAGCACCCGCGAAATGCTCTTCAGCGCCCTGCGCGACATCGTCTACACCGAAAGCGAACTGGCCAGCCAGCGCATCGACCTGGAAAGCTCCCAGGGCATCACCGACTACGTCTTCCACCTGCTGCGCAACGCCCGCACCCTGCGCCCTGGCGTTGAGCCCAAAATGGTGGTGTGCTGGGGCGGTCACTCGATCAGCACCGAGGAATACCAGTACACCAAGAAGGTCGGCCACGAGCTCGGCCTGCGCAAGCTGGATGTCTGCACCGGCTGCGGCCCCGGCGTGATGAAAGGCCCGATGAAGGGCGCAACCATCGCCCACGCCAAGCAGCGCATGAGCGGCAGCCGCTATCTGGGCTTGACCGAACCCGGCATCATCGCCGCCGAGGCGCCCAACCCGATCGTCAATGAGCTGGTGATCCTGCCGGACATCGAAAAGCGCCTTGAAGCGTTCGTACGCGTCGGCCATGGCATCATCATCTTCCCCGGTGGCGCCGGTACCGCCGAAGAGTTCCTGTACCTGCTCGGCATCCTGATGCACCCGGACAATCGCGACCTGCCGTTCCCGGTCATCCTTACGGGCCCGAAAAGCGCCGAGCCGTACCTGCTGCAGTTGCATGCCTTTGTGCAAGCCACGCTCGGCGACACCGCCCAGCGCCATTACCAGATCATCATCGACAACCCGGCTGAAGTGGCCCGACAGATGGTCGAAGGGCTCAAGGAGGTCAAGCAGTTCCGCCGCGAGCGTAATGACGCCTTCCACTTCAACTGGCTATTGAAGATCGAAGAAGGTTTCCAACGCCCGTTCGATCCGACCCACGAGAACATGGCCGGCCTGCAACTGCGCCGGGACCTGCCCGCCCATGAACTGGCGGCCAACCTGCGTCGGGCGTTTTCCGGGATTGTTGCCGGCAACGTCAAGGACAAGGGTATCCGCTTGATTGAAGAGAAAGGTCCTTACGAAATTCATGGCGATGCGGCCGTGCTGCACCCGCTCGGCAAGTTGTTGGAAGCCTTCGTTGCCCAGCACCGCATGAAGCTGCCAGGCGGCGCCGAGTACGTGCCTTGCTACCGTGTCGTGACCTGACTTCGAGCCTCCCCTGATGGCGGGCACAGGCTGTGCCCGCAACATTTGCTGCCATTTTCCTACCTCCCTCAGTGAACCTGCCTGCAGAAAAATGGTCTTTCAGCTGGCGGCTTGCGTGCACGCCCACGTTCACTGGCCCAGTCACCGGGCTTTTAATTTTTACTTCACGCGAAGACCATCATGCCTATCTCTCGTCCTGTGCCTGCGGCGCTTACCCCCGATTCCCCTGCTTTGCTGCGCCCGCGCAACAGACTTTCCCTTGGCGTGATCGGTGCCCTGATTGCCCTGAGCGGCCCCTTGCAGGCCGAAGAAACCACCGACACGGGTGAGCGCTGGGTCAGCGACAGCCTGACCACCTTCGTGCGTAGCGGGCCGACCAATGGCCACCGCATCGTCGGCAACCTCAAGTCCGGGCAGAAAGTCACCCTGCTCAGCACCCAGGGTAACTACAGCCAGGTGCGTGGCGAATCCGGCGATATCGTCTGGATCACCAGCAGCGACCTGCAAGCGGTTCCCGGCCAAGCCGAGCGTTTGCCACAACTGACCGAGCAGGTCACGCAACTGAGCGAGCAACTCAAGACCATCGACGACAGCTGGAAAGCACGCGTGCAAGGCATGCAGGAGACCCTGGACTCACGCAAAGCCCTGATTGACGAACTGGAGGCACGCAGCAAGGCGCTCAATGCCGAGCTCAGCGACACCCAGTCGGAGCTGCGCAGCACCCAGGCACGCCTGGGCGATGAAAACAAACACGTGTTGATGCGTTACATGGTCTACGGCGGCGGTATCGCGGGCGCAGGCCTGCTCGCCGGCCTGATCCTTCCGGCGTTGAGTCGTGGGCGCAAACGTAACGACCGCTGGTTCTGAGTTCGAACACAAGCAGCGGGGTGACGCAACGCGGCACAATCCTTACAGTGGCCAGCCAAACCTGTCGAACGAGGATTGCCGCATGCCCGCTTGTGAGCTTCTGCTGGAGCGCATTGCGCTGCCCGCCCCCATCGGCCAGGTACTGATCGTCAGTGACGGTCGACAGTTGTTAGGCCTGGAATTCGACGAGCCGGAAAAGCGTTTGCTGCGCCTGCTGCAGACGCGCTTCAGGGGGCGTTTCACCCTGCATGACACCACTGACCTGAAGCAACTGAGTGACCCGATCCGCGCCTATTTTGCTGGCGACTTGCATGCACTGGACGCGGTGCCGGTCGATGCCGGTGGCACGCCGTTTCAGCAACGCGTGTGGGCGGCGTTGCGGCACATTCCTGTGGGCAGCACCCGAACCTATGGCCAGCTTGCCGCAATGATCGGCAGTCCCACTGCGGCACGGGCGGTTGGCTTGGCCAATGCCTTGAACCCGATCAGCCTGGCTATTCCCTGCCACCGTGTGATCGGCAGCAGCGGTGCGCTGACTGGGTATGGTGGGGGTATCGAACGCAAACGCTGGCTGCTGGACCATGAACGTCAGGCGTGCGCGTGAGCTGCGGGCCTTGGCGGCTGCTCGGCGCCGATGGCATTGAGTACCTGAGCGCGCAACCCGGCGAACTGGGTGGCCATCGTCGCAGCAAGATCTATGGACGACTGGACTGTCCGGGGGCGTTGCGGGCTATCGCGCGGGGCGGGTATGTAAAGCACCGGGTGTTCTTTCTCGATGTCGAGGCTGCGCGGGCCGCGGGGTATCGACCCTGTGCGGTGTGCATGCGAGCAGCCTACCGGCAGTGGAAGAGCGGTGCCGATGAGTGAAGGCGGTCAGTGTGGGCACCGGCCTTGCCGGCGATAAGGTCGACACCTCACTCAGCACACTCACGCAACCACTCAATCATCACCCTAACCCGCAACGGCAACGGATCACGCGGCGGATGCACCAGGTAATAGCCCTGCCCCACCGCGGGTTCGAATTCACCCAGCGGCAGGATCAACAACCCTTGATCGATCAGCGGTTGCACCAATTGCCGACGGCCCATGGCCACGCCGACATGATTGCTTGCAGCCACCGCACATAAATCAGCACGATCGAACGTCAGCGCTGCACTTGGCAGGTGCGCCTGCGCATCATGCTGGCGCGCCCAACGCTGCCACTCGGCATCAAAGGCGGCATGCTCCCAGGCCAGGGCATCGTGCAATAACGTGCATTGACGCAATTGCTCGGGCGCATCAATCAGGCCATGACGCTCGGCGTATTGGCGGCTGCACACCGGCGCCACCTGTTCGGCCATCAGCAATTGACTGACCAACCCCGGAAAGTCCCCGTCGCCATACAGCAGTGCCAGGTCGATATGCCGGGCACGAAAATCCACCGCCTCGTTGCCGGTACGGATGTCCAGACTGATCTGCGGATAGCGCTGCTGGAAGTCCGCCAGCCGCGGTACCAGCCAACATTGGGTAATGGACGGCCGGGCATAGAGCGTCAAGGCGCCGCTGACGGTCGAGGTGGAATCCGCCTGCAGGGCTTCTTCCAGGTCCTCCACCAGCCCCTGCACCAATCGGTACAGGCGCTCACCTTCGTCCGTCAGGCGAATGCGTCGGGTCAGGCGTTCAAACAGGCGCAACGCCAGCACCTGTTCGAGCCGGGCAATACGGTGACTGACTGCGCTGGGGGTCAGGTGCAACTCTTGCGCCGCCAGGGTAAAACTCAAGTGCCGCGCGGCCACGGCGAAGGTGTGCAGGTTGGCAAACTGCGCCCCGGTCAGACGGTTGCCAAGGCGTGGTGGCAGGTTGAGCATGCTCACTGCCCGGCCAGCACGATACGGCCCTTGGCCAGATACGCGTCCATTTCTGCCCGCGGCACCATGCTGCCGCCCGTGCCCCAGACCAGGTGAGTGGCCCGCTGCATACGCGCGTCATCCAGCCCCAGGCGTTGGCGATAGCCCTGGGTTTCGTGCAGCACCTGCACCATGCCGGGCACCCCGGCCAGTGCCGACGGCTCCAGTTCATAGCCCTCACAGGCCTGCATCTGCGCCAGCAAGCGGTACAGGGTGGCATCGTCGACGGTGTAGTAACCGTCGATCAGGCGCTGCATCGCCCGGCCGACAAAGCCTGAAGGCCGCCCCACCGCCAGGCCATCGGCCGCGGTCTGGTTATCGATACCAACGTCATACACCGAGACCTCATCATGCAGCCCGGTATAAACGCCGAGGAACATACACGGCGAATGGGTGGGTTCAGCGAACAGGCAATGCACCGCATCGCCAAACACCAACTTCAGGCCAAACGCCACGCCGCCAGGGCCACCGCCGACGCCGCACGGCAGGTAGACAAACAATGGATGCTCGGCATCCACCGCAATGCCCTGCTCGATCAATTGGCGCTGCAGGCGCTCGGCCGCCACAGCGTAGCCAAGAAACAGGTTGTGCGAGTTCTCGTCGTCGACGAAATGACACCGCGGATCGGCTTCAGCTTCCTGACGCCCCTGTTCCACCGCTACGCTGTAGTCAGCGCTGTATTCGCGCACCTCGACCCCATGGGCGCGCAAGCGGTCTTTCTTCCACTGCCGAGCGTCCGCCGACATGTGCACCGTGGCCTTGAAGCCCAGGCGCGCACTGATGATACCGATCGACAAGCCGAGGTTGCCGGTCGAGCCCACGGCAATGCTGTACTGGGCAAAGAACGCCCGTGCCGCCTCGCTGTCGAGCGTGGCGTAATCATCACCCGGCTGCAGCAGTCCACCGGCCAGCGCGAGGTCTTCCGCGTGCTTAAGCACTTCATAGATGCCGCCACGGGCCTTGATCGAACCGGAAATTGGCAGCAGGTTGTCGGCCTTGAGCCACAGGGCACCGCCCTCGGGCAACTGATGCTCGGCGCGCAGCACAGCCTGCAGCGCCGGGAGCGGCAACAAGGGCGACTCGATGATGCCGGCGCTGGCTGCGGTTTCGCTAAACGCCGACTGGATGAACGGTGCAAAACGCTGCAATCGCTCGCTGGCCTCGCGCACATCCTGCGCAGTCAACGGCACATCACCCAACGCTTCAGCAGTCGGCGCACAGTGCGGGTTGAACCAGCAGGTCGGGCGCAACGCCACCAGCTCGGCGATCAGCGGGTGGCTCTGACACCAGTCGTTCACAGGTCGTTGCAGCGGCATGGTCATACTCCATTGGCAAGCGGATAGAACGATTAAGCGTCAGGCGCCGGGTGCATTACAACCGATGGTTACTCAGGCCATGGATGATCCCTGTTCAGCCATGCGCCAACGTGCAGACCGGCGCACTTCTGCTACCTTGGGAATACCCTCTTCATCGTCTGACGCACACATCTACAGGTGACCCATCATGGCGCGCACCACCCCCATCGAGCTGTACCGCAATATCGGTATCGTCGCCCATGTTGACGCGGGCAAGACCACCACCACCGAACGGATCCTGTTCTACACCGGGGTCAACCACAAAATGGGCGAGGTGCACGACGGCGCCGCAACCATGGACTGGATGGCCCAGGAGCAAGAACGCGGGATCACCATCACCTCGGCAGCGACCACGGCGTTCTGGCAAGGCTCGACCAAGCAGTTCCCGGAAAAATACCGTTTCAACATCATCGACACCCCCGGTCACGTTGACTTCACCATTGAGGTGGAGCGCTCGCTGCGCGTACTCGACGGTGCCGTGGTGGTGTTCAGCGGCGCCGATGGCGTGGAACCGCAATCGGAGACGGTCTGGCGCCAGGCCAACAAATACCATGTGCCGCGCATGGCCTATGTCAACAAAATGGACCGCCAGGGCGCTGACTTCCTCAAGGTGGTCAAACAGATCGACCAGCGCCTGGGCCACCATCCGGTACCGATCCAACTGGCGATTGGCGCCGAGGAGCACTTCATCGGCCAGGTCGACCTGGTGAAGATGAAGGCCATCTATTGGAATGAAGATGACAACGGCACCAGCTATCGCGAAGAAGACATTCCTGAAGACATGCTGGCGCTGGCCAACGAGTGGCGCGCACACATGATCGAAGCGGCCGCCGAGGCCAATGACGAGTTCATGGAGCTTTACCTCAACGGTGAAGAGCTGAGCAATGAGCAGATCAAGGCCGGCCTGCGCCAACGCACCCTGGCCAATGAAATTGTCCCGGCGATCTGCGGCTCCTCGTTCAAGAACAAAGGCGTGCCGCTGATGCTCGATGCGGTCATCGACTACCTGCCAGCGCCCTCGGAAATCCCCGCCATCAATGGCACCGATCCGGATCACGAAGACAAGCACCTGGAGCGCCACGCTGACGACAGCGAGCCGTTTTCTGCCCTGGCGTTCAAGATTGCCACCGACCCCTTCGTCGGCACCCTGACCTTCGCCCGCGTCTATTCCGGCGTACTCAGTTCCGGCGACGCGGTGCTCAACTCGGTCAAAGGCAAAAAGGAACGGGTCGGGCGTATGGTGCAGATGCATGCCAACCAGCGCGCCGAGATCAAGGCCGTGTGCGCCGGTGATATCGCCGCGTTGATCGGCATGAAAGACGTCACCACTGGCGACACCCTGTGCGATATCAACAAACCAATCATCCTCGAACGCATGGACTTCCCGGACCCGGTGATTTCGGTGGCGGTCGAACCCAAGACCAAGGCCGACCAGGAGAAGATGGGCATCGCCTTGAGCAAGCTGGCCCAGGAAGACCCGTCCTTTCGCGTGCGCACCGATGAAGAAACCGCACAAACCATTATCTCCGGCATGGGCGAGCTGCACCTGGACATCATCGTTGACCGCATGCGGCGTGAATTCGGTGTCGAGGCCAACATCGGCAAGCCGCAAGTGGCCTATCGCGAGAAGATCCGCAATACCTGTGAGATTGAAGGCAAGTTCGTCCGCCAGTCCGGTGGTCGCGGCCAGTACGGCCACTGCTGGATCCGCTTCGCACCGGGTGAAGAAGGCAAGGAAGGCCTGGAGTTCGTCAACGAAGTCGTCGGTGGCGTGGTTCCTCGCGAGTACATCCCGGCAATTCAAAAAGGCATCGAAGAGCAGATGCAGAACGGCGTGCTGGCCGGTTACCCGCTGATTGGCTTGAAAGCAACGGTGTTTGATGGCTCGTACCACGACGTTGACTCCAACGAAATGGCGTTCAAGGTCGCGGCCTCCATGGCCACCAAGCAACTGGCGCAAAAAGGCGGTGCCGTGTTGCTGGAGCCGGTGATGAAAGTCGAAGTAGTGACCCCAGAGGAATACCAGGGCGACATCATGGGTGACCTGAGCCGCCGTCGCGGAATGATCCAGGAAGGTGGCGAAACCCCTGCCGGCAAGGTGATACGGGCTGAAGTGCCGCTGGGCGAGATGTTTGGTTACTCCACCCAAATGCGTTCCATGACGCAGGGCCGGGCCAGTTACACCATGGAATTCACCAAGTACGCCGAAGCCCCGGCAAGCATCGCGGACGCGATTATCAAAAAACAGGGATAAGGCCTGTAGCCGCTGCCGCCAGGCTGCGATCGGGCGTGAAACGCCCGCCACTCACACCCCATCAGGGTGGCGGGATGACGACCGTTCGCAGCCGATCGCAGCCTGGCGGCAACGGCTACGAATCGATCGCGCTCGGGCAATAGAGTTGCTCCCACCTTGCCCACCAGACCTGTAGACTTGCCTGCAAAGCCAAGTCACCGGCCGTCTTTCGTTTGGAGTTTGCCCCCCGATGTTCGCCCTCACCCACTTTGTCGCCCCGCCTGAGGAGTCGATCAAGAGCCAGATCCTGCAACTGGTGGTCGACAACCTGACCGACATCAGCGCGATTGGCATCACCCCGAGCAACCCGCTGTACAGCCTCTACCAATACGGTATCGGTTTTGAGGTGCACCTGTACCTGGAGGCCATGGCCGGAACCCGCGACCTGTCAGTCGAACTGATTGTGGCGTGCGACCCGCGGGACCCACAGACCGTCACCGGCTTTCTCCTCTACCTGCCGGTACAGGGCGATTCCCAAGCATGCAGCGTGGCCTACCTTGCCGTGCACAGCCGCTACCGTCGCCTGGGCATCGCCCGCGCCATGCTGGCGCAAATGACTGCACGGTACCCGCATGCAGAACTGGCCTGCGCGGTGAACAAGGTGGGGTACTTCGAGGCCATGGGCTTTACAGTGCTGGCGGCGCGCGGACCTCAGGTGCTGATGAACACCCGCGATCATACCAGCGAGGGCCAAGTGGCCATGCTCGACGTGGCACCGATCTACCGTACCCTGGAAGTGCAGCAGATCCATACCTACCTGCTCAAACAGCACGGCAAGCGGGCCATGGTCGATGCTGAAAAGCAACGCGACCGCCACCTTGACCAGTTGCAACGCAAGGCACAGGCCTTTGTCCAGGAGCGTTTGGGCGAGCGCGCCTGGCAGCAGCGTGGCACCACGGTGCACCTGGTCTAATGGCCGACCTGCGCCGCCAACTCGACCAGCACCTGCAAGACAAACCCGGTGCTCTGCTCCACTTGCCCTTGCCGACTGGCAATTCCCAGATGGCGCCATAGGCCAGGGCGTAGCGGGCGCATGCACAACCGTGAGTCAGGCGCCGGCGCGCTACCCTCGTGGGGCAGCAAGGTAGCGCCATAACCGGCGGCCACCAGGCTCTTGATCGCGTCGTTGTAGTTGAGCTGGATGCGCGCCTGCGGTTGCAGGCCTGCCGTGGCGAACCACTCGCTGGTCACCCGTGACAGCTGCGTCGTACTGTCATTGAGAATCAGCGCGCGGCTGGCCATCCAGGCCGGCGTGATACGCGATGGCGGCGCCCAGCTGGAAGGGACAAAGGCCATGATCGGATCGCGACGCCACGGCTGGATCTGCACGCCCTTGACTGCGGCTTGCGGCAAGGCCACCAAGCCCAGGTCGAGGGTACCGTCCTGCAGGCGGCCGAGCGACTCGCGCGAGGTCAGCACCTGAACCTGCACATCAATGCCAGGGTGGCGCACGCCAAGAATATCCAGTGCTTGGGGTAACAGGTGGGCGATGGCACCGGTCGACGCCCCCAGACGCACGCGTCCACTCAAGCCCTGCACCTGTCGTTGCACTTCATCCAGCGCCTGTTCGGCATCAGCCAATAGCCGGCGTGCACGCTCCAGCAATGTCTCACCAATCGCCGTGGGGTGGATCTGCCCGCGCTTGCGCGTCAGCAATGGTGCGCCGATGCGCGCCTCAAGGTCAGCAATGTGCAGGCTGACCGTAGGGGGGGCCAGGTTCAGCACGCGGGCGGCCTGGGCAAAGGAACCCAGGTCGGCAATCACCACCAGGGTTCGCAGACGGTCGAGGCTGATTTCACGCATGGGATATTTTCATTCAGTATTTATGAATGACAACATCATGATATTCAAATTTTCTTTCGTCCAGATCGGCGCGAGCATAGGCACTTCCCGTACTGATTCGTTGAGAACACCATGCACCAGCCTCTAGTCTTTATCGATGGCGACCAAGGCACCACCGGCCTGCAGATCCATGCCCGCCTGCACGGGCGTGATGACCTGCGCTTGCTGACCCTGCCCGACGCCGAGCGCAAAGACCCACAGCGCCGCGCCGAGGCCATCAACAGTGCCGATGTGGCGATTTTGTGCCTGCCTGACGACGCCGCGCGCCAGGCGGTGGCAGCGATCGTCAACCCGAGCGTACGGGTGATCGACGCCAGTTCTGCACACCGCACCAGCGCCGGTTGGGTGTACGGCTTGCCTGAACTGGATCAACAGCAGGCCGAGCAAATCGCCCAGGCCAAGCGCGTGAGCAACCCCGGTTGCTACCCCACCGGGGCGATTGCCTTGTTGCGCCCCTTGGTGACTGCCGGGTTGGTGCCGACGGACTATCCATTGACCGTCAACGCCGTGTCGGGCTATTCCGGCGGTGGCCGCGCGGCGGTCGAGCGCCACGAGACGCCTGGGCTGCACGCGGCACAAGGGGTGTTGGTGTATGGCTTGAACCTGGATCACAAGCATGTGCCAGAAATCCAGCAGCATGCCGGCTTGTCCCATCGGCCGGTGTTTGTGCCCAGCTATGGCAGTTACCGTCAGGGCATTGCCTTGACCATTGCCCTGCAGACACGGCTGCTACCGGCCGGCGTCAGCGCTGCTCACTTGCAGGATTGCCTGCGCGAGCACTACCACGGTTCGCGTTATGTGCAGGTGGCGCCGCTGGAGCATGGCGAAGCAACGCCAATGCTTGATCCGCAAGCGCTGAATGACAGCAACAACCTGCGCCTGGCGGTGTTTGCCAATGAGGCCCATGGGCAGGTGCTGCTCACGGCGGTGTTTGACAACCTGGGTAAGGGTGCCTCGGGGGCTGCGGTGCAGAACCTGGAGCTGATGTTGGCGGCGATGGCCTGATTCAGGGCCGCTGCGCGCCCCATCGCCGGTAAGACCAGCTCCCACAAGGTGGGGGTTGGCGCCAGACCTAATCGACCCGCTGCACCACCGCCAACGGCACCCACCCCGCCACACCATCGCGGGTCCGGCAACACCACACCCAACCATTCAACTGCCTGCCACCCTCCAGCCTATCGCCCGGGTCCACCTCCAGCTCCCTGGCACAGTAATCCTCAAGCGCCCTGCCGTGGCCTTCATCCAAGCGCTCAAGGACTTGGTCCGGCACCCAGCCGCCTGGCTGGCCTGGGGTGGTGCAGAAGTACCAATTATCCCAGCCTTCATCACCTGAGTAGCGTTCACCAATGGCCAATAGATCGCCCTTGGCCAGGGTAATGGGTTCGGGGTACTCGTTTCGATGGCTGCTGAGTGCTATGAACTTCACCTTCTGTCACCTCCGTATGACTGCGCATGTGCCAATTGCCAACCAGCACTGGCCGGCCCTTGTGATTTTACGTAGCATCCTACCCTTTTTTCGCGAGCAGCCCAGCGCTGCCGCTCCGCGCTTCGGGTAGTTCATGAAAACACGTTCCATACGCACCGACGTCCTGGCAGGACTCACCACCTCCTTCGCCCTGGTGCCCGAGTGCATCGCCTTCGCGCTGGTCGCGCACCTGAATCCGTTGATGGGCCTCTACGGCGCATTCATCATCTGCACACTGACCGCCTTGCTCGGTGGACGGCCCGGGATGATCTCCGGCGCAGCCGGCTCTATGGCGGTCGTCATCGTCGCGCTGGTGGTGCAGCACGGCGTGCAGTATCTGCTGGCGACGGTACTGCTCGGTGGCTTGATCATGATCGCCTTCGGGCTGCTGCGCCTGGGCAAGCTGGTACGGATGGTGCCGTATTCGGTGATGCTCGGTTTCGTCAACGGCCTGGCGATCATCATCGCCCTGGCTCAGCTGGAACATTTCAAGCATGACGGCGCCTGGCTCAGCGGTTCGCCGCTGTACCTGATGGCCGGCCTGGTGGCGCTGACCATGGCGATTGTCTATCTGCTGCCACGCCTGACGCGCAGTGTGCCCCCGGCGTTGATCGCGATCCTTGGTGTGGGTGCCGGGGTCTATCTGCTCGACCTGCCAACCCGCACCCTCGGTGATCTGGCGCACATCGCCGGTGGCTTGCCGATGCTGACCTGGCCAGACATCCCGTGGAACCTGCAAACCCTGCAGATCATCGCGCCCTACGCGATCCTGATGGCGTTGGTCGGCCTGCTGGAAACCCTGCTGACGCTCAACCTCACCGACGAAATCACCGAAAGCCGCGGCTACCCCAATCGCGAGTGTGTCGCCTTGGGTGTGGCCAATATGACCTCCGGCCTGTTCGGTGGCATGGGCGGCTGCGCAATGATCGGCCAGACCGCGATCAACCTCAGCTCCGGCGGCCGCGGCCGCCTGTCCGGGGTAGTGGCTGGGGTGATGATCCTGATGTTCGTGCTGTTTCTGTCGCCACTGATCGAGCGGATCCCCCTGGCGGCGCTGGTCGGGGTGATGTTCGTGGTCGCCCAGCAGACCTTCTCCTGGGCGTCGCTGCGGGTGCTGCACAAGGTGCCGGCGAGCGACACCCTGGCAATCATTGCCGTGACCGTCGTCACCGTACTCACCGACCTGGCCACCGCCGTACTGTTCGGTATCGTCATCGCTGCGATCAACTTCGCCTGGCAGCAAGCGCGCGAACTGTATGCCGATAGCCACCTGGAAACCGATGGCAGCAAGCTGTACCGGGTCCACGGCACCTTGTTCTTCGCTTCGACCACGCCGTTTCTCAACCAGTTCGACCCGGTCAACGACCCGGCCCAAGTGACCCTCGACTGCCAGCACTTGAACTTCGTTGACTACTCGGCGATTGCGGCGCTCAAAACCCTGCGCGAGCGCTACAGCAACAACGGCAAGCATCTGCGCGTGGTGCATCTGTCCGAGCGCTGCAAGCAATTGCTCAAGCGTACCGACCTGCACTACAGCTAAAAAGCGTACTTACGGCGCACCGAACATCGCGGTCCAGTAAATCCCGGCGTCGCTTTTTGGATCGACCGCGTAGGCCGCGCCCAGCTCGCTGTATTGCGGGTTCATCAGGTTGGCGCAATGGCCAGGGCTGGCCAGCCAGCCATCGACCACCTTGCTCGGGGTGTCCTGGCCCGCGGCGATGTTTTCGCCGCTCACCTGGCCGGCATAGCCCGCCAGTTCCGCCCGGTCTCCTGGCGTACGGCCATCGCGATCGACGTGGTCGAGAAAGTTCTGGTTGGCCATGGCCCGCGTATGCGCCTCAGCGGCCCCGGCCAAGACGGCGTTCCAAGCCAACGGCGCAGTGGCGCTGAAGGCCTGGTTGCCACATTGGCGCTGTTGACCACGGGCACTGTTGATCAGCGCCAACAGCTTCTGCCCTTCCGCCTGCCAGTCGCCCAGCCGTGCAGCCAACAACGGCCGTGCCAACACAATGCGCCATTCACGCCCTTGCTGGCTCACGCCGATATCGATGAACTGCGGATTGAGCACCACCTGGCAAAAGCTTTCCTGCACCGCTTTCATCGCCGCTTGAGCATCGCGAGGGCCATTGAGGGTAATGGCCTGGACATTGACCATGGGGTAGCTGGCTTGGGCCAGCGCCTCACGCAAATCATTGCTGCCACTAACCGGCAACACCAGCCGCGGGTCACTGGCCAGCGGCGGCAGCTCCAACGATGCCTGCCCGGCGCAACGCTGAGCCTTGCTACGGTAGCTGTTGATCGAATCAATCAGTTGCTCAGGCTCGCTGGCCTGGGCTGCAACAGCAAGCGCCAACGCCACGGGCAGGCTGGCAAGACGCAGAACGGATGACAGGACGCACATGAAGATCTCCCTTGGACGGACTGCGCCCATGATGCGCGATGTCACCCGTCGTCGAACAGCTGGAATGTTTTGAGCGCGGCGTGGTCGACCTTGTAACGGGAAGTGCTGCTTCCCTTTCTTGCCAAGGGTCCCTACATGCGCCTTGCCACGATGGTAACCTGCCTTTTTCTGGCCTTCTCTGCACCGCTGGCGGTGGCCGCTGAGCCTAAAGCCAAGGTGGCCGAAGAGAAAGCTCACGTGTTGGAGCAAAAAGCGGTGGTACAACCGGATGCGCCACCAGCGCCTAAAAGTAAAGCCATCAGCCAGACCGAAGTCCAGGCAGTGGACCCCGCTGGCCAGGCAGCCCTGGACGATGCCATCACCTGCATGGCACGCAGCATCTATTGGGAATCGAAAGGCGGCAAGTCCTCAGACATGCAGGCGGTGGCCAACGTGGTGATGAACCGCCTGGGCCATGAGGGGTTTCCGGATACCGTCTGCGGGGTAGTCAAGCAAGGTTCCGAGACCGGTAATTGTCAGTTTTCCTGGTGGTGCGACGGGCGCTCTGACTCAGTGCAGGAGGAAACCCGCTATTCGATTGCCAAGGAAATCGCACGCAAAGCCTTGAACCGGCAGTTGGATGACCGCACTCAGGGTGCCCTGTATTTCCATGACCGCAACGTGTCCCCGAACTGGGCGCATGCGTATGTGAAAACCACAGAAACCAGCGACTTTCTGTTCTATAAACCGCGCAACGGAACGGCGCGGTAACCGTGGTTTAATCTCACCTACTCGCTGACGTCCACCAGCGAAATATCCCCTTGCTCGGCACCCGTGGCCTTACCGGCACGGCGGTCATTCATCCAGCTGGCCAGCTGTTCGCCGAACTCGGCCGGGGCCTTGCGCCCCACCCGTCGGGCGATGTCGAGGATGGTCTGTTGGGCCAGTGCTTCTTCCATACGTTTTTGCGCCGTGAGCATCACCGCGTGGATTGAGCACGTGCCTTCCTGCGCCCACGAGGGTGGCGAGCCTTCGAACAACGCGCAGCGGTCACGCACATCCCGACACTCGAAGATCATCTTGCGCCCGTCGATGGCGGTGACGATATCCAGCACCGTGATTTCGTCAGCAGGGCGGGCCAGCTTGAAACCGCCACGCACACCTTCGGTGGCAACCACCAGTTTGGCTTTGGCCAGCTTGGTGAAGACTTTGGCCAGGTACTCTTGAGGCACCCCTTGCAGTTCGGCCAGGTCGCGCACGCTGGCTTCACGGCTATCGCCCAACTCATCGACCAAAAAGGCCAGGCAGTGGATGCCGTACTCCACCCCTGCGCTGTACAGTGACATGACAATCTCCGACTAACTTTGTCGCAAATAATAACAATGATTTCTACCTAAACGGGATCCGACCGTCTCCCGCAGCCGCCGTCCGTCGGCTAATCCCTAGCAGACGAAGCGCTTAATCCTTAGGTATAACCAAGAAACAGAGCGCCCTGAGGGCAAGGTTACCCGGATCCCTTCGGTGATCGAGAGGAAAAATGACTTGCACGAATAAACTACGACCAATAAAGTCGTAGTTGTTCGGCGCAGCTAGGGCTTCTTTAACAGTCCGCCAACAGCCACCACAGGTACTTGATCTACAACGCCTGTGAGCACCCGTTCAAACAACAATCTCTTTTATGTGGAGCAGCAAAATGAAACAGCACATTCTGATTGTCGGCGCAGGTTTTGGTGGTGTCTGGAGCGCCTTGAGCGCGGCCCGCCTGCTCGACCAGCATGGCCGCAACGATGTCGCCATCAGCGTCCTCGCGCCGCAAGCCGAACTGCGCATTCGTCCACGCTTCTACGAACCCGACGTGCACCAGATGAAAGCGCCGCTGGGCGACCTGTTCAACGCCGTCGGCGTGACCTTCATCCAGGGCGCCGCCGAGCAGATCGACGTCGCCGGCAAGCGTGTCAGCTACACCGACGCCCAAGGCCAACGCACCGACATCCACTACGACCGCCTGGTCATGGCCGCCGGCAGTGGTGTATGGCGCCCCAACCTTGATGGCCTGAACGAGCATGCTTTCGATGTCGATCAGATCGAGTCGGCGGCGCGCCTGGAACAGCACCTCAAGTCACTGGCCCAGTTGCCGGCGTCGAACGCACGCAATACCGTGGTCGTTGCCGGTGGCGGTTTTACCGGGATTGAAACCGCTACCGAAATGCCTGGCCGCTTGCGCGCCATCCTCGGTACCGAGACGGACGTCAAGGTGATCATTGTCGACCGCGGCGCCAAAATCGGCGCGGCCTTGGGTGAAGGCATCAGCCCCGCGATCATCGAAGCCAGCGAGGCTTTGGGCGTAGAGTGGCGGGTCAATGCGTCGGTGGCGGCGGTCGATGCTGACGGTGTGACCCTGGCCGATGGCGAACGCATCGAGGCCAAGACGGTGATCTGGACCGTCGGCGTACGCGCCAATGCGCTGACCGCGCAAGTGCCCGCCGAGCGTGACCCGCAGGGTCGCCTGCATGTCGATCGCAACCTTAAAGTCAAAGGCCAGGCGCATGTCTATGCCACCGGAGACATGGCCTATGCCGCCACCGACGACCTGGGCAACTTCGCGGTGATGTCCTGCCAGCATGCCATTGCCCTGGGCCGCTACAGCGGCAACAACGTGGCGGCGGACCTGCTCGGTGTTGAGCCTATGCCTTATAGCCAGCCCAAGTACGTCACCTGCCTGGACCTGGGCGCCTGGGGTGCGGTGTACACCGAAGGCTGGGACCGTCAGGTCAAGTTGCTGCAAAAAGAGGCCAAAGACCTCAAGACCCAGATCAACACCACCTGGATCTACCCGCCTGCCGCCGACCGCGCCAGCGCACTGGCCGCCGCTGACCCGCTGATTCCGGTTGCCTGATGCGGCGGTTTTTCGTGCATTGACCGCAGACCCTCTGTAGCCGCTGCCGCCAGGCTGCGGCTACTGTCAGGCATGCACCCAACGCCGGTGCAGGCCACGGGCCAGGGCATCAAGCATGAAGCCAAGCACCCCGATCAACAGCACCATGGCCATCAACTCCGAGTACGCCAGGCGATCGCGGGTGTCGAGGATGAAGTAACCCAGCCCGGCACTGACCCCGAGCATCTCGCACGGCACCAGCACAATCCACAGGATGCCGATGGCCAAACGCACGCCGGTCAGCACATGCCCGATCACGCCGGGGATAATCACCTTGCGTAAAGTCTCCCAACGCGTAGCGCTGAGGCTGCGACTCAGCTGTAACCAGCGCGGATCAAGCTGACGCACCCCCGCCGCGGTATTGAGCAAAATCGGCCACAACGCAGCGAAGGCCAACAGGAAGTAGATCGGCTGATCGCCCACGCCCATCAACATCACCACCACTGGCATCCATGACAGCGGCGAGATCATGCGCAGGAACTGAAACGCCGGGGTGGTCGCTGATTCAAGGTGACGGTAACTGCCCACCAGCAATCCCAGCGGCACACCGATCAACAACGCCAGCAACAAGCCAATCAGGATGCGCTTGAGGCTCACCCAGACATGCTCATAGACCTCGCCCTGCCCTAGCAACTCGACCAGACTGGCCAAGGTGGCCTCGGGAGAAAAGCGCGCCGACAGGCCATCCGCCTCGCCAAACACATGCACGCCCGACCACCACAGCAACAACAAGCCGAGCAAGCCGGCAGCCCCCAGGGCGCCATGCACTACATGCTTAACCATCAGATCGCGAACTCCTCATTGCGCTCGAAGCTCTCCGGCAAACCAAAGGCTTTGAGCCCGCCCACCGCGGCAATGCTGTTACGCACAAAGCGGTCGTCGACCAGGTCACGCGCCGTCTGTTGCGGATCGAGGCCAGCGAGGAAACCCTTGTCACCCTCGATCAGGGTGTTCTGCAAGCGCCGCACCAGCTCCTCGGTGTAACTGGGGAAGGGATAGGGCTGGAAGTCGATGCGTTGCTCGTCCCACTGCACATGCTCGATTGCGCCGCTGGCGATGTAGGCCGAACGCGCCGCGTCAGAAGGCGCCAGTACCTGGCTCAATACCTGTGGGGTATGCGGGGTGTAACGGTTTGGACCGGCCTTGGACAGCAAGGCCGCGGCTTCGGCACGGTGATCGCGGGTCCACAACTGAGCCTTGACGATGGCGTTGACCACCTTTTGCGACCATTCAGGTCGGTTGTTCAGGTCATGCTCGTGCATGAACACCACACAGCAGGCGTGGTTGCGCCAAATGTCACCGGTAAAGCGCTGCACGCGACCGACCTTGAGGTCTTCAGCCAGGGCGTTGAACGGTTCGGCGACGATATAGCCGGCAATGCGATTGCTCGCCAGGGCCGGCGGCATGTCAGACGGTGGCAGCACCACCAGGTTGACCTCGTTGGCAGCCAATGGCGCACTGGTCGGCTTGGACACTGGCGTCAGGCCGTGGTCGCGAAACAGCTGTTGCACCACCACGTTATGAATCGAATACCAGAACGGAATCGCCACGCTCTGCCCGCCCAGCTGCTTGATCTGCGTGATACCGGGGGCGACGCTCAGGCCGGAGCCACCGACATGGTTCCAGGCCACCACCTTGGCCGGCACCTTACTGCCATAGCGCGCCCAGACGGTCATCGGCGAGAGCAGGTGGATGACGTTGACCTGGCCGGAAATGAACGCCTCAATCACCTGTGCCCAACTGCGCAGCAGCACGGGGCGTTCAGCCTTGATGCCTTCGGCTTCGAACAAGCCGTTGTTGTGCGCCACCAGCAACGGGGTGGCGTCGGTGATCGGCAAGTAGCCGATACGCACCGGCGCATCCGGGTCGCTGGCCGCACGGGCCTGCAAACTGCTCAGCAGCGGCATGGCGCCACCGGCAGTCAGCAAGGCACTGAGTTTGATGAAATCACGACGAGTGTGGGTGAAGTCGTCCAGGCACATGGGCA
>RCUI01000096.1_pt1 | contig 31722 bp, 32 predicted proteins | sample 2166121 | NCBI WGS metagenome assembly RCUI01 (sample SAMN09932700, study PRJNA488358) | compost metagenome | feature: garden; material: soil; isolation source: compost soil in succinic acid-enriched culture | place: Germany: Experimental Botanical Garden Goettingen | collected 2016-01-27
TCCGCATCAGCCTGCACCAGAAGGACCTGAACCTGGCCCTGCAAGGCGCCAAGGAGCTGAACATCAACCTGCCCAACACCTCCAACGCCCAGCAAGTGTTCAGCACCTGCGCAGCCATCGGCGGTGCCAACTGGGACCACTCGGCGCTGATCAAAGGGCTTGAGCACATGGCCAACTTCTCGATCCGCGACGACAAGTAATACCCAGGCAACAGCGCCCCTGGGTCAGCCTGCACGGAGGCGGGCCCAGGGGCGTTTTCGATTCTGAAGAACAATAAGATTGGAGCCTGCCATGTCGCTCGATCCGCAACACTTTCTGCGCGACCTGTTCGCCACGGCCATCGATGCCGCGCACCCTCACCAGGTCCTTGAAGCGCACCTGCCCAGCGACCGCAGCGGTCGCGTCATTGTCATCGGCGCTGGCAAAGCTGCAGCGGCCATGGCCGAAGTGGTCGAACGCCACTGGAAGGGCCCGGTCTCCGGCCTGGTGGTCACCCGCTACGGCCACGGTGCCAACTGCTCGAAAATCGAAGTGGTCGAAGCTGCCCACCCGGTTCCCGACGCCGCCGGCCTGGCTGTTGCCAAACGCGTGTTGGAAATGGTCAGCAACCTGACCGCCGACGACCGCGTGATTTTCCTGCTCTCCGGCGGTGGTTCTGCCTTGCTGGCCCTGCCCGCCGAAGGTCTGACCCTGGCCGACAAGCAACAGATCAACAAGGCGCTGCTTAAATCCGGCGCGACCATCGGCGAGATGAACTGCGTGCGCAAGCACCTCTCGGCGATCAAGGGTGGCCGCCTGGCCAAGGCCTGCTGGCCGGCCACGGTCTACACCTATGCGATTTCCGACGTGCCGGGTGACCTGGCCACCGTCATCGCCTCCGGCCCGACCGTGGCCGACCCGAGCACCTCGGCCGAAGCCCTGGCGATCCTCAAGCGCTACAACATCGAAGCGCCTGCTGCCGTCACCGCCTGGCTGAACAACCCGGCCTCCGAGACGGTCAAGGCCGATGATCCGGCATTGGCGCGCAGCCACTTCCAGTTGATCGCCCGTCCCCAGCAGTCGCTGGAAGCGGCCGCGGTCAAGGCCCGTCAGGCCGGCTTCAGCCCGCTGATCCTGGGTGACCTGGAAGGCGAATCGCGGGAAGTCGCCAAGGTACATGCCGGCATCGCCCGGCAGATCGTGCTGCACGGCCAACCGCTGTCGCCGCCCTGCGTGATCCTCTCCGGCGGCGAAACCACCGTGACCGTGCGCGGCAATGGCCGTGGCGGCCGCAACGCCGAGTTCCTCCTGAGCCTGACCGAAAGCCTGAAGGGTTTGCCCGGCGTCTACGCCCTGGCCGGTGACACCGATGGCATCGACGGTTCCGAAGACAACGCCGGCGCCCTGATGACCCCGCACAGCTACGCGCGCGCCGCGGCCCTGGGCCTGTCGGCCAGCGACGAGTTGGACAACAACAACGGCTATGGCTACTTCGCCGCTCTCGATGCCTTGATCGTCACCGAGCCGACGCGGACCAACGTCAACGATTTTCGCGCCATTCTGATCCTTGAGAGTGCCAAACCATGACGCCTGACAAAAAAGTCAAAATCCTCGCTACCCTCGGCCCTGCCATCAAGGGCATCGACGACATCCGCCAACTGGTCGAAGCCGGGGTGAACATCTTTCGCCTCAACTTCAGCCACGGCGAACACGAAGACCACGCCCTGCGCTTCCAGTGGATCCGCGAGGTAGAGAGCCAGCTCAACTACCCGCTGGGCATCCTCATGGACCTGCAAGGCCCCAAGCTGCGCGTGGGCCGCTTCGCCGACGGCAAGGTGCAACTGCAGCGCGGCCAGGCGTTGCGCCTGGACCTCGACACCACCCCGGGCACCCTCTCGCGGGTCAACCTGCCGCACCCGGAAATCATCGCGGCGCTTGAGCCAGGCATGGACCTGCTGCTCGATGACGGCAAGCTGCGCCTGCGGGTGACTGCCAAGCACAGCGACGCCATCGAGACTGAAGTACTCAATGGCGGCGAGCTGTCTGACCGCAAAGGCGTCAACGTTCCACAGGCAGTGTTGGACCTCAGCCCGCTGACCGCCAAGGATCGCCGCGACCTGACCTTCGGCCTGGAACTGGGTGTGGACTGGGTGGCGCTGTCGTTCGTGCAGCGCCCGGAAGACATCGTCGAAGCGCGCCAGCTGATCGGTGACCGCGCCTACCTGATGGCCAAGATCGAGAAACCGTCGGCGGTGACTCAACTGCGCGCGATTGCCGAGCTGAGCGATGCGATCATGGTTGCCCGCGGCGACTTGGGCGTGGAAGTGCCTGCTGAAAGCGTGCCACAGATCCAGAAAACCATCATCAACACCTGCCGCGAGCTGGGCAAACCGGTGGTGGTTGCCACGCAGATGCTTGAATCGATGCGCTTCTCCCCAGCCCCGACCCGCGCCGAAGTTACCGACGTGGCCAACGCTGTGGCTGAAGGTGCCGACGCGGTCATGCTCTCTGCCGAAACCGCTTCGGGGGACTACCCGCTCGAAGCCGTACAAATGATGAGCAAGATCATCCGTCAGGTCGAAAATGGCCCGGACTATCAAGCTCAGCTCGACGTTGGCCGGCCCAAGGCTGAAGCGACGGTCTCCGACGCCATCAGCTGCGCGATCCGTCGTATCAGCGGCATTCTGCCGGTGGCGGTACTGGTCAACTACAGTGAATCGGGTGCCTCGACCTTGCGTGCTGCGCGCGAACGGCCACGGGCACCGATTCTCAACCTGACCCCCAACCTGTCCACCGCCCGGCGCCTGAGCGTGGCCTGGGGTGTGCACTCGGTGGTCAATGATCGCCTGCGTCAGGTCGATGAAATCTGCTCCACCGCGCTGGAAATCGCCCAGGCCCAAGGCATGGCCAGCCGTGGCGATACCCTGTTGATCACCGCCGGTGTGCCTTTTGGCAAGCCGGGATCGACTAACACGCTGCGGATCGAAACCTTGATCTGATGCTGTACAGGGCTGCCCTGCAGCCCATCGTCGGCAAAACCGGCTCCCACATACCGTAACTGTGGGAGCTGGCCTTGCCAGCGCTGAGGCCAGCGCCAATACACATTCAGGTGGGAAAACCCAGCCCAATAGAGGCCGCCCCACTCCACATCAACCCAGACTGCCCCCATGTACACCAAGAATTTCGTCAACCCGTGCCCCGACTGGGCCACGGCTTTGCTCAATGGCTTCAGCCAGGTCCTGTTGCAACGCAACCCGTTGTGCGGCCTGCTATGCCTGCTGGCCATCACCCTGACCGCCCCCAACCTGGTCGGTGGCGCCTTGCTGGGCGCTCTTGCCGGGCTGCTCACGGCCCAGCGCCGTGGCTACAACCGCACTGATCGCCAGGCTGGCCTGTACAGCTACAACGGCGTGCTGATCGGCTTGTTGCTTAGCTACGCCCTGCCCTGGTCGGCCATCTTGCCGCCACTCATCATCGCTGCCGGCGGCGTAAGCAGCATGCTTGTGCACCAGTGGCTAAAACGCGCCAGTTCCAACCTGCTGCTGCCGGCATACACCGCACCGTTCGTACTGATCGGCTGGGCCGTGCTTCTGCTTAGCCACCCCGAAGCCAGCGCCGCCAGCCCGATCGAGCACAATGCGCTCTACGCACTGGCGCGCGGCCTGGGGCAGATTTTCCTGCTGGATAACCCGCTTGCCGGTCTGCTGATCGCCAGCGGCCTACTGATCGCCAACCGCTATGCCGCCGCCTGGGCGTTGCTCGGCGCGGCGCTGGGCGGTAGCGTCGCGCTACTCGGCGGCGAAGCCAATGCTGCCTATGCCGGCCTCTACGGTTTCAACGCTGCACTCGCCGCCCTGGCCTTCAGCCAGACCCGCAAACAGCCCTGGTTGCCGTTGCTGGCGATGATTCTGGCCATTGTCCTGCAACCGCTGGTAGCCCAACTGCCAGTGCCGGGCCTGACCGCGCCGTTCATCTTTGCCTGCTGGCTGGTATTGATCGGCCAGCGCCTGATGCGCCACCCGCTGACTCGCCGTGCCAGTCGCTTGCATAGCTGAGACGCTGCCCCTAGGCTCAGCTCCATTGTGTAATGGAGCTGAGTATGGACACCCCTTCGAGCTGGCGTGAGCGGCTCTATGTCATCGTTTTTCAAACCGATACAGTCGCTGGCCGTCGCTTTGACAGTATCCTCCTGCTGATCATCCTCGCCAGCCTGATCACGGTGGTGCTGGACAGTATCGATGAAGTGCACCAGAACTACGCTGGGCTGCTGGCCGGGATCGAGTGGGGGTTCACCGCCATCTTTCTGGTCGAGTACCTGATTCGCCTGTACTGCTCGCCCAAGCCCTTACGCTACGCTTTCAGCTTCTACGGTCTGGTCGACCTGCTGGCGATCGTGCCGGGCATCATCGCCTTGTACTACAGCGACGCACAGTACCTGCTGATCATTCGGGTAATCAGGATGCTGCGCATCTTCCGCGTGCTCAAGCTCAGCCCCTATCTCAAACAAGCGCATTACCTGCTCTCGGCACTGCGCGGCAGCAAGCAGAAGATCATCGTGTTTCTGCTCAGTGTCTCGACCCTGGTAACGGTGTTTGGCACCCTGATGTACGTGGTCGAAGGGCCGGAGCATGGCTTTACCAGCATTCCCAAAGGGATCTACTGGGCAATTGTCACCCTGACCACGGTCGGCTTCGGCGATATCGTGCCCAGGACGCCGCTGGGCCAGGTGATTTCCTCGTTGGTGATGATCACCGGTTACTCGATCATTGCCGTGCCCACCGGGATCTTCACTGCGGAGCTGGCCAATGCCATGCGCGGCGAGCAGCTGCAACATGACTGCCCTGTGTGCCGGAAAAACAACCACGAGCACGGCGCCGCGTTCTGCTCGCGTTGTGGTAATGCGTTGTTCAAAAAAATGGAATAAGCAAAGTACTTTTTAATCTTTTAGCGCCTAAGCCTGAGCCGCTATAGTCGCTGGCATAATGCCTTTAACGCCAATTCGAACAAGGAATGCGCAGTGAAAAAACTCTTTAGTGCCTCGCTTCTGGCCGCCGGCCTCGCCCTGGGTTCCCTGGCTCACGCCGCCCCGGCGCCGTTGCTGAACGTCTCCTATGACGTGATGCGCGACTTCTACAAGGACTACAACGCCGCCTTCCAGAAGCACTGGGAAGCCGAGCACAAAGAGAAACTCACCGTGCAGATGTCGTTCGGTGGTTCGAGCAAGCAGGCGCGCTCGGTCATCGACGGCCTGCCGGCCGACGTCATCACCATGAACATGGCCACCGACATCAATGCCCTGGCCGACAACGGCAAGCTGGTGCCGGACAACTGGGTCACCCGCCTGCCGAACAACAGTGCGCCGTTCACCTCGGCCACCGTGTTCATCGTGCGCAAGGGCAACCCCAAGGCCCTCAAGGACTGGCCTGATCTGCTCAAGGATGGGGTTGAGGTCATTGTCCCGAACCCCAAGACCTCCGGTAACGGTCGCTATACCTACCTCTCGGCCTGGGGCTATGTCCTGAAGAACGGCGGCGACGAGAACAAGGCCAAGGAGTTTGTCGGCAAGCTGTTCAAGCAAGCACCGGTGCTCGATACCGGTGGCCGTGCTGCGACCACCACGTTCATGACCAACCAGATCGGCGACGTGCTGGTAACCTTCGAAAACGAAGCCGAGATGATCGCCCGCGAGTTTGGTCGTGATCAGTTCGAAGTGGTCTATCCAAGCGTTTCGGCTGAAGCCGAGCCACCGGTGAGTGTGGTGGACAAGGTCGTGGACAAGAAAGGCAGCCGTGCCACTGCCGAGGCATACCTGAAGTACCTGTGGTCGCCAGAGGCCCAGGAAATTGCCGCCAACAACTACCTGCGTCCGCGTAATCCTGACGTACTGGCCAAGTACACCGACCGTTTCCCGAAAGTCGATTTCCTGTCGGTAGAGAAGACCTTCGGTGACTGGCGCACCGTGCAGAAGACCCACTTCAATGACGGTGGCGTGTTCGACCAGATCTATACCGGGCAGTAATCGCCTGTAGCCGCTGCCGCCAGGCTGCGATCGGCCGTGGAACGGCCGCCATTCTGCCCATCGGGATGACAGGATGACGACTGCTTCGCAGCCGATTGCAGCCTGGCGGCAGCGGCTACGGATCAACTGGCCCTCTCGATCGTTTAACCGCTATTTCGAACTTGCCGCGCCTCCATTGATCAGTTCATTGACTACCCTTTCCGTCATCTACGGCTCAAGGAGTGCCCAGTGACACGATCGTTCTTCGCCCTGCTTTTGAGCTGCCTGCTGAGTCTCCAGCTGGCGGGCGCCGCCCCCTTGCTACCCAAAGCCGACAAAGCTGCAGAACCTGCCGAACCTGTGGTTCAGGGCGGCTTGCTCGGCGCCATTGCCGATGGCCTGGACGATGTCAGCCAGGAACTGGACGTCGACAACCATCTGATCGACAACTGGCGCTTGCGCGCCGATCGCGCCGCCGATGAAGTCGACCAATTGGTCACGCGACCTTCAGGCCTCAGCTCACTGGAGCTGTGGCGCGATTTTGCGGTGCTCACCGTCACCTGGCTGATTGCCTTTGTCCTGCTCTCTCAACTGGGTCGCATGCTCGAACGCGCCAGCAGTCACTCACGCCTGCTGCGCGAACGACCGCGCCCCCGACGTGTGATCAAGTACCTCCTGACCTATACCCTACCCGCCCTGGCCAGCTTGATCGTGACGCTCTACGTCAGTCACTTCCTGGTGATTTCCGCCGGGCGCGCATTGGGCATGAGCCTGGCTTACGCCACCAGTAGCGGTATTTTCTCGACGTCGATCATTCTCTGTCTGATCACCCTGTTCGACACCGGGCACAAACGCACTGCGGTACGGATCATCCGCACGGTGGCACCTAGACCGTTGTTCATGATCGGTTTTCTCGCCGCCTGGAGCGATGCCCTGACCAGCCCGCAGATTGCCCGGCAGCTGGGCGGTAATATCACCAGCAGTGTCGCCGCTGTGACCGGCTTGCTGGCCACGCTGGCGTTCGCCGTGTTGGTGCTCAAACTGCGACGGCCAGTGGCGCATCTGATCCGCAATCGCGCCCTGCCTGATCGCCTGCAGCACCGCGCCGTCCAGGAAACCCTGAGGATCTTCTCGGCGCTGTGGTTCCTGCCAATCCTGATGATGATTCTGGTCTCGGCCGTACATTTGATCGGTGCTGGTGAAGAGAGCCAGCGCGCCCTGCAAAAAGCCCTGCTGACCTCAATCCTGCTGATTGGTACGGTGTTTCTCAGCACCATCCTGCAACGCATGTTCAAACATCGCGAAGAAGTCGACGCCAGGCAACGCCTGCGCCCCTACAAGGAACTGTTGCGCAACCTCGCCTATGCCCTCTTGCGGGTCGTCATGGCCGTTACGTTCATCGAACTGCTGGGGCGTATCTGGGGCTTTTCCGTGCTCGATTTCGCCCTGCGCAACAGCCTGGGGCGGGCCATCAGCGACTCGCTGAGCAGCATCGGCCTGATCTTGCTGGTGACCTGGCTGCTCTGGGTGGTGATCGACACGGCCATTCAGGAAGCGCTCAAGCCCACGGTCGGGCGCCGCTCCGCGCGCCAGCCGAGCACCCGCGTGCGGACCATCCTGCCGATGCTGCGCAACGCGATCAAAATCATTCTGGTGGTGATCTGCACCATTACCACCATGGCCAACCTGGGTATCAACGTTGCGCCGCTGCTGGCCGGTGCCGGGGTGGTCGGTCTGGCCATCGGCTTCGGCTCGCAGCAATTGGTCCAGGATGTGATCACTGGGCTGTTCATCCTCATCGAAGACACCATCGCCATCGGCGACTGGGTAGTGCTCGACTCCGGCCACGCCGGCACGGTCGAGAGCCTGACCATTCGCACCCTGCGCCTGCGTGACGGCAAAGGCTTCGTGCACTCGGTGCCGTTCGGCCAGATCAAGGCGGTCACCAACCAGTCCCGGCAATTTGCCTATGCCTTTTTCTCGGTGCAGTTCAGCTATGAGACCGACATCGACAGCGCCTTGAAGCTGATCCGCGAAGTCGGCCACTCGATCAGCGAAGACCCGATGCTGCGCCACAGCCTGCAGGGGCCGTTGCAAGTGTTCGGGGTCGATAGCATGAACCTCAACGGCATCACCCTCACCGCACAGTTTCGCACCAGCTCCGGCGGCCAATACGCGGTCAACCGGGCGTTCAACGAGCGCCTGAAAAAACGCGTGGACGAGACTGATGATGTCAGCTTTGCCCAGTACAACCCTCCCCCTGCACGAATAGCCGAAGGACCGGTTTGATTGGCCTTTCTGGCGGGCGGACATCGGTGCTAAAGTCGCGGCCATGAACCCCTCCCGCGCCCACCGCCCGCTGATTGCCTGGACCCTGTACTTCTGTGTCCTGTTCAATCTGTTCGCCTGCGGTATCGGCCATGGGCAGATGATGGGGCTCAAGCTCAACGGCATCGGCGGCGCCTTCTGCTCGGCCATGGGCAGTGCCGGACCGAGCCTGAAAAGCGACTTTGGCGATCAGTCGGTCGCCGGCTGGGACAGCCTGCAGACATGCCCGGTGTGCGCCGCTGCCGTGGTCTGCCTGGGCCTGGTGCTGGTCATCGGCTGGCTGCTGGCGGCCGCCCGCATCCGTCGTTATCACCGAGAACTGCGCAGCAAGGCGCCACCGCGCTATTGCTGGCCTGCCGCCAATCCCCGCGCCTCTCCGCTTCTGGCTTGAACCGTACAGCTGTCTGTAATCGGCCTGCTTGCCGTGCCTGACTAACAGGCGCCACTGGCCGTTGGCTCACTCTCCAGAGTTCGTTTCATGCCCTACTCCTATCGCTTTTCCGGTTGCGCGGCGCTGCTGTGTGCGCTGTCCGTCAATGCTGGCGCCGAAGTGCCGCTCACCCTGCCCGACCTGCGCATTGAGGGCCGCGCCGACGCCGAAGACGGCGTGCTGCTCGACACCCCCTCACAAACCGGCTCGCGCCTGGGCCTGACCCCACGGCAAACCCCGGCGTCAGTGAGCATCGTCAACCGCCAGCAGATCGAACAGCGCGGTGCCCAGACCACCCAGGACATGCTCGCCGGCGTACCGGGCATGACCGCCGCCTCGCCCCCCGGCTCGGCCGGCTCAGTGGCCTACCGCGGCTTTTCCGGGGCGCAGATCACCCAACTGTTCAACGGCATCAGTGTGCAGTACGACTCGATTGCCGCGCGTCCGGTGGACAGCTGGATCTATGACCGCGTCGAAGCCATTGGCGGTCCCTCAAGCTTTCTGTTTGGCGCCGGCGCTGTGGGTGGTTCGATCAACTACATCACCAAACTGGCCAGCCGTGACGAGAACTTCAACGAAGGCCGCATCAAGTACGGCTCCTACGACAGCAGCGAAACCTCGTTCGGCTTCAACCATGCCCTCAACGACGGCGACGGTATTCGTAACTACGCACGCCTGGACTTCAGCCATACCCACAGCAACGGCTACGTCGACCGTGAGGAACGTGACGCCTGGAGCGTGGCCTTTTCGCTGCTGACTGACATCAACGACCAGCTATCCCACACCCTGGCCCTGGAGTACCAGAACGAAAGCGTCGACAGCCCCTACTGGGGCAGCCCGGTACTCAACCCGCTCGGTGGCGAAATGAAGGTCGACGAGAGCCGTCGCTTCGAGAACTACAACGTTGAGGACGGCCGTTACGAACAACGCGTGCGCTGGCTGCGTTCGATCACCGAGTACCGTTTCAACGACGACACCTCGCTGCGCAATACCCTCTACCACTACAACACCGAGCGTAACTTCCGCAACCTTGAGACGTACGCCTACAACGCCGACAACAGCCAGGTGAACCGCTCCAATGCGCTGTTGCAGCGCCATGACCAAGAGCTCAACGGCAATCGCCTCGAAATGCTCCACCAGGGACAGTTGTTCGGCCTCAACAGCCAATGGTCGACCGGCCTGGACTACAGCCACAACGTGCAGACCAATTACCCGCGTTCGGTAACCGGGATGTTTGACAGCGTCGATCCGGCGCACTTCGATCCGGGTCATTTCTATGACCTCAATGGCATGGTGCCGGGCTACCAGAAGAACCGCCAGAACACCGTCGATACCTGGGCCGCCTTTGTGGAAAATCGCCTGCAGCTTACCGAACGCCTGTCGCTACTGACCGGCCTGCGCTACGACCATATCGACCTTCAGGTGCACAACTACCGCAGTGTCGACGCCAACAACCCGCGCGACTTCAAACGCCTCTACGAACCGACGACCGGACGCGTCGGCCTGGTCTACGAACTGACGCCTGCGGCTAACGTCTACGTGCAATACAGCACCGCAGCCGACCCGCCCGCCGGGATTCTGACCACGGCCAGCTTTGCCCAGGTGCGCGACTTTGATCTGAGCACTGGCAAGCAGGTCGAAGTCGGCAGCAAATTCAGCTTCCTCGACGGCCGGGGTGCCGCCACCCTCGCCGCTTACCATATCGAGCGCAAAAACCTGGCCACCGCGGACCCGGCCAACCCCGGCGTTACCCAACCGGTAGGCAAGCAATCGTCACGTGGCGTGGAACTGGCCGGCTCCCTGCGCGTGACCCCGCAACTGCTGGCCGAGGGCAACTTCGCCTATGTCGATGCCCAGTACGATGAGTTCAATGAAAACGTCGCTGGCACCAGCGTTTCGCGCAAAGGCAATACACCAACCAACATCCCTGAGCGGGTGGCCAACCTGTGGCTGACCTATGACATCAACCCCAGCTGGCAGGTGGGCGGCGACAGCCGCTACGTGTCGTCGGTGTACGCTGATGCGGCCAACACCCGTTATGCGCCGTCTTACACCGTGTTTGGCGCATTCGTCGGCTACAAGGTTGACGCCGACACGCGCATCACTGCGCGGGTGCGCAACCTGACGGATGAAGTCTATGCCCGCTGGACCAGTTCGAGCATGCTCTATCTGGGCGCGCCACGAACCCTGGAACTGGCCTTACAGACTCGCTTCTAGGACACGGCCGATGAAACGCTATCTGTACCTGTGGCATCGCTGGCTGGGCATCGGCGTGTGTCTGTTCATGGCCCTGTGGTTTTTCTCCGGGGTGGTCATGCTCTACGTCGGCTACCCCAAGCTGACACCTCGCGAACACCTGGCGCACCTGCCGGTACTTAGCCTGCAGGATTGCTGCATTGACTTGGCCCCTGCTCTCGCGGCGGCCGATCCGCAGCGGGCGCCTGCAAGCATTCGCCTGAGCACGGTCGCGGGTCAACCACGCTACCTGGTCAGCTATCCGGGCCGCAGCACTGTCGCCGTCGACGCTCGCAGCGGGCTACGTCTGGGTGTTGTTGGCCGCGATCATGCCTTGGCCAGTGCCCGGCAATACGATCCGACGGCAGCCAGCGAGTACCGGGGGGTGGTTGAGGAAGACCTCTGGACTCACTCGCGCGCCCTGGATGCCGACCGTCCCTTGCAACGGGTGCAGTTGGCCGATGCCAACGGCACTCTGCTGTATGTCTCGGGGCAGACCGGTGAAGTAGTGCGTGACGCCAGCGCGGTGGAACGTGGCTGGAACCTGGTCGGTGCCTGGCTGCACTGGCTGTACCCGTTACGGGGCATCGGCATTGATGGTGTGTGGAGCAATCTGGTGATCTACCTGTCGCTGACGGCCACGCTCATGGCTGTACTTGGGGCGGTAATCGGTGTGTTGCGCTGGCGCCTGCGCAAACCTTACCGCAGCGGTTCACGCTCGCCCTATCGCGGTTTTGCCCGTTGGCACCATATTGGCGGTCTACTGTTCGGGGTGCTGGCGATCACCTGGATTTTCAGTGGCTTGATGTCGATGAATCCGTGGCGGCTGTTCAGCAGTTCGGCACCCTTGAATACGGCGGCCTATCAAGGCGGAGCACTGACCGCGGCGGCCTTTCCGATCTCAGCGACTGAAGCGCTGTCACGCTTTGCTCAACAGGGCTTCAAGGCGCGCGAGCTGGAATGGCGTTTGCTCGGTGGTGCAGGGTATCTGGTCGCACATGACGGACTCGGTCGCAGCCGCTTACTGTCGATGGCTGATGGGCAGGTGCTCGAACACTTGCCTAGAGAGGTACTGGAGCACGCGGCACAGGCAGTTTTGCCACAAGGACAAATGCACAGTGAAGTGCTGGATGTTTATGACTTCTACTACTACGCCAGGACGGAGCAAAGCATGCTCGGGCATCTAGAGAAGCGGCTGCCGGTGCTGCGGGTGCGTTTTGATGATCCACAACAGACCTGGCTGCATGTGGATCTGTATACGGGAGAAATCGTGGGGGTTCTGGATCGGCCCAAGCGGGTATCACGTTGGCTGTTTGCGTTGCTGCACAGTTGGGACTGGTTGCCGTTGCTTGAAAGGCGCCCGCTTTGGGATGTGTGGATGGTGGTATTCAGTGCTGGAGGGATAGTGCTCAGTGTTAGCGGCGTGGTGCTGGGATGGCGCCGTTTGCGCTACTGAGCCAGTCTTGTGGGTGATGGGGTCGGTGCGGTGCCAGATAGTGTGCGGCGCCTGCATCGCCAGCAAGACCGGCTCCCACAGTTCATCCCACAAGGTTGCTCCCGGCCTGGAACACCAACGCCTTGAGCCCTCCAGCCGGATCGCTGTCCGGAAACTCCGGTGGGTTGGCCAAGCGCTCGACGAAGCGAAGGTGCGGCGCTTCTTCAGCCATTCCTTCAATCAGGAATTCAGGCCCAATGGCCGGATCATTCACGCAGGCCAGTACGGTCGCGCCCTCATTCAACAGCTCAGGCAAGCGTCGCAAAATTTTTCGGTAATCCTGGGTCAGGACAAAACTGCCTTTCTGGAAAGTCGGCGGATCAATGATGATCAGGTCATAAGGACCGAACTTGCGCACCTTGCCCCACGACTTGAACAGCTCATGCCCCAGAAAGCTCACGCGCCCCAGATCATGGCCATTGTGCCGGTGATTATCGCGCCCTCGGCTAAGGGCCGAACGCGCCATGTCCAGATTCACCACCTGCTCGGCGCCGCCAGCAATGGCTGCCACGGAAAACCCACAGGTGTAGGCAAACAAATTGAGCACCCGCTGGCCCCCCGCCTGTTCACGCACCCAACGCCGGCCATAGCGCATGTCGAGGAACAACCCGGTGTTCTGCTTCAGGCCCAGATCCAGCTCATAGCGTAGGCCGTCTTCATCGATCAACCAATGCTCGCTTGGTTCACCCAGTAGCCACTGCCCCGGGCTGTCAGGCAGGTAGCGGTGCTGGATGAGTATGGCTTGACCACTCCAGCACGGCGCCTGGGCCAGGTTCAGCAGCATGTGCTCAAGCGCCGGTATCTGCCCCTCGGGAGGCTCGCGAAACAGCGACACCAGCAAAACACCTTGCAGCCAGTCCACGGTGATCTGTTCCAGCCCTGGCCAGCAGCGTCCACGGCCATGAAACAGCCGGCGGGTTTCAGTCGGCGCCGGGCTCAGGGCCTTAAGCAGATGCTGTTGGAGGGTGTCGATCACAGAAGTCATGGGCAAATTCAATGGGGTGAAGCGGCCTATTCTACCCTGCCTGCCCACAGCCGACAGCGCGTTTGACCCTCTATGACTCCGCTTTTGGCATTTGCATCTAAACTAGCACTCCCATTCCCTGCGTTGGACAACCACCATGAGCGAAAAACCCGCAATTGTTCTGGTCCATGGCTTTTGGGGTGGTGCTGCCCACTGGAGCAACGTCATCCTTGAACTGTCACGCTTGGGCCACCGCAATCTACACGCAGTGGAAATGCCACTGACCTCGCTGGCCGATGACGCCGAACGTACACGCAAGATGGTCGCGTCCATTGCCGGTAAGGTATTGCTGGTCGGCCATTCGTATGGCGGCGCAGTGATTACTCAAATGGGTAATCAGTCCAATGTTGCCGGTCTGGTCTTTATTGCCGCCTTTGCCCCGGATGATGGCGAAAGCCCTGGCGGCATCACCGCCAAGCACCCACCGGAGGCCGCGGCCAACCTGCAACCGGACAGCGACGGTTACCTGTGGATCAAAGCGGACAAACTGCATGAAAGCTTCTGCCAGGACCTGAGCCAGGACGAAGGCCTGATCATGAGCGTTACGCAAAAAGCACCGCTGGCCAGTACCTTCGGTAACGCCATCAGCAACCCAGCATGGAAGCACAAACCCAACTGGTACCAGCTTTCAACTCACGACCGGATGATCCATCCGGACAACCAGAAGTTCATGGCCGAACGCATGTCCCCAAAGGAACTACTGAGCCTGGATGCCAGCCATGCCTCGCTGGTCTCCAGGGCCGCCGAGGTGGCAGCCCTGATCGACCGTGCCGCAGTCAGTCTGGCTTGATCGCCGCAGCCTTGGCCGCAGGCTTGAACCACCAACCTTGCTGCATACCGGCAGCGGCCAGCAGAATCGCCGCCACCCCCAGCCACTGCAACGGCTCCAGGCGATGGCCGAAGGCGAACCAGTCAACCAGGATCGCCGCAATCGGGTAGATGAACGACAAGGCACCGGTCAACGCCGTCGGCAGCTTCTGGATTGCACCGTACAACAGCACATACATCACCCCGGTGTGCACGACCCCCAGGGTGATCAGCGAGGCCAGTGCAGCGGCCTCGCTGGGCAGGCCTGAGGTATTGGCCCACGGCGCCAGCAGGAGGATGCCGGTGCACACCTGAATCAGTGCGATCAGGTGCGGCGGCGTGCCACTCAGGCGTTTGATGATCAACGCGGCCACGGCATACAGAAGCGCTGCGCCGAGCGCCAGGCCGATGCCCAGCAGGTATTCATTGCCGCTGCCGCCCTGGCTGCCGTGGGCGCTGACAATCGCCAGCATCCCAAGAAACGACAACGCCAGCCAGAACAGCTTCTGCAGGGTAATTTTCTCGCCGAGAAACAGCGCCGCCAGCCCCACCAGCATGAACGGTTGGACGTTGTACACCGCCGTACCAATGGCAATCGAAGCCCGCGAATAAGAGGCGAACAACAGCACCCAGTTACCGACGATCGCCACGCCGCTGAACACCGCCAAGGCGAACGTAGTCAGGGTTAGCATTCCAGGTTTGAGAAAGCCCATGGCCAGGCAGATAAGCAACAAGGTGGTTGCGCCGAATACACAGCGCCAGAACACTACATCCAGCACCGGCTGCCCGGACACCAGTACAAACCAGCCAATGGTCCCCGAAATCAGCATCGCGGCGACCATCTCAAACGACCCACGGCGTATTGAACTGTCCATCACTCACCTCCTTGACGATGGCTAAATTATGCGAGCCTGGCGGCGCCCGCTCCAGTGGATAAAGCAGGCTAAACTGTAGATACACCTTTATTATTAAGGCAGATTTCGCAATCTGCCTAACGAGGCTGCAATGACCGATGACATTGACCAGTTGTTGATAAAGGCGCTGATGGAAGATTCACGGCGCTCGCTCAAAGCCCTGGCGCAGCTAAGCGGCTTGTCCTCACCCAGTGTTAGCGAACGCCTGCGTCGCCTGGAAGAACGGGGTGTGCTCAAAGGCTATACGGTTGAAATCGACCCGCGCTGCTTTGGCTACCAACTGCAGGCCATCGTGCGCGTGCGGCCATTACCAGGGCAATTGCAGGAGGTGGAACGGCAAATCATGGCCATCCCTGAGTTCACCGAGTGCGACAAAGTCACCGGTGACGACTGTTTCATTGCCCGCTTGCATGTGCGCTCAATGGAACAGCTCGACACCGTGCTGGACAAACTCAACAGTCATGCCGAAACCAACACCGCGATTGTAAAAAAGACCCCGGTCAAACGGCGGTTGCCGCCGATGGCGTAAGCGCGCCTTGGAGCTGATACTGCCAGCAAATCAGGTTCTACGGCCGCTCTGCAGCCGATCGCAGCCTGGCGGCAGCGCGGCTACGGGCTCTGCGTACATCAAGACGCTGTATGAGAACACAGCCCATGCAGATCGATCGACGGCAAGCGGCCAGCAATCAATTCGGCCACCAGCGCGCCGCTGGCACAAGCCAAGGTAAAACCAAGCGCGCCATGGCCAAGGTTGAGCCAGAGGTTGCGGTACACCGTTGCGCCCAGCAACGGTACGCCAGTGGGCGTTGCCGGGCGCATGCCTGCCCACTCCAGGGCATGGGTGTAGTCGGCGGCATGGGGCAAGGTCGTCGCCGCCAGCCGGCGCATGCTGGCCAAACGCTGCAAATCAAGCGACTCGTCAAAGCCGACAATATCGACCATGGCAGCAACCCGCAGTTGATCTTCAAGCCGGGCATAAACAATCTTGCGGTCGTAGTCGGTGATGCTGACCTGGGGCGCTTGTTGCCCGGCCCTGATCGGTGCACTCAGGCTGTAGCCCTTGAGCGGATAGATCGGCACCTGCAGACCCGGCAGGCCGAGGCTGGCACTACGGTGTCCGGCGCACAACACCAGGCGCTGTACAGGCAGGACATGGTCACCCAGCTCCAAGGCCTGGACCACACCCTCAGCATGACGAATGCGCCGGACGGTCTGGCCGAGCAGCAAGCGACACTGACCCGACGCTTGCAAGCGCTCAGCCAGGGCCAGACAAAAGCGATGGCAATCGGCGACTTCTTCACTGGCAGTGAACACACCGCCGATGAACGGAGCATCGGCCAGGACCGGTTCCATGACCCCAATGTCTGCAGGCCCTAGCACCTGCTGTTCTTGCGGGTCGAGCAGATGCGTGCGGGCATGGGCGAAACTCGCCGGGTTGCGGAACGTCACCAGCTTGCCATTGCGCCGCCAGGCGAAGCCGCTCAGGGTATCCTGGTTGCGCCAGAGCGCCAGGGTAGTCTGGCTGTGCAGCGCCAAGCGCAACAGATGCGCAGTATTGCTGCGATTGACCGAGGTCCGGCAGGCAGCCATGAATGCCCCCAGCCAACGCCATTGTGCCAGGTCCAGGCGCGGACGCAGTTTTAGCGGCGAGTCGCGGCGCAGCAACCAGCCCAGCGCCTGCAGCGGCACCCCAGCGTCGGCCAGCGGTGACACGTAGCGATAGGACAACTGCCCGCCGTTGGCAAAGCTGGTGCCACGCGCAAGGCTGTCGCGAGCCTCGATCAGATCGACGGCAAAACCTTCGCGCACCAACGCATAGGCTGTTGCCAGACCAATCACACCGCCCCCGATGATCGTTACCCGCTGTGCCATGGGCTGACATCCACACATCCAAAGGCCTTCAGCCTAGAGCCAGTGACAGCCGGTGCGCAATCAGCTCGGGCAGCTATGTTCGCCGTCGTTCAAGCCTTGCTTATAGTTACGGCTGAGGAGGCTGGCTTTGCCGTCGCGCCAGGTCAGGGTCAATACGTAGAGCGAATCGAAATCTCCACCGTCCCAGTCCTCAGTGATCACCTGCTTCTCACCCACGGCCTTGCCGGCCACAGTGTTGATCAACTCAGGCAAGTAACCATGGGACCAGGCGGTGTAAACCGTAGCGTTGCGGTACTTGTCCTGCAGCAGCTCATCGGCCAGTTCGCCAGTGTCGTTGGCACCAAAGTCGATGTTCACCGGCAAGCCAAGCTTGATCGCGCTGGGGCTGATGGTCATCAGCGGGCGGATGTAACTGTAGGCGTCGTCCTTGCTGCCTTCTTCAACGTGACGCGACGGGTTGGCGGCAAACACGTAGTCAGCCTTGCCGAATTTCTCTGGGAGCAACGTCGCCAGGTCCAGGGCACGATTGAGCCCTTGGCAGTTGAGTTGCCCGAGGCCCTCTCCTGGTTTTTCAGCGTGGCGCAGGAACACCAGCGTCTGGGTACCGTCCACCGGCTCGGCGTGGCTTTCGACGGCCTCCACGGCCAGCAGCGAGACGCCCCCGAGCAGGACCAGCGAACAAAAGGCGTGGCGGTGGCGGTGGAACAGGGTCGACAACTTCATGGAGGGGCTCTTGCGGCGATAAGGGATGAGGCTGACCCCGCCTGTGACACGCCGCGGCCGAAGCCGCGGGTGATCCCTGTCTATCGTTTCATCCGTGAAGCGGGCTTACTGAGAGTGCATTAATCCCGTTTGGTTCGATCCCTGAATACTCAATCCTTGAGCACGAGTGAGATTAACGCGGCGATGTTGCCGAATTAAGACACACGCGGGTCACTCGTCGCGGGTCAGGACTTCCAGCAATTCGATCTCGAAGGTCAAATTCGAATGCGGTGTGATCGCACCCATGCTGCGCTCGCCGTAGGCCAGGTGAGACGGCACGATCAGCTTGCGCTTGCCGCCGACCTTCATACCCATTAGGCCTTGGTCCCAGCCTTTGATGACCCGGCCGGTGCCGATCACACACTGGAAGGGTTTGCCGCGGTCGTAGGAAGCGTCGAATTTTGTGCCATTTTCCAGCCACCCCGTGTACTGGGTAGTAATCAGCGCGCCTTTGACCACCTCCTTGCCTTCGCCTACCTGGATATCGATGATTTGCAGTTCGCTGCTCATGCGTGACCTCGTTGATGCCTATTTCGAGGCAGCCTTTTCTCAAGAATGCGCAGGTTTGGCAAGGTTTGCCGGTGTACCGTGCTGACGCATCGACCAGCAGACACCGCCAATGACCAGAATGATCGCGGCCGCCTCCAGCAGGCTTGGCCCGCTTTGCCGCCAGATGAACGCGTAAAGCAAGGCGAACAAGGTTTCGAACACAATCAGTTGACCACTCAGGGTCAGCGGCATGCGCTTGGACGCCGCATTCCACAGCAATGCCGCCAACCACGAACCGAAAATCGCGCAACCCAGGCTATACAACCAGAACAACCACCACCGCTCAGGCGGTGCCTCGACCTGCAACTGAGCAGGCTGCCACAGCGCAACAAACGCCACCAACACCAGGCTGAACACCCCCGTCATCACCCCGCAGAGCACCGACCACTGGTGGCTGTCAAAATGCCCGCACTGCTTGAGATAGCGGCTGTTGTTGACCGCGTACCAGGTCCAGCAAGCCAATGCAGCCAAGGCATAGAGTACGCCGGCCACCTTGTCGCCCAATGCTCCTGGCTCAACGGCGAACGTTTGCACATTGATACACAGCATACCGGCGAGAATCAGCAACAGCGGTACAAGCAGCTGCTTGAGCGCTACACCACCGTTGTCATGGCGGCCATAGAGGGTGATGGTCAACGGCAAGACGCCGACAATCAGCGAAGCGGGCGCCACCCCCAGGTGCTGAATGGCCGCCACCAGGCAGATGAAATAAAGCAAATTGCCGACCAGCGCCAAGCGCCCAAGCATCCACAGATCTGCCAGGGTCAAACGCCCTACGGCCTTGCGCATCGGCAACGCCAGAATCACGGTGACCAATCCGAACAGCACGAAGCGCGCGCAGCTAAGCAGCACCGGACTGAACTCAGGCAACAATTGCGGCACCATCAGCACCATTCCCCACATCGCCCCGGCTATCCCGGCGTAGGCCACACCCTGCTTCACTTGCCTGCTCCTGTTCAAAGAAGTGCGCAGGCTAACGCTTGATCAGTCTCTGGACAAAAGATCATTCGGCATCCAGCCATTCCTATAGGGAATGGCTTTTACGCTGAAAGCATCGACTCTATGATGTAGCCATTCCTCAAAACGGATCATCAGCATGAGTCGCTTCAGCCGCCACCTGCCTGCGCTGGACACCCTGATCGCCTTTGAAGCAGTGGTACGTACCGGCAGCTTTACCCGTGCTGCCAGTGAGCTGTACCTGACCCAAAGCGCGGTGAGTAAACAGATCAAGCTGCTTGAAGAGCAGCTTGGCGCCGTGCTGTTCGAGCGCCGCGCCCGCGGCATCGCCCTGACCTCGGCGGGGGAAAGTCTCAATACCATTGTCGAGCCAATGCTGGAGAGTCTGTTGGCCAATGTCCTGCGCTTGAAAGCGGGTCACAGTAGCCGCAATGTCAGCGTCATCTGTACCCATGCGGTGGCCCAGTACTGGCTGTTCCCACGGCTTCTGCGCTTCAACGAACAGCACCCGGAACTGACCGTGAACATTCACGCCAGTAACGAGATCAGTGAAAGCGATATTGCCAACTACGATTTCGGCATTCTCTATGGCCACGGCCATTGGAGTTCACTCAAGGCCGAGAAACTGTTCGACGAAACCATCTACCCGATTGCCAGCGTCAAACGCGCACTACCTACGGTCAACTCACTGGAGGCGCTGCAAACGCTGCCGCTGATTCAACTGGATGCCTCGGCCTGGAACTGTCTGGACTGGCAGGACTGGTTCAGCCATCAGGGCCTGCGCTATCGGGCACCCGCTGAGGCAGTGACTTTCAATCAGGTCAACCTGGTGTTCGAAGCGGTAGTGCAAGGAATGGGCGTGGGCCTTGGCTGGGAGTTCATGGCCCGTGAGCGCATTGAACAGGGTTCTATCCGCCAGGTATCGGCCTTTGTCGTGCACACCGGTCAAGCCGACTATCTTGTGCACGACAAACAAGCGCCACGCTCACCGGCAGCGCAGGTGTTCGCCGACTGGTTACTGGCGTTCAGCTGAACAGGGCCTCGACTTCGGCTCTGGTCATGGTTTTCGTATCGTTGGCAAAGCAGTAGTACGTCGGCTTCTCGTCGATATACACCTGCAGGTCGAAGACCCAATCGGTATTACCTTCAAGTACTCCCACTGAAACGGAATCAAATTGGCCGTTTTTCAGTCGGTAAAGTAGATGGGTGCCACACGTGCCACAGAAACAACGCTGGGCCCATTCGGACGAGTCATAGATCACCGGCTGCCCGGCGGTAAACTTGACCGGCTCCGAGCAGTGCACCGAGAGCAATGGCCCGCCGCCCCATTGACGGCACATGCTGCAGTGGCAGGCGTCTACGCTGGCCTTTTCAAGGCTGACACTGAGTTTGACAGCGCCACACAGGCAACTGCCATGCTTTTCCAGGGACATGGTTGAAGCTCCTTGCTGTGAAGGTAGGCGTGAAGTCTAGCCCACGCCTACAAAGGCGCCGTTACTGGCGTCAACACCGGCTCCCCGGCAAAGAATGCCTGCAGATTCTTCAGCACCAATTGCACGGTATCGCGTGCTGCATCCGGCGACTGTCCGGCGACATGCGGAGTAAGCACCACGTTGCCCAAGGCTTTGAGGTCATCCGGCACCGCTGGCTCATCATCGAACACATCCAGCCCTGCCCCGGCAATCGCCCCGCTGCGCAGGGCCTCGACCAAATCAGCGGTGCTGACCACACTGGCACGCCCGATGTTCACCAGAAAGCCTTCTGGACCCAATGCTTCAAGCACCGGTTTATCGATCAGCTGTCGGGTATCGGCACCACCGGGTGTGGCGACGAGCAAAAAATCCGACGCCTGAGCCAAGGTCAACGGACTAGCACAATACTCGTAGGCCACTTCAGGGCGAGGTTTGCGGTTGTGGTAGCTGACCTGCATGTCGAACCCCAGGGCCGCCCGTTTGGCAATGGCCATACCGACAGCGCCCAGGCCGAGGATACCCAAGCGCTTGCCGCTGACGGCGGGGCTGATAATCCGGTTCCACTCGCCACGTCGGGTCGAGGCATCGGCGCGAGGAATATCACGCACTACTGCCAGCAACAACGCCATGGCATGGTCGGCCACCGCTGCCGCATTGGCACCGGCACCATTGGTCACGGTGATACCGCGAGCGGCAGCGGCTGCCAGATCGACTTGCTCATAACCGGCACCAATCACGCAAATGATCTGCAGCTTCGTCAATACGCTGATTTCATCCGCCGTCAGGCCTAATGGACCGCGGGTCAGCACTGCATCGATGGTGTCGCCATGGCGAGCAATCGCTTCGACCCGTTGTTGCGGCGTCGGAGCGCGGACCAGTTGATAACCCGCCTGTTCCAACAATGGCAGGTAATCGTCAACGGTTTCCACCAGCACCAGGACTGTCTTGTTCATGCCACCCTCCGGATCAATGCGAGGGGGCATTATGCGCGGCTTGACTTACTGCGCGAAAGCCCGCCCCAGACCGCCCGGCACACCGCTGCTGTCGGTTTCTTGCCACGGCCCGTTGAGGTTGGTCGACCAGCTCCAGCCGTTGTCCCAACGGTAGTAGGTCCGTTGGCGGTAGAAGGTGTTGGTCTTGCCTTCCAGCACATACACGCCCAGGCGTGGATCCCAATGGCTGGCACCACCGGGCGGTGGGGCGAAGCTGGCTGAAGTGCGCGGCATTGGCTTGGGCGCCGGGGTGGTTACCGCTGGCTTGCTTGGCACTGTGCTTGGTCGTGGAGCCGGCTGTGTACTCGGCCCCGGGGGCATGGTTTCGATCGGTGGCACGGGCGGTTCAGAGGGTTGATGAACAGTACACGCACTCAGGCCCACGGCCAGGGATAGGAGGGCAAGGCGAGCGATACTGTTCATAGTGATTCTCTTACTGGTCCGGGCTGTCGATGGTCAGGTGCTGCGCAGCGGTGGTGCTGCTGGCCAGCGGGCTGCTACGGCCAATCCATTCACCCTGGGTCGGTTGGCCAGCACGCGAAACACGTGCAACCAGTTGGACTTCGGCAAAGCTCGACAGTTTCATGCTCGGCATCATTGCATCGCTATCGCTGAGCTCGACATCAATCGGCAACTGCGCCACCGTCACCCGCTTGGCCGCCAAGGGCATGGGCGGGCCGGAACTGGCGCGAGCGAAGATGAACACCGTGTCGTCCGGCTTGACCTTGTCCTTGAGCGCAGCAGCGAGCTCAACCCGTACTTTCAGGCGTGGCCCTGCAACGACAGTCGGCGCTGGCGCCTGTTCAGAAGCGAGCTTGCCTTCGCCTGCCTTGAGTTTGTCCTGGGCACGGTCAATGCCACCCTGCAAGGCTGCGCGCGAAGCGTCGCCTTCAGGCAGTTGCAACAGCAGACGGTTCCAATAGTCGATGGCTTGCTGGTAGTGCTCGCTTTCGAAGGCGGCGATCCCCAGCAGGCCCAAGCTGGTGACTTCGTTAGGGTCAGCCTTGAGGGCCTCGTCGGTAAGGGCTTGCAGTTGCGCGGTCCACTGCTTGTTGTTAGCAAAGTACAGGGCCTGCGCCCACTGCCCGAGCAGCTCCGGCTGACGACCGGCCTGGTTCGCCGCACGCTCGAACACCTTGGCCGCATCGGCTGGTCGTTCCTGGGCCATGTAGGCTCGACCAAGGAAGTACAGGCCTTCGGCTGAGTCCGGTTGCGCCTCGACAGCACGTTCAAGACGGGTAGTCATCTCTTCCATGGACTGCGGCGCTGTAGCGAACTGCCGGGTCAATTCGACCTGTTCACTGGCACCAAAATGCAGGTACAGCCCCAGGCCCATCAGCGGCACCAGCACTGCAGCGAGCAGTGGCAATGGTTTACCCAGACGGGCCAGGCGCTGGGGCTCGGCGTTTTCAGTGTCGTCCAGCAGCTCACGGGCGGCTTCATCTCGGCCTTTGGCCAGCTGTGTCTCATCGAGCACACCGGCTGCCTGCTGGGCAGTCAGTTCAGCGACCCGCTCCTGGTACAGGGCAACGTTCAGCGCGGTACGGTCTTCTTCCAGTTGCGCACGACGGCCGCGCAACACCGGGATCAGCAAAAAGCTCAGGGCCACCAGCAACAGCAGGCCTGCAGCAAGCCAGAAATCAGTCATGGGTCTGTTCTTTGTCCAGCAATTTGGCGAGGCGCTCACGCTCCTCGGGGGAAAGGTCGACAGGGCCACCAGCGCTCTGCGCCCGACGCTTGCGCACGATCAGCGCCAGCAGGCCGAAACCACCCACCAGCAACACGCCCGGGCCAAACCACAGCAACCAGGTTCGCGCCGTCAGCTCCGGCTTGTAGCGTACGAAATCACCGTAGCGATCGACCATGAAGTCGATGATCTGCTGATTGCTTTTGCCTTCGCCGAGCATGCGGAAGATTTCCCGGCGCAGGTCGGCGGCGATCGGTGCATTGGAGTCGGCGATGTCCTGGTTCTGACACTTGGGGCAACGCAGCTCTTTGGTCAGGTCGTGATAACGCTCACGCTCGGCGTCATCGGCGAACTGATAGGTGTCGATGGCCGCCTGGGTCACACCGGCCAGGCTCAATCCCAACACCGCCGCTACGAGCCAACGCTTCATAGTTTGGCCTCATCGACCAGGCCCTGATACAGCGGCGCCAGTTGCTCACGCCAGACCGTGGCATCGACCACACCGACGTGCTTGTAGCGAATAATGCCCTTGGCATCGATCAGGAAGGTCTCCGGCGCGCCATAGACCCCCAGGTTCAAGCCGAGGCTGCCCTGGTCGTCGCCAATGTTCAGCTGATAAGGGTTATGGAACTCGGCCAGCCACTTGATAGCTGCGGCGTTGTCATCCTTGTAGTTGACGCCATGAATGACTACGCCCTGCTCCGCCAGCTTGTTCAAGTACGGGTGCTCGACCTTGCACGACGGGCACCAGGTGGCCCAGACGTTGACCAGTGCAGGCTTGCCGATCAGGTCAGCCTGGGTCAGGGTCTTGCCGTCCTGCACCGACTTGAGCGAAAAGGCCGGGAATGGCTTGCCGATCATTGCCGATGGCAACTCGCTGGGGTCGAGGAACAGGCCGCGGTAGAGAAACACCGCCACCAGCAGAAACACTGCCAGCGGCAGCACCATGATCCAACGCTTCATGCAGTTGCTCCCGACATGCCCAGTACTTCACGCACACGGGCTTTGACCTTGACTCGATAACGTCCATCCATGGCCGCCAGCAGGCCGCCCAGGCCGGTCAACAGACCGCCCAGCCAGATCCAGCGCACGAAAGGTTTGACGTGCACGCGTACGGCCCAGGCGCCATTGTCCAGCGGCTCGCCGAGGGCGACATAGAGATCACGGGTAAAACCGGCGTCGATACCGGCTTCCGTCATCATCGACTGCTGCACGGTATACAAGCGCTTTTCCGGATGCAGCACGCTGATCTCGCGACCATTTTCAACCACCCGCACTGTGCCCTTGTCAGAGGTGAAGTTCGGCCCTTCGAAGTGCTTTGCACCTTCAAAAATGAACTGGTAACCGGCCAGCTCAACCGCCTCGCCTGGCGCCAGGCGCAGGTCACGCTCTGCACTGTTGTTGCTCGACAGCACCACCCCCAAGGCACACACCGCCAGGCCCAGGTGCGCCACATGCATGCCCCAGTAACTGCGGTTGAGGCCGCGCAGCCCCTTGAACAGGCCCTTGTGGCGGGTTTTATCGAGGATGTCACGTGCACCGGCCAGCACAATCCACGCGGCCAGAGCGAAGGTCGTCAGCACTTGCCAGTCGAAGTCATCGACCAGCAGTCCGCCGACCGGCGCCAGCACTGCACTGGCGATCAGTACTGGGGTCAGCATGCTCAGCAACCATTTGCTAGGCGTATCCTTCCAGCGCACCAGAACGCCGATGGCCATCACCACCATGAGCAAGGCCATCAGCGGAATGAACAAGGCATCGAAGTACGGCGGGCCGACCGACAGCTTGGCCCCGGTCAGCGCATCAAGGATCAACGGATACAGGGTGCCAAGCAGGATCATCGACGCGGCAACGACCAGCACGATGTTATTGGCCAACAGCAACGTTTCCCGCGACCACAGGGCAAAGCCGACCTGACTCTTGACCACCGGCGCGCGCAAGGCGAACAGGGTCAGCGAGCCGCCCACCACAAACAGCAGGAAGATCAGAATGAATACACCACGCTCCGGATCGGAGGCGAATGCGTGCACCGAAGTCAGCACCCCGGAACGAACCAGGAAGGTGCCCAGCAGGCTCAGGGAGAATGCGGCAATCGCCAGCAAGACGGTCCAGCTTTTGAACACGCCACGTTTTTCGGTAACGGCCAGCGAGTGGATCAGCGCCGTGCCTACCAGCCAGGGCATGAACGAGGCGTTTTCCACCGGATCCCAGAACCACCAGCCACCCCAGCCCAGTTCGTAGTATGCCCACCAGGAGCCGAGGGTGATGCCGATGCCCAGGAACGCCCAGGCAACCAAGGTCCACGGCCGCGACCAGCGCGCCCAGGCCGCATCCAGGCGACCGCCGAGCAAGGCGGCGATGGCGAAGGCGAAGGCCACCGAGAAACCTACGTAGCCCATGTACAGCATCGGCGGGTGCACGATCAGGCCAATGTCCTGCAGCAGTGGGTTGAGGTCGGCACCGTCGGTCGGCACCTGCGGCAGCAGCCGCTGGAACGGGTTGGAGGTAACAATCAGGAACGATAGGAAGCCGACGCTGATCATGCCCATCACCGCCAACACCCGGGCCAGCATCACCTGCGGCAGTTGCCGGGAGAAGATCGACACAGCGAAGGTCCAACCACCGAGGATCATCGCCCAGAGCAGCAGCGAGCCTTCGTGGGCGCCCCACACGGCGCTGAACTTGAAGTACCAGGGCAAGGCACTGTTGGAGTTGTTGGCGACATAGGCGACCGAGAAGTTGTCGGTCATGAAGGCGTGGGTCAGGCAGGCAAAAGCGAAGGCCAAGAAGGCAAACTGCCCCCAGGCCGCAGGCCGGGCCAAGCTCATCCACAGGCTGTCACCGCGCCAGGCGCCGAGCAACGGCACCGTGGCTTGCACAGCGGCAAAGCAGATCGCCAGAATCATTGCCAACTGGCCGAGCTCAGGAATGATCAGTGCTGCGTTCATGGCTTGGCTCCCGCATCGGTGGCCACCTGGCCGCTTTCCTTGAGGGCCTTGGTCACCTCAGGCGGCATGTACTTCTCATCGTGTTTGGCCAACACTTCATCGGCCACCACCACGCCTTCGGCGTTGAGTTTGCCCAGGGCAACGATGCCCTGCCCTTCACGGAACAGGTCAGGAAGAATGCCACGGTAGGTGATCGGCACCGATTTGCTGAAGTCGGTCACCACAAAACGTACATCCAGCGAGTCGCCGGACCGCTGCAACGAGCCCTTCTCGACCATGCCGCCTGCGCGAATCCGGGTGTCGAGCGGCGCTTCGCCATTGGCGATCTGGGTCGGGGTATAGAACAGGTTAATGTTCTGCTGCAGGGCACTCAGGGCCAGGCCAACAGCGATGCCAACCCCGGCCAGCAGACCGAGGATGATGAACAGGCGCTTCTTGCGTTGCGGATTCACTGGTTGCTCTCCCGGCGCAGACGGCGCGCCTCTTCTTGCAGGTAACGGCGCCGGGCCAGCAAGGGCGAGGCAACGTTGACGGCCAGCACCAGCAGGCAGATGCCGTAGGCCGACCAGACGTACAGGCCGTGATGGCCCATGGCGAGAAAATCACTGAAAGAGGCAAAACTCATCGTGCCATCTCCCGACCCAGGCTGTTCAATACCTCCTCCCTGACCCAACTGGCGCGCGCCTCGCGCTTGAGCACTTCAAGGCGCATGCGCAGCAACAGCACGGCACCGAAGAAACAGTAGAAACCCAGCACCGTCAGCAGCAGCGGCAGCCACATCTCTGCGGGCATCGCGGGTTTCTCGGTGAGGGTGAAGGTGGCCCCCTGGTGCAGGGTGTTCCACCACTCCACCGAATACTTGATGATCGGGATGTTGATCACCCCGACAATCGCCAGCACCGCGCAGGCCTTGGCCGCGCTCTCGCGATTGCTGATGGCCTGGCCCAGGGCGATGAGACCGAAATACAGGAACAGCAGGATCAGCATCGACGTCAGGCGCGCATCCCAGACCCACCAGCTGCCCCAGGTCGGCTTGCCCCAGATGGCCCCGGTGACCAGCGCCACCGCGGTCATCCAGGCGCCGATCGGCGCCGCACACTGCAAGGCAACATCGGCAATTTTCATTTTCCACACCAGCCCGACCACCCCGGCCACGGCCAGCATCACGTAGCAGGACTGCGCCAGCATGGCGGCCGGTACGTGAATGTAGATGATGCGAAAACTGTTGCCCTGTTGATAATCCTGAGGGGCGAAGGCCAGGCCCCAGATCACGCCAATGCCGATCAACAGGATCGCGGCCACCGTCAGCCACGGCAGCATGCGCCCACTGATGGCATAGAACCACTTGGGCGAACCCAGTTTATGAAACCACGTCCAGCTGATTGCGCTGCTTTTCATCACGGTACATCCAGGGTCTTTGCTGGGCAGGGCCCAGACCTCATTATTCGCCGACGCTGATCTTCAGGCCAGCCGCTATTGCAAAGGGTGCCAGAGTTACTGCCAGGGCGGTCAGGCTACCAAGCCAGAGCAGATAACCGGTCGCCGGCATAGCTTGCAATGCCGCCTGCAAGGCGCCACTGCCCAGGATCAATACCGGGATATATAACGGCAGAATCAGTAGCGCCAGCAGCAGGCCGCCACGTTTCAGACCGACTGTCAGGGCTGCACCCACAGCGCCCAGCAGGCTCAGTACCGGAGTACCGAGCAACAACGATGCCAGCAGCACCGGCAGGCAGGCCGAAGGCAAACCTAGCATCAGTGCCAGCAAGGGTGCCAACAATACCAGTGCCAGGCCGGAAAAGGCCCAGTGTGCCAGTACTTTTGCCAGTACCAGAAGAGGCAGGGGGTGCGACGAAAGGACCCACTGCTCCAGCGATCCATCCTCGAAATCACTGCGAAAAAGCCCGTCCAGCGAGAGCAGAACCGATAAAAGTGCAGCGACCCAGACCAGCCCCGGAGACAAGGTTTGCAACAATTGAGTCTCAGGACCGACCGCCAGTGGGAACAAGGCGATGACGATGGCGAAGAATACCAGCGGGTTGGCCAGTTCCGCCGGACGGCGACACAACAGACGCGCTTCGCGACGCAACAACAGGACAAAGACACTCATGCGGCCCATTGCCCCAAGTTCAGTTCACGGTAACCGGACGGCTTGCGCTCCAGCGTGTGGTGGGTGGTGAGCACGACCATCCCGCCCTGCTCGCAATGTGCTGCCAGGTGCGCCTCAAGCTGGGCCACGCCCTGCTTGTCGAGGGCGGTAAAGGGCTCATCGAGAATCCATAGCGGTGGGCAGTCCAGGTACAGGCGGGCCAAGGCCACGCGGCGCTGCTGGCCGGCCGACAGGGTATGACAGGGCACATCTTCGAAACCGCGCAGGCCAACCGCCTCCAGGGCCTTCCAGATCGCAGCAGGCTCGGCGGGTGTATGCAAGGCACACAGCCACGCCAGGTTCTCTTCGGGGCTGAGCAGGTCTTTGATACCCGCGGCATGACCAATCCAGAGCAGAATCCGCGCCAATTCATTGCGCTGTTCTGCCAGGGGTTTGCCGTCGAGGCGAATCTGCCCGGCGGTCGGGCTCATGAGGCCGGCCAGAAGGCGTAGCAAGCTGGTCTTGCCGCTGCCGTTGGGGCCACTGATCTGCAGCATGTCGCCTGCAGCCAGGTGCAATTGGAGGTTTTCGAACAGCATTCGCCAGTCGCGCTCGCAGGCCAGGCCCACGGCTTCCAGATGAGGGGTCACAGTTTCGCCTTATGCTTGGGATGCCTGTCTCAAGTCGGTCCCGGCCCTGCCGTTATACTGGCAGTGGGAGATACAGCCCGGCCGCTCTGATCGCGAAAGATCGGGCGGCATTATACATGTGATGTCCTACTGCAAAGAGGGCTATTTCAACAGGTTGCCAGCGGATGACAGGTGAAATAAACAACCTTGGCGCGCAGATTCCAACCGCCCCTCAGTCGCGCTCGGCGATGACCGGCGAACTGCTGCGCCTGCTACAGCCACAACAGGCCCTGCTGGCCCCTGGCGAAACCGCCAAGGCCGAAGTGCTGGCACTGCGTCAAGTCGGCCAGGATTTTCAGATGCTGCTCAAGCTGACCCAAGAAAACGGCAAGCAGACCAACGTTCAGGCCAGCAGCAACCAACCGCTGGCCCAAGGTAGCCAACTGGCAGTGAGCCAGAGCAATAGCTCGAATCTGACTATTACGGTGCAACAGGCTATCGCCAACAATGTGGCCAGCCTGACCCGTATCGATACCCGCGAATTGCCCATCGGCACCTTGCTGCAAGGCAAGGTCCTGACCAGTCAGGCGTTGCCCCAGACGGCAGGCCAGCTGGCCCAGTACCGTTCACTGGTGACGCTACTGGCGGGCCCAAAAGCGGGTGCCACCTTGACCATCGACAGCCCTCGCCCACTGCCCGTGGGTAGCTTGCTCAGCGCGCGAGTCCAAGGTGATCAGTCGTTAGCGTTCGTGCCGTTGAGCGGGCGCCAGGACCAACTGGCCATCGCCCAGCAGTTGAGCAGCCAGCAAAGTCGCCAAGCGTCCTTGCAAGGCCTGCTCAGCGCCTTGCAACAGCTGCGTGACAGCAATACGTCGCCCAACGAACAGCGCGCCACGGTAGACAAGCTGCTGTCCAGCCTGCCGGACGTGCGTCAGCTCAGCGACCCCAAAGGCGTCGCTCAGGCCCTGAGCAACAGCGGAGCCTTCCTTGAGGCCAAGCTGCTCGCTGGCCTCCCTGCCAACCTTGCCCCCGACTTCAAGGCTCAGGTTGTGCGACTGGTGGCGCAGCTAATGCCAGGGTTGCCGAGTAACGCTCAGTTCAACCCGGCCGCGGCAGCCAGCACCCTGGCGCAGGTGATGCCTGGCATGGTTCGCAATGCCCTCGGCATGCTCGGCCAGGTCAGTCCACGTCCGCACCCCGGCGGTTTCCCCCTGCCCTTACGGCTGCTGCAAAGCCAGGACGGCGAAGGCGATCTGGAACATCTGCTGCGCCTGGCCGCTGCAGCCATTTCGCGCCTGCAGAGCCATCAGCTGGCTAGCCTCGAACAAACCGGCACCACCGCTGATGGCAACCTGCAGACCACCTGGCAGTTGGAGATCCCTCTGCGTACTGGGCAAGACTTCATGCCTCTGCAAGTGAAACTGCAACGCGAAGAAACCCCGGAACAGCAAGAAGATCCAGAGCGCGAACATCGCGATCCGCTGGAAATGCTTTGGCGAATCGAGCTGTCTTTCGACTTGCACCCGCTGGGGCCATTGCAGGTGCAGGCGCAGATCAGCCAGGGAGCGCTGTCGAGTCAACTGTGGGCTGAGTTACCCAGTACCGCGCAGCTGATCGAAAGTCAGCTGAGTAACTTGCGCGAACGCTTGTTGGCGCGTGGCTTGAACGTGACGGAGCTGCATTGCCACCACGGTACGCCGCCACAAGGACCACGTACCCGTGTTGAGCAACGCTGGGTGGATGAAACTGCATGATCGAGAAAAACCCGCGCCAGGCCATTGCCCTGAGCTATGACGGCCAACAGGCCCCTACGCTGAGTGCCAAGGGTGACGATGAACTGGCCGAAGCCATCCTCGCCATTGCCCGCGAACATGAAGTGCCAATCTACGAGAACCCCGAACTGGTGCGCCTGCTGGCGCGCATGGAACTGGGCGAACGGATCCCTGAAGCACTGTACTTGACCATTGCTGAGATCATTGCCTTTGCCTGGCAGCTCAAGGGCAAGGTGCCAGTTGGATTTGTCGATGAGGGGCCACAGGAACGGGACATCACGCCAGCAGAACTGCGCCTGCCAGGGGTCAATTAAAAAGGCTCTTCACGGATTGTCGGGGAAAGATCCCGCTTTGCGGCCGATCGTCGGCAACCTCGGCTCCCACCGGGCCGAGTTTCACTGGACCATTGTGGAAGCCGGCGTTGCCGGCGGTAAGCACGCCGAAGAGCTCAGTTGCGGTGCACTTTGCTCATCAACTCGGCCTCAGCCTGGGTCAAACCACACGACTGGGTCAGTTCATCGACGCTCGCGCCCATGCCAACCAACCGCGCCGCCTGGGCGAACGACAGGCTGTTGGGGTCACGCTGCTCCAGTTGCAGTAGCTTGTCCGGCAAGGGCGCCACCGTCGCACGCAACTCATGCAGGGCCTCACCCATGCTCACGGTGCCATTCTGGTAGTCGTCCAGACGTTTGGCCAAGTCTTTGATGCGCTGGTCTCGCAACGCATCGCCCTGGGCCTGCTGAGCGGCCAGCTCGCGCTGGCGCTTGCTGTAGTTCAGGAAGA
>RCUI01000097.1_pt1 | contig 31313 bp, 46 predicted proteins | sample 2166121 | NCBI WGS metagenome assembly RCUI01 (sample SAMN09932700, study PRJNA488358) | compost metagenome | feature: garden; material: soil; isolation source: compost soil in succinic acid-enriched culture | place: Germany: Experimental Botanical Garden Goettingen | collected 2016-01-27
GCGAATACTATTACCTCAACGAAACGAACAACGCCCCGGAGGGCAAGACGATGAACAACGTAACTACCGCCCTGAAGATGCTCAAAGACGCAGGATACAAAGCTGTATCGGTACATGACCACACAGTGGTGGCCATTGACCCGGTGCAGTGCAGCAGCGGCCAGCGCAAGTGGACGGAGGAACGCGAAGTCCCGATGAATGTAGTTAACGGACTTGAGCGGGTTGCCCACTTCATTAGCGAACGCGAATAACCGACCTCGCCACCCACACGCCCCTTAACTGGGGCTTTGGCAGTACCGAAACCCGGAGACTTCATCAATGATCACCGATAAAACCCTCGACGAGGCTATCGTCGAAGCACTGCGATTCGTGAAAGCCGCTAAGGCGTTGCGGGCTGCTCGAAAAGAGCACCGGGAGTGTGAGGCTACCAAGGTTGCAGTCCGGGAAGCTTCGATCGCTACCAGCCCTACTCCTGTTCGGCCGTATATCCCGTCTTACCCTCTTTGCGTCGCGGAACATGCCGCCTGTAAGCGCGCAAGCCTCGACTTAACCCGTAAACTGGCAGACTTGAGGGCCGGACGATGAACGATAATACCGAAATGACTAACCCGCCGCGTTTTGCCCATTGGCGTGAAGTTGAGACGTACTGGCCAAGCGGCGTTAATCCCGACCATCTGGGCCACTCGTTTTTTAACGAACGGCACTTGACCGTAGGGCAGGACCGAATCCTGTCCGCACTGCAGGATAAAGACGATTGGATCGCGAACCTGAACCAGATGGTGGACACAGAGATTAAAGACGCGGTGTGGGCTCGCTCTCGAGCCGGGGACGCCGAGCGTCGAGAGCGTAAAGAACGTCGCGCCCGTCGCATCTACCAGGTTCTCGCCCTGCTCGGCTGGGCGGCTGCCGTCGCAATGGGGGTGTTCCTGTGAGCCTTCAAACAGATTATGCGGTACTGGCCGATGTGTTGCGGGACTACGCAAACGGCGAAACGGGCTCGCTAGACCCGGCGCAATGTCGGGCTTTCCTCAAGAACGCCGCCGACGCAATCACCGTGCTCAATAGCCCGACCCGTAACGACTTCGCGCACTATCAGTCGGTGCGTACCGATCTGGCGCTTGCCCGGCAACAAGCCGAAACCGCCAGTGTTCGGGTCGAACTGGCCCAGATGCGCGAGCGCTGCGCCGAACTGACGAGCCAGGCCCAGCCCCTGGACGGCCTGCAGATCGACCGGGAGAAGGTGCGCCAGGTGCTGAATTACGTGCAGTGCGGGAGGTTGAAATGACCGCTGAAGAAGTGCTGTACCTCAGACGCACGACCGGAGAGGGCTTAATGTCGTGCCGGAAAGCCTTACAGGCCCACCCGAACGACCTTGAAGGTGCTCGCGAGCACCTACGTTGCGAAGGTCAGGCAGTCGTAAGGCGAGGGGCCAACGCTCGGCAACCTTGCGGGTGTCCGGTCCGGTAAAGATTAACGGCCCTTAGCGGGCCGTTAATCTTTACCGCGATCAGCTGTTACGACTTCACGCTGTCCAGCAGGGCTTGCGCGTCGGCGGTGGCCTTGTCGGTGATCGCCTTGGCGTCGGTCTCGGCTTTACCGATGATATCGGCAGCCTTCGCCTTGGCGTCGTCGAGGATCTCCTTTGCCTTGCCCTTGGCTTCCTTGTCGGTCATGGCTTCGCCTTCAGCGGCCAGGCGCTCGCCCAACGGGCGGACGCGAGACCGCAGCAGGTCGGAGGTCGGCAGGTCATCGCTGCCAACTTCCAGTTTCAGCACGTCGCCGCGGGCAGCGTTCGGGTAGTCGGGATGGCCGATCAGCGCGCCCAACAGTTCAAACTCACGAGTCTTGGACATTATGCCGACGCTCCATAAGCTACGCCCGAACGGCCCGACTGGTCTGCCTTGATCAGCAGACCCGAAGCGCTCCAGGTCATCCACTGGTAATCCGCGAACGGCACCTGACGAGGCACCGGAACGGTGTTGACCGCCATGCCAGTCACCGGCTCGATGTACGCACGGCTCAGCACGACGCCGACCATCTGGTTACCGACCAGCAGGCTCGAAGTCTTGATCGCCGCAACGCCCGGAGTGTCTTCGAGCAGCGCACGATAGAACGAACGACTGATGGTGGTGGCGTCAACGGTGCGCATCAGGTTGGTTTCGATTTCCGAAGAAATGTAGACCGTGACATCAGCGGTAACACGGTTGGTCGAACCGCGCAGCGCCTGGACGAACGCGACGAACTGGGCTTGCAGCTGCGCATAGGTAGCCGCTGCCGAGGTCATGTCCTGAGTCAGAACGACGGCCTTGGTGTTCGGGTTGTTCTTGATACCGTAGGCGTTGGCGCCTTGGTAGTTGAGGTTCGCGTTACCGTTGACCATGTTTTCGGTCATCAGGCGCTGAACTTCGCGTACCGCAGCCGCTTGATGCTCGGCGATGTCATCAGCACCAATCGAACGCTTACCTTCCAGTTCGCGCCACGGCACGCCGAAGGTTTTTTCGTGGACCGGAACAACGATACCGTCGTAGTCGGTCGCCAGTTGGCCCATGAGCTTAGTGCCCTGGCCGTTCAGGGTGGTGGAGCCCTGATCCATGGCTCCGATACGCTGATAGGCAGCAACCAGTTTACCGATATGCACCGAACGGCTCAGCGCGTAGATGTCGGTAAACATCACGTCGGCTTCTTGACCGATCAGCTGGGTGGTCTGGGTGTCCAGGTCCAGCCAAGCGCGTTGGGTCAGATCCGGCAGGGCGTTGACCTGCATACCCGAGTTACGCGCGAGGTTCTGGTTCCAGTGGAAGCCCACTTCACGGAGCATTTCGCGGTGAGCAAACTGGGCACGGGCCGCGTCGCTTGCCGCTACAACTTTCTTGTTCAGAATCAGCGACATTATTTGATCCTCATGTCGATCAGGGTATCGACCGCGGCGGTAACCGAAGCGAACACCGAGTAACCGATAATCGGGTCGGTACCGACGACGCCCAGGCGCACACGGCCTGCAGCATCAGCGGCCAACGGCGAGTCAGCGGCCAGGGTTTGGGCGGCAGCAACGCGCACCAGGTAAACGTCACGGCTGCGCGGAATGTACGCCTGAACCATTTCGCCCGACGCATAGCTGTAGGTCAGGGTGTTCTGGTGCATCGGCGCGTTCGCGATGTAGAAGTACGCGGCGGTTGCAGCGGTACCGTTGGCCAGGGTAGTCGCGGTACGAACCACGATGTTGCCCGCCTTGATACCCGCAGCGGCTGCCGGCAGTTCGAGGAGCTGGGGCGTGTTGACTTCAACGCCACCCCGATAAATTTTACGCTTTGGACCGATATCGATAGCCATGCGCTATTACTCCGGCAGCTCGGTTTGTTTGAAGCCCGACGAATCGCGGTTACCTTGGAAACCAGGAACCAGTGGGGCGGCGCCTACAAGGGCGGCGTGGGTTTCATCCAGGGCGTTACCGGTCAGCAGATCGGCGGCGGCCTGACCGATTTTCTCGGCTACGGCTTTGCGCTTGTCCGCTTCAGCAGCGCGGGCGTTGGCAGTCAGACTGTCGGCCAGGGCCTTATGGTTCGCCTGCAGGGCGCCCAGACCTTCGGTCAGCGGGGCCAACAGGCCTTTGACCGCATCGAGCGTCGCGGTCTGGTTAGCGGCCAGTGCCGCGTCGAGTTCTTTACGGTCCATATCGGATGGTTCCTCAGAGGATGGGGGTTCTACAGACCCCGAGTTTACACCGTTAGCCAGTGATTGCAAAAACCTATTGACTTGACCGATCCAAGAGGTTTTAGCCACTACGGGCTCGGAGCTTTCGGCCCAAGTGACTTTATCGCCTTCGATTGTGTAGCCAACCGCCAACGAACCTTCACGGCGCGAGACGATGGCGGTCTTGTTATCGAAATCCTCGACGTAGGCGAAAGTATCCTCGCTGCCCCACTTGGCCCGGGCGGCCTCGTTCAACAGTCGGTTCTTCCAGCCGTAGCTATCTTTCGCCAGGGCGTCGTTGACCTCAAGCGGGACGGCTTGTTCGATCATGCTGTTAACCATCATGCCCACGCCGTCATCAGGCGTCGCAGCGCCAGGGCCGTCGAGCAGGATGGCGTCATGGTCAAATTCCATGTTGCGGGCAATCCAGGTATATCCCTTGGCGTTGGCAACTGGTTGGCGCTGCAGGAAAATACCCGTAGACGTGTGGATCGGGGCGCTGACGTTGCCGGTCAGCTTGCCGGTCTCAACGTCGTAACCGATCTGGGCGAGTAGCCGTTTGCCCCCTGCGGTGTTTGCCGCGTAGGCGATATCGACGACCTTTTCTACTGCAATGCGGTTGCCTTTGCGCTGAACGTTGCGGTTCCAGGCGCCGATGTGGTGGGTATTGAGGGCCATCGGGTGAGTCGCCGATACGTACTCGCCGTTGACTACCGGGTGTTCGAGCGGCGCTAAGCTACCTTCAAGCGAGTTATACGATTTCTCGATTTCGTCGTGGGGGTACAGGCCGCCGTTCATAATCACGTCATCGGGCAACGTATAGGACGGAATGACCAGGTGGTTTCGGCCGTCAAGTACTTCGATTTTGATCGACGCGGCGTTAACGACGGTCGTCAGGTTGACCCGCGTGCGCGCGCCCGGATCCGCAGACTCGTTGACCTGCAGCTGGCGGCTCAGTTCGGGCGCCGGGCCAAAGAGCCAAGCGAGGAAGCGTTTAAACATGGTCTTGACTCTCCAAGGTGCGTAAGGTACGGCCTAAAGGTTATCATACTGTCAACTCAACGACACCGGGCCCTCGGCTATGGCTAACGATCCGCAACGGCTGAAACTGGCGCTGAACTCCGCGCTCAACCAGCAAGCAATCTTGAATTCAAACTTCCGTATGCACTTTGCCCGCGGCCTCGGGGCTGACGATAAGCGCAAGTACGCCTGGCAGGAATACGGCTGGAAAGAAAACCTCGACTTCGACGACTTTTACAACCTGTACGACCGCCAGGGCGTGGCGTATGGCGTCGTTAACTTACTCAATGACAAGTGCTTTGAGACGAACCCGTGGGTTATCGAAGGCGACGAGACTGACGAGAAACGGCCGGAGACCCCGTGGGAAAAATCTGTTCGCCTGTTCGCCAAGAAATCGAAGCTGTGGAAGGCATTCAAGACCGCTGATGAGTACCGCCTAGTCGGCGAAGGCTGGTCGGGCATCATTCTGCAGATTGCAGACGGCGGCAAATGGACCGACCCGGTTACCCTGCCGCGCGCGGTAATCAAGAGCCTGATCCCAGCTTGGCAAGGTCAGCTGACCCCGACCGACGTTGATACGGATGAAAACAGCGCGACCTTTGGCGAACCCCAGTACTGGCAGTTCACCGAGGGTGCGGTCTGCAGCTCGACCGATTCGACCGTCACCCCTCGGAACATCAAGATTCACCCCGACCGGATCATCATCATCGGCGACTGGCGCGGCGGGCGCAGTTTCTTGCGCGCCGGCTATAACGCGTTCGTCAACCTGGAGAAGATCGAAGGCGGCAGCGGTGAGTCGTTCCTGAAGAACGCCGGCCGCCAGATGGCGATCAACTATGAAAAGGAGGTGGACCTTTCTCAGATCGCCCGAAACTACAAGCTCAAGGACGTCAGCGAGCTGCAGGAGCTTTTCAACGAGCAGGCCCGTGACCTGAACAACGGCGGTGACCGCCTGATGATCACTCAGGGCGCCTCTACCCAGATGCTCGTCAGCACGGTGCCCGACCCAACGCCGCACTACGATACGAGCATTCAGACTGTTGCAGCATCGACCCAGATGCCCGCCAAGGTTGTCGTTGGTATGCAGACCGGCGAGCGGGCCAGTACTGAAGACCTGAAGCAGTTCAATAAGCGCGGTCAGGGGCGTCGGGTAAACACCCTGAGCGATGATAGTGATCAGATCATTAACCACCTGATCCGAGTCAAGCTGATCGAGCCTGCACCAGGCGGCGAATTTACCACGATGTGGGACGACCTGACCGAATCAACGTTTGCCGAAAAACTGGCGTTCGCCAAGACCATGGCCGAGGTCAACTCGCTCAACGCCGGTAACGGTGACGGCCCGGTATATGCGAGCGGTGAGCTGCGCGAGGTATCGGGTTTTGAGAACGACGCCGAGTCGGACGCTGCGCGCGCTGCTGACTTCCAGGACGTTGAACCCGAGCCCATCGTTCCCGCACCCGCTCAACCCGGGGCCGTTGCCTAATGGCCCGCGCTCCAATCCTGCCGACCAATCACGGTGACCCAATGGGCACGGCGCCTAAGGTTCGGCAGGCGAACGATGAATTCAAGCGCCGAATCCGCCTGTGCCGTGACGCTTACCTGGCTCTGCTCGATCAGATCGAATTCACGACCTATGCGACGAACAAACAGACCTTTACCTATGAGTTGATTGTCGACCCGCATTCACTGCCCGAGGCCGGCAGCCCCTCGCAATACCGCGTCACGCCGAACGAGCTGACGGCTAACGCCGTTCGCTACGAGTTCCGAACTCTGCCATCGATCCTGGCGCAGCTACTGGACGAAACCTCAACACTGGTTGACCGGATCATAGGGGCCGACAGCCCGCGCAACTGGTTTACGATCGGCTACGTGATCCCGAGCTATGAGAAGGGCACCGCAGCGGCATGGCGCAACATCGGTGTTCAATCCACCGAATACCAGGCGCTGCGGCCAACGTTGCAAAGCCTGTTGCTGTCCGAGCCCTATCAAAATCGCATCGGCCTGATCCGTGCACGCGAATTCGAACTGATGAAGGGCCTTGCGTCTGACGTCAAAATGGGCCTAAGCCAGCAGCTGACCGCCGGCCTGGCCCAAGGCATCGGGCCGCAGCAGATCGCCCGCAACATCACGGCTCAGACGGGTATCGAGGAACGGCGCGCTGAACGGATCGCCCGGACCGAGATTAACCAGGCGCTGCGCACGGCCCGGATGGACGAGACACAAGACGCCTCTACGCGATTGGGCATCAACGTTCGGGTTCTGCATATCTCGGCGCTCAGTCCGACGACCCGAGCGACACACGCCGCCCGGTCTGGTCAGATTTTTACTGTTGAGCAGGAACGGGATTGGTTCGGCGAGGACGCGAACGCGATCAACTGTAAGTGCACCACGTCCGAAGTTCTCGTAAACGATAAGGGTGAGCCCTTGAGCCCCGGGCTTATCGCGCGCCTGGACCGATCGCGCGAAGCCTGGCAGGAGAAGAACACCTAGAGCAGAGCGTTATCGTCCAGTAGCGCAAGAATCGCGGCCGGTACGCCGGCTGCCTTGGCTATTTTCTTTTTCATCGACCGCAGCCGCTCATATGGATCGTCGCTCGGCATGCTCCGAAGAACTTCGATTAGTCGGTAATCCTCCCCCGCCCATAGTGGGCCGAGTGTTGCATCGAAAGCCTTCAGATCGCTGCGCAGACTGACGTAATGCAACGTAGCGTTACCTTCGAAGATCATCAGGCACTCTATAATCGCTACCGCGTCCCCCTGTCGCACCAGGGCGTCGGCGTTGTAGTGGCACGCATTGTTGAACAAGGGACGAAAACGATCGTCGGCCACCATAACGAGCTTGGCGGGATACGCCTTGTCGCAGTAATCGCGAACCTTTTTCTTGAGGTACTTGGTCAGCATTTCGTAGGCTCATCAATAGAACACCTAGTGACGGTCACTAGGTGTTTGGGTTTTACGGTGTGACGGTCACTGAAAAGGCAGCCCTGAACTGGTCGAGCGACCACGGGTGACGGCCCCCGTGTTCGTCTGTCAGAACTAGCATGCCGTCCGGGTCAGTCCCTACGATTTCGTACTCCCGCCCCTTTACGTAATAGTTCGAGGTGGCCCCTGTTCTTCGCACCCGGGTTCCTGCCAGCAGGGGCTTTTCGGGCGGAACCTCCTTAGCAACCCGATCACTCGCCGCCTGTTCGCCCATAAGCGCGAAGTACGCTGAACCGTCCTCGTAGTTGTCCGGCCGGTAGTCGCCCTGCTGGGTGCGGCAGGCTTTCAGCAGTAGCTGGAACAGCCAGCCCTGTTCGGCCGTCAGACTATGGCCGGTCATAGCGTTGAAGGCCGTGACGACGTTCGGAATCGAGCGCTCGCCTTCCGGCTTGTCGTAGGTAGCCGCCCGGTCTTGCATATGCTTCAGAGCGGCCTGGAGGAAGTCGGGTGCTTTGGTCATTTGGCGCGCTCCTCAAGCATGGCGTCGGCCAGTTCGTACGCGGCTCCCGCAAGGTAGCGCTCGAACGAAACCGAACCCGGACCTAGCTGGTCATGCTCATCTGATGCGGCCCCCATGGATTCAGTGTTTGAAACCAGGCCCTGCAATACCTTCGCCGCGAAATAGTCCCGCACCGTCAGTCCGCCCGATTTAACCGACACGTCGCCGCATTGCTTGAATTCGCCGAACGCCGCGCCGCCTGTAAACTTGGGATCAGTCATGATAAACCCTCTCAAAATGGGGCGCGGTAGGCACCCACTGCCAGAATTCGGAGATTACCGAATAGTTGTCAATCACCTTGACGTCCTGCAGGTTGTCGCTCAGGCGTTCGCCCTTGTAGCCTGGCTTGCCGTTGAACTCGTAGGCGCCGATCGTCAGCACGTCGAAACCCTGGCGGGGCGGCCCGATTTCTGCGCCGATCGGTTCGAATCGGCCGATAATTTTATCGTTCATCGCTTAGCCCTCAATGACTTTAGGCACATACGCCTCGAGTTTCCGGATGGTTTTCTTGCAGCCGGCGACGCGCTTCGAAGCCATCTCGGCTACTCGGGCCTGGGCGTCTTCGAGGGTTGCGTGAAAGTCCCGCCCGGGGCCGTGCGCAAACTGGTCGAAGAAGGTGTGCTGGGTTCGGTAAGTAAACATCCCGCCATTTTCACTCAGGCGCCCGTCGACTTTCAAAATCCCCTGAGTGAGGCCGTACCGAGTCACGTACATGGTAGTCATCGCTGTAAATCTCCGCTGTTTCTTGATTGGTAGGCCGGAGACTATTCGTCTTTAGGCATGTTGTCAACCTAGAGGCGATAAAAAGCCCCGAGGTTTTAAGTCGGGGCTTTCAGGGTCACAGCAACACACAATGAGAGCTAACCATTCCGGGCATTGTCTAAGGTGATGGCCTTAGAGGGGCGAAACCTGCGCGGTGTTGGCTGGATAGCAGGGACAGGTTATTCGGTTATGGGCGAGCCGTCAAGGTTGGTAAATTCTCGCTTGATCGCCTCAATGCTTTTGAAGTGTGTCCGGCCCGACCAACGGGGCTCCAGCCGCCAACTGGGCCGAGGCCCGGTATCGGCGGTATGGGTGAAAACCGTTTTATCCGTAGCGTAACGGGCGCCATCTTTTTTACGGACGACTACGACGGTTTTACCTGGGGCCCCGCCCCTCACCACCCCTGCAATAAAATCCCCGGACGTACTCATTCCGTTTCGCTCCTCAAAATCACGCCCTTAACCGGGCCATCTGGTTGAATTTCTTTCACCGTCGAGCGTGAAGGGTCGCGCCAAACGGCGGTGCCCTCCTCGCGTGCAGCCTGAACAGCGACCGACCTGGCGCAAGCGGTGCAGGCGGCGCGCAGTACCTGGCGTATTTTGCCGTCCGTTGTTTCGACTAGGAATAAGGGCACGGCTCACTCCCCCGGTCGTCTGAAGCACTTCGGGCAACTCGGTCTACTGCCACCCCATAACTCCTCAGGTGTGTACTCCCCTGTCGCCAGCAGGACTTCCTCATCCGCCGTAGCCTCGCAGCACTTCGGCACGTCTTGATAGTTCGGTTCGCTATGCCTACGCCCTGTTGGCGATAGGCCCGCCGTCTTGAGCTGTTCAGTATCCCGGTCCAGGGGCATCGATCGTAACGCCTCGTAGACGTCCGCACTGACGATCATCGTATTGGCCGGCAGCTCGTCCGATTTGATCACTCGAATACCATTGAAGGCGGGCCGTACTGCTGACGGCGATGCGGCATCGATGCACGAATAGCAGATGTAGGGCCAGTCTTGCGTCTCTGCAGTGAAACTTCCGCATACCTGACAGTTTGCAGCTCGTGTCGGGTTCATAGCTGTTCACCTTTAGCCTTGGCGATGGTGCGTATTGCCTGCAGGGCGTCTTCATCGTGGCGCCCCTCGGCTGTCCAGGGGTCGCCCGGGTAATCATAATCGGAGCGCATTTGACTGCTATAGGCTTCGAGCAGCCTTTCCAACGCCTCAAGCAATTCAGGTGCTGCGGCGATCAGCCGGGCGTTGGCTTCACGCTCTGCAAGGGCCGCGGGGTCAGTAGTCGCCCAACGTACGATTTCGGCGACGCACGTTGCCCCCGCCTGGATTGCCCAGATCGACCCAGCGCGCAGGCGCTCAAAGGTCCACGGTCCCGGTGTGTGCTTAGCCATCTTGTCCGTACTCCTGAAAATTGATAGAGCCTGTAGCCTATTCGTCTTTAGGCGCGCCGTCAACAGGCAAAAGAAAACCCGCCGAAGCGGGTTATCAGTCTAGAGGCTCATCCTACCGTGGCGCATGGGGCCAACGCTTTCACGTCCCCTGCCTTCTCCCCCTCTAGTGACGGCTGCTGCTTGGCAGCGGGTGCAGGTGTCGAACCTACGTCCTCGGCGTCAAAGGCCGATGCTCTACCGTTGAGCTAACCCGCAATAAAATAGTCTAGGCACCTGTTTTATATCGCGTCGTGCCTGCCTGGCCGCGTGTTGCGATCGTCTCTCCGATCTGTCACCGCCTTGGTTCGGTTAACCCCCGATTCGCCTTGACTAGTATCGGCAACCGGAAAACTGGCTGGCACGGGACGATTCGAACGTCCGGATAGGGAGATTAACAGTCTCCTGCATTACCGCTTTGCTACGTGCCAAGAAATCGTGTAGGCGTGATCTGATCGAGTTGCACGACCGAACAAATCGGCTATCACTTACCGCGCCGGGGTCTAGCCCCGAACCTTCCTGCTTGCTGCCTACGACCCGAACTCTATCCGCCTTTACCCGTATCGTCAACGTCTTTTCTTCAACAACATGCCGACCTGGGTGTTTTTCGCCTTCATGACCTTTTCAACCGCGTAACGCAAGGCGTCGAGGTAGTGGTTGTATTTATCTACGATCGTCGGCAGCACCTCGCCTGTTAGGCGGTCAACCTTGAAGCTGTAGCGCTTCAGCTCTTTCTGCACTTCCGGGCAAGCCGGGTGCACGATGATTTTATAGGTCTTCAGGTGCTCGATGCCGTCCTCGACCGACCCTGGCCCTTTAACCGCGCCCTCGATCAGCGGTAGGCAGTGCTCTTTCGGCATATGGTTCGGCGTGCGCTGCTTGGCCAAGTGGCTGATCGACTCAGGCCGCGCGCTATCGGCGATCACCTCATGCTTGTCAATGCCTGGGATTTTCTCCTTGAGGAACTTGGCCGTATCGTCCAGGTCAAGCCCGACCTTGCCGCCTTCCGCATCGACGTAGACTTCGCGCTCATCCGGCGATATCCAGCAGCGTACGGCAGCAGTCGGATCGGTCGCAAAGCCGAAGTCGAGCCCGTGGTACGGCCCGTGCCACTCGTCATCAGGGAACCGCACGCCCTCCTCCCAGCAGCCGGCGAAAATCTTGGATTCGTCGTTCTTGAGGTAGTCGCCCTTCCAGATCCAGGCGAATTTACCGGCGTCGAACGTGCGGCGCTGAGTCTCGCGCAGTTTCTGCAGGCCTGGCGGGAACCATGGGTTGTCCTCGGCGTTCATTTCGACGATCTGGTAGGCCGGATCGTTGGCCGCCTCAACGCTACGGAACCGGAGGTCTACCGGCGAGCCCTCAATTTTCGGGTTCCAGATAACCCAGATTTCGGATAGCCGTTTACGTAGAACCGTGGCCTCCAGGTCTACCCAAGCGTCCTCCGATACGTCTTCGGCCTCCTCGACGATAGTCAGGTCGATGTTGGCTTTCGACTTCACGGTCGTGGTTTTGCCGTACAGGCCCTGAAACAGGAACTCCGTGCTGTTGATGTTCGAGCGCAAGTAGTCGATGCCCACATCATAGGCTTTCGTCAGCCATGGTTCGGAGGCGATGGCGGCTTTTAGCTCGGCGTGGAACGAATCCTTGATAGACGCCTGCACCTCCCGAACGCATAGGATCCTCAGCGGCTCAACGACGCCCCAGATGGCGGCCATCTTGGCAAACGACATCGACTTACCTGAACCCCGGCCGCCGTGGGCGCCCCTGTAGGTCACTGAGCCGCGTTTCTTGGCGAAAACCGGGATCAGCTTAGGCGGAAGCCTGACGACGGCGTTACTCATCGGCTGGGGGCTCTACGGGCTCAAGCTGAGCCACCAGGGTGATGGACGTTGGCATTTCCATAAGCGGCGATCCGTTCTTGCCGGTCAGTTCCTTGCGGTCGACCACTGCCCCGATCAGCTGGGCATAGAACCGTCGAGCCGCTTCCTGATCGTGCATCAGCACCTCGATGTTCCCGTTCCGGTCGACCTTGGTACCCTTGTACAGCGCTCGGCCGGCTTCGGACAGGTCGCGGGTATCGGTAACAATCGTGACCTTGTGGCCCTCGCCCATGCAATGCGGGCAATCGGCGTGTGGGTCTTTGGTCTGGTCGAACCCCATGCCGCCAGCCCAGTCGGGAAACTTGGCCTTTGGATCGCGCTCATAGGCCGCTACCGCGTTTTCGAACTCATGTTCCTTCCACTGGTAGCCGAACCCGTCGCCGTGGCAGTGACGGCAGCAGCGGGCCTCTACGCGGGCCAGTTCGTTAGGATCAGCGATGCACAGCAACCAGGTCCGGTGCTTCAGCTCGGCCGCCGTAACGTTGTGCTCCTCCAGGCGCTTAGCCTTGCGGGCCATCGCCGTCTCGTACAGGGCGGGCTTGAGGTGCGGCTGCCGGAACCAGCTGTAAACGCACTTGCGGGCAACGTCACGGCTATAGCCTGCCGCCAGGGCGCTGTTGTAGGGGTCGAGCGTTTCCTCGTAGCGCAGGATCAGTTCCCGCTCCCGGGCGTTCAGCTCGTCAATTCTGTCGCGGTATTCGGCCATCGCCGTGCGCCTTTAGTCGGTCCAATTACAGCCGAATATACCACTCCTAGAGGTTCCAGGCACCGAAAGGCATCCCTGTCGTCCTAGCAGGCATCCCTGATGCCGAAAAGTCCTTTAGATTCAAGGCTTTGCGACGTTTTGACAGGGATGTAAGGGATAATCAGGGATACTACCCTCTCTCCCCCGCCCCGGGGCCACGGGCTGACGGTACGGCGCCCATACTATGTAATTAATAATATTATTAGACTATAAGAGTATCCCTTTCATCCCTGTCCTATAGTCTGCAGGCCGCGTATTTAGCGGCGTCCAGGCGACAGGGATGGTTTTTCTCGATCCCTGCGCCATCCCTGCAAAACGGCAGACATCCCTGCACATTCGATTTAAATTTATAATCGTCCGGGCCATATCGATTATAAATTTCATAAATTAAAAACCCCGCTCTAAGGCGGGGCTCCGTTACTCGAATTTTTCCAGTCGCCAACGCACCCGTTGACCTCTCTCCAGAATGCCGCTAAATCTCCTCCCCCCGTGGATACGGCCTTTGACCTCCCGCAGGAAATACCCCAGACGCTGGTTGTTCACCCGCCCGAGATAATCGGTGTTCACCCGCTCCATTGCTTCGAGCCATAGAGGGCACTTGACCGGGTCCACGGGCATTAGCCCCAGCTCGTGCAAAGTGGCCGACTCATCGAAGCCGAAACGCTCCTCCCATGCCTCCATGAGGATGTCCAGCTTCAGCAGTTCAGGATCGGCTGCCTGTTGCGCTTGCATTTCTTCGATCGGGTCGCCCCAGCCCAACCACACGACGGCGCCTCGTACCAGGGTGTTCCAGTCTTCGAACGACGCATAGCCACCGATCCTGGCCCGAGTATCCTCCCGGCCATACGTCGAATAGGTGGCCAGCAGGTCTACCAGGTCAGAGCGGTAACCGCCGAGGTTGCTACGGATCAGCGCCACCGGGTCGAATGCGTGTTTCTTCAGCTCCGGGTTCTCATCGCTGTTGAGGTTGATCGGCAGGATGCGGCGCACGGCGTCACCCGATACCCCGACGTTGTTGCCGTTGAGCACCCACACCGCACGGTTCGGCAGCTTGAGCATTTTTGACTGACCGAGCAGTCGGCCTTTATAGACCGGTGAAGTCAGGGCCATGCAAAAATCGCTGCTGTCCTTGAGGTACCCTTTGACGTTATCGAACATGACGGCCAGGGGGCCCTCATCGAGAATCGCCGTCAGCTGCTTAGCCTGCTCCTGCCCGTCGCTGCTGATCGCCGAGATACTGACGTCGACCGCGGTCAAGGAGAGGATGGCCGTACTCAGCAGCGTTTTACCGGTACCGTACGTTTGAGCGTTGACGATGAACGCGGGCGCCGTGGCCAGGGCCGGACGGCAAACGGTCGTGAACATCGCGGCCAGGCACACCGCCTTGGCCGACTGATCTGCAAACGGGAATTCGGCAAACGGCGCCCACACCCTGGCCAGGGCATCACGCATGCCGTCCGTATCGAGCAACCGTGGTGCACGCTCGGCGCCTTTGAGGACGTAAAGTCCGGTCTGTTCGTCAAGCCCTTGCTCTGCGGCCACGGAACCATCAGCGCGCACAACCGGCAGCGGGACGGCGGCTTTGATTTCTCCGACGCCCGGGAACCATTCGCGTTCGACCACGCGGCGCATCAGTTCGCCCGGCAACTTGGCCGGCTGGCCCTTGCCGCCTTTCTCGACGCGCATATGCGTTTCGACTTCAGAGGCGATAGTGTTGAGGGTGTGTTTCAGGATTCGACCGTCAGGCAGAACGCTTACAAGCTGTTGGTTTCGCTGGAACAGGTTAGGGAACGCGGGCAACGCCTTGACGATTGCACGCTCTGCACTGACAAGCTTGCCGTCGTCAACCTCGATACGTTCGCAGCCTGCGGCGATCTGATCGGCAGTCAGTCGACCCACCGTCGCCCAAGTCGTGCGGTTGGCGCAGTTGTGGGCGATCCAGGCGCGCAGCTCCGGGGTATCGGCCGCAGCCTGATGAAAGAGGATGACTTCCAACGCCGCTTGGCAGTTACCGCCAGTCTTCCAGCACACGTCATCGAGGATCGTAGCGAAGTCCCCGGCGCTCCAGCGGGCGTTAAACTCCCGTGTGTCGCTGTTCATCAGTTCGGCCAGGGCCTCAGCCGCATCGGACGTGCCCTTGAATAGCGGAACCGGTTCGGTCGTCCAGTTGTAGGCCGGGGCCTCGGGTCGTTCGGCGTAGTTCGGTGCGACAGGCCGTTCGGCTGCAGGGATCGAAGGTGGGAAGCTGCTGAACACCGCTGCAGCGTCTACCGGCGTACGCTGGGCAGCCGACAGGCCCGCTTCATGTACCAGGCTACCGAGCGTGCGGGCACCGGCCTTGAAGCTGTCGAAGGTGCCCCACTTGTCCTCGAACCGCCCGTCGTCGTGCTTACTCGAGCGCTCCGACCAGGCGCGGGCCAGTTCGAAGCCAACGCCGTCAGCGCCTTCGGTGTGGTCCTCCCAGTGTTTGATAGACGCAATCGTGAAGACCCATTCGTGGTAGTCCTCAGGGTCTCGACGGTCCAGGCATTCAAGGATCCGCTGCACGTCGTTCAGATCACCAGCGTATTCACCGGTAGGCCGAGCGACACGGGGCGCGCGTACCTGCACCAGCCATTGGGGGATGGCGGTAGCGGCCTCGTGTTGCGGCGTTACCCCATCTTCCCACGCATACAGCCCCCCGTTAGGGTGGCGTGACGGCGGCAGCACCGCATAGCCGTTATACTTTCCGTCGATACCGGGAGCGGGCGCGCTCGAATAATTGGCGTCAGTGCGTTGAGGCGCATTGAAGTACAGGTGAAACCCGCCACCTGGAGAGTCGACGCGCAAGTAGCTGTCGATTTCACCGTGTTGCCTGCAGAGCGATGCGTAGGACTCCGAGCCCCCGTTACGCGGGTCCACGTCGAAAACATACAGTCCGCCAGCCGACGGCCGAGTGCCAATGTTCGCGTCGGGGTTTGCCGCCCACCAGGCGTCGATAGTCGCCAGGTCGGTCGTCGCTTCGGTCGAGCCCTTGGAGCCCTTGAACGGTGATTTAGTGCCAGCCACCAGCGGGAATACGTGCCAGCCGATAGAGGCGTAATAGCGCGCCCATGCGTGAAGGTTAGAGACGGGCGCGGTCATACGACAGGCCCGTAGTAAGTGGTTTCAATGAGACGAGAAACGCCGATAAGCACCAACCACGTAGCCGGAAGGGGTCTTCGCCCGGAAAGAGCCTGCGACACATAAGCGTCGCAGTAGCCCATAGACGCCGCAAAGTGCCTTTGATTGTTGTAGTTTTGTTCGATATGTAGCTTCAGGCGTTTTCGCACTGCTTCAGCGCTGATCTTCTCGACTTCAGTCATTTCTCACCCCGCGCCCAAAGCATCATGGCGTAATTCGCAACGTCGACGTATTCGAGGTCGCCAGCTGCGTTCCGCATCAGTTCTTGAAGATGGCCGGCAGAGCACCGCGCCGGATCGTCCCACCCTTCTTTCCCCTTCGCCCGGGCGGCTGCCATTTTCTCGTGCATCGCGGTAGCGAAACGGTCGACCGCCTCATCATCGGGGTGCTTGTTCACGGCGGTTTTTGCCAGTACGTCGGCCAGGGCGTAGCGGACCGACCCGCCGATAACGTGGTGAGGCAGTTCACCGGATCGGGTCAGTCGGCGGATGGTTTCGCCGCTCAGCGACAGCGCTTCGGCGAGTTGTTCAGCGGTCAGAATTTGAGTCATCAAGGATTGCTCCGCGTAATAGTTGGTACAGAGTAGTACAGACGCGTACCCTGTTGCCAATAGCCAATACCTATCAGGCATTAAAAAGCCCCGGTTAAGGGGCTATTAATTGGCACGGTACGGGCCTTCAGGTAACACTCTGAAGCGCCGCGATCTGTGCTTCGAAACGTAGAACCGACGCCGTGTATTTCTTACGGGTGGTGCGGTCCAGGTTGTCCAGTTTTAGCGCTGCCTGACACGCATCGAGGCCCTTGCGCAGCTGCTCGCACAACTCCACCAATACGGCATGGTGCTGATCCAAGGCCCGGTTTTTATGCACTCGCATCTGCACGGCGCAGGCCGACACGCTCACCCCTAGGACCGCGGCGCAGTACTCCAGCTTATCGCCGGCCGCCCGCATTTCTAGCAGCCGCTGTAGCTTCTCGTCATCGAACACCCGGCGAGTAGTACCTTTTGCCCGCATGGCCACCCCGGCGGCTTTCAAGTGCCGGCAGAGGGTACTCGGGGCGGACCCATACAGACGAGCTAGTTTCCCCGCAGTTTCTCCGGCTTCGTATCGCCGTACCGCTTCTTTGAGGTCCATCAGAGTGCTCCTGCTATCGCCATCACCGCCCAAATGATCAGGGCCCACAGACACAACCCGCCGCAAATCGCTTTGATCAGCATGAAATTACCTCCTTTAGCGCCGCAATCTGTCGGTCGAACTCGGCCAAGCGATTGGCGTCGCCAGGGTGGGACACAGCAGCGTTCCGGGTAACGTCCGCGTAAAGCTCGCGACTAGCCTCAAGATGCTTCAGCAACCCGCGCAGCGCTTTGGTGTCGATCTGTTTTTCTGGGGCGGCGGCGAGCATGGCTTTATACATCTGTTTAGCGCTAATCGCGCCCTCGGATTCCCAGGCATCACGCACGGCTTCCTGCATTTCATCGGTCGGCTCAACCGGCACCAACTTCCATTGATTGCTCATGATTTGCGCTCCAGGGCGGCGCGGGCCGGCAGCAGTTGAAGGACCACGCGGAATTTGCGGCCTTCGAGGTCATTGCGGTGCCGCGCTGCCTGGGAAAGATCGTTGAAGCCAGGCATGCCCTCGAAGTAACGGCAGAAGACGTGCACGCCGTCGCAGCAGACGCATTTGTGTTCGCCATCGCCCTCCGACCGCATGAATGTAAGAACGCCATCGGCCTGGGCAAGAACCTCAACCGGCGCGCTCGGCTCTGCGCTGGCGGATAGGGCGGCGTCGATGCGCTTGATGTGACTCGCCATCCTCGCGAAAAGCTCATAGCTCAGTTCGCTGGTAAGCATCACCTTGGTATCACGCAGCAGCGCATCCCGCTCGGCCAGCTGGGCGCGCAGTTCATCAATTTCCATTTGCATTCCGCCAGCTTGGAGACGGATTGAATCATTTTCATTGCGCAGCCGCTCAACCTCGCCAGCATCGGCGTGGGTGTGGACTTCGGCTCTACCATCTTCGCCACACAGCTCGTTATTTTCGGCAACCAGCAGGAGCATGCCGTGCTCCAGCTCGGCGGTGCCGCCCTCCAGGAGCCACTGAACCTCTAAGCCGCCTTCGCCGTCTTCCTGCAATTCGCCGACGGCGGTAAGCATGATGGGCTGCCCCTGGTGCTTGGCGGCTGGCTGGGCAAGTGCATGCTTCAGGACTCCGAGTTCTATACTCGTAATAGCTTCACCCGCCCCAGCCTCAACCAGTAATTCCGCCCATTCACGCGGCACGCTGACCATCTGTTCGTTATTCATTTCCCATCACCTCGTATCGAATTTTAAACATCAGTTCCGAGCCATCCGCGAAAACGAATTTAATCGTCTGGGCTTCACGGTCGGGGAATCGGTCTTTGAACACCGCAACCGCCGCGGCGTAGGCGTCCGTTTTGGCCCGGACCATATCGGCTATCGTGCTCATGGTTGGATACCTCGTTCACGGTCAAAAGCAATGTCGTGCTCGCGGTTCAGTGTTTCAACTAGGACCGTCGCGAAGTGTTCGGCTTTTAGTAAGCGCTTCACGACCTTGAACAATTCGGCCCGCAACTCCTCCGTATCGACCCACTTCGGAATATTTGACCGATCTAGAACGTCAGCCAGGCGCTGTTTTACAACCTCATCTGCACTCATTTCAGTTCGTCTCCGTCTTCCGGCTCGTCGCCGATCAGCGGCAGCCATTTGTCGAGGTTTCCGACCGTGACAGTCACACGGGTTTGCTCAACGAAAGCGTGACTGTCACACGTAAGTAAAGCGTCAAGCCGGTGAATCTGGTTCGCCAGGAATTCGCGCGGGTCTTCAAACCCGGCAGCCTGGCAGATCCGTTGCAGCGCCCGAGCGGTGCCCGGAGGGGTCGGTAGCGCGAGGTTGGACGCAGCTTTAGCGCGGGACGCCTGTTTGCGTAGCTTCGCGTTGTGCCGCTTCAGTTCTTCAGGCGTGCCGACGAAAGCTGTGCCGTTGCGGTCGGTTAAACGGTGCATAGGATAAAGCCCGCGAAGAAAAGTAATACGAAGGCCCCGACTCCGCAGACCCACGGCAATAGTGGGGAGAAGTCTGCAGCGCCAGAAGGCACCCCGGTTAAAAGCAACTGAGCAGCATCTGTTTTATGCCTCATTTCAGATGCCATCCGTTGCAATGGTGGCAGGGCTCAACCAGGCGCCGGGCGCGTACGGCGGCAGCCCTGCAAGCCTGTTCGGTCGAGAAGCGTTTACGAGGGGCGCAGAGCGGTTTCGGTGCGAAGGTGTTAGTCATGGCGCATCATCCGTTCAATGATTTCGCGGGTCTGGGCGCGTGCAGTACGCCAATGCTGTGCTTCCGCGTTCCGCGCCGGGGAACGCCTAGCGGCGGGCGGGTTGTTGCTGAAAGAGAGGTAGTAGGTAGAGACGCCATTCAGGCGATTGGTGTTCAGTGTTGTTTCAGACGGCCAGTTTCGGGCGGGGCCCCGGAAACGCAAACCTGGCGCGCGGTCGGTCAACAAGTACCGCTGGCGGGGCCATCCGCCGCCGCCGCCGAAAGGATGTCCTTCTTGCACCATCAACCTATAGATTAGTAACTGTAGGTTTCGGCGTTCTTCCGGTTTCATGCCCATAAATTAAAAACCCCTGTAGTGATTAACTGACAGAGGTTAGAGTATTCGCCTTTGTACGGTTAGGCAAGCGATTTTAACGCCGCCTGTCGAAATTCGTCGGGCACCCGTTCGGCGCACGGCAAACCGCTTGCCACTGCCTGAGCACAAAGCTTGTGATTCTGGTGGGCAACGCCCATTGACACGACCTCATTACGCAAGCCGTCCAGGTTGGTGAAATAGTTATTCACTGTGCCGCGACTGAAGCCGGACGCCTTGGCAACCTCGGTCATACTCAGCGAGAACAGGCCATCGTTGACCGCCATACGATAGGCCGCGTCGAGCAGGTCCGACCGATCGAACTCGCGCCAGTAACTGGCCTGCGCAGACTTGACCCGGTTACCCGGTACCAGGGCCAGGCGATCCTTGGCGTCGATCAGCTGTTTTACGAGGTCGGCCATCTTGCCGTCATTGATCAGAAAATTCATGGCCTGTTCTGGGCGACCCTTAAAATCGCCCTTCTTTGCCAGTTGTTCGGCGATGAGCCGACGCGTCACATTGCGATAGCCTACCTTCCGGGCGACCGACACGGCGGCGTCAAATACTTCGGTCGTCATGATAGCGACTCTCTATTAGGGAATTGCCGATAGGCTATTCGTTTATGCACGGGCCGTCAAGCTACGAGCACGCGAAGACCGAAAAGCACAACCCGTCCGGATACAACAGGTAGCGCCCGCGGCAGTCTCGTTTCAGCGGCTCGCCCATGACCGCCTCAACGGTTTCTAGGCTATCGAGCCCCGAGTCTGTAGACGGTTCGGTCGCCAGCTTGCGCGGGTGTTCTGGGTCGTAGAAGGTTTGATAGATGATAGTCATAACCGTGGCGGCTCCGAGGTCAGGGCAGGGAATCGAACGCCTTCAGGCAATTCGCCAGTGCTGAATGACGCGATCCCGCCGGCCGTCAGCACCATGGAAATACAACGCTGCTGGGCAGCTTCGCGAGGGTCGTCCGGATTGAAACCGCGCCAGGCGGCCCGTTTGCACTCAACCATCGAGAACACAGCGACCTTGACGGGCTCCGCGGTCTCATAGTCACGGAACCAGCCCGATTGATAGCCGATCAGGTCGCCCGACTTGCACACCTTGTCGAGCGCAGCGGTATCGTTCCATAGGCCGAAGCGTATAGGAACGCCCTTCTCGTTAGGCAACGCGCCGCGGTTGTTGCGCGCTAGGTTGTATCCGAGCGGGGGCCCCAGCAGGCGCAGAAACGACTGCACGTAGGACTCGTCCTTGCCCTTGCACACCTCGGGAACTTCAGGCGTGAAGCCCATCAGCTCGTACAGTTCGAACATGGCATGGGGACCGACGGCATGGCGCCGCGCCCAGTCGCTTAGAACGCTCATGACATAGATACTCCGATTGTAGGGCTCTCAAAAGGGTTGCCCATAAGGCGCAGCCCCCAACGATCGATCGGCAGATCGCTGCCCGTTGTCAGCAGACGATTAGCGATCTGCAGACCGAGGGCGGCGCGCTCCAGGTTGGCACGGGCAATTTCGGCCTGCCGCGCTTTGCGCGAACGGTAGCTGCCCAGCGCGTCCGCCTTAGACGGGTAGGCATAGCGCTTGCCCGAACCGCTCAGGACGAAGCGAACGCCATAAGAATGCTTGTTTGCCAGGCGATAGGCGATAACGTCCGGGTTCAGGAAACCACCGTCTGCCCGAGCGACCCACCAACCGCAGGGGGTTTCTTTCAGCACCCAATACTCGTCTTCCTGTAGGTACATTCGACCCGATTCGTCGCAAATGTCCCGGTATCGGTAAAGAACGGTTGTCATTAAACAGACTCCTCAAGGTAGTTTTCCTCACCGCACTCGTCACAGCGCATCAACCGGGGTTGCCCGGACCAATGCCACTCAGCGACTTGGCAACGGTAATGGCTGCATTCCGCTCGACGTCGGTAGATTTCGGCTTGACGCTGCTCGTTTGCCTCGATTTCGGCGTCGAGTTCTTCCTGCGATTTACGGCGGCTCATTGCTCAAGCTCCAGTATGGCGTGCGCGAAAGAGATAACCCGAGCCCCGATTTTTGCAGCCAGTTTTCCCGCGGCGGGCCCATCTTTGAAAGTCAAAACGAGGGTCTCATAGGCCGGGACCGGGAAGCCTCGACGTTGCTCGTCCAGCTCCACCGATGCGCGCAGGCCCCAGGCTTTAAGGAATCGGTCCCGGTTGCGCGTCTTGCCACACCCCTTGGGCCCATAAACAATAACGGTCGGTTTCATTTCTTCCGGTCTCCTCGGTTACTCGATATCAATGCCTGCTGGCCGTCTTTAAGCGGCCAGGGCGTTTCGGTTTTGCAGTCCGGGCATAGCACGACCTGATAACTGCTCAGGCGCACCACGTCCGCGTTACTGCATTTGCTGCAGACCGGCAGGCTCATTGCTTGACCGTTGCGTTTTCAAAGTGATGGCGGCACATTCCCCATGCGCAACGGACCCACACTTGACCCACCAGATAGAAAACAGCCGTAACAACGAGCCCCGAGTAGGCCGCAAGGGCTACGGAGATAAACAGGGACAACCAGCCGATCAAGCGAGCGGTTGCGCCGGGCGCATTAGCGCGTGATTTCTCGACGGTTTCCTGCCACGTAGCGTCTGTCGGTTTCAGTGAAAGGGTAGCCAGCAGGGTAACCAGGGCCAAAGGCCCCATGGTCGAAGCGACACACCACATCGCTACGGCGGCTACCATTGCAAGGCGAGGGTCCTGATTAGCAAGGGCCAAGATCAAAAGACCTGGGATGAAAAACCAGGTGGTGAAGCGAATAGAAGTCCTCATGTCAGTACGCCTTTCCGCCAGGTGCGTTACGGTTTTCGAGTTTGTGGTCCGGGCGTTGTTGGTTGAACGCCAGTTTCTCGATCACAGCGCCGGCCAAATCAAGCTGCAGGAACCCGGCAAGATCGAAAATACGAATCAAGGCATCGGCCAATTCGACCTCCAGCATTTTGCGATGCGGCAGTTTGTCGTCCATCAGGTCTTTACGGTCGCCCTCCATCGCCTCAGCGACTTCGGAAACGATCAGCATGAGTTTTTCGCCGATGTTGACTTGGGTCAGGTCAAGCGGCTTGCCGGTCAGGCGCGAAGTCCACCAGCCGGAACGGGCGGCGAGACCATGGCATACGTTAACCGCCGACTGCACACCATCCTCGACCATTACCAGCTCGCAATTTTCCTGCTCTGCGCAGTCTACGAGTTGACGGTACGCCAGCAAAAGACGCTCAGCACGGGCGGATTGAGCTTGAATGCTTTTCATGTCCATCGTTTTTACTCCATCGGTTTCAGTTAATTTACACCCGGATCATATTCCGGCATAGACACCTCGTCAAGCGTTAATCGCCCGATAATTTTCAGGCGCAGCGCTTCGGCCTCGGCACGGGGCAACCCCTGGGCGGTGATCACGTCCAGACCGAACAGGTGGAAAAACCGGCGCTGCATCTGGCTATCGTTGTCACCCTGTTGCTTGCGCCAACCGCCCCATAGCCCCATAGCCCATTTTAGGTGCAGGATTTCGGCCAGGTGTTCGCGGTGTAGTTTTATGTTGCGGGCGTAGCCCAATGCCGGCACGCGCTTCTGCACCAGCCACTCCTGATACTCGGCAATCGTCGGGACGTTCTTGCGCACTGAGGCATACAGCTCGGCTAGGGTTTCTTCCGTCAACAGCTCCAGGTCGCCGTCTACGTGCTCGGGATCGGTGCGGGTGATCGGCTCAGGGAAAAACCCGCAGTAGGGGCAGGCTTTGAAGACCCGTTCATACGGCTGGGCGCATGGTAGGCCGGTATCCTCCAGGTGGCCGGCGTGCAGCATCTGCTGATTGGCCCAACCTGCCGCCCTGAAAGATTCCCACGTATGGCCGTCAGGGTTTGTCAGGCGCAGGCCCGGATTGGCGCAGACGCGATACGGGACGGTTTCCCCGGCGACCGATTTACGAGACGCGCGCCCGAGTTGCCAGGTTCGGTGGGGGGCTTCCGGTGGTCCGTTGAATCGAACGATGTTCGACCCGTGGTCGATCAGCACGCCGAATGGCTTCGGGCTCTCTGCGATGCGTTGGCGGCGCTCGGCGGCAGTGATTTCGTCATACCCCGCCCACTGCCAGCCGTGCAGGAACAGACGATATAGGCGACCGACCCATTGCATGAATCGCGGTAGACTGGCCGTGCCGGTGCCGAGAATCACAACCTCAACGGCCGGGAGGTCATTACCTTCGCCGTATAGGTTGCAGTTTACGAGCATCTGCAGCTTGCCCGATTCGAGGTCTTCCTTTGCAGCGTCCCGTATCACGTCGTCCGTCTCGCCACTCAGGGCCAGCGCCGGAACACCAGCCTCGTTGAACCGCCTGGCGGTTTCTTCGGCCTTCGATACGCTCGACACGAAACAGATCCCTTTGAGCCCTGCAGCATAGAGCAGGTATTTTTCGACAATGTCGCCGACCAGTTCGTCGTCAGCCTCCTCCGCGGCGACCAGCTTCGCCTGAACGAATTCACCGCTAGCGCCAACCGTCACATTGTCGTAGTCGACGCGGCAAGGGACTGAATATTTCTTGTAGGGGCACAGATAGCCGTCATCGAACAGATCCTGCAACGTTGGGCCCATAACCATTGCGTCGAACAGGCCGTCCGTGTCACGGCTCAGGCCGCCGCCATCCGACCGGGCGGGGGTAGCGGTAACCCCAAGTCCCCTCAGGTCCGGGTGAGTGAAAATCTGCGCAGCTTTCCCCCACTGGTTGCCCTGGCCGCCGTCTTCGCCCTGTAGGTGGTGCGCCTCATCGCACACCCATAGCGTCACGGTCGACAGGTACTGACGGTATTGAGCCGCTTGTTTGCCGGTCGGGATGCGGTAGAGCGTGCCGACACTGGCCACGGATACCGCAGCGTTCATATCGTGATAGCACACCTTCTGTTTTCGCAGGATTCCGGCAATGATCGCTTTGCGGTCTTTCGGGTCGCAAATCAGCCGAAACGGAATACCGAACTCGTTGAGCGTGCCGGCCAGTTGGGCGACCAGTTCTTTACGGTGGGCAAAAATGCACGCGCCGCCCGTGTGCTTGGAGACAATCGAGGCGATCAGTCGTGTTTTGCCCCCGCCCGTTGGAATGACGGCCAGCACGTTTTTATGGCCGACGTCCCACTCCAGGTAAACGCCCTGCTCTGCTTTGATCTGATAGGGCCGCAAGCTGACGTGCTTTCGCACTGCGCTAGCTAACAGACTGGCCTTGAAGTCGAAAGAACTCATCTTTGAAAAATTCCCGGTTGACAGTGTGCGCAAGTCTGAATAATCTACGCCCCGAAAGCAAGCAAAACCCACCGAAAGGAACGTAACGATGAAGATCGGAATTTTAGGTGCACTCGGGGGCATCGGCGCCTCGATGTTGAAAGCACTTGCCGTATCGACCGGATCATTTACCAGCGTAAACACCGGGCCCCGCGGCGGTAAGCGTTCGAAGGTTCGGAGCTACCTGTATGTGCCGGCTCAGCAGCCGGAAGCCAAGCGCCATTGGCACGATCCGAAAGACCCAGTGCAAGCTGCGCGAATTGAGGCGGCCGCGGCTAAGCGCGTCGAGCGCGCCCGTAAACTCGCTAGAAACACCGGACGCGCAACGTTCCACAATCATTGCCACGGGATCCACTGCATCGCCTCCAACTGGCAGCAGTCCCTTAACCCTACTTTCGTAGCCAAGTGAGAAACAACTGATGAAAATTGAATTCAACGCTTTTGACGTACCGCCGAGCAAGCTGCGCGCCCTGGCCCATTTTCTCAACTGCCTGGCGTCCGATGCGGAAGGCAAACCGGCCAAGCAAAACACCGTCGGCACCTTGACCTACGAGGTCGAAGTTGATACCTCGAAAGCTGAGGCCGCGCTGGACCGCCTGGAGAAACTGGCGGGAAACGAACGGCCCGATGCGCCTTCTGCCTCCGAGGCTTCGACCCAAGCACAAACGGCTGCCAGTGCGTCGGCCGCCGACGTTGGGCCGCTCGACAAAAACGGCATGCCATGGGACGAACGCATTCATTCCAGCAGCAAGAACCAGAATGCTGACGGCACCTGGCGCTATCTGCGCGGCGGTGATGCTGAGCAACGTGCAGCGGTAGAAGCTGAGTTGCGCGCACGCGGCTATGGCCAGGTACAAACGGAACAAGCCCCCCCGCCGCCGCCTCCAGTTAACCAGGTCACCGGATCGGATGCGCCACCACCGCCACCGCCCGTTACTCAGGCCGCCAGTGTCGATGCACCACCACCCCCTCCACCGGTTGTTTCGGCGCCTGCCGCTGACGGTAATGGCGATGAGGTCACCACGGCAATGGTGTTTAAGCGCGCCTCTAGCTTGAGCAAAGAGCAGCAAGCCCAAGCCCTGGAACTCGTCGGCCTTACCGTCATGGGCGACTTCCTGAAGAAACAGAAAGACGATCCATCGTTGATCCAGGGCTTGTGGGATGCAATGGTTGCCATCACAGGTGAGGAGTGACCGGCCATAGCCGACTAGCCCCGTCCAGCGCCTTCAGGTGGGTTCCGTGCCCCCTGTCGGTCGCCTTGAGCGAAGAATTTCCGGCCCTGAAGCAAGACCCCTCCGGGCCGGAGGGCACAGCGGCGCACGAGGTCTGGAACTGGATGCTTGACGGTCTTGTGCCCGACGTCGGTACGCTGACGTCTGAACGCATCCCGGTAACGATTGAAATGATCGACGGCGCCTGGCAGTTCGTCGACAAGATCAAATCGATAGTCGATCCCTATCAGGCGATGCATAAAGCGCGGTTCGAACAATCGCTGACGATGCACGGGATTCATCCGCTGATGCACGGCACGCCGGACGCTGACCTGGATTTGCTTGAGGAGTGCGGCGAGTACCACATCGGCGATTATAAGTTCGGCCATCGGTCGGTCAGCCCGTTCGAAAACTGGCAGTGTACGGGCTATACGTTCGGGGCGTTTGAGCGCCTGGGCCTGTCGCCTAGCCAGATCGATAACTCCAAGGTGTTTTTCCACATCGTCCAGCCGCGGTGCTTTCACAACCGACCGGCGAGTGGAACATGGGAAACGACCGGGCGGGACCTGCGCCGCCTGTGGGACAAGATGCGCCGATCAGCAGACGAGGCAATCACCCTCGAGACGGCAGCGACGCCGAACATGGGCCCTCATTGCCGAGACTGCCCCGGCCGTCGAGCCTGTCCGACGTTCCGCCGTAATGCCGGGGCAAACATCGATTGGGTGAACTGGAGCAAGCCAGTTCAGATGGACACCGAGTCGGCGGGTATCGAGCTGAGCTATGTTACCGCCGCGCTCGAACAGCTGAAGTCGTACAAGGATGCGCTCGAGCAGCAGGTCGAGTTCGAATTGCAGCAAGGCGGGTTCTCACCCCATTGGTCGATGCAACCGACTGCAGGTCGGGGCCGTGACTGGACCATCGATAACGAAACGCTATTTGCCATGGGCGATGCACTGGAAATCGACCTGCGCCAGCCTGCGCAGCCGATCACCCCTAGCCAGGCGATGTCGAATCGCGAATTTAAGAAAAAAGGCTTTGACAGTGAGTTGATAGCCGAATACTCTAAACCGAAACCGGGCAGCGTCGCCCTTAAACCGAAAACCGACACGCTCGCTAGCCGAGTATTTGGAGCAAAGAAAAATGGCATGGCATGACGACTCGCATGTAATTACCTGCAACGGCATTGTTATCTGGGAAGCAATTACCAAGCCGGACGTAAACGAATCGACCGGCAATCAATCCTGGAACCTCCGCATCGCCGTCCCGGCCAACGCTCCGGAACTGGCCGAACTGGAGCAGCTGCGCCAAAAGGCTTTGCGCGACAGCAACAAGAAAGGCGTTTCGGTATCGAACCCGGGCAACAACCCGATCAGCGATATCGATGCCGAGAAGTTCCCCGAGCTTCCGGGTCACAAGGTTTTCAGTGCCGGCACAATCCAGGGCGCCCCGCCCGTTATGGACGTCAACGGCGCCGAGTTGACCCCATTGAGCTACGGCCCAAAAATGTATAACGGTACGGTCGTGCGGCTGCTGGTGCACGCCTACGCCTACGACAATAAGCAGCGCGGCGTAAACTTCGGCCTGGACGGCGTTCAATTGATCGACGGCAACGCCCCTCGTCTCAGCATTGGAGCGGCGGGCATGTCGAAAGACGCGGTTAAATCGGCGTTCGGGGGCGCCGCCCCGGCACATCAGGCCACACCGCCTGCACCTGGCGCACCCGCAGCCTTCCCGCCTGAAGGTTGGGCAGTGCACCCGACAGCAGCGGGATATTTCTTCAAGGGCCAGGAGGTTCTGACAGAAGCTGAGTTGCGCGCCAAGTTCCCGGTTGCCCCACCGGCACCGGTCGCAGCGCCCCCTGCGCCTCCGAGTCCCCCGGCCGCCCCAACCCCACCGCCTGCGCCGCACACCGGCTACATGGAGCCTCCAGCGCCACCGGCACCGCCTGCCGCCTTCCCGCCATCGGGTTGGTGGGCGCATCCACAGTTGCCGGGCAGCTTCTACAACGCTGCAGGTGAGACGCTGACCGAAGCTGAGTTGCGCGCACGCGGCTAAGCAAAAACCGATAACCTGACGGCTCCGAGAGGGGCCGTTTTTGTCTCAGGAGTTTGAACGATGGACTGGATTACCTTTGGCACCATTCACGACCGCATTCGCGCCGCGCAGTTGCCCGGCTATAGCCTGCACTTTAACGAAGGGTCTGACCGATTCTATGTCGTGCTCTACGGACACAATGGGCAGGTACTTGAAAGCCGGGAGCACTCCGCATCGATTCTTCTCGAGTGGGTCGATGAACAACTCGAAAAACTGGGGGCCTAGCCGTGACCGCCATCCCACCACCGCCTCCGGTCCTTTACGGCACGCAAATACCCGTCGGCCCGGCGTTCAGCACCGTGCTTGCCGATTGCGACTTTGAAACCTACAGCGCGGCCGGGTTCGTCTGGTGTGGCCCTACCGATAAGAAGCCGTTCGGGTATTGGACCGGGCCGCCCGGCGCCGCATCGGGCAAGAAGGGGATCGGCGTTATCGGCGTACGGGTTTACGCCGAACACCCGACTACCGAGGTCCTGACGTTCAAATACGACCTCAAGGACGGCAAGGGTAAGCGCGGATGGAAGCCGGGGCAGCTAGGGGCCACGGTGGCTAACCGCCACACCCAGTTTCCCGACTGTCACGTAAACGGCGGTGTCTATATTGGGCGAGGAACTAAATGGGGGAACCCCTATAGCGACACGCCCGGCCCGGGCGTCCTCTACGTTGTAGCAAATCGTGCCGCCGCAGTTGCCGCGTACCGACAGCACATCCTAAAAAGCCCCGAGCTACTGACCCAGGTCCGAGAGCTGCAGGGTAGAACACTGGTGTGTAGTTGCGCCCCTAAACAATGCCACGGGGATGTTCTCGCCGAACTAGCAGGCTTGCCGTGGGATCTGTTCGACCACTTTGAACGGGGCCTGTTGTGCGAAGCCCACAACGCCGGGTTCGAACAAACCATATGGGACCAGGTATGTGTGCCTAAATACGGGTGGCCTGCCGTCCGACCCGATCAATGGCGCTGCAGTGCGGCTAAGTCCCGCGCTTTCGGCCTGCCGTCAGCCCTGGCGGACGTCGGTCAAGCACTGAATCTGCCGACCCAAAAAGACGCCGAGGGTAAACGCCTGCTGAAGCTGTTCAGTTGGCCCAAGGATCCGACCAAGAAAGACCCCCGTTGGCGAGTGCTGCCGTCCGAGGAACCGGCCGACGCTGTGAAGCTAGACGGCTACTGCGAAACGGACATCGAGACCGAATCGCAGGCCAGCGCCCGCTGCCCGGACCTGCCGCCGAACGAACTCGCCTATTGGCTGGCGGATCAGCGGATCAATCGACGCGGCATCGGCGTCGATATGCCCGCGGTGCGCGATTGCATGGCGGTCGTGAACCAAGTCCTTGCCGCCTACGACGACGAAATGTTCAACCTGATCGGCCTACGCACCAGCCAGGCGAAAAAACTTGTCGAGTGGCTGGCGTCCAATGGCGTGCGCGGCAGCGACGGGCTACCGGTCAAGTCCCTGGCGGCTGAAGAACTCGAATTCCTTTATGAGCAGCGCGAGCACTACCCGGACCCCGTCGGCCGGGTTCTTGAAATTCGCGGGCTGACCGCTTCGGCGTCGGTCAAGAAAGTTTTCTCGATGGCCAACCACGCCAGCCGAAACGACCGGCTTTGCGACATGTTCATCTACCACGGGGCGCGGACCGGCAGGGATACACACGCCGATGTTCAACCGGGCAACCTGCCGAAAGCAGGGCCTAACCTACGCTGGTGCGAAGATACGGGCTGTCGACGCCCATACGGCCATCATATGGACGTCTGCCCTTGGTGCGGTGCGTCGTCGGCCTTTAGCAGTGAATTCAGCCCGGTTGACGAGGATAAAGGTTGGTGCTTCGAGGGTGTTGAGCATGTACTCGAAATCTTGAGCATGCGATCTATGCACGCGCTCGAGTACTTTTTCGGCGATGCGCTGTTGTGCATATCCGGCGTCGTGCGGTCCCTACTGGTGGCGGCGCCAGGTCACCGGCTGATTTGCTCCGACTACGCCAGTATCGAGGCGGTCGTCTCGGCGGTCTTGACGGGCGAGGAGTGGCGGATTGACGCCTTCCGCCGCAAAGAGGATATCTATCTGCACGGTGCTGCCGGCGTAACGGGCAAGTCATACGAGTGGTACAAGGAAAACGGATTCAAGAAGCATCCCGACCGCCAGAAAATCGGGAAGCCCGCCGAACTGGGTTTAGGCTTCGGGGGGTTCAGCGGCGCGCTGTTTGCCTTCGGCTTTGAGGGAGACAAGAAAGAAGCGGATAAAACCTGGATGGCCTGGCGTGCGGCAAGTCCGGCGTTCGAGGAAATGTGGGGCGGCCAGTACCGGGGTGTCCCATGGGATATCGAACGCCGAGAGTTTTTCGGCCTTGAGGGCTGTGCAGTTCAGGCGGTGCTGTCGCCGGGTGAAATGTTTTTCTACCGCGGTATCACCTACCAGGTTATCGACGACGTGCTGTATTGCACGCTGCTCAGCGGCCGCAAGATGGCCTACCACCAACCGCGGGTGTGGTGGGGTGCTAAGCGCGACGGCTGGGTCGAATGCTACTCGCTGACTTACATGACCTGGAACACCAACGCCAAAATGGGCCCGCGCGGCTGGGTGCGCATGGAGACCTACGGCGGCCGACTGTTTGAAAACGTTGTGCAGGCCACCGCCCGCGACATCATGGCCCATGCTGTCGTCAAGCTTGAGGCGGCAGGCTATCCGGTCGTGTTGCGCGTACATGACGAGGTTGCCGCAGAGGTGCCGGACGGTTTCGGTTCCCTGGCTGAGTTTGAAGCGATCTTGACCGACTTGCCCGATTGGGCCAGGGGCTGGCCGATCCGTGCGGCCGGCTGGGAAGGTGTTCGGTATCACAAAGATTAGTGTTGACGTACTGTTCAAAGGCGAATACTATTACCTCAACGAAACGAACAACGCCCCGGAGGGCAAGACG
>RCUI01000098.1_pt1 | contig 31312 bp, 31 predicted proteins | sample 2166121 | NCBI WGS metagenome assembly RCUI01 (sample SAMN09932700, study PRJNA488358) | compost metagenome | feature: garden; material: soil; isolation source: compost soil in succinic acid-enriched culture | place: Germany: Experimental Botanical Garden Goettingen | collected 2016-01-27
CGCATCAGCACAACCCGGCCCGGCAACGGCGCCGCGCCTTTATCGGTGCAACCTCTGGGCACCTCATTGAATGGTACGACTATGGCGTGTACGGCTTTCTGGCGGTGTACATCGGCCAGGCGTTTTTCGTCTCCGACGACCCGACCACCAGTTTGCTCAGCAGTTTTGCCGCCTTTGCCTTGAGCTTTTTCATCCGGCCACTGGGTGGTCTGTTTTTCGGACCGCTGGCCGACAGGATCGGCCGGCGCAAAACGCTCATCACTGTCCTGGTCATGATGGCAGGCTCCACTTGCCTGTTGGGCATGCTGCCCACCTACGCCTCCATTGGTATCGCCGCGCCGATCCTGCTGGTACTGATTCGCTGCGTTCAAGGCTTTTCTGCCGGTGGCGAGATCGGCACCATCACCAGCTTCATCTCTGAATATGCAGGGCCCGGGCGGCGGGGCTTCTCTACCTGTTGGCTGATGGTGACCGCTGTGCTTGGCCTGGTGCTGGGTGGTGCGGTCGCCAATGGTATGACCTGGCTGCTGGGTGCGGAAATGATGCAGGACTGGGGCTGGCGCATTCCGTTCCTGGTCGCCGGCCCCATGGGGCTGATCTCCATGTACATTCGCCTCAAACTCGAGGACAGCCCTGAGTTCCTGGCGCTGCAGAGGGCCGGGGAAACCTCGAAGGCACCGCTGCGTGAAGTGTGGCAATGGAAGCGGGCGATCACCCTGGTGTTTTTCATCATCACCCTGCACAGCTCGATCTTCTACCTGGTACTGACGTTCGCCTCCACCTACATGTCGCGGATCCTCAAGTTCGACAGTGGTACCACGCTGCTCTACGTGTTCATCGCCAGTTTGACGGCCGCATTCGTCATGCCGTTTGGCGGGCTGTTCACCGACCGCTACGGGCGCAAACCTTTCCTGATAGTGGTGGGGGTATTGGCAACGCTTTCGATGTACTGGTTCTTCAAGGCGGCGCCCACGGCCACGCCGGGTTCGTTCTTCCTGCCGTTGATGGCGGTGGCGATCTTCTTCGGGCTGTATGCCTCGTCCACCTACGCCACCATGAGCGAACTGCTGCCCACGCGCATCCGCTCCACGGGGATTGCGGTGGCGTACAACATTCCGGTGGCGGTGTTCGGCGGCAGTGCGCCGTTCATTTCGACCTGGCTGATCCAGCAGACCGGGGATATTTCGTCACCGTGGTACTTCTACATCGGCACCGGGGTGGTGTCGCTGATTGCTTTGGTAGCGCTGCGCAAGGAAGACTTCGTAGCCTGCCAAGGGGCCGGGGAGTCCCCTCGGCCCGCAGCAGCGAGCTTGCCCCTCCAGCGCGATCTTCCAACCACATCGCGGTAGTGCAGCAAGGCGGCTTCTACACTTTGAACGTCGCCATCAGCCCTTGCTGATGATTGGCCAGGCGGTTCAACGCCTGGCTGATCTGTGCCGACTCCTCAGCCTGCCCGGATAGCGATTCGGTCACGTCTCGGATGCTCGCTACATTGCGGTTCACCTCTTCAGCCACCGCGCTCTGTTCTTCGGCGGCCGAGGCAATCTGCAGGTTCATGTCGGTGATCACTGTCACCGCCTCACCAATCCGCTGCAGCGCCGGCAGCGCCTGCTCGGCCTGGCTCACGCTGCTCTGAGCCTGACGATGGCTGCTGTGCATCGAGCCGACTACCTCGCGCGTACCTTGCTGCAGCCCTTCGATTACCACGCGGATTTCATCCACCGAGTCCTGGGTGCGCTTGGCCAGGTTGCGCACTTCATCTGCCACCACGGCAAAGCCCCGGCCCGCTTCACCGGCACGGGCCGCTTCGATCGCGGCGTTCAGGGCGAGCAGGTTGGTCTGCTCGGCGATAGAACGGATAACCTCAAGTACCGATCCGATCTGCTCGCTGCGGCTGGCCAGTTGTTGCACTTCTTCCATGCCGGCGGTCATCTCGCAGGCCAGTTGTTCGATAGCGCGGGTAGTGGTGCGAATCAGCGCCAACCCTTCACGGGTAGCCTGGTCGGCACCGCGCGCCGCTTCCGCCGCCTGGGCGGCGTTGCGGGCAACGTCCTGGGCAGTGGCGCTCATTTCCTGCGAGGCAGTGGCCACCTGGTCCACTTCGCGAAATTGCTGCTGCATGCCGGCGCTGGTCTGGCTGGCGATGGCTGCCGACTGGTCGGCAGTGCCGCGTGCATCCTGTACCGAGGTTTTGACGTCGGCAATTACGGGTTGCAGCTTGTCGAGAAAACGGTTGAACCAACCTGTCAGTTCGCCCAGTTCATCCTTGCCGTTGTAGTCCAGGCGGCGGGTGAGGTCGCCTTCTCCGCTCGCGATGTCCTTGAGCATCGCCGCCACCTTGAGGATCGGCCGGGTCACGCCACGGGCGGTCATCCAGATCACCAGCAGCCCGAGCACGGCGGCGCCCAGAGCCATGAGCAGGCTGGTCAGGTTGGCGCGGGTATTATGGGCGTCCAGGCGCGCATTGAGCTCAATGGCCGGGGCCTGCAATACCGCTTCGGGTACTTCCAGCAGTAGGTTCCACGGCTGCGCACCGGGTACCGGCACAAACGGTTGGCTGACCTGGAGCATGCCATCGCTGGTGAATTCGGCCGCCTTGCCGGCGCGGATCTGTGCGGTGAGGGCGCTGGCTTGCGGGCCGAACACTGCCTCGAACTTCTTGCTCAGCTGGCCGCCGTCACGGCTATGCCCGGCCAGCAGGCCGGCAGGGCTGATGATGCTGACCTGGCCGTTACCGTCGAACAGTTCCTGACGACCCTCAAGGCTCAGTTGCTGCAGGTTGTCGAGGCTGATGTCCAGGCCCATCACGCCGATCACCTTGCCGCCCTGCTTGAGCGGGATGGCAATGCTGGTCATCAATGGCGTACGGTCGCCGACGGTGTCGAAGTAGGGATCGATCACGCAGGTTTCGCCGGTTTCCAATGGGCAGGTCAACCAGCGGTTGTAGGCAAAACCGTTGGCGCCCAGGGTGGTGTCGGCGAGCATGGACTCAGGCATCGCCTCGGACTCCAGTTGGCCGGGCTTTGGTTGCGACCAATACAGGGAAAAGCGTCCGTTCTCATTGCTGCCCAGGTCGGCCTGATCGATGAAAGCGCTGTCCTTGCCGTCGAGCGCATCGGGCAAGTACACCAGGTACAGGCCCAGCAGTTCCGGATTGTCGCCCAGTGCCGTTTTCGCCTGCGCCGTCAGCACCTGGCGCAGGTTATCGCTGCCTTGCGCCTTGAGCGCCGTCATCAGGTGGGCGACGCCGTTGCCATACAGGTAGGCATCCTTGAAGTAACGCTGGATGCGCGACGCCTGCAGCTGGGCATAGGTGTGCAGGCGCAGGCGGGCGTTCTGGTCGAGCATCTGCGTGTTGGCGCTGTTGACCAGGGCGGCACTGCGACTGGATTGAAACAGCGCCGCCGCCATCAGCACCGCGACGATGGCCAGCAGGCACAGGCCTGCCAGCAGGGTGATCTTCCATTGAATCAGCAGGCGGCGCAGCAGCATGGGGACGTCCTTATTGTTGGCGGTATTGAACGCAAAAGCCCGTCGATATCGACGGGCTGTTCTCATGGGGCTCTACTCGGCAATGAAACTCGGCGGCGCAACCTTGAAGGCTTTGGTCAGGTACGCCAGGTACAACACCCCGGTCGCGGCCCAGACCCCGCCGAACAGCAGCGAGTGCTCATCGAGGTCCAGCCACAGGATGGCGATGATACAAAAACCGATAGTGGGCACGACCAGGTACTTGAACTTGTCGGCCAGGGTCTTGTTCTGGCCTTCTCGCCAGTAGCAGTGAACGATCACCGACAGGTTCACGAAACTGAAGGCCACCAGCGCACCGAAGTTGATCACCGAGGTGGCGGTCACCAGGTCGAAGAAAATAGCCGACAGCGAGATGAAGCCGACGATCACGATATTGATCACCGGGGTTTTCCAAGTGCTGTGCAGGCGGCCGAAGTAGCGCTTGGGGATGACGTTGTCGCGGCCCATCACATACAGCAAGCGCGACACGCTGGCTTGTGAGGCCAGGCCCGAGGCCAGGGTATTGATGAAGGTGCAGCAGATGAAGATCGACTGGAACAGCTTGCCGCCTACATACAGCGCGATTTCCGGCAGTGCGGCCTCGTGGTCCTGGAAGCGGTCCATGTTCGGGAAGAACGACTGGATGTAGAACGAAACGATGATGAACACCAGGCCACCGATCAGCGCAATCAGGAAGATCGCCCGCGGGATGACCTTCTCGGCGTTCTCGGTTTCCTCCGACAGGGTAGTGACTGCATCAAAGCCCAGGAACGAGAAACACAAGATGGTGGCGCCGGCCACCAGCGCATTGAGGTGGGTGTCTTCGCCGGCAAACGGCAGCAGGCTCCACGTGGTGCCCAGGCCTTCACCGTTGTGCAGGCCGCGCACGGTCAGGTAGATGAAGACACCGATGATGATGGCCTGGATCGCCACGAACAGCGTGTTGAAGTTGGCCACCAGGTTGATGCTGCGGATGTTGATCAGGCTCATCACCGTCACAAAACCCACCACCCAGGCCCAGGCCGGCACCTCGGGGAACATTACCGACAGGTACAGCTTGGCCAGCAAGGCGTTGACCATCGGCAGCAGCAGGTAGTCGAGCAGCGACGACCAGCCAACCAGAAAGCCCACATGCGGATTGATCGCTCGGCGGGTGTAGGTGTAGGCCGAGCCGGATTCCGGAAAGCGGCGAACCAGCACGCCGTAGCTCACGGCGGTGAAGAGGATGCCGAGCAGGGCCAGTACATAGGCGCTGGGCACATGCCCATCGGTAATGCCGGAGACGATGCCGAAGGTGTCGAACACGGTCATCGGGGCGATGTAGGCCAGGCCGATGATCACCACCTGCCAGAGCTTGAGCGTTTTTTTGAATTGGGCGTCGGGGGCTGCGGCGTTATTACTGGGCATGCTGGGCGCGCTCCTGGTTCTGAGGAGCGGGCTGGCGAGGGGTAACGCTGAGAACGGGTCCGTTGTTCTGCTTGCTGGGTGCGCGTGAAGAGACTGGCATCATGGATGGCACTGGCCCGTGTTTTGTTTTGAATTATTTTTTTGAAGGAGGTGAGGCAGGAGCGAAAATAAGAAGGTGACAGAGGTGTGTCAATTAAATTCTGACAAATTGTTTCAAGGGTTTGTCGGGGAATATCGATCCTGGTGCTCTACACCAACAGTTATGGCCGAATGACGTGTAATACGAACGTCTAATAAAATAGACAGCGTGGGGTGTGTTGCAGATATTTATCGGCAAAACCGTAGCCGCTGCTACGAAGCCAGCCCACAACTGGCTTGAGCGGCCTCGATGAACACCGACTCGGCCCGGCTCATGCGTTGCTCACGGTTCCACAGCAGGTGAATGTCGACATCGGCAATCCCTTCGTTGGGCGGCAGTTGCCAGAGCAACCCGGCCTCGACATCCGTGACCACAACATGGGCCGGCAAACAACCGATGCCAAATCCGGCAATCACCAGACGCCGCACTTCTTCGAGGCTCGGCGACGACGCCACGATGCGCCCGCTGAAGCCTTGCTGGTCACGAAAGATGGTCAATGGCGAGAGCATCCCGCCAATCTGGTCGCTGGTAAAACTGACAAAATTCTCTTTCTGCAGGTCGCCTTCGGCCACCTGCTGCTTGCCGAACAGCGCATGGTGCTTGCCACAGAAAAAGGCGTAGCGCTGGCGCAGGAACAAGCGCTGCTCCAGGCGCGGCTGCGGGCGACGGTTGAGGCTCAAGCCCAGGGTCGCGGTCTTTTCCTGCAGGGCGCTGATGATGTCGGAGCTGCGCATTACGTCGATCTCCAGGTCTACCCGGGGATGCTGGCGATGAAACTCGGCCAGGAAGTCATCAAAGGGCTCGGAACAGATCCGGCTGATCATCAGCAGCCGCACCTTGCCGATCACTTCATCCGCCGGTTGTTCCAGCACACCGCTGACCTGGGACATCTGCCCGTAGATTTCCCCGGCCAGGTGGAAGATCTGCTCGCCTACTTCAGTCAGGGCAAAGCGCGGGCCGCGTCGGGCGATCAGTTGGCGGCCGAGTTGTTCTTCCAGGCGCTTGAGCGCCTGGCTCACCGCAGGCTGGGTCAGGTGCAGGCGGGCGGCGGCGCGGCTGATGCTCAGTTCCTGGCCGATCACCCGGAAGGTACGCAGCAGGTTCCAGTCCAGGCGGTCGTTGAGCAGGCGGTCAGGCATGGTGGGCTCTGTAAATATAAGGGCGGCTAATAGTGTGAATAATAAATAGAAAATTGACTAATCATAGCCCCAGGCAAAAAATCGATCCTGCACAGGCGCCGTCAGAGCGCCCCGGACACACCGTTCTCTCCTGCCAGAAAAATAATCAAAGGAGCCTGACCCATGACGCCTCCCGCTTCGCCCCAGCCTCGCCGGGCCGCGGCTGCCGCTTTTATCGGCACCATGATCGAGTGGTACGACTTTTACATTTATGCCACTGCCGCTGCCCTGGTGTTCGGCGCCTTGTTCTTCCCCTCCGATGACAAACTTTTCAGCACCATGGCCGCCTTCGGCACCTTCGCCGTGGGTTTTTTCGCCCGGCCTCTGGGCGGAATCGTCTTCGGTCATATTGGTGACCGCATCGGGCGCAAGAAGTCGCTGGTGATCACCTTGCTGATGATGGGCGTGGTTACGGTCTGCATCGGCTTGCTTCCCACCTATGCGCAGATTGGCGCCGCCGCACCGGTGTTGCTGATCCTGCTGCGCATCGTCCAGGGCATTGCCGTGGGCGGGGAGTGGGGCGGGGCGGTGTTGATGGCCGGAGAACACGCACCCAAGGGCCGGCGCAATTTCTTTGCCTCCTTCGCCCAGTTGGGCAGCCCGGCGGGCTTGATCCTGTCGCTGCTGGCCTTCAGCGCGGTCACCCGCCTGCCTGAAGAAGACTTGATGAGCTGGGGCTGGCGCCTGCCGTTCCTGGCCAGTGCGCTGTTGTTACTGGTGGGCCTGGCGATTCGCCTGGGGGTCAATGAGTCACCGGAGTTCCTCGCCAGTCGCGAACAGGCCAGCAAGGCCAAGCGCAAGGAGCAGGCACCGGTCATGGAAGTGCTGCGCACTGCATGGCGCCCACTGCTGCTGTGCATCGGCGCCAATACCCTGGGGATTGCCGGGGTGTACTTCACCAATACCTTCATGATCGCCTACACCACCCAGCAGTTGGCCTTGCCACGCTCGTTGATCCTTGAGTGCCTGTTCGTGGTGGCGATCATTCAGTTCTGCATCCAGCCCATGGCTGCCTGGGTGGCGGAGAAAATGGGCGCCACCCGGTTCCTGTGCCTGGTGTCGCTGCTGGCCATGGCCTCGCCCTATCCGATGTTCGTGCTGGTCAGTTCCGGCCAGGCACCGTTGATCATTGTCGGCATTGCCCTGGCGGTGATCTGCATGGCGTCGTTCTATGCGGTGATCGCAGGCTACGTGAGTGGCATGTTCGACACCCATGTGCGCTACACCGCGATCTCCATGGCCTATCAGGTGTGTGGCGCCATTGCTGGCGGCCTGACGCCGCTGGTGGGCACTTGGCTTGCGCACACGTTCACCGGCCAATGGTGGCCGATGGCAGTGTTTTACAGCGTGATTGCGGCGATTTCGCTGCTCTGTGTGCTGGCCCTGGCGCGCCGCCATGCCGCCGCCCACCGCCTGGAAATGGCCTGAAAATCCGATGAGTTCTGGAGTAGCTGCGATGTTGAAAAGCAACGGCGAACGCCTGTGGGCGAGCCTGATGGCCATGGCTGAAGTGGGTGCCACCGCCCGGGGCGGCAGTTGCCGCCTGGCCCTGAGCGAAGAAGACAAGGCCGGGCGCGAGCTGTTCGCCCACTGGTGCCGTGAAGCCGGCCTGACCCTGAGCGTCGACCCTATCGGCAACCTGTTTGCCCGCCGCCCAGGGTGCGATCCGGATGCCGCACCGGTGATGATGGGCAGTCATCTCGACACCCAGCCCGAAGGTGGGCGCTTCGATGGCGTGTATGGCGTGTTGGCCGGTCTTGAGGTGGTACGTCGTCTCAATGACTTGAAGATCCAGACGCATAAGCCGCTTGAAATCGCCGTCTGGACCAACGAGGAGGGCGCCCGCTTCACCCCGGCCATGTTCGGCTCGGCGGTGTTCACCGGCAGCATGAAGCTCGAGGACGCGCTGGCGGTACGCGATGCCGAGGGCATCAGTGTCGCCCAGGCACTGGAGCGAACCGGCTTCGCCGGCGAACGTCCGTTGGGCGGGGCGGTGGATGCCTATTTCGAGGCGCATATCGAGCAAGGCCCGATCCTTGAGGACAACGCCAAGAACATCGGTGTGGTCAGCGGTGGCCAGGCCATTCGCTGGCTCGATGTGCAGGTCGAGGGCATGGCTGCCCATGCGGGCACCACACCCATGCCCCTGCGCAAGGATGCCCTTTATGGCGCCGCCCCGATGATCCAGGCCATCGAACAACTGGCCAGCGACTTCGCCCCCGAGGGCCTGACTACCGTAGGCGAGCTGAGCATCGCCAAGTCGTCGCGCAACACCATCCCCGGCTTGCTGCAGTTCACCGTGGACCTGCGTCACCACCACGACAGCGCCATCGAAGAAATGGAGCGGCAGGTCGAAGCGCGCTTGCGGGCGATCGCCGCGCTGCGTGGCTTGAGGGTCACCATCAACCGCCACTGGGTCAGCCCGGCGACACCCTTCGATGCCGACTGCGTGGCCGCCGTGCAGGCGGCGGTGGACGGCCTGGGATACGCACAGCAAGCCATCGTCAGTGGTGCCGGTCACGATGCGATCCTGCTGGCGCGCTACTGCCCGACCGCCATGGTGTTCATCCCTTGCGTGGGCGGCCTGAGCCACAATGAGGCCGAAGACGTGCTGCCCGAGGACGTGCGCCAGGGCGCCGACGTACTGCTCAACGCCGTGCTGGCCCGTGCCGGCCGGGTCGATTAAGGAGAAGCTCATGCGTTGCTACTTTCACCCCGAACAGCTGCTGCACCACCCGCGCAGCTACTATTCCCGCGGCCAGATGCGCACGCCTCAGGAAGTGCCCGAGCGTGCTCGGCACCTGCTGCAGGCGGCCAAGCGCCTGGGCTTCGAGATCGTCGAGCCCACGGATGGCGGCCTGCAGCCGCTTCTGGCGGTACACGGTGCGCCGTACCTGACGTTCCTTGAAGAGGCCCATCGACGCTGGAAGGAAGTACCCGAAGACTGGGGCGATGAAGTGATGTCGAACATCTTCGTGCGCGAACCCAACGCACTGCGCGGCATCCTTGCCCAGGCGGCCTGTTATCTGGCCGACGGCAGCTGCCCGGTGGGCGAGCTGACCTGGCGCTCGGCCTACTGGTCGGCACAAAGCGCGGTGGCCGGGGCCAGGGCGCTGCTCGATGGCGAGCCGGCTGCCTATGCCCTGTGCCGGCCACCGGGCCATCACGCCCGTGCCGAAGCTGCCGGTGGTTTCTGCTACCTGAACAACGCCGCCATTGCCGCCCAGGTGCTGCGCGAGCGCTTCGAGCGAGTGGCGGTACTCGACACCGACATGCACCACGGCCAGGGTATCCAGGAGATTTTCTACGCCCGGGATGATGTGCTGTACGTCTCGGTGCATGGCGACCCCACCAACTTCTACCCAGGTGTGGCTGGCTTTGCCGATGAACGCGGCAGCGGCGCCGGGGAGGGCTACAACCTGAACCTGCCCATGGTCCACGGTGCCAGCGAGGCGGATTTTCTCGCGTACCTGGACCTGGCCCTGGCCGCAGTGAAGGACTTTGACGCGCAGGTGCTGGTGCTGTCGCTGGGCTTCGACATCTTCGAACTGGACCCGCAAAGCAAGGTTGCCGTCACCCGCGAAGGTTTCGCCCTCCTGGGCGAGCGAATTCGCAGCCTGGGCCTGCCGTGCCTGATCGTGCAGGAGGGCGGCTATCACCTGGAAAGCCTGGAAGACAACGCGCAAGCGTTTTTCGCCCAGAGCGCCGAGTGGCAACTGCACGACAACCACTGATCCGCTGCCACGCCCCCGGTTGTACGACGAACTACGATGAAGGGTTGCTACTAACCAACCGTGGGAGAGTCGGCCATGAAAGTCGTCGTGATCGGGGGCACCGGTCTGATCGGTGCCCAGTTGTGCAACAACTTGCGGGCGAAGGGCCATGTTGTGCTGGCCGCTTCTCCCAGAACCGGCGTCGATGCTCTCACCGGCGAAGGCCTGGGCCCGGCGCTGCAGGGTGCCGAGGTGGTGGTCGATGTATCCAACTCCCCGTCATTCGAAGATGCCGCGGCGCTGTCGTTCTTTGAAACCTGCGGGCGCAACCTGTTTGCCGCTGAGAAGGCCGCGGGCGTGGGCCACCACATTGCGCTGTCGGTGGTGGGTACCGAACGCATGCTCGACAGCGGCTACTTTCGCGCCAAGATGGCCCAGGAAGAACTGATCAAGCAGTCGGGGGTGCCGTACACCATTTTGCGCGCCACACAATTCTTCGAGTTCATGGCGGGCATTGCCTACTCTGGCGCTGAGGGCAACCGGGTGCGCTTGACCGACGCTGCCTTGCAGCCGGTGGCATCGGCCGACGTTGCTCAGGCCCTGGCCGACAGTGCCGAGCAGGCCCCGGCCAACCGCACGCTGGAAGTCGCCGGCCCCGAGCGCTTGCCGCTGGTGGAATTTGTGCGCAGCTACCTGCAGTACAACCAGGACCCTCGCGAAGTCATCGCCGACCCCCAGGCCACTTACTTCGGCGCCCCCATCGACGACCGCTCGTTGACGCCCGACGCCGGTGCGCGCCTGGGCGCCATTCACTTCCAGACCTGGCTGAAAACCACCGCTGTCCAACATTGATACACCGGACCAGGAGAGCGACATGCGCATCCAGTCTTTGTTCATGCTTTTCCCCTTGATGGCCGTCATCAGCGTCCATGCCCAGACACCCACTGCGCCACCGCCCAGCGTCAAGCCGGTGATGACCCAGGCGCTGCCCGACTATCCGGGCAAGGAAGTATTGATCCTGGAGGTCGAGTACCCACCAGGTGGCGCCGACCCCGTGCATCGCCATGATGCCCACGGATTTGTCTATGTGCTGGAAGGGTCGGTGGTGATGGGCGTGAAGGGGGGCAAGGAGGTTACCCTCATGCCTGGGCAGAGCTTTCATGAAGGCCCGGCCGACATCCACACGGTGGGGCGCAACGCCAGCCAGAGCAAACCGGCGAAGTTCGTGGTGTTCCTGCTCAAGGACGTGAACAAGGCGGCAGTGTTGCCCGCGCAATAGTCGCTGCCGCTACGGTCGTTGCGCCGGCAGATCCACCTGCGCGCACAGCCCGCCTCCCGGTCGGTTGTTGAGGGTCAGGGTACCGCCGATGGCATGGGTCAATTGCTGGGCGATGGCCATGATCCAGCAACTGCTGGGAGCAGGAGCGAGCGATCTGAGCCACGACCGCTGAGCGGTCGATCGCAGGCTGTCGCCAGGCGGGAGCAAGCCCCCCTGTCAGAAGTTCGCCGGGGTGTTGGCGCTGATGATCTCGGCTTCGTCGGGGCCGATGTTCTTGAAGCTGTGGGGCAGGGTGGTGGGGAAGTAGTAGCCGTCACCGGAGTTGAGAATGCTGACCTGGCCATCGACGCGCAGCTCGATGGTGCCACGGGTGACCAGGCCGCACTCTTCACCTTCGGCATGCACGATCGGCTCATCGCCGGAGTCTGCACCGGGGGCGTAAAGCTCGCGCAGCATGCGCATCTGCCGGCCCTCGACACTGGCGCCGACCAGCAGCAGGCGCAGGCCGCTGTTGCCAAGGTCGGGCTGTTCGGTGGAGCGGAAGACGAAACGTTCCTCGCGTGGCGGCTCGTCGAAGCTGAAGAACTCTGCCAGGGACATGGGAATGCCTTCGAGCAGTTTTTTCAGGGAACTGACCGAGGGGCTGACGCGGTTCTGCTCGATCTGGGAGATCGTCGAATTTGTCAGCCCGCTACGACGGGCCAGCTCCCGCTGGGAGAGTTTGTTGCGTTCACGCACCAGTTTGAGTCGTGTCCCCGTGTCCATAGCCGCCTTATAAGTTGAAAATTTTGGGCGAAGCATTAAAGCACATTCCGTCACCTATTAGCGGCCCGCTTGTACGGATGCCGGGCGCGGATGCGGCCACAGGCCGATCATCAGCAACAACGCGGCGACGATCAGGTACGGCAGGCGGGGGTCGACGGCATAGATCAGAGTGCCGGCCAGTGGCCCTACGACCACGCCCAGGCCTTGCGCAGCGCCGATGGACCCGGCCGTGGCACCCTGTTCGGAGGCGTCCATTGCATTGGCCGCCAGCGCCGAGAACGCCGGGAACACCCAGCCCATGCCGCAGGCTGAAACAAAAAAGCACGCCGACAGCAGGGTCGCACTGGTAGCAAAGGCGGCAGTGGCAAAGCCCACGGCGGCAATACTGGCGCCGACGGCGATCATTCGCAGCGGGGGCCACTGCAGCTTGCGCACCAACAATTGCGCCACGATCAACGCCACACCGACCATGGTCAGGGCAATGCCAGCGGTTTGCGCCGCTTCTGCCGGGCCCATTCCCAGGCGATCGAGGGCAAAGAAACCGACGGTGATCTGCGCCACCGACACGCTGATCATGGCCACGAACGCCACCAGCAGCGGTCGGCGCAGGCGCGGGTCGGTCAGACGTACCGGGCGCGGTGGTTGCTTGAGGTGCAGTTCCTGGCGCTTGAGCTTGAGTAGCAACACCAGGAACGCCAGCATCGGCAGGATCGCCATGGCATAGAACGGCAGGCTCAGGCTGTAGCGTGCCAGCAGCGCCGCCAGGGCCGGACCGATCACCAGGCCCACGGCGTTGGCCGCACCCAGTGACGCCAGGGTTCGGGCGCGGTACTGCGGAGCAATGTTGTCGGCAATCAGCGCCGCACCCGCAACCGGCAGGGCCGCATAGAACGCGCCGATCAGGCCGCGGCCGATCACCAGGCCGGCGAAGGCCAGCGCGGCACTGGGCAGCAGATGCAGGGCGGTATCGATGAACAGGCACAAGGCCCAGTAGGCGAGGGTGAAGCCGGCCGTGCCGAGCAGCAGCACGCGGCGTCGGCCCAGGCGATCACTGGCCTGGCCCCAGGGCCTGGCCAGCAGCATCCAGATCACCCCCGCCACCGTGACCGCGGCCCCCGCCTGCCAGGTGGCCAGCCCCAAAGTGCGCGCGATGGGGCCGATCAGCGCGACGAACGCCATCATCGCCATGGTGCAGGCCATGTTGGCGATCAGCAGCGGGCGCAGGTCGAAGGTGGCTTGGGCTGTATCGGGTTGGGCAGGGTCCTGTGCGGCGTTCATGGGCTATCCAAGGCAGTGAAGGCGGGCCGGGCATTGTGCCGTAAAAGGCTGGCCGACAATACCGGTCATGGACGGCTCACTGATCGGGCCGAACCGGCCCGGGCCACATACTGCGCATCACACCGTCGCGGCGTACCAGGGCGTGGACCAATGCCGCGCCCAGGTGTACCAGCACCGTGGCGAACAGCCCATAGGCCAGCCAGCCATGGGCTCGGCGCAACACGGCATACAGCTGCAGGTCGTGCGGCACCAGGGCCGGCAAGTGCAGCGGCAGAGGGTAGCCACCGGCCGACAGCATGCCCCAACCGATCAGTGGCATGGCTAGCATCAAGGCATACAACACCAGGTGCGAGGCGCCGGCGGCCAGGCGCTGCCAGGGCGGCAAATCGCGGGGCAGCGGAGGGTGGGGCAAGGTCAGGCGCATGGCAATACGGACCACGACCAGTATCAGCAAGGCCAGGCCAATGGCTTTGTGCAGGCTGATCAGCATGGTGTGGCGGGGTGACAGGTCGACGACCATGCTCACCCCGACGAATAACATCGCCAGGATCAGCAGCGCCATCAGCCAGTGCAGCAGCCTTGCCAGGGGGTGAAAGACAGAGGGTGAGGAGGCGTTCATGGTTGTGCTTCCTGGTGGCCGGCTTCGCGACTGCGGCGGTTGAACGACACGGCGTAGGCGGATGAGCGCGCCGCGAGGATCGGGTCGTCCGAGGGTTCGATGCCCGAGGGCAGGATCAATGGGTCGAAGTTGAGGTCGCGACAGGCGCCTTGCTCGGGACCGTCCACCTGTTCGATCACCAGGGTGCCCGCATCGATGCTACGGCGTTGGGCCGGCCAGGGCTGCGACGGGTCATCGACCGGATCGCCAGGTTCGGCCAGGGCCAGGCGCAAGGTCCAGCGCAATGCGCCCTCGCTCAGGCGCTGATGCAGGTCGTGCTGCAGGTAGTCGCGGTCGTCGATCGGGCTTTGCAGGGCCGCGAACGGCGTTTGCGGTATCAGGCTCCAGCGCACGAACTGGCGCGTACCACTGCCGTTGACCAAGGCAAAGGCATTGATGCTGTTGTAGCTTGAGTTGGCGAAGCTGTCAGGTGCCTTGTAGTCCTTGGCCCATTGGCGAAAGGCCGCACTCTCCGGGTGAGCGGCAAAGAATGCCTGGATCCGGGCCGGGTCCGGCTTTCCGGTGGCGGGGTCCGGCTTCATGGACAGGATTTGCTGGTAGAAGGCTTCGGGGGTATTCACCGGCAGTACCGGCGGGGTGTTCATGCCGGTACGCCACTGCTGGCCGTCATCACTGCTGAACTGCAACGCCAGGCTGCGCACTGGCACACTGGTGTCTGGGCTGTAGGGGTTGCTGCCGCCGATGGCGAAGCGCCCGATCACCGGCACCTTCGCCTGGTTGAACACCCGGGCGCGGGACAGTGGTTCGGCCAGGCCGCTGCTCTGGAAGTAGCCACTGACGCAGAGGCCCTTGGCGTGGTTTTTACGGTAGCCGGGGAAGTGGCCACCCTGGGCTTCAAAGGTGTCGATGATGCGTTGCGGGGTCAGTCGCTCGGCGCCGATCCAGCCGGCGGCGTAAGCAAAGGCTGCGCCGAGGGCCGCCAGCCCGACACCGATGGCTGCCAGGCGCAAGGCGCGAGGTGTACCGCGTAACGGTGTGTTCATGGGAACAATCCGGGTCAATGAATGAGCCGGTACGACGTTGGGGGCGGGGATTTATTCCGGCGCCAGGGAATAAATTGCTTTCTCCGGCGTCTTTCTTGAAATTTTATCGCGGGGCAAGTCGCACCGCCGCACCTACAGGCCAAGGCTCAGCACATGAACGACCTGGACGACGACCAACTGCGCGAGATGCTCGAGAGGCTGCGCCGCTTTGCCTTGTGGCTGACCCGTGAAGCCAGCAGCGCCGACGACCTGGTTCAGGCCACGGTCGAGCGCGCCTTGACCCATCGTGGCCAGCAACGTGAGGACGGTAGCCTCAGGGCCTGGCTGTTCTCGATCCTGTATCGGCAATTCATCGATGGCAAGCGCCGGGAACGTCGTCATGCCCGCTGGCTGGCCTGGTTCGGGCGGGGGGAGGAGGCGGGCAATGCCACCGAAGACATCGTCCTGGCCCAGTCGGGCCTCGCCGCCTTCGCTCGCCTGCCCACCGAGCAGCGGGCCTTGCTGCTGTTGATCAGCGTCGAGGGGCTGAGCTACAAGGAGGCGGCCCAGGCGTTGCAGGTGCCCATCGGTACGGTGATGTCGCGATTGTCGCGGGCGCGCACGGCGTTGCGCGAACTGGCCGAGGGCAATACACCGCCCCCGGCGTTGCGGAGGTTGAAATGAGTCAGTTGATCCCTTCTGAAGAAGAGTTGCATGCCTATGTCGACGAGCGCCTGGACCGCGAGCGTCGGCGCACCGTGGAGCGTTACCTGGCGGCCAACCCCGAGCAGGCGGCCCGGGTCGAAGGCTGGCGCAACGATGCCCGGCACTTGCGCGTAGCCTTGTCCGGTCTTGCCGGGCGAGCCCCCAACCCGCGACTGGAACCTGCGGCGATTCGTCGTGAACTGCGCCGCAAGCGCCAGCGGCGTTGGGCCAATGCCGCTGTCTTGCTGGTGACACTGGGGATTGGCGGCTTGGGCGGTTGGCACGTACGCGAGTCGAGCCTGCTGGCCGGCAACCCGCCCATGGCCGATGCCGTGCAGGCGCACCGGTTGTTCGCCGGTGCCAGCGCCCTGGATCTCAGCGCCCGCGACCCGGCTCGCCTGCAGGCCTGGCTGGGCGAGCATTTCAAGCACGTCGGCAACCTGCCGGATTTTTCCGTCTATGGCTTCACCCCGTTAGGGGCACGGCTGTTGAGCAACGAGCAGGGCCCGGCCGCCTTGCTGGTGTTTGAAGATGCCCACGGCCAGCGGGTCAGCCTGTTTCTGCGTTCACCCGGCGAGCACTATGGGCGCATGCCCAGCGGCGAGCGCATCGACGGACAACTGCAGGCTCGCTATTGGTCCCAGGGTGACTACAACTACGCGTTGATCAGCGCGGCCTCCGACAGCCGGGGCGCAGCGCTGCGCAATGCACTGGGTGTCGCCTTGTAGCCGGTCTGTCATTGCGGGCGTAAGCTCAGGAGTGTTTGGCTTGGCAAATCGAGCCACTACGAGCGAGGTAAGCCGAAATGAAGCGCAAGCAAGGTTTGGTGGCGGCGGTGGTGTTGCTGCTGGCCGGCCAAAACGCGCTGGCCTCGGCACCAGAAGTGAAGGATGCGCGTCTGGTTGCCCATGAGCAGGCAGTGCAGGCCTATGCAGCAAGCATCGGAAAACCCGTCCCGGTTGTTCAGGACTATCGCGTTGGCACTTCCATGGATGTAGCCCGCTTGATCGAGCAGACCCCACAGGCCCGCGGCTGTGAAGCGGCGCCGATGCTGATTACCTACGAAGACACGAGCGGGCAACTGGTGACAGTGCGTTATCGGCTGGAGGGGCAGTGCGCGCGGTTTCAGTCCACGCGGTAAAGGTGGCGCACACATGCAGAAAGTGCTGGCCGATCAGGTGATGGCCAATTAGCATCTGCGGCTTTATTCGTGCCACAGGGGTTGGTCATGAACGTGGCAGGGAGCACACAGGCCAGCCGTCGCACCATGCTCAAGTACGGGCTGGCCTTGGCCGTTGCGGTGCCGGGCAGTGGGTTGCTGGGCTGGCAATTGCCGCTGGCCGCATGGAGCGCCGATCTGCGCACGACGGTTGGTGAGCGACGCGGTGTGCGCCTGGCAGATGGCAGCGTGCTGCAATTGAACACCGCGACGGCAGTGAACCTGGACCTCGCTCAGCATTGCGTAAGGCTGATCGAGGGCGAGCTTGCCCTGAGCGTCAACCATGCGCGCCCCTTGCATGTCGACTTCGGGCCGGCTCGGGTAACGGTGGGCCAGGCGCAGGTCAGCGTGCGTTGCGATGACAGGGTTTGCCGGCTGTCCGTGCTGTACGGCACGGTGCAGGTGCAGATAAAGCACGGAATGGCGCTGGCGCTGCATTACGGTGACCAGTTGACGGTGTATGCCGATGGCAGTGGCGCCATGGGGCGTCTTGACCCGCACGCACCGGATTGGCGTGACGGTGTGCTGAATGTCACGGATGTGCCACTGGGCGAGTTTCTGCGCGAGGTCTCACGCTATCGTCCGGGGGTTTTGCGGTGGGAGCCGGCGCTTGAATCGCATACGGTCAGTGGCACGTTCCCGCTGCATGACACCGATTCGATCCTTGCTTACCTGGCCGCCAATTTTCCGGTCACTGTACAAGCTCGCAGTCGTTACTGGGTCACGCTGGTATCGCGGGGCAAGCCCGCTCCTACCGGGTAGGTGCGGACTTGTCCCGGTACACGCTGTACTCAGGTGTTGTCTTTGACGGTCTTGCTGCTGCCATTGATTTTCACCGAGGCAATGCCCGCGTCGCGTGATTGCGCGGTGGCGTACAACTGGCTGGTGCCGATGACCTGATGATTGGCCGCCTTGAGGTTGAAGTGGAACTTGCCGTTGCTGGCCTCCTTTTTCTCATAGCGTTCGTCAGTGCCGCTATTGGCCTGGACCGAGGCGATGCCGCTTTCGGCAGAGGCCTTGGCTTTGTATAACTCACTGGTGAGGATGACTTCACCATTCCCGGCCTTGAGAACAAAGCGGTACTGGCCGTCACTGCTGGTGCCCAACTCGAACCAACCTGCCATGGGAGCTCCTTGGAGTGTGTAGATCATTCAGGGGCTGCTAGCGTGCTTGCTTGCAGTGACGAGTCAGTATGGTGGGGTTTGTCGGGTTGTCCAACGTGACCAGTCGCGGGTAGCCGCTGCCGCCAGGCTGCAATTGGGCGCGAAGCGGTCATGTGCTTGCGACTGCAATGCCCTCGATCGCAGCCTGACGGCAGTAGCTACCGAGTGGTCATTCCATTCTTTCCACCCACCAGCACACCTTCGACCCTATATGCACATGCTTCTGCCGGGCAGGTTCAAAGGGCGTGTCCAGCGTTCCCAGGGCGATACTGATCCAGTCTGGAAAAGCGCCTGCCGCATCAGCCCAGAACAGGTTCGCGCCACAGCACGAGCAAAAGCTGCGGCTGACCGTCGGCGAAGAGTGGTACACGCGCACCAGCCCCTGCGGGTCCAGGCACGTCAGGTCGGCACCGGGCACACTGCCATAGGACGCGAAGGCCGCGCCATGGCCTTTGCGGCACTGGCTGCAATGGCAATGGCTGACGGCCTTGATCGGCGAGTCGATGTGGTAGGTAACGGCGCCGCACAAGCAACTGCCGTGGTAGAGCGCTTTCATCCATCGAGCGTCCGTGAAAAGTCCGTCGAGGATGATACACGCCCCGGGTGACTACCGGCGTGCCACCGCGTGGTGGACGCACTGCTCGTAGTAGGTCTGCTTGATGGCCGCAGGCTTGAGACGTGACTGGCTGTTGTAGGTCTGCTCGGTGATGCCCATGGCGGTCATGCGCATCCAGGGTTTGGGGAATTTGCGCGCCTGTAGTCGTTTGCGCGCCGAGTACAAGGTCACCCCGGCAAGCTTCGATTGTTGCGCGCCAGCGGCTATATCCGAACCCCAACTACACACATAGCGATCATTCTGGCCCAGTGCCTTGGCGTGCGAACCAAGGGACAACGTGGCAAGAAAAACGGTTGCGAGGGTCAATCCATAAGCCCGCATGATGCCTACCTAAGCTATTGAAAGGAAAGCGAGTTTGCCAATGTGACAGAGGGCAGGGGGCCACCAGTAAGGCGTTTTTTTCAGACGGTTCTGAAGGAGGGGCCCGGCAAGTGTCACCATAATCCGGGGTTCGAAAAACAAAACCATAGTGGAGTCAACCCTATGCGATCGAGCATGCGCCTGGGCCTTTTTGCTGCCGCAGCGGCCCTCACCGCCAGCAGTGCGGCATTCGCCGCTCCTACTTTCATCAATATCCTCACCGGCGGTACCAGCGGGGTGTACTACCCCATTGGTGTCGGCCTTTCGCAGGCCTATAGCGCAGGTATCGAGGGTTCCAGGACATCGGTGCAGGCCACCAAGGCGTCGGTTGAAAATCTCAATCTGCTGGAGGCAGGCCGTGGCGAATTGGCCCTGGCCCTGGCCGATTCGGTAGCCGATGCCTGGAACGGCGAAGAAGAAGCAGGCTTCAAGAAGCCGCTGAAAAAGCTGCGGGCGATTGCCAGTACCTACCCCAACTATATCCAGGTCGTTGCCAGTGAAGAGTCCGGCATCAAGACCCTGGAGGACCTCAAGGGCAAGCGCATTTCGGTAGGCGCGCCGAAATCGGGGACCGAGCTCAATGCCCGGGCCATTTTCAAGGCTGCCGGCCTCTCGTATGAAGACATGGGCAAGGTTGAATATTTGCCTTACGCCGAGTCGGTCGAGTTGATCAAGAACCGCCAACTCGATGCCACCTTGCAGTCGGCGGGCCTGGGCATGGCGGCTATCCGCGACCTGGCCTCGACCATGAAGATCCGCTTCGTCGCCATTCCTGCTGATGTCGTCGCCAGCATCGGCAACTCGGCCTACCAGGCTAGCACCATCCCGGCCGGTACCTACGACGGTCAGGACACTGATGTGCCGACGGCGGCGGTGGCCAATATTCTCGTCAGCCAGGAGAAGGTCTCCGATGAACTGGCCTATCAGATGACCAGGTTGATGTTCGACAACCTCAATCGCCTGTCGACCGCACATTCTGTGGCCAAGGACATTTCGCTCGAGACAGCCACCCAGAACCTGCCTATTCCCCTGCACCCCGGCGCCGAGCGCTACTTCAAAGAGCAAGGTGCTCTGTAAGCCATCGCGTATTCGCTGGTCGGGCCTGGTCATGCCAGGTCCGACTTGTTGCACGTTTGTGATCACCGAGGTACTGATCCATGAGTGAACAACCACAAGGCCTGACGGCCGGCGTTGGCAATTGGCCAAAGGCGCTGTTTATCGTCGCCTTGGCCTTTACCACCTTCCAGATAATTACCGCAGCCTTCCACCCGTTCTCAAGCCAGGTGCAGCGTGCCGGGCACGTGGGCTTTTTGCTGATGCTGGTGTTCCTCAGCTACCCGGCACTCGGCAAGGCCCGTCCGTACCAGCCCCTGGCCTGGTTGCTGGGCCTGCTGGGCCTGGGCACGGCGTTGTACCAGTGGTGGTTCGAGGGCGATCTGATCCAGCGTTCGGGTGACTTGTCCCAGGCCGACATGGTGATTGGGCTGATCCTGATCGTCATGGTCTTCGAGGCCGCACGACGGGTCATGGGCAGTGCCTTGCCGATCATCTGTGGCCTGTTCCTTGCCTACGGACTGTTCGGTGAATACCTGCCGGGCGACCTGGCGCATCGTGGCTACGGCCTGGACCAGATCGTCAACCAGCTGTCGTTTGGTACCGAAGGGCTGTACGGCACTCCGACCTATGTATCGGCCAGCTACATTTTCCTGTTCATCCTGTTCGGTGCCTTTCTCGAGCAGGCCGGCATGATCAAGCTGTTCACCGACTTCTCCATGGGCCTGTTCGGCCACAAGGTAGGTGGCCCGGCCAAGGTCTCGGTCGTGTCCTCGGCACTGATGGGCACCATCACCGGTTCCGGGGTGGCCAACGTGGTCACCACCGGACAGTTCACCATTCCGTTGATGAAGCGCTCCGGGTACAAGCCGGCCTTTGCCGGTGGCGTGGAAGCCACCGCCAGCATGGGCAGCCAGATGATGCCGCCAGTGATGGGCGCAGTGGCGTTCATCATGGCCGAGACCATCAACGTGCCGTACATCGAAGTCGCCAAGGCGGCGCTGATTCCGGCGTTGCTGTTTTTCGGCTCGGTGTTCTGGATGGTTCACCTTTCGGCCAAGCAGGCCGACCTTCAGGGCTTGCCCAAAGACCAGTGCCCCAATGCCTGGGCTGCGGTGCGCGAGCGTTGGTACCTGCTGATTCCATTGTTCGTGCTCGTGTACCTGTTGTTCTCCGGCCGCACGCCGTTGTTCTCAGGCATGGTCGGCCTTGCCCTGACGGCAATCGTCATTCTCGGCTCGGCACTGATTCTCAAGGTGTCCAGCACCGGCTTGCGGGTGGCATTCTGGATCGCGCTGGGGGTGCTGTGTGCCGGATTCTTCCAGTTGGGCATCAGTGTGATCTTTGCCGTGATCGCTGCCCTGGTGGCGGTCTGCTGGTTCATCAAGGGCGGGCGCGATACCTTGCGGGTCTGTCTCAATGCGCTGGTGGAAGGCGCTCGTCATGCCGTACCAGTGGGTATCGCCTGTGCGCTGGTCGGGGTGATCATCGGCATCGTCAGCCTGACCGGCATTGCCACCACCTTTGCGGGCTACATCCTGGCTATCGGCGAGGACAGCTTGCTGTTGTCTCTGGTGCTGACCATGCTCACCTGCCTGGTATTGGGCATGGGCATCCCGACCATCCCCAACTACATCATCACCAGTTCCATCGCCGCGCCGGCATTGATGGAACTGGGTGTTCCGCTGATCGTTTCGCACATGTTCGTGTTCTACTTCGGCATTCTCGCCGACCTCACGCCGCCGGTGGCACTGGCCTGCTTTGCCGCCGCGCCGATCGCCCGGGCGTCGGGCCTGAAGATCAGCCTGTGGGCGGTACGCATCGCCGCTGCCGGTTTCGTGGTGCCGTTCATGGCGGTCTACGACTCGGCGCTGATGCTGCAGGGTGACAGTGTGTGGGCGAGTGTCTACATGGTGTTCAAGGCAGCGTTTGCCATTGGGCTGTGGGGCGCGGCGTCGATCGGCTACCTGAGAGGGCATCTGACCTGGTGGGAGCGTGTAATGGCACTGCTCGTGGGCGGCCTGCTGATTCTGGCGGTGCCGATGACCGATGAGGTGGGCTTTGCCTTGGGCCTGCTGTTGCTCGGCCAGCACCTGTGGCGTACCCGCAGGGCTGTGGCGCTGGCGTGATCGGATTGTGCATGGGGTTGGCCGGGGTGGTGTGGAGCCAGTTGTTGGTGGACGACTTCACCCTGGCCTGGAACCACAGCATCGAGAAGGTCCGCTGGGAGGAGGACTATCGCGTCGCGCCCTCGGGGTTGCTGCTCGGGGAAGCACGGGTGAAGGGCTCGGGCGCTGGCATGGAGATCCCCGACGATGCCCGCTTGCACGACGGCAGTTGGCATTACCAGCGCCAATTGCCGCCGTTGCAGCCCCTGCGCCTGGGGCGTACGCCCCAGGCCGGGGACTATCACCTGTGCATCGACGGCCGCTGCCTGGTCTTGAGCCATTGGCTGGGGCCGCCACAGGCGAGTCAGCCTGCGGTGGAGATGTGGAGCTGCGAGTTGGGCTGAAGGGCAGGCGCCTATCGATTCAACGGTTGCCGGGCGACCGTAGTGTCGATACCATTCGGAACAATTCTCACTTACATCTTTTCCAGGTGCGTCCATGTCTGCTGCCGAGCCGACCTTCCAGCGTGCGATCCATGAGCTGTACAACGAGCATCATGGATGGTTGTTCACCTGGCTGCGCCGCAAGCTGCGTTGCCCGCAGAATGCCGCCGACACCGCCCACGATACGTTCCTGCGTATCCTGGGATCACGCGATTCGCTGGTGGGCATCCGCGAGCCGCGGGCATTCCTCAGCACCACCGCGCGCCGGTTGATCATCGACAAGGCCCGCCGCCAGCACATCGAAGATGCCTACCTGCGCGAGCTGGCGCTGACCGTCGATGTGCTCGAAGGCCATCAGTCACCCGAGCAGATCCTCACCACCCTCGAAGCCCTGGAGCAGATCGCCTTTGTACTCGAAGGCCTGAACGACAAGGTGCGCCAGGCCTTCGTCGACTACTACCTCGACGAACTGACCCAGGTCCAGATCGCCCAGCGTCTGGAAGTGTCCGAGCGCATGGTGCGCAAGTACCTGTTGCAGGCGCTGATGCACTGCAACCAGGCCCTGGATGTGTGAGGCCAATGCACGTCGATGACAGCATCGAGGCCCAGGCTGCCGAGTGGGTCCTGCGCCTGGGCGAAGGCGAGCTGAGCGAGCAGGAGCGCCAGGCGTTCGAGCGCTGGCGCCAGCTCGACAGCCGCCACCAGGCCACGTTCGATCGCATCAGCAGCGTGGTTGCGCAGCTTCACGGCCTGTGCTCGCAGCGCCGGCCCGTACGGGCTGCACTGGAGGCCAACGGCAAGCGTCGCAACAAGGTACCGCGTGCGCGCCACCTGTTGGGCCTGGGCGTTCTACTGGCCAACCTGGGGCTGGTGATGCACTTGGGCGGCTACCGCATCGATGACCTGTTCGTCGACCTGCACACCGCGCCAGGCGAGTGGCATACCCGTACGCTGGAAGACGGCTCGCGTATCACCCTGTATGGCAACAGCGCTGTCGATCTGAACCTCGGCAGTGGCCAGCGTCGCGTCGAGTTGCTGCGCGGTCAGGTGCTGGTGGACGTTGCGCCAGACCCGGGCCGGCCGTTCGTGGTGGTCACGGATGAAGGCAGTTTCAAGGCCCTGGGCACGCGTTTTGTGGTCAGCCGTGGGCAAGGCCAGAGCGAGTTGAGCATGTTGCACTCCAGCGTGGCGGCGCAAAGCGCGGACCACAGCCAGGCGCTGGAGGTGCGCAGCGGCGGGCGCGTATGGGTGCGTCCCGATGCAGTGGGCCGGCTGCCGGATATCGACCCTGCCAGCTTCGAGCAGGCCTGGCAGGGGCATCAACTGGTGGTCGAGCAATGGCCGCTGCCCAAGGTGCTGGAGGCACTGGGGCGTCAGCGTCGCGGGCACCTGCAATTCGATGCGGCGGCTCTGGCCGATCTGAAGGTGTCTGCCGTACTGCCACTGGACGATACCCAGCGTGCCTTGCAGCTGCTGGCCCAGGCCTTGCCGATCCGTCTGCAGTCGTTTACGCCGCTGTGGACGCGCATCGAACGACGACCAGCTGAAAAATAATCATTTCCATCGGTTCCGCATTGTCAGCGTGGCCCGTCAAGCAAAGGGCCAACATGATTAAAACAGGAGCCGTTGCACCATGCGTCGATTTGCTGCCTCACCCACCCTGAGCCCCATTGCGCTGTGTATTCACCTGGCCTGTGCCGGGGTGGTCGTGGCCATGCCGCAACTGGCTGTGGCCCAGTCCCAGCAGCGTTACGACATTCCGGCCGGGCCGCTGAGCACTGCGCTGAACCGCTTTGCCCAGCAGGCCGGTGTCGCCCTGGTGTTCCAGGCTGATGAACTGGCGGGGCGTGCCAGCCATGGCCTGGTCGGCAACTACACCGTGGAAGACGGTTTTGCCACCTTGCTCGACGGTAGCGGCTATCGCAGCAGCCAAAGCGACGACGGGTATGTGCTGTTGCCGGTGCTCGATCTGCAGTCCGGGCAAACCCTGGAGCTGGGCGTGACCACCGTGGCCGGGCAGGGCATGGGGGAAAGTACCGAGAACACCGGCAGCTATGCGCCGGGCCTGATCAGCGTCGGTTCCAAGTCGCCCACCAGTCTGCGGGAAACGCCACAGTCGGTCTCGGTGATTACCCGTCAGTTGATCGAAGACCAGCAGATGACCGACATCAACGAAGCGATGAAGGCCACGCCTGGGGTGATTACCCAGAGCACCACCTTCCGTATCCAGGACTTCATCTCCCGCGGCTTCTCCATCCAGAACCTGCAGATCGACGGCGCTGCCCCCCAGGCGCTGGGTACTGCCATGGGCTCGTTCTACTCCTCGAACATCTTCGACCTGGCCGAGTTCGACCACGTCGAAGTGCTGCGTGGTTCGGCGGCGCTGTTCGGTGGCTCGGGCGACCCTGGTGGCATTATCAACCTGGTGCGCAAACGGCCAATGGCCTACAACCAGCTCAAGCTGACCCTGAGCGCCGGCAGCTGGGACAACTACCGCCAGGAGCTGGACCTTACCGGCCCCATGGGCTGGGACGGTCGCCTGCGTGGGCGTCTGGTGGTGGCCAATACCGACCGCCAGTACTTCGTCGACAAGCGCAGCACACAAAAGCCGCTGGTGTACGGGGTGATGGAGGCTGATCTCACCGACGCCGACATGTTCACTTTCGGCGTGCGCTACAACAAATCCCATGAAAACGGCACCCAGAGTTCGGTGCCACGCTACAGCGACGGTGCCGACCTGGGCCTGCCGCGGCACACCGGCCTGACCCAGAGCTGGGCGTTTGCCGACACTACCGCGCGTGAGTATTTCGCCAAGTACGACCACCGCTTCAACGACGACTGGAAGCTCAACCTGTCGTACACCAACATCTGGGATGTGTCCTGGTTCAAGACCGCCTCTACCCTCAATGCGGTCAGCCCCACCACCGGCACTGGGGTGACGTGGTACGGTACCCAGAGCCGCCAGGAAAACGAGCAGCACCTGTACGACGTCAACCTGGCCGGCGACTTCCAGGCCTTTGGCCTCGATCACCAACTGGTGGTGGGCGCCGATTACCAGCGCATCGACAGCCGCTGGCTGGGCACTGCGCCGCACCCGGGCTTTGGCGGGCCGGTGAACGTCTTCGACCCGGCGGCAACGCCCTGGGAGGAGCCGGCCAATCACACCGACTACAGCCGCGACTACAACCCCAATGCTCAGCGTCAGTACGGCCTGTACTCCAGCCTGCGCCTGCAGTTGGCCGAACCGTTGCACCTGATCGTCGGTGCCCGGGCCCAGCGCTATCACTTCAACCAGACCTACCAGACCCGCAGTGGCGATGTGTGGAGCCCGGTGTCGGATGTCGACCAGCGCATCGGCACCAAACTCACGCCCTTCGGCGGTATCGTCTACGACCTGAGCGATCAGTGGTCGGCCTACGCCAGCTATTCGGAAATCTACAAGCCCCAGGCCAACAAGCTCTCCGGCCCACAGCCAGGCAGCCCGATCGAGCCGATGAAGGGCAAAACCTACGAGACCGGCGTCAAGGGCGAACTGTTCGACGGCGCCTTGAACACCAACATCGCCCTGTACTACACCACCCGCGAAAACGAGGCAGTGATCGACCCGGCCTACGCCGGCACCAGCAGCCTGTTCGCCGGTAGCTGCTGTTACCTGAGCAACGGCAAGGTGGTAAGCAAGGGTGTGGACATCGAAGCCTCTGGCGAGCTGCTGCCGGACTGGACCCTGATCGGTGGCTACACCTTCAACCTCAACCGTAACCGCAGTGCCGATGTCCCGCTGAGCACGGTCATGCCCAAGCACCTGTTCAAGCTCTACACCACCTACCGCCTGCCAGGCGTGCTGCACGACTTCAAGGTGGGCGGCGGTGTGCAGGTGCAGAGCGCCACCTATGTGTCGGGTACCACCACGCGCTTCAATCCCGATGGCAGCGTGGCCCAGAGCAACGTGCCGTTCGACTTCGGCCAGGGTGGCTATGCCACCTGGAACGCGCTGGTGGACTACAAACTGGACGAGCACTGGGACCTGGCGCTCAACGGCAACAACCTGTTCGACAAGAAGTACTACCAGACCGTCGGCACCTCGACCTATGGCAACTACTACGGCGACCCGCGCAACTTTATGCTGACCCTGCGCGGTACTTACTGACCAGGCTTGCGCTACCAGAGGCCGGGCATCAGTTTCCAGCGCACCCGTTGGGCGTAGGCGGCGTACCCGGCAAGTTCGGCCTGCAGCAAGCGGTCTTCCCAGCCGGTACGCACCACCAGCAGCGCTGCGGCCAGGGCGGCCGGGAGCAGCGCCCAGAACGAGCCCAGCGCCAGCGCCATGCCGAAAAATAGCCAGAGCGCGGCGATGTAGCCGGGGTGGCGGACAAAGCGGTAGGGGCCGTTGTCGATCACCCGTTGCTGGCGCTCGGACTGGATACGTACGCCGGGCTCGAAGAACGGATTGACTGCCTGCGCCCAGGCGGTCACCGCGATCCCTGCAAGAATGCCGAGGTAGCCCAGCAGTACCATCCAGCCCGGTACTGATGACCCGTGAAAGCGCCCGGCATCGAGCGCCGCCACGGGCAACACGGCGGTCATCGCCGGCAGAATGATTGCCAGCAAGGCCTTGTCCCAGCGTTTGGTGCCGGGTTGAAAGCGGCTGCGCGCGCGGTAGATCACCGGGTTGACCCGGGCCAGTATCAGGGCCGAGACACCAAAGCCCACCACCAGCACGCCGAGAAACCTCCAGCCGGGAGCCCAGGTGAGACTGCCGGCGGGCAGGAAGATCAAGGCCAGCAGCGCCAGTGGCAGGACGATCGCGTAGGCGAGGACGCTGCGGCGGGACATCGGTGGTGGGTCTATCGCCTTCATGGAGGACCTCCTTGTGGGAGCGGCGGTGCGACGTCTCGACTTGCCCCGCGATCCGGCATTGATAACAATGGCGCCCGCCAATCAGGCACCCTTGTTTTTAGACCGAGATCCCCATGCTTTCGATCCATGATTCCTGCCTGTCTGCTTTCGAGGCCCAGCCATGAGCGAACTCACCGTCGAGCTGCTGCAAACCGGCCCCGAACACGTCGAACTGATCCGCAACCTCTACCAGTTCTATGCCTATGAGTCCTCGGACTGGGAGCAGGAAGACGTGGAGGCGGACGGCCGTTTCTACATTCATGACGAGCACCTGCTGCGCTACTGGCAAGAGCCGGACTGGAGCGCCAACCTGATTCTGGTCGAGGGTTTCATTGCAGGCTTCATGCTGATCGAGCGCAGTGAACTGCCGGCGTTCAATGCGTTGGAGCTGGCCGACCTGTTCATCCTCAGGCGCTACCGGCGCAAGGGCATCGCCAGCGCATTGGCCAGCCAGGTATTGATGAGCGGGGAGAGCGACTGGTTGATCCGTTACTACGACCAGGACGAAACCGCCCACGCATTCTGGCGCAAGGTACTCGACGCGTTGCCACGGCCGGTCCGGGCCATTGAGCTGGATGATGAACCCGACCTGCAGAATTTCCTGGTGACGCGGGCGTTGCACTGACCGGTCGGGTGCTTGCCAAGTGTGAGGGGGTCATGTTCCATTGCGGCTTTGGGTCAAACCGCAACGCCTCAATCACAAGGACACGTCACTCATGAGCTTGCAGTCAGTCCGGGCTTATTTTGCCCATCACGCCCCCGATATCGAAGTCGTCGAGCTGGGTACCAGCACCGCCACCGTCGCCCTGGCCGCCGAGGCCCTGGGGGTCGAACATGGCCAGATTGCCAAGACCCTGTCACTGCGGGTGGGCGAGGAGGTCATTCTGCTGGTCACCCGGGGCGATGCGCGCCTGGACAACCGCAAGTACAAGCAGCACTTTGGCGTCAAGGCGCGCATGCTCGATGCCGCGCAGGTCGAAGAGGCGACCGGGCACCCGGTCGGTGGCGTCTGCCCGTTCGGGCTGGTGCGGCCGTTGTCGGTGTATTGCGATGTGTCGCTCAAAAGCTTTTCCGTTGTATTCCCGGCAGGCGGCGCACCCAACGCTGCGGTGCGGATCGAGCCAGGACACCTGGCAAGCCTGGTGGGCGCGCAGTGGGTGGACGTGGTGTAACGGTCCCGCTTCCACTGTAGGCGCGGGCTTGCCCCGCGACCCATAACAGCTAGGCTACAAACGCAGGATTTACCTACGGCAGGAAGCATGAAGTACTTACGTCCGAACGCCATCGGCCTACGCGGCCTGATCCTTACCTTCGTCCTCCTGGCCGTCATGGCCACGCTGTGCAACAGCCTGTGGGTGGCCTATGGCGTACAGCGCGATGCGTTGATCCACTCACGCCTGGAGGCGAACCGCGCCTACGCCTCCAAGGTCGCTTCGAGCATCGGCCAGTTCCTGAGTTCGGCCCACCATCATCTGGGCTACAGCAGCCAGATGGTTGCCCGGGACTTTGGCAACCCGCAGTTGCTCAAGGATGAAGCCGTGCGCCTGCACGCCCAGGACACCGACTTCAACGCCGTGCGCATTATCGACGCCAGTGGCAAGGTCCTGCAGGCGTACCCCGATCAGGCGCACTTGATCGGTACCACATTGAGGTCCGATGAAATCCAGCAGGCACTCAAGGAGCGCCGCCCTCTGGTCAGTCATGCCTATGTGACGGTAACGGGCAACCTGATCGTGTTTATCTCCAATCCCATTTTCAGTGCGGCCGGGGAGTTTCTCGGTGTCGTTGGTGCATCGGTATTCATCCGTGACCAAGGCGTGCTGCACACGCTGATCGGCAACCACTATCACCATGACGGTACCTACGCCTTCGTTGCCGACGACAACCGGCGCCTTTTGTATCACTCTGATCATCCGCGTATCGGCGAAGTGCTTACCTCAAGCCCGACCGTCGATGCTGCCTTGCGCGGCGAAAACGGGGCCATGGATGTGCCGAACCTAAAGGGCATCCAGATGCTGGCCGGATACGCCCAGGTGAAGAACGCCAACTGGGCGGTGGTCGCGCAGCAGCCCAGGGCGCTGGCCTTGGCGCCGCTGGAAACACTGATGCGCGACATGCTGATCAAGATCGTGCCGGCGGGCCTGGTGGGGCTGATATTGATTCTGCTCGGCACCATGTTGATTACCCGGCCGTTGCAGCAGCTGGCAAAAAGCGCCAACCGCCTGTCGGCCCCGAATACGTCTGAAGAGCTGAATGCCATCAATGCCTGGTACCGGGAGGCGGCGGCCATTCGCCAGGCCTTGCTCGGCAGCGTGCAGCGGGTGCGGCAAAAAATCGGCAGCCTCAGCCAGGCCGCCCAGAGCGATGCATTGACGGGGCTGGCCAACCGCCGGGCAATGGATGCCTCGTTGCAAGCACTCGATCAGACGGAACGCGACTATGCCGTGCTGGCCCTGGATATCGACCACTTCAAACGGGTCAACGACACCTTTGGCCATGACGTCGGCGACATCGCCCTCAAACAGGTGGCTGCGATCATTCAGCAGTGTTCCCGCGCCGAAGACCTGGCCTGCCGTGCCGGTGGCGAGGAGTTCGTGCTGGTGCTGCCGGAATCCAGCCTGGAGGCGGCCCGGGACATTGCCGAACGCATCCGCCATACCGTTGCTACCACCGAAATAGCCCAGGTGGGAACACTCACGATCTCGATCGGCGTGGCCTGCCGCAGCGTCGATTCGCAGGCTTCCGGGGCCATTCTCAAGCGCGCCGACCAGCGCTTGTACCGTGCTAAAACCGGGGGCCGTAACCGCGTGGTGGCCGACGACGCCGAGGTGCAGAGCGCCTAGGCCGGCATCACGCCGCGCAGCACCAGGCGAGTGATGCTGGCCACGGCGTTGTCCAGGTCGGTGTCGCTGGCCTTGCTCTTGTGCGCATCGCTTACAAGGTGGGCGCCGAAATTGGCATAGGCCTGGGTGGTCGACCAGAGACTGATGAGCAGGTGCCGGGCATCGATGGCGGCCAGTTGGCCGTTGTCGATCCACTGTTGCAGGCACTCGACACCCCGGTCCACTTCATGCTGCAGGCGCACCGCATGCTCGCGGGGCAGGTGCCGCGCGCCGTGCATCATTTCCGCGACAAAGACTTTCGCCGCCCACGGACGGGTGCGAATGATCTTGAACTTGGCGCGGATCAATCGCTCCAGGGCCTCCCGCGGCGAGTTTTCCGGGCGCAACTGGGTAAAGGCGTCCAGATAGCGCTGGGCGACACTGTCGAGTACCTGCCGGTAGAGGTTTTCCTTGGACAGGAAGTAATAGTTCACGTTGGCCTTGGGCAAACCGCTCAACTGCGCAACCTCGCTCAGGGTGGTGGCGGCGAAACCGTTACGGGCGAACGCTTTGGCTGCAACCCGCAAAATCAGCGCGCGATTGCGCCGCCCCGGCTCGTTGGGCCTTTTCTCCACCGCCCGGGCACTGACATAGGGCACGCCGGCGGGTGTGCCCTGGGTAGGTTCATACAACAGGTTTTCCATCGGTGTTCTCGCCTGGCTGGGCCATTCGTCACGCAATATACAAAATTATATAGCGGTAGAGGTGAGCTTTGTGAGGCACTTGATCGGATGGGCGGGCAGGGTGGTAGTGGGTTATCGGTTGGTTGAGGTTCTTGTCACATTCTGCGACAACGGGCCGCACCCCGTAATTAAAGGGTTACAGACGTACGGAGCGATCGGCGCTGGAACCCCGGCGGGCCCACATGACAAAATGTCGCGCTTTTTCGACAGGCCTCGCATACGAGGCGAAACACCTTCCCAAAAGGATGGTTACATGACTGATTTACTGACCCGG
>RCUI01000099.1_pt1 | contig 31111 bp, 23 predicted proteins | sample 2166121 | NCBI WGS metagenome assembly RCUI01 (sample SAMN09932700, study PRJNA488358) | compost metagenome | feature: garden; material: soil; isolation source: compost soil in succinic acid-enriched culture | place: Germany: Experimental Botanical Garden Goettingen | collected 2016-01-27
TGTCAATGCTAGAGCGCATTCAGATGGGCCAAGACATATACTTCGCGGCGGCCAGCGCGAGGCCAACTGAGTAACAGCCAGAGGCTGGCTGCCGCGCAACCTGTTCAGCGGCCATCGGCACCATCGAGGGCGGTGTCAATCATTCCAATGTGAATGCGGGTGATGACACCCTGCGCGCTCATCGGCAGGCTGGGTGTGCGTTGCGCCAAAGATTGGGAAACCGAAGGCACCGAAACACCATTCGTCGCAACAACAGTTGGATCCGTCCCAGCGTCTGGCACGAGTTAAAGGGACAGCCGAAAACCGAGTTCTCGTCACAGAACGGCTTCGTGCCATTCGAAGCGGGTTTGGACGGTACTTGGGGCGAGGTGAATATGGGGGGATTATCAGGCCAACGCACGAACAAATTTCACTGTGTCGGCGGGCTATCGCCAAGCCTTTGACAACAGCAGTCGCGGCTACGATGGCATGGTGGGATTCTAGATTAAGTTCTGAAGGTTGAACGGTGACCTTCTGCACTTTTGCGCAGCCGAGCATTGAGTAGTGAAAGTAATGCCAGCCGGTGCTATGCACCATGTGAGGACTACCTCGGAAGATGACGTCGCCGGTGACGTCATCCTCGCTGCTAGGGTAAGTGACTTACATGCTGCTGGACAGTTGTCCACCATCGACCGGGATGATGCTGCCGGTCATGAACGTACCTGCGTCGCTTGCCAACAGCAAAAACGGGCCATCCAGCTCGGCAAGTTTGCCAAGCCGGCTCATAGGGATAGCTTTGCGAAAATACGCCTGGCCTTCCTCGCTATCGGTGTACATATCGTTCATTTCCGTACGGAAGAACCCCGGAGCGATGGCGTTGACGCGAATGTCATAGCGCGCAAGTTCCATGGCCAGCGACTTGGTCAGATGCACCACACCGGCCTTGGCCGCGCAGTAATGGCTGTAGCCGTTAGCCACGCACATACCGAGAATCGAAGCGATATTGACGATACTACCTGGTCGCTTGTCCTTGACCATCCGCTGCGCGGCACATTGCGCCACTCGCCATACGCCGTCGAGGTTGGTGGCGAGCATGGCGCGCCAATCTTCCTCGCTGATGTCCAGCGCCCTTTGGTTGTCGCCGATACCCGCATTGTTGAGTACCACATCGATGCCGCCGAATGCAGCTTGCGTGACGTCCAGTGCTGTCTCGACGCTCGCGCGGTCAGTGACGTCGAGCGTGACCGCCAAGGCTTGGCCACCATTGTCACGAATTTCCTCGGCCAGTTGGTTCAGGCGCTCGATACGGCGAGCCGCCAACACTACACGGCCACCGGCCCGTGCGGCGGTCACGGCCAAGTGTGCACCGATGCCACTGGATGCGCCCGTTATCAGGACGGTCTTGTCTTTCAGGGAAAACAGGTTCATGTCACTCATGGGTTACCTCGTTATCCGGTGGCCACGACAGGGCTGCCGGCAAAAATCGGATTCAGGGTTCAGAACCAATCGTTCTGCATGTCGAAGCACAGGCGGTTGCCGGCCATCAGCAAGCGTGCCTGGCTTTCCAGCGGTGCCAGTTCCCAATCCATGTAGTAGCGCGCCGTATGCAGTTTGCCCTGATAGAACGTCGCCTCACTGCCGTTGGCGCCGTCCGCCAAGGCCCGGCTGGCGAGCAGGGCTTGGCGTAGCCAAATCCAGCCGACAACGGTTCGACCGAATAGGTCCAGGTAGCTAGTGGCATTGGATAGGCCCAGTGTGGCATCCGCTTCGACTTGGCCTTGCAGTGCCAAGGTGACGCGCTTCACCAGATCGAGGGCTTGGCCTAGTGCGGCGGCCAGAGGCGCACACGCTCGGTCGCTGGCTGCCTGTTGTAGGCTCGTGCGAACCTGAGTGAGATACTGGCGGTAGCCGTTACCGCCGCGCGGGCCGAGCTTGCGGCTGAGCAGGTCGACACCCTGGATGCCTTCTGTGCCTTCATGGATGGGATTCAAGCGGTTGTCGCGGTACAACTGCTCCAGCGGATACTCGCGGATGTAGCCGGAGCCGCCGAGAACCTGTATCCCGATCTCCGAAGCCAACAGGCCATAACGCGAGGGGTAAGATTTCACCACGGGGGTGAGTAGGTCGAGTAGCTCCGCAGCCTCCCGGCGCTGTTGCTCGCTGGTGCCGGTGCGGGCATCTTCCATCAGGCTGCTGGCATACAGGCACAGTGCGAGACTGCCTTCGACATAGGCCTTTTGCTGCAACAGCATACGCCGTACATCGGCGTGCTCGACGATACGTACTTGCGGCGAAAGTGGGTCCTTGTTGTCGGGCAGGCGTCCTTGTGGCCGCTCGCGTGCGTAGTCCAACGCATGCAGGTAGCTCTGGTAACCCAGGCAAGCAGCGCCCAGGCCGACCCCGATTCGGGCTTCGTTCATCAACTGGAACATGTAGCCTAGGCCCTGGCCTGGCTCGCCGACCAGATAGCCGACCGCACCGTCACGTTCACCGAAGTTCAATACCGTCGAGGTGGTGTTGCGATAACCCATCTTGTGCAGCAGACCGGCCAGCGCCACGTCATTTCGGGCACCGATGTTGCCATCCTGATCGAGCAGGAACTTGGGTACGAGAAACAGGGATATTCCTCTGGTTCCGGCTGGTGCGTCCTCAATCCGAGCCAGGACCATGTGCACGATATTGTCGGTTAGTTCATGGTCTCCACCGGAGATAAACATCTTCTGACCGAACACACGATAACTGCCATCTGCGGCAAGCTGCGCTCTGGTACGCAGGTCGCCGAGCGCGGAACCTTGGCCGGGTTCAGTCAGGGCCATGGTGCCGCTGAAACGGCCGGTGAGCATCGGCGCGAGGAAACGCTCCTGCAACGGAGTACTGGCGAAGCTCTTCACCAGATTGCTGGCCCCGATGGTGAGAAACGGATAGCCGGCCGTTGCAGCGTTGGCAGCATTGAAATAGGCCATGCAGCTACGCAGTACGACCTCGGGCAGCTGAAGACCGCCGTCTTCGTAGTCGTGGTGCGCGGCGAGGAACCCTGCTGCGGCGAAGGCGTCCCAGGCAAGCTTAGTCTCTGGTATTAATTTGACCCGTTCGCCATCGAATGTCGGTTCCTGGCTGTCGCCTTTCTGGTTGTGCGGAGCAAAGTAACTGGCTGCGAGCTGACGGGCTGTTTCCAGGGTGGCATCAAACACGCCACGATCGTGCTCGGCATAACGCGAACGCTGCAATAGCGCTTCGGTGTCGAGCATTTCATAGAGTTGGAAGCTGAGATCACGGTCGTTGAGCAATGCGTCGGTCATGCGAGTTCTCGTCGGGTGGAGTAGGGCAGCCTTAATGGATCAGGCAATGGCAGCTCGGAGTTTTAACAAAATGTCTGACCATGCGCCCCACTCCCCCCCATAAGGGTGGTTTGGCGGAATCGTTTAGCGGACGGTTCGTTGTTGAGTGTTTTGCGTAGGCGGCAAACGCGCTGCCTCATCGGACTTGATCGACCACCCCCCCCGTTTTCCCCTCCTATGAGTGGGCGCAGCATCCGCGTCGGCACTTAGCATCGGACCGCCGTAAAACAAAAACTACAAATCCATGTACTCGGCGCTCACTGGCGGACGAACTCGGTTCGTGCTCGGCATCACTGTCGACTCGCGGTCATCACAGGCAAGACTGTCGGTAAGTGCCTCGTTCAAGAGATCTACGATCGCTTTTCCTCACCCGTCATCGGAGTGCTGCATGATAAAAACAACAATGCACAGAGGTTTTCGGCCACAGCTGCTGGCCGTTGCTATCGCTTCAGGCCTCAGTGCCCAGGCCAACGCCGTCAATTTCAACATAGGGGAGATCGAGGGGCAGTTCGATTCGTCGTTGTCGGTCGGTGCTAGTTGGGCCGTACGCGGTCCGGATCCGGATTTCATTTCCAATTTCAACTCTCAGGGTGCACGCGGAGGGGCGGCGACCCGGGTCTCGGATGACAATCGCTTGAACTTTAAGAAAGGCGAGACCTTCTCAAAGATCTTCAAGGGCGTGCACGATTTGGAGCTGAAGTACGGCGAAAGCGGCGTGTTTGTGCGCGGCAAATATTGGTACGACTTCGAACTCAAGGACGAGCACCGCCTGTTTTATGACATCGATGACAGCGGGCGCAATGATCTGGCAAAGGCGTCCGGCGCCGAATTCCTTGATGCTTTTGTCTATCACAACTACACCATCGGCAATTTGCCGGGCAACGTGCGTCTAGGCAAACAGGTGGTGAGCTGGGGTGAAAGTACCTTTATTGGCAACGGCATCAACTCGATCAACCCCACCGACGTCGCTGCGCTGCGCCGCCCTGGGGCAGAGGTCAAGGAAGGCCTGATTCCAGTGAACATGTTCTACATGTCGCAGAACTTCACCGAGAACTTCAGTGCCGAGGCGTTTTACCAGTTGGAATGGGAAAGCACCGTCGTCGATAACTGCGGGACTTTCTTCGGCTCCGACGCGGTGGCCAAGGGCTGCAACGATCGCCTGGTGGCGTCCGGCCTGGATCTGGCGCCGGGGATAGCCAGCAACACCGGCGGCGCAGCCGCTGTGGGTGGCAACGCGGCACAAGGAGGCGGTGTCGACGATGCGTACATTCCACGGGTCAAAGACAACGAGCCGGGTGACAGCGGTCAGTATGGCCTGGCCTTGCGCTGGTTTGTGCCGGACATGAATGACACCGAGTTCGGTGCCTACTTCATGAATTACCACAGTCGCAACCCGTTGCTCAGTGCGCTGCGCACGACGGGTCCCGGTACTCCCGCCAGTTCGCTGAATGTGGTGCGTAACGCGCGGTATTTTGTCGATTACCCCGAGGACATCCGTCTGTATGGTTTGAGCTTTCAGACCAACCTGGGCGGCACTTCACTGGGTGGCGAAGTCAGTTTCCGCCCCAACATGCCATTGCAGTTGAACAGTCAGGACTTAGTCAACGGCAGCATCGGTAGCGCGACTTCGCCTTTGGTGACCACTGGCTTTGCGACGACAACACCCGGCGGTGTGATCAATGGCTACAAGCGTATGCCCGTGCTGCAGACGCAGATGACCGCCACTCAGTTCTTCGATCAGGTCCTGGGCGCAAGCCGCCTCACCCTTGTGGGTGAAGTCGGTTACAACCGCATCAATGGCCTAGGCGAGGCCGACGGTACCGACCTGCGCTTTGGGCGCAGTGGCATTTTCGGTTCCGGCATCCTGCCGGGTGCTGCTGGGCAGGCGGCTTGCCAAGGAACGGTAGTGCAGGTTCCGGGCCAGCCGGCGGGTGTGACCACACCGAGCAACGCGCAACAGGAATGCAACAACAAGGGCTTTTACACTAGTGACTCATGGGGCTACCGTGCTCGCGCGCGCCTGGACTATCCGAACGTATTTGCGGGCATCAACCTGGCGCCGAATCTAGCCTGGTCCCATGACGTGAATGGCAACGGCCCGAACTTTGAAGAAGGGCTCAAGGCCATCAGCGTCGGTCTGGATGCCGACTACGCCAGCACCTACACCGCAAGCCTCAGTTACACCGATTTCTTCGGTGGGCATTTCAATACCAACGGTGATCGTGACTTCGTCGCGCTCAGCTTTGGCGTGAACTTCTGACAGAAGACAGGCGAGAGAACTCCAATATGAAAACAATAAAATTGATACAAACCGGTGCGCTTTCACTGGCGCTTTTGATCGGTAATGCAATGGCAGCGGTTTCTCCTGAGGAAGCCGCCAAACTGGGCACCAGCCTGACGCCGCTCGGCGCCCAGAAGGAAGGTAATGCCGACAGCAGCATTCCGGCCTGGACCGGTGGACTGAAGCCGGATGCGGCGCCGGTGACCAACCTGTTCGTGGGTGACCCATTCGCTGACGAGAAGCCGATGTTCACCATCACCGCGGCCAACGCCGAGCAATACAAGGCCAAGCTCAGCGAAGGGCAGATGGCCATGTTCAAGCGCTACCCCGACACCTACAGGATCCCGGTTTACAAATCCCATCGCACCGCCGCCAATCCGCAGATAGTCTACGATGCGGCGAAAAAAAGTGCGCTGAACACCCAGCCGGCCGACGGCGGCAATGGGTTGTTGAATTTTACTGATTCACGCTACTACGCGTTTCCGATCCCCCACAGTGGCGTCGAAGTATTGTGGAACCACCTCACGCGTTATCGCGGTCTAAACCAGAAGCGCGAAAGTGTTCAGGCGGTACCTCAGGTCAATGGGTCGTTCACCATCGTTCAGTTGTCAGATGAAATTGCCTTTCCGCAGTTCATGCCTGCCGATGCCCAGGCCGACTCCAACAACATCTTGTTCTATTACAAGCAGGAAGTGACGGCGCCATCTCGTCTAGCCGGTACCGTTGTGCTCATGCACGAGACCATTGACCAGGTGAAGGAACCACGCCTGGCCTGGGTCTATAATGCAGGCCAACGCAGGGTCCGCCGCGCGCCGCAGGTTGCTTATGACGGTCCGGGAACGGCGTCGGACGGCATGCGTACAACGGACAATGGCGACCTGTTCAATGGCTCACCCGACCGTTACGACTGGAAGTTGATTGGCAAGAAGGAGATGTACATCCCCTACAACAACTACCGACTGGCGTCGCCTTCGGTCAAGTATGCGGATATTCTTAAGCCTGGTCATATCAATCAGGACCTGACCCGCTACGAGTTGCACCGTGTCTGGGAAGTTGAGGCCACCCTCAAGCCTGGGATGCGTAATATTTACGCAAAACGCCATATGTACTTCGATGAAGACACCTGGCAGGCAGCGCTGATCGATCATTACGATGGCCGTGGGCAACTGTGGCGTGTAGCAGAAGGCATGGCCTATAACGACTACGCGAACGGTGTCAGCACCTACGCGGCCCAAGCGCTGTATGACCTGATCGCCGGCCGCTATCTGGTCAACGCAATGATGAATGAATCCAAACATGGCAGTTTATATGGGGGAACACCGAGCCAGGCCGAATTCACCCCGGCTGCGCTGCGCAGCGCCGGAATTCGCTGAGTATCAAACAGGCGCTTAAAGAACGCCTCCGCTTGCGGGGGCGTTTTTTCTATTGCTCCATACGTTGCCGGGCTGCGATCAATGCCTCATAGCGTCCGGATACGCCAAGCTTGGCGTAGATGTTCTTAAGATTCCACTTGATGGTCTCCTGACTCAGGTTCAGGGTTTGGGCCATGCGTTTGTTGGACATGGCTTGCTCAAGCAGAGTAATGATCTCCATTTCCCGCCGTGTGAACAGAGATGAATCGCTCACACCGCTTTCTGTCGCTGCCCGAGGCGTCACCGCAGACGCTGTGGCGAAGCTCAGCGGCGCCGCGACCAGGCGCTTGCGATAGCTCTCTAGGACGGGGTCGTCTTCACAGTCCAGATTGGCCAGCAACAGAAGCAGGGGAGTTCCTTCATCCAGCAAGGTACGCACCAGGCCCATGCGAAAACTCTCGGCCACGACCTGGCGCAACACTGTCTGCGCCTGTGCAGGCAGCCCTAGATCATTTAACGCGACGGCGCGCAGAAGCTGCGACTGTACCTTCCATATCCCGCGACCATAACGCGCCGCCAGTTGCTCAAGGCTATCGAGTGCCACTATCGCTCGATCCGGCTCTTGCCGGGCCAGGGATGTGCGGGCCCGTGACAGGTGGGTAACGGCGGTGATTTCATCGGCGGTCGGGCTGTCGCCATCATGACGATGGGCCAGCGCTTCGAGGGCTGCGCGCTGGCTTTCGCATTGGCGCCAGTCCCCATTACCCAGGAGGATGCGGATCTGTTCGGCAAGGTTATACGCCACGGCGCGGTCAAAGCCCTGGGCACGCAACCCGGTGGCCTTGTTGGCCAAGTAAGCCAAAGCGCTGGCTGGCGACTCCTGCAAGCAGGTTAGGCGCGCAACGCTAAGCATTGCGCTGATGGTGATTTCCGGTGGCGATAGGTGCAGCAGATTGAGCCGATTGCTCAATATCTGACGGGCGTCGTCTATGCGGTCCATTTCGTAATGCGCTTCGGCGACCCCGACACCGCAACAACTGGCACTGATCGAACGACGGCCGTGGGTGCTTTCCGCCACGAGCAACACATCGACGATGTGTCGTGAAGCTTCGCGCACATTGCCACTGAGCATCGCGCCATGAGCGGCGGTGACGACGGCCAACAGTGCCACTTCGTCTTGGCTGGCGCGTATTGCCCGAGCCTCGGGCCCATTAATATAATCCCAGGCCTCTTGCTGTCGGCCGCTATGATTGAGGCAGTGGACATACAGACAAGCCCGCATCTGTTCATTGAACGGATGATTGAAGCGGTGATCGCGTATCCTCTGTACGAGCTGTTCGCAAAGGGTCAGATCGTCCTGTTGGATTGCGATCGATGCCCTTACCAGCGCAATGTGTGGTCCCAGATGGGCCTCGTCGTGGGAACTTTGCTCCAGTGCATCGATCCACGCTTGGGCCTTGCTGGTCATCATCGTCAGCACGCAGCCCCAGGCGCCTTGCAACAGGACGCCGGGGTGCTGCACCAGACGCTCAAGGGGCACGCAGTCGAGCCAGCGTACAAACTGTCCGAGATGACTGATGTTGTGCTGATCGGGCTGGCTTCGTTCCAGTAACGCTACCAATGATTCGAAGTTTTCGCTCTGGATGGCGTGATACACCGCTTCGTTGACGATTCCGGCCTGTTCGAACCACGCCGAAGCACGGAGGTGCAGCGCCTGCCTGTCAGTGTCTGATGCAATCAGGCGTTGCTGGAGAAACTCGGCGAATAATGGATGCAGGCGATACCAAGGATGTTGGCACTCCATGTCCATGGGCACGATAAATAGGTTGCGCGCCTCGATGTTGGCAATCAGTGCTGCCGCCTCGCAGGACTGGCTGACTTCGCTGGCCACCTTCACATTGAAGCGGCGCAGGATCGATATTTGTTCCAGGAATGTCATGGTTGCTGCTGGCAGGTCGCTGATCACGTCTTCGACCAGATAATCCACAAGACCGGCCTTACTAGACAGCAGGCGATCGCTATTGAGGCCTTTGCGCGGGTTGGTCTTGAGCGAGATGGACATCATCTGCAGGCCGATGGGCCAGCCGTCGGTCGAGGCGTGAATGGTGTGGGCCAGGTCAAGGTCAATGTCCTCGTCCAGATAGGACTTCAGGAACGCCAGCGACTCATCGAAACTGAAGCCCAGGTCCGTGCCGTTGATTTCGCACAACTCGGCCATCGCCCGGAGCCGGCCCAGCTTCAAATCGGGAAATACTCGTGACGCCAGGACCACATGTAACAGGGGCGGGGCGCTGTCGACCACGATTTGCATCAGCTGTGAGATAGCGGGGTCGGTGGCGAACTGAAAGTCGTCGACCATCAGGTATAGCGTTGTGTTGGTCCGCGCCAGGGTATTGATCATCACCGACGCCAGGGCCAGCAAGCCATTCTGCGAATCGGCCTTGATCAACAGCAGCAAGTCGTCTTCCAGCGGCAGGCCAGCCTGTTGCAGCGCGCCGATCAGGTTGGCGCAGAACGATTCGAGCTTTGCGTCTTCCTGCGACAGCGACAGCCATACCACAACGCTGCCTTCCTTGAGCAGGCTCTGGCGCCACTGGGCAAGCAAGGTTGTCTTGCCGAAGCCGGCACTGCCATTGATTAGCGTGAGGCGGCAGTTGTGTGCCGCCAGCAGTCGCGATAGCAGCGGCGTGCGCAGGACTGCATGGCTGCTGATACGCGGCGGCGAAAAGCGGGTGGTTATCAACGGGCGAGTCGCAGGCATGGGAATCCAATCAACAGCAGTTCTTGTTATGGACGGGTGGGGTGGGGCGATTCCCCCATGAGGAGTGGGTACGCCATAACACCGGACGTCTAGTGTGCTGAATCACTACGGGCTGACGAGCAGGCACGAAGCGGAACGTTGCGGATGATGCTACTCCCGTGCTGCCCGTATTTCCAGTCGGCCTCACCGACCCTCGACAGACTGACCGCAGCGGACAGTCTCCTTAAAACAAAAACAGAGAGCTATGAAATGGCCGGGCCTTTGGCAGGTGTGAAAGTAGTGGAAATGAACGCGATCGGTCCCGCTCCGTTCGCCGCGATGATATTGGCAGACATGGGCGCGGAGGTCATTCGCGTTGACCGTCATGTGGCCGGTTTTCTCAGTGCTGATGGCAGTTTGCTCGGGCGCGGGCGACGCAGCATCGCCATTGACCCGCGCAAGCCCGGCGCCACTGAAGTGCTGCTCAAGCTGATTGATAGCGCCGACATCTTGATAGAAGGTTTTCGCCCCGGTGTCATGGAGCGCCTTGGCTTGGGCCCGGACATATGCCTTGAACGCAACCGCAAGTTAATCTACGGGCGCATGACCGGTTGGGGCCAGAGCGGGCCGCTGGCCCACGCGGCGGGGCATGACCTGAATTATATCGCCCTGTCCGGTGTGCTCAATGCCATGGGCCATGCCGACCGGCCACCGACCCCGCCACTGCACCTGGTGGGTGACATGGGCGGTGGGGCGATGTTTTTGGTCGCGGGCATCCTGGGGGCGCTGTTCGAGGGGCAGAAGTCCGGCCTGGGGCAGGTGGTGGATGCCGCGATCTGCGACGGCACCACATTGCTCGGCAGCATGTACTACGACCTGCGCCATCAGGGTCAATGGAACGACCAGCGTCAGAACAATATGCTTGACGGCGCCGCGCCCTTCTACGGGTGCTACACCTGCGCTGACGGTAAGTTCGTCTCCATTGGCGCCATCGAGCCGCCGTTTTATCAGTTGCTTCTTCAACTATGTGAAATAGACGATCCGGACTTCAAGCAGCAATGGCAACAGAAGGCCTGGCCGGTGTTGCGCAAAAAACTGGAGGCATTGTTTCTGACCCGCCCCCGGGATGTCTGGACCCGATTGCTGGAAGGCACCGATGCCTGCTTCGCCCCGGTACTGGACTTCAGTGAAGCGCCCACCCACCCGCACAACCAGGCACGTGGCTTGTTCACGGAAACCGACGGTGTGTTGCATCCGGCACCGGCACCACGCCTGAGCCGTACGCCAGTAGAGGCGGGTGGACTGGTGAAAAACGGTGAGAACACCCTGGAAATTCTTGAGCAATTGGGTCTGAACGTCGCGCAAATCGATGAATTGCGCAGTACCGGCGCGATCGTTTGAGTTCAGCGCAGGTGAGCCACCCTCGTGCAAATCCCCCCCCCACCCAAGCGCCCCCCGTCCGAGCGGGTACAGCCCAGAGCGGCTGCGCAAGGATAGAGGGGGGGATTGCTCGGGTCCGCCGATCAACAAAAACAACAAAGACAATTCGAAGGAGTCTGTATGTCGCACAAACCTTACGTCGCCGGTGTCGGCATGATCCCGTTCCTCAAGCCAGGGGCTAGCGGTTCCTACATCGAGATGGGGGCCGAAGCCACGCGCCGCGCGCTCAGGGATGCGGGCCTGGACTATCGCCTAGTGCAACAGGCCTATGTCGGTTACGTGTACGGCGACTCCACCTCGGGCCAATCGGCACTGTATGAAGTCGGCCTGAGCGGTATTCCGGTGGTCAATGTCAACAACAACTGCTCCACCGGCTCCAGCGCCTTGTACCTGGCGCGCCAGGCTGTGGAAAGCGGGGCGGTCGAGTGTGCGCTGGCGTTGGGTTTTGAACAGATGCAGCCTGGTGCCCTCAAGGGGCAATGGGAGGATCGCCCGTCGGTCATGGGCAAGTGTTCGGAGGTCGCGGCCCAACTGACTGCCGATGCAGAGGGCGTGCCGATGGCCCTGCGCATGTTTGGCGGCGCTGGTCGCGAACACATGCACAAATACGGCACCGCCCAGAGCACCTTTGCCGCGATCCGCGCCAAGGCCAGCCGCCATGCCGCCAACAATCCGCTGGCGCTGTTTCGCAAGATCGTCTCCACTGAAGACGTGATGAACGACCAAGTGGTGTGGCCGGGTGTGATGACCCGCCTGATGGCCTGCCCGCCAACCTGCGGCGCCGCAGCGGCGATCATCTGCAGCGAAGCCTTCGCCAAAAAGCACGGCCTGCGCACCGACGTGGTAATCCTTGCCCAGTCGATGACCACCGATGCACCGATCGCCTATGAGCCGCCATCGATGATCCAGATGGTCGGTTTCGACATGGCCCAGCGTGCCGCTCGTGAAGTGTATGAGAAGGCCGGTGTCAGTCCGCAGGACATCCGCGTTGCCGAAATGCACGACTGCTTCGCCCACAACGAACTGCTGACCTACGAGTCTCTGGGCCTGTGCCCGGTGGGCGGTGCCGAGCGTTTCGTGCTCGATGGTGACAACACCTACGGCGGCCAGGTGGTCACCAACCCGTCCGGTGGCCTGCTTTCCAAAGGTCACCCACTGGGCGCCACGGGCCTGGCCCAGTGCTATGAGTTGACCCATCAGCTGCGCGGCAGCGCCGAGGCCCGTCAGGTCGAAGGCGTGAACCTGGCCCTGCAACACAACCTCGGCCTGGGTGGCGCTTGTGTCGTGACACTTTACGGCCGCGCCTGAAGCCATGTGCGTGCGCCGAGCAGGCGCACGTACTTACCCGACCAGCAGGAGAGAAGTGAAATGGCAGACAAGAGTCTGATCGGACGCTCCATGGGCGTCACACAGGTGGAAGTGGAAAAGGGTCGCCTGCGTTTTTTTGCCAAAGCCATTGGCGAAACCGACCTGATCTACACCGACGAGGCCGCCGCTAAAGCTGCCGGATACAAGTCTCTGCCGGTACCACCGACGTTCCTTATGTGCCTGCAAGGCGAGGGTGTGGACCTGGTCGAGCAATTGAACGTTTTCGGCTTTGACCTGGGCCGCATCCTGCACGCCGAGCAATCGTTCGTTTATCACCGGCCTGCCGTGGCCGGCGATGTCCTGACCTTCGACACTCGCGTCGCCGACGTCTACGAGAAGAAGGGCGGAGCGCTGCAGTTCGTGGTCAACGAAACCCGAGTGACCAATCAGCATGGCGAACATGTCGCCGATATCCGCGGCACGCTGGTTCAGCGCTGAGGAGAACCCGATGAGCAATTTCCTGAAAAGCGGCACCCAATACAGCGATATCCAGGTCGGCGACCAGATCCCGCTGCTGCAACTGGCGGCTATCAATCGCACGACTCTGGCGCTGTATTGCGGCGCCTCTGGCGACCACAACCCGATCCATATCGACATCGACTTTGCCCGCAAGGCGCGCATGCCCGATGTGTTCGCCCACGGCATGTTGTCGGCGGCCTACCTGGGACGCTTGCTGACCCAGTGGGTGCCGCAGCAGCAGGTCCGCGAATTTTCCCTGCGCTTCACCGGCATCACTCAGCTGGGTCACATCCCGACCTGCACCGGCACCATCGCCGAGAAGTTCGAAACCGACGGCGAAAAACGCGTGCGCATCGACATCAAATGCAGCAACCAGTACGGCGAGGAAAAACTCGCAGGCACTGCCGTAGTGGCTTTGTCCTGACACGCACGTGAACCCCCGAACTCTAATAAGAAACGAGAACAGAACAATGAAAAAGCTTGAAGGCAAAGTGGCCCTGGTAACCGGTTCCGGTCGTGGCATCGGTCGTAGCGTCGCCCTGCAACTGGCCGGTTATGGTGCCAAGGTCGTGGTCAACGACCTGGATGCCGCACCGGCCGAAGAAGTAGTCGCTGAAATTCGCGCTGCCGGGGGCGATGCCGTTGCCTGCGTGGGCAGTGTGACCGCCGCGGACTTCGCAGACCGTTTTGTCAAAACCGCCGTGGACAGCTTTGGTGGCATCGACATCATCATCAACAACGCCGGTTACACCTGGGACAACGTCATCCAGAAAATGACCGACGAGCAGTGGTACGCGATCATCGACTGCCACTTGACCGCGCCGTTTCGCATTCTGCGTGCCGCACAACCGGTGATCAGCGCACTGGCCAAGAAGGACGCTGCCGAAGGCCGTGAAGTGTTCCGCAAGGTGGTCAACATTTCCTCCATCGCCGCTGGCGGCAACGCCGGTCAATCCAACTACTCCGCCGCCAAGGCCGGCATCCTCGGCATGACCAAGACCCTGGCCAAGGAGTGGGGGCGCATGAAAGTGTGCGTCAACGCCGTGGCCTTCGGCTTCATCGAAACCCGCCTGACCCAGGCGCTGGCCGGCGACGAAAGCAAGACCGTCACCATCGAGGGCCGCGAGATCAAGGTCGGCGTACAGAAGGCCATGATCGAAGGCGCGAGCCAGGTGATTCCCTTGGGCCGTCCAGGCACCCCGGACGAAGCCGCAGGTTCCGTGGTGATGTTGTGCCTGCCGGAAGCCAACTATGTCTCCGGCCAGACTCTGGTGTGCGGCGGCGGTCACGGCGCCATCTAAGCACGACTCTTGTCCGCGATGCTCCCCATGGAGCATCCGGCATCAACATTTCAAACCATTCGAGGCAATCACCATGCTGGATAACTACCGTTCGCCCTGGCTCGATGATGACGTTGCGCCATTTGCCGACAGTGTCCGCCGTTTTGTCACCCAATCCCTGGCGCCACTGGAAGAGAAATGGCGTGAACAGCACCAGACTGACCGCGCCTCTTGGCTGGCAACCGGTGAAATGGGCATGATCCTGCCCGACGTTCCTGTGGAGTACGGCGGTTCGGGCGGCACGCCGGCGCACGTGGCGGTCGTGATCAATGAAATGACGTATGCCGGTGCTACCGGGCTGGCACTGAGTATCAGTCACATCGTGGGGCACTACATTTTGGCCGATGGCACCGAAGCGCAAAAGCAGCACTGGTTGCCGAAAATCGCCGCGGGCGAGGTCATCTGCTCGGTAGCCATGACTGAGCCCGGCACCGGCTCCGACCTGCAAGCGATCCGCACCCGGGCGGTGAAGCAGGGCGACAAATACATCATCAATGGTGCCAAGACCTTCATCACCAACGGTCAGATAAGCGACATGGTGGCGGTGGTGGCCAAGACCGATCAGGACGGTGGCGCCAAAGGCCTGTCGATCTTTCTGGTCGACACTCGCTTACCGGGTTTCCGCCGTGGCAAGACCCTGGACAAGCTCGGCTGGGCCGCCCAGGACACCGCAGAAATGTTCTTCGACGACTGTGAGGTCTCGGCCGACTGTCTGCTCGGCGGTGTCGAGGGCAAAGGCTTTTTCACCCTGATGAATCAACTGCCCTATGAGCGCGTGCAGATCGCGATCAATGCGACGGCCACCATGGAACGTGCCCTGGCGCTGACCCTCGACTACACCAAGGACCGCAAGGTGTTCGGCCAGCGGGTGTTGGATTTCCAGAATACCCGTTTCACCTTGGCTGACATCAAGGCCACCACTCTGGCTTCGCGGACTTTTTGTGATTTCCTGATCAAGCAGTGGGTCGATGGCACGCTGGATTCGAGCCAGGCCTCGATGGGCAAGTTCTGGCTCACCGAACGCTGCGGTGAAGTGGTCGACAAATGCCTGCAGTTCTTCGGCGGCTACGGCTACATGAACGAGTACCCGATCGGCCGCATGTGGACCGAAGCGCGAGTCACCCGTATCTATGGCGGTGCCAACGAAATCCAGCGCGAACTGGTGGGCCGTTCGCTCTGACTGTCCGTTGAAGTGGGGCTGAAAGCCGGCCCCACCTCTGGCTGGAAAGCGCATCAGCAGAACTCCGAATAAAAACAAGAGTGGAGGTTTCGATGTACATGACTCAAGGGCTGCATCGCCACATGCAGCAGCGTCCCCAAGCAACAGCCATTCGCAGTCAGGGGCGTAGCCTGACCTTTGCTCAGTTGGGTGATCGTGTGGCGCGCCTAGGCGGTGCACTCAAGGCATTGGGCGTGGCCAGTGGCGAGCGCGTGGCGATGCTTTCGTTGAACTCGCAACGCTATCTTGAATACTACCTGGCGGTGCCTTGGGCGGATGCCGTACTCAACCCGGTGAACATTCGCTGGAGCGTGGCGGAGATTGTCTACTCGCTGGATGACTCACAGACCTCGGTGTTAATCGTTGACGATACTTTCCTGCCAATGGTCGACAAGATTGCCGGCGCGGCAAAAAGCCTGCGCCTGATGATCTATGCCGGTGAGAGGGAAACACCCCCAGGCATGCTCAACTACGAAGCGTTGATCGCCCAAAATGCGCCCGTTGAGGACGCTCGCCGTGGCGGCGATTCGCTGCTGGGCGTGTTCTACACCGGTGGTACCACCGGTTTTCCGAAAGGCGTGATGCTCAGTCATAACAATATCGGGTTTTCCGCCCTGGCCGCCATCAGCCAGACCGGTTTCGATGCTTATACCGTCTACCTGCATGCTATGCCGATGTTCCATCTGGCTGACCTGGCGGCGATGGTTGCACTTTTCATCAGCGGTGGTACGCATGTGGTGTTGCCAGCGTTCAAGCCCCAGGAAGCCCTTGAACTGATCAGCCATGAGAAAACCAGCGACACCTTGCTGGCACCGACCATGATCCAGATGTTGCTCGACGCACGGGAGGCGAGCCCGGCCGCCGCCGCGCTCGACTTGAGTCCGCTGCGGGAAATCACGTACGGCGCTTCGGTGATTTCACCAGCGTTGCTCGATCGTGCCCGCCAGACCTTCCCGGCAGCGGATTTCCAGCAAGGCTACGGCATGACCGAGATGTCCCCGAGCATCAGCATGCTCGCGGCCGAATATCACTGCGAAGCACATCAGCACAGCGGCAAGATGTACTCGGCAGGGCGGCCGCTCAATTGCGTCGAGGTACGCATCGTCGATGGTGATGACCGTGAGGTGCCACGTGGCACTGTCGGTGAAATCGTGGCGCGCGGACCGAACATCATGCTCGGCTACTGGAACAAACCGGAGGCAACCGCCGAAACCCTGCGTGGTGGCTGGATGCACACCGGTGACGGTGGCTACATGGATGACGACGGCTTCATCTATATCTGCGATCGGCTCAAGGACATGATTGTCAGTGGCGGCGAGAACATCTTCACCGCCGAAGTCGAGAACGCCATCGCCAGCCATCCGGACGTCGCCCAAGGCGCCGTGATCGGCATTCCCAGCGACAAATGGGGAGAGACGGTGCATGCCGTGATTGTCCGCAAGGCCGGCGCGAACGTGACCGATCAAGAGATCATCGCTCACTGCCGTGAACGTATTGCCGGCTACAAAGTCCCGCGCAGCGTCGAGTTTCGCGAGGCCTTGCCGTTGTCCAGCGTTGGCAAGGTATTGAAGACCGAACTGCGCAAGCCGTTCTGGGAAAACCAGACGCGTCACATCGCCTAGCTGGCGGCAGATAGTCGGGTAGCCAATATCAACCGTTGTCTCGCCTTCCACGGAAGGCGGGCTTCGCGCTGCGTCTCTTTAGCGCAAGAGGTCAGTGATGACTCAGACGATGCAATGCACCACTCAACCTGTTCAATTTTTGATGCGTCATCAGCCGCCACTCGACCGAGCACAAACGACGCCGTCAATGACTGAGGCGGTGATGCAACAGATCAATGCAGGTCTGTTCGATCAGCACGCAGTGACACAACGCCTGGGTATCAGCGTGCGAACGCTGCAGCGTCGGCTGGCCGCCGATGGCACTAGCTTCAAGGTGCTGTTGCGCGAGGTCCGTCGGCAATTGGCCACACGCTACCTGAGCGAAGGGCGCCATACCGTCAAGGAAGTCGCTTACCTGCTCGGATTCCAGGACCTGAGCAATTTCTCCCGCACCTGTCGCAGCTGGTTTGGCGTATCACCCAGCCAACTGCAGCAATCCGACTATCTCCCCACACTCTCGAGAGAATTATCATGACCCAGCCCCACGTTCCCGAATTCAAAACCATTGGCTACGAAAAACCGGCACCTCATATCGCGCGAATCAGCCTCGATCGTGCCGACAAGCGCAATGCCCAGGACACCCATCTGCTATACGAGCTCAATGCCGCCATGGATCGCGCCAACCGTGACGACGAGGTCAAGGTGATCATTCTGGCGGCCAACGGTGAGCACTTCTCCGCTGGACACGACGTGACCGAGATCGATCCCACCGACGCCATGGCTCAGTGGGAAACCGTCGGCACCTTCTGCGGCTTCGGTTGCGCCACCTCGACGGTCGAGTCGCAGATGACCCGGGAAAAGGAGATCTACATCGGCTTTTCCGAGCGCTGGCGCAATATTGCCAAGCCGACCATCGCCCAGGTGCAGGGCAAGTGCATTGCCGGCGGCCTGATGTTGGTGTGGCCGTGCGACCTGATCGTGGCCAGTGAAGATGGCTTGTTTATGGACAACACGGTAGCAATGGGCGTCTGCGGCGTCGAGTTCTTCGCCCATCCGTGGGAAATGGGCCTGCGCCAGGCCAAGGAATTTCTCTTCACCTCCGGCTGGCTGAATGCGCAGGATGCCTGGCGCATGGGCATGGTCAACCATGTCGTGGCTAAGGAGAAACTGGCTGACTTCACCCTGGCGTTGGCGGCCAACATTGCCCAGAAGCCGTCGTTTGCCCTGAAATTGGCCAAGGAAGCACTCAACGCCGCCCAAGATGCCCAGGGGCGGGTCAGCGCCATGCAGACCGCGTTCGCCCTGCATCAGGTTACCCACGCCCACAACACCCAGCGTTTCGGCATGTTGCTGGACCCGACGGGCATGCCGCGCATGACCGCAGGCGCCAATAAGAAGCCTGCCGCCGCCGAAAGCGAAACGTCGGTGAAGTGAAGTTTTAGCCCCGTCATTTCAGTGGGCTCACCGGAGACTCGTCTGCGATCCGGTGTCGGCCCACGATCACTTAAATCGAAGAGCCTTCACATGATCGGAAACTACACATCGGCCTGGATCACTGAGGAAGTCGGGCAATTCGCCGACAGCATCCGGCGTTTTATCGCTCAGGAGTTGGCACCTCAGGAAGAGCAATGGCGCCAGCAACATCACGTCAGCCGAGAAGCCTGGCGGGCAATGGGCGAGATGGGCATGATCCTGCCGGATTTTCCTGAGGAATACGGCGGTGCCGGCGGCACTGCGGCCCATGTCGCGGTGGTCAATCTTGAGTTGTTCAGCGGCACCATTTGCGGTGCGGGCATCATGATGAGCCATATCGTCGGCCACTATCTGCTGGCCGACGGCACGCCGGAACAGAAACGCAAGTGGCTGCCGAAGATCGCCAGTGGCGAGGTCATCTGCTCGTTGGCCATGACCGAACCGGGCACCGGTTCCGACCTGCAGGCCGTGCGTACCCGAGCGGTGAAAAAGGGTGACAAATACATCATCAACGGTTCCAAGACCTTCATCAGCAATGGCCAGATCAGCGACATCGTCGTGGTCGTGGCCAAGACCGATACCAGCCTGGGTGCCAAAGGTATTTCGCTGTTTATCGTCGACACCCAACGCCCGGGCTTTCGCCGTGGCAAGTGTCTGGACAAGCTTGGTCAGCCCACCGCCGACAGCTCGGAACTGTTCTTCGATGACGTCGAAGTGCCGCTCGACTGCCTGGTCGGGGGCGTCGAAGGGCAAGGCTTCTATTCGATGATGCGTCAACTCCCCTACGAGCGGGCGCAGATTGCCATTGTCGCGATGGCCTCCATGGAACGCGCGCTGGCGCTGACCCTGGAATATACCCGGGAGCGCAAGGTGTTCGGCCAGCCCTTGCTGGATTTCCAGAACACCCGCTTCGTGCTGGCCGACGTCAAGGCGACCGTGCTGGCGGCGCGCACCTTCTGCGACCACCTCATTGAAAAATGGGTCGACGGTACCCTCGATTCGACCCTGGCCTCGATGGGCAAATTCTGGCTGACCGAGCGCCAGGCCGAGGTGCTTGACCGCTGCCTGCAGTTCTTTGGCGGCTACGGCTACATGAATGAATACCCGATCGGTCGAATGTGGGCCGACGCCCGCGTGCAGCGCATTTATGGCGGGACCAACGAGATCCAGCGTGAGCTGGTGGGGCGCTCACTCTGACAAAAACAGGGGAACTGCATGTACATCACCCAAGGATTACATCGCCATATCCAGCAACGGCCCAATGCGATTGCCGTGCGAGATCGCGGTGAGGAATTGACCTTTTCCCAACTCGGCGAGCGGGTGGCGCGCCTGGCCGCGGCCCTGCAACGACTAGGCGTCAAACCCGGTGATCGGGTGGCCATACTGGCGCAGAACTCAGCACGCTACCTTGAGTATTTCCTCGCGGTGCCGTGGGCGGACGCCGTGCTCAATCCAGTCAACAACCGCTGGAGTCTCGGCGAAATTCTTTATTCGCTGGACGACTCTGAAACCTCGGTGCTGATCGTTGATGACACCTTCAGCGAGCAGGGAAAACACATTGTCAAACAGGCGATGACCGTGCAGCACGTCATTCATATCGGCATGGGCGAGGCACCGCCAGGAATGCTCGCTTACGAAACGCTGATCGCCAACAACCCACCGGTGGAGGATGTGCGTCGCGGTGGCCAGGCACTGCTGGGGATTTTCTACACCGGTGGCACCACCGGTTTTCCCAAAGGGGTGATGCTCAGCCACAACAATGTCGCCAGTTCCTCGATGGCCACTCTGGCGACGGGTTCCTACGGTGAAGACGCGGTGTTTCTACATGTCATGCCGATGTTTCACTTGGCCGATATCTGGGCCATGACCGGTCTGCTCATCAGCGGTGGCTGCCATGTGACATTACCGGTGTTCGAGCCTGGCAGGGTATTGCAGACCATCGCCGAGGAACGGGTCAACCAGATTCTGTTGGCTCCCACCATGATCCAGATGCTGCTGGACTGGCGCGACAGTCATCTGCAATCCGCTGCGCTGGACCTTGGCTCGTTGACCACCCTGTATTACGGCGCATCGACTATCACGCCGGCATTGCTGGACCGGGCTCGCAGCGCCTTTCCTCGTGCGCAGTTTTTCCAGGGTTACGGCATGACCGAGCTGGCGCCCATGGCCACCACCTTGAGCGGCGAGTACCACAGCGCCAAGCACCAGGCCAGCGGCAAGATGTATTCCGCCGGGCTGGCGTCGGCCTGCACCGAAGTGCGCATCGTCGATGCCGACGACCGCGAAGTGCCGCGTGGTGGAGTCGGTGAAGTGATCGTGCGCGGCCCGAATGTGATGCTCGGGTACTGGAAAAAACCGGATGCAACCAATGCCGCGCTGACTAACGGCTGGATGCACACCGGTGACGGCGGCTACATGGACGCTGACGGTTTCATCCATATCTGCGACCGCCTCAAGGACATGATCATCAGCGGCGGCGAGAACATCTACAGCGCGGAGGTTGAAACCGCTATTGCCAGCCATCCGTCCGTGGCGCAGTGCGCAGTGATTGGAATCCCCAGTGAAAAATGGGGCGAGTCGGTGCATGCGGTCGTTGTTCTCAGAGCTGATGCCAGCGCCAGTGCCGATGACATCGTGGCTCACTGTCGCGAAAGTATTGCCGGCTACAAATGCCCTCGCAGCGTGGAGTTTCGCGTCGTGTTGCCACTGTCTGGCGTCGGCAAAGTCCTCAAGACCGAATTACGTAAACCCTTTCTGGCCAGCCCGGCCGTTAATTGAGGTAACAAGATGAACAAACTCACTGGCAAAACGGCCATTGTGACGGGTGCCGGTCGTGGCATCGGTCGCAGCGTTGCTCTGAAACTGTCTGCGGACGGTGCGCGAATTGTCGTTAACGACCTGGACGCCGAACCGGCCGAAGAGGTGGTCGCGCAGATCCGCGCCGCGGGTGGCGAAGCCGTTGCCTGCATCGGCAGCATCACCGCCGAGGGCTTTGCCGAGCGCCTCGTGAACACTGCGGTCGACGCCTTTGACGGTATCGACATCATTGTCAACAACGCCGGTTACGCCTGGGGCGACAGGATTCAGGGACACACCGACGAACAGTGGTACGCGATGATCGATTGCCACATCACTGCACCGTTTCGCATTTTGCGAGCAGCCCAACCAATCATTGCCGCTGCAGCAAAACAGGAGGCCGCCGAAGGTCGCGAAGTGCTGCGCAAGGTGGTCAACATTTCTTCCGTGGCCGCCGGCGGCATGCCTGGGCAGATCGGCTACTCGGCAGGCAAGGCCGGCATCCTCGGCTTGACCCGAACGCTGGCCAAGGAATGGGGACGCCTGAAGGTCAATGTCAACGCGGTGGCGTTCGGTCATATCGAGACGCGCCTGACCCAATTGACCGAAGGCGATGACATGCATACGGCGGTCATTGAAGGGCGCGAGTTGAACATTGGTGCACCCAAGGTCGTGCTCGATCAGATGAAAAGCAGCATCGCGCTGGGGCGTCCCGGCACCGCAGACGAGGCTGCTGGCGCGGTCTACCTGATGTGCATTCCCGAGTCGGACTACGTGACCGGGCAAACCCTGCTCTGCGGCGGAGGGTTCGGCTCAATCTGAGTGAAGGGTTAATCGCCCCTCTAGGAGCGAGCCTGCTCGCGATAGCGGTATCAGCCAATATTTGCGTTGCCTGACACACCCTCATTGCGAGCACGCTCACTCCTACAACGGATTGTTTATCATACGCAACGCCCGGGCCAGTGCAAGCTGGCCCGGGCGTTTGTCCGTCAGCCGATCTTGACGATACCTGGCATGGCGTAGCTGCCATCGATCAACGGCCCATAGGGACCGTAGAAACGTGCGGTGAACTGGAACGCGTCACGAGGCGTCGGCAGCCAGTTGCGACGTTGGTCAGGGGCGGCAGGTTCGTTGGCCTGCACATGGATCACCAGTTTGCCATCGGCCGTGTGCAGCTTGCCGCGCTGGAGCATGTAGCTGTTCAGCGAATAACGGTTGATCGGGTTGTCGACGAAAAAACCGTCCTGGTCGTAAAGCGGCAGCTCCCAGAACTCCGTCACCGGCGGCAGGTCGTTCAGGTCAAAGGTAATGGTGTAGCGGTGCTGGCCGTTGAGTGGTTCGCCTGCGGCGTCGTTGAAGATTCGAGCCGCCGTGTGAGAGCGAACGGGCACCGGTCCGAGCACGGCGATGTAACCGGCCAGTGCGCGGCGCAACCAGTCGGTGTCGTGGTAGCCCACGTCAGTGGCCAGCGACCAACCGTTCATTGGCTTGCCCGTACCTTTGGCCAGTTGATCCTTGATTGCCCTGATGGCGTCCTCGATGCCATCGGCCACGGCGGCTTGCAATGCCGTGGGCAGGCTGGACGGCTCAAATGTCTGGCCAGCCTTGAGACCTAGCCGCTCGAAGCGGGTAAAGGCTTGCAACTCCTTATTCCCGTCAGCCTGCTTGGTGAAGCTCGGGTCGTTGAGGATCAGGCTGACCCACTGCAGGAACTCCATGCCCCGCAAGCGGCTCGGCTCGCGCACATTCTCCATGCCTGGATAAGTCGGGTAGTTTGCCTTGCCCGGTACCACATCCTCGGCGCGAACATCCTTCTTGCCCATGGCCAGCCACTGACTCAGCGGCATCACCGTGATGCGGTCGATAAAGGCATTGATGGCCTTGAGTTCTTCCGGTGTGTCATCGGTCAGGGCCAGACGCGCGAGTGCCACGGCGAAATCTGAAGGCGACTGCACGATCTCTTCGCCGACGAAATCTGCGGGGAGTGGGCCGCTCCAGTTCGGTCCGACAAACAATCGACGCACCAGGCCGGGTGCATTGAACTGACTGCCGATCATGTGCCACCAGCGCGAATAGTTGTCCGCCATCTGCACGCTCCAATAGCGCTCATCCGCTTTTGATACGGTGAGTACGACCGGCTCATGGCTGAGGTCGAGCATCGCCACGCCATACAAAGTAGTCGCATTGGGTGTGGTCGCGAAGCGTGGTAACGCCTTGGCAGGCTTGCGCGCCCACTTGAGCCGGTTCAGGCCGACAAAACGCGGACTTTTCGGGTTCTGTGCATGGATGTAGCGCAGGTGATAGATAGCCACCGGGTGCATGCCCCACAGGAACACTTCCTGGGCGATGGCGCGGGCTTCTTCGGGTGTCAGGGGCGTGACTGCGGTGTTAGCCGCATGTGCGGTTTTCGAGGTAAACCCGCCGAATGTCAGGGTCGGGAGGATCGCCGCACCGGTCAGCAGGGGCAAAAAATCTCTACGGTTGAACTTCATCAAGGATTTCTCTGGACGAAAAGGAAGTGGCAAACCATGGGGCTTAACCCACCCGGACGGCACCAGGCATGGCGTAGCTGCCATCGATCAGCGGCCCGTGAGGACCATAGAAACGTGCTGCGAACTGGAAGCCCTCCCTGGGCGCCGGCAACCAGTTGCGGCGTTGATCCGGGTCGGTCGGTTCCTCGTGTTGCACATAAATCACCAGCTTGCCGTCGCCGGTGTGCAGTTTGCCGCGCTGGACCATGTAGCTGTTGAGCGAATAACGGTTTATCGGGTTGTCGACGAAGTAACCTTCGCGGTCATACAGCGGCAGTTCCCAGAACTCGGTCACGGGTGGCATGTTGGTCAGGTCAAAGGTCAACGTGTAGCGATGGTCGCCATGCAGCGGCTGACCGCTGGCATCGCGCAGGGAAAAGCTGCCGGTGTGCGAACGCGAAGGAATCGGACCGAGCACAGCGATATAGCCGTACACGGCACGCATGAGCCAGTCGCTGTCGCGATAACCCAGGTTGGTGGAGAGTGACCAGCCGTTCATGTCAGCGCCCAGGCCTTTGGCGATCTGCGCCTGCACTTGCTTGCGGCCGTCTTCGACACCCGCCTCGATGGCGTCCTTGAACGGCGTGGGCAAGCTGTCGGGGTTGAATATCTGTCCGGCTTTCAAGCCCAGCCGTTCGAAGCGAGCCAGAGCAGCGATTTCCTTGTGTCCGTCGGCCTGCTTGGTGAAGCTCGGGTCGTTAAGAACCAGACTCACCCAACGCAAGAAGTCCATGCCCTTGAGGCGGCCCGGTTCGCGCATGCTTTCCATCCCGGGGAAGGTCGGGTAACTGGCCCGCATCAGTGACACTTCTTCGGCCTTGACCTCTTTTTTGCCGGCTGCGATCCATTGGCTCAATGGCATCAGCGTGACGCGATCCATGATCGCGTTGATGGCTTGCAACTCTTGCTCAGTGTCATCGGTCAGGGCAACGCGCAACACCGCCCCGGCAAAGTCCGAATCCGATTGTACGATTTCCTCGCCAACGAAATCGGCGGGCAAATTGCCGCTCCAGTTCGGGCCGACAAACAAACGACGTACAGGACCGGGCGCATTGAACTGGCTACCGATCATGTGCCACCAACGGGCGTAGTTGTCGACCATCTGCAGGCTCCAGTAGCGCTGGTCGACTTGAGGCACCGTGACCACCACGGGTTCGGCGCTCAGGTCCAGCATGGCGGTGCCATAGAGAGTCGTGGCGTTGGGTGTGGTGGCACCGCGTTGTTTGGCGGTGATCGGGGTGCGGGACAGCTTCAGGCGATTGAGGCCGACGTAGCGGGGGCTTTGTTGATTCTGCGCAAGGTTGTAGCGCAGGTGGTAAATCGCCACCGGATGCATACCCCAAAGGAACGCTTCCCGGGCGATATCACGGACCTGTTCGGGGCTCAGTTGCAGTTCGTCTGGCTTGGTCTCGGCACCAGCCTTATAGGCGCCGATACCCAGCAGAGGTGTGGCGCTGGCAGCGGCCAGCAGGGTGAGGGTTTGTCGACGATTGAAGTTCATGGGCAGTGCTCCATTTGGCGCCGCAGACAACGGCGAAGGGCTTCTGTTCTTCTTGTTGAGTGACTGCCTGTGGCAGCCGGTGTTTTCCCTGCCAATGGTTGTGTAGAGGCGCGGCTCGACGATAGTCACAAGGCTCGTCATCGGACGCCAATGTGTCGTCATTCGGCGCCAACGTCGCGAGCCTCGAGTGCTGTCGGTGGCGGGTGAGGGGGGTGGTGTTTTCCCCCTGACCGGGTGGGGTGCACACGCCGGTCAATCCTCTACCGTTGCTGGCGGTGGGTCAGCCGGGTTGTTCCTGGCGCCCTTCAGCCGAATGTGAGGAGTACACCAGTGGATATCCAGTTCACCCCTGCCGAACAGGCCTTCCGCGAGGAAGTGCGCGCGTTTCTGCAACACACTCTGCCAGCCGACATCGCGGCGCGCGGTCGCCAAGGAAAGCGTTTCAACAAAGAAGACCAGGTCACCTGGATGCGTCTGCTCAATGAGCGGGGATGGCTGGCAAGCGGTTGGCCCGTAGAATTCGGTGGCACCGAGTGGGGCGTGGTTGAAAAACACATTTTTGACGAGGAATGCGCTGCGTTTGGCGCCCCGTGGATCGTACCGTTCGGCGTCAGCATGGTCGCACCGGTGATCATCAAGTTTGGTACGCCCGAACAGCAAGCACGCTTTCTGCCGCGCATTCTCAATAGCGAAGACTGGTGGTGCCAGGGTTATTCCGAGCCGGGCGCCGGCTCTGATCTGGCGGCTCTGAAGACCCGCGCCATACGCGATGGCGACCACTATGTGGTCAATGGCCAGAAAACCTGGACCACCCTGGCTCATTACGCCGACTGGATTTTCTGCCTGGTGCGCACCGATCCCGAAGCGCAACAGCAGCGAGGCATCAGCTTCCTGCTGATCGACATGAAAACACCGGGCATCACCGTGCGCCCGATCATCACCCTCGACGGCGAGCACGAAGTCAACGAGGTGTTCTTCGACAACGTGCGGGTGCCGGTGGAAAATCTGGTCGGCGAGCAAAACAAGGGCTGGACCTGCGCCAAGTATCTGTTAACCCATGAGCGCACCAGCATTGCCGGCATCGGCGTAGCCAAAGAGATGCTCACCCGTCTTAAGCATATCGCCAGCCAGCAGGTCAGTGACGGTGTGGCACTGATCGACGACGCGCAGTTCCGCCTGCAAATCGCCGAGCTGGAAATCCAGTTAATGGCCATCGAAATGAGCAACCTGCGCATCCTTGACGCCAGCCGCGACGGCGGCGCACCCGGGGCCGAGAGTTCGTTCATGAAGATCAGGGGCAGTGAAATCCGTCAGGCCATTACCTACCTGATGAGCAAGGCCTTGGGGCCGTACGCCATGCCTTTCATCGAAGAAGAACTCGGCTATGGCAACCACCCCGACCTGTACCGCGACTACAGCACTGCACCGGCCAGCCAATATCTGGATATGCGCAAGGCGTCGGTCTACGGCGGTTCCAATGAAATCCAGAAGAACATCATCGCCAAGATGATTCTTGAGTTGTAAGGGGCAAATCGATCATGGACTTCAAACTTTCCGAAGAGCAGCAAATGCTGCAAGACACTGTCGTTCGCCTGGTGCGCGACAGCTACGATTTCGAATCGCGCGAGCGCTTCGCCAAAAGCGAACTGGGCTTCAGCCCTGCGTTCTGGCAACAACTCGGTGAGCTGGGCCTGACCGCCGTACCCTTCGATGCCGAATATGGTGGCTTTGGCGGGGGCGGGGTGGAGACGATGCTGACCGTGACCGAACTGGGGCGTGGCCTGTGCCTGGAACCCTACCTGCATTCAGTCATTTTTGCCGGTGGCTTGCTCAGCCAATTGGGCAATGACGAACAACGCAGCGAATTGTTGCCGCAAGTGGCCAGTGCACAATTGCAACTGGCGGTCGCCGTCGACGAGCCGACCAGTCACTACCAGTTGCACGACGTTCGCACCCGCGCCGAAGCTGTCGACGGCGGCTGGAAGCTCAACGGACGTAAATCGGTGGTGGTGGCCGGGCACAGTGCTGGAATGATCGTGGTGTCCGCGCGTACCTGCGGCGCCGAGCGCGACGAAACCGGCATCAGTCTGTTTTTGCTCGACCCGAACACGCCGGGCGTCAGCCGTCGTGCCTTCCCGACCATGGATGGTCGCAAGGCCTGCGAATTGTACCTGGACAACGTGGTGGTCAGCGGCACTGCGCTGCTCGGTGAAGTGGACCAGGCGCTTACGGCACTGCGTTATCAGCAGGGCCGGGCAATCGCTGCCCAATGCGCCGAAGCAGTCGGCAGCATGGAGGCGGTGTGTAGTCTGACGCTGGACTACCTCAAGACCCGCCAGCAGTTCGGCCAGGTGATCGGCAAGTTCCAGGCTTTGCAACACCGTATGGTGGACATGCGTATCGAACTGGACCAGGCCTCTTCAATGGCCATTCTGGCCGCCTGCGTGGCTGATGCACCGGACAGCAACGAGCGCAGTCGCACCCTGGCTGCGGCCAAAGTCCTGATTGTACGCGCTGCCCGTTTCATCGCCGACCAGGGTATTCAACTGCACGGTGGTATCGGTCTGACCTGGGAATACGTGCTGTCGCACCACGCAAAGCACCTGCTGATGCTCAGCCATCAGTTCGGTAACGATGATCATCACCTCAAGACCTACAGCCGACTGATGCAGGTTGCCTGATAAGCGACGGTAGTGACTTGCTCCTTTACGGGCCTTCGGGCCCTTTTTTCAGGAAACCCCAGCTGCCATGAGTTATCGATTGATTACTTTCAACAAGGAAGGCGCGGTCGCGATCATCACCCTGAACCAGTCTGAGCAATTGAACGCATTGACCTCGGACATGCTGAGGGAGGTCATTGATGCTTTGAGTGAGATACGCCGTGATACCTCAATTCGCGTATTGCTGTTAACTGCCAATGGCAAGTTGTTCAGCGCTGGTGCGCAACTGAATGAGCTGATGCACGGTGGTGGGCCGGGGTCCAATCGTGGCGACAACGTCGCCCTGATGATGGAAGAAGTGCTCAACCCTGTCGTGGTCGAGTTGCGCAATTTGCCGGTCCCCGTGGTCATCGCCCTCAATGGTGGCGTTGCAGGCGGTGCCGTGGGTGTGGCACTGGCCGCAGATGTCATTCTCGCGGCCCGATCAGCTTACTTCTATTTACCGTTCGTTCCAAAGCTCGGCCTGGTACCAGACCTCGGTTCATCCTGGTTCCTTGAACGCCTGTTGGGTGGCCCGCGGGCGTTAGCATTGACGTTGACGGGTGGACGTTGGTCGGCCGAGCAGGCCGAACGGTGGGGCATGATTCACGCCTGTGTGGACGATGAGGTCCTGGCGGACGAAGGCATGGCCATGGCCCGTCAATTGGCGTGCTTGCCTGCCCATGGCGTGATTGAAGCGCGTCGGCTCTTCGACGTCGCTAGCCGGCATACCCTGGATGAACAGCTGGCCTATGAAGTTGATCGTCAGCGTGAATTATTGAACCTGCCGACATTCGATGAGGGGGCGCGCGCGTTTCTGACCAAGCGTGATGCGCAATTCCCGCCGCGCGAAGGCTGATTCACGCAGGCGGAAGGTGGGAAACTGTAAAAAAGGTGTGCCATTGCTGGCGGCTTTGACTTTAATCAATGGATCGCCATTCTTTATCGCCGTCAAGCCATCGACATGCCTTGGCTAAGGCGCAGGGGTGAAAACGATCTCACCGCGTTTGCTACGGCAAGGAGCAACATCGTGAACCGTCCCGTACTTTTGGCATGTGCTGGCATTTTTCACGCCAAGCAGGCTCTCGTCGCTGTGCCCCACTGAAAGACTTCTAATAGCCCGCGGAGACATAGAACGTGACTTCTTGCCTGCCTGCTAATCAACGGCCAGGTTGGCTTCCTCCCGCCAATACCGCCTCAAAAGGTACAAAGCCGTCGGCTAATGAAAAAACGGTCTTGGGCTGTCCCTTGAACGCGTGCCAGACGCAGGGGCGCAGCCAGCCTTTGGTATGCAAGGTCTCGTCCTTATCGTCCGCCGAGGATTTGCCCCAACGAACCATTGCTGTTCAATATTTATGTTCGCATCTGCCTTACCCCCCAAAAAAGAAGAACAAGCCCCACCCCAAATAGGTGGAGCTTATGTGGAGGGTGATCAATTAGCCTTATCCTTGTTTTCCCTGACGCAAATCTAGTGAAAGGGTAGTGTATGGAGGTGGATTATCGTGAACCGCAGTATTTCCACTCTGGCGGGAGCCCGACGTAGGCTGGACGGTGGTGTATTGTTCGGGCATACCCCGCGTTTACGTTGGAGCCAGTGGATGAGACCCGATCAGGACAATCTGGTTGACGTGGCCTCTCGCGGGCTACTGGTCCGGCAAAACGGCAAAAACATACTGGTCATTGCCGGAGCAGACTCGCTACTGGCGCCTCCTCGGCGTACCTGTCGCTGCCAGCCGTATATCGCCGGGTTGCTCGACACTCTAATGTTGTTGGGGGTCAACGAAGCTGATGTCGATGCCGTGGTGTTGACGCATTTGCATGTTCAGGTTACCGATCAGTTGCGAGAGCAGGTGAGGGAAGGGGAAATGCCAGGTTTATTATTTCCCAATGCCCGCTACATCACCGGCAAACGACACTGGTCACGAGCGCGGCATCCACACCCCCGGGATCGCAACTGGTTTCTCGCGCCGCTTTTACATCGACTGGAAAATAGTGGGCGACTCACACTGATTGACGGAAATACGTGTGATCAACTTGGCGAGGGTTGGCATTTTCATTTTAGTGATGGCTATACGCTGGGACACCTGTTACCGGAAATCGAATTGCCTGGCGGATCGGTGCTCTATGCGAGTGAGCTGATCCCCGGAACTCATTGGCTGGATCTTGAAGTTAACAGCGCCAACGATCGAAACCCGGAGTGCGTAGCAGGTGACAAGGAACGCCTGCTGGATCACTTGGTTGCTAACGGTGGGCGTCTGGTTTTCTCCTTGGATCCTGAGGTAGCAATGGTCAAGATTCTGCGTGATCGTCACTCGCGCTACGTACCGTACGACAGCTATAGCTCGTTGGATCGATTCGACTCTTGACGAGAGGTTTCGGATTTGGACATGACGTGGAAGAGCAAGGCTGATACGTAGCCTACGGTTTCGACAAGGTCCGCGGCGAACAACAGGCTTTGAGCAATCAGGTGCGCGCAATGTTGACCGGTAAAGAGGCATCAAAAGCGTGGCCGAAGCTTGCTTTCCGGCTCCAGGCTAAGTTGAGCTACACGATGATGGCGACATAAAGCGGTAAGGATTTTGCCGAGCACGGCCTACAGATCGCGCCGGAGTGCCGTTGCAATGAGACCACTACAACCCATATCAGGGGGAGGGAACGGGAGGAGAGTTAGTGAGTCGTCGTTAACACGTCTGGGGCGAATCTACACTTAGGTATTGGGGCTCAGGAGGACGTTCATGATTGACCGCTATTGGCCGATTCTGTTGAAAAAGTCTAATTTGCAGACCGGCTGAATGAATCACCCCTGGTTTCGTAGACACCTCCGAGCCTCAGTGGACTGCCCCCGGAAAGATAGACATTCCCGGCCTATGCTTCAGGAATTCCACTTGTGCATACGGCTAAAGCCTAGACATCAGGTGTGAGGTTCTGCTTGTCAGTCTTCAACCAGATGGCTTGCCTACCGCACTGAATGAGTCCAGAATTAAGGCTATCCCT
>RCUI01000100.1_pt1 | contig 30981 bp, 27 predicted proteins | sample 2166121 | NCBI WGS metagenome assembly RCUI01 (sample SAMN09932700, study PRJNA488358) | compost metagenome | feature: garden; material: soil; isolation source: compost soil in succinic acid-enriched culture | place: Germany: Experimental Botanical Garden Goettingen | collected 2016-01-27
GAATGAACGCGGTCATGTAACCCACGGCGGAGATCGCCACGGCGACATTGGCAATTGCCAGCGACAAAAAGTACAGGTACGAGCAAAGAAAGAATCCCGACTTGGCATGCGCTTCCTCGGTATAGGCCGACAATCCGCCCGGGCGGGTACAGAGCACGCCGCACTGGGTGAAACTGTAGGCAATGGCCATTGAGCCAACCGCTGTCACCCCCCACGACAGCAACGACACCGCACCTAACTGCGCCATGCTGGTGGGCAGCATGATGATGCCTGAGCCCATCATATTGACCGTCACCAAGGTGGTGAGCCCGATCAGGCCCATTTTTTTCGACTCAGCCATACCTGACCCCGATGCATTGATGTTCGGCTTATTGGGTATAGGTCATCTGGGCGCGCTTGCAGCGCTGGCGTGAAGGAAAAATTGGGATGTTCGGTGCGAGGTCAGGGGGCACTTTCGTAGCGCGCCAGCAGCGGTTGGGTGCTCACCCCATGAAGGACAATGCTCAATGCCACCACTGATAAGGTCAAATTGATACAGGTGGTTGCCAGCGTCGGGCTCAAGCCGTGGTTGAGGCAATAGAACACGTAATAGAGGCTGCCGATCCCGCGAATGCCGAACCAGCCGGCCAGCAAGCGTTGTTGTCGGTCTAGCAGGGTGCCCCAGGGAATCAGCAGGGTGCCCAACGGACGTATCAACAGGAACAGTACCAGCCCAACGCCCAAGGCGCGCCAATCCCAATGACTGGCGAGGGCGACACCGAGCAAGGTCACCAGGAATACTTCCAGGGAGCGTTCGACCAAGCTGCCGAAGGCGAGCATGTCACCCATCATCACCCCGGCGGCGACCTGTTTGCCTTGCAGCTGACGGGTGTCGCCGTGTACCGCCTGGTCGGGTTCGAGCTGATGATGGCCAATCAGCGGCTGTACCAGGTGTTCGGCCGGCACTGTGGCATGCTCGCTGGAGCTCATCTCGGTGCGGCGCAGGCCGAGCCCAGCGGCAAACACGGCAAGAAAGCCGTAGGCCTGAATCAGCTCCGCACCGACATAGGCCAGGGCAATCAGGGCCAGCGCCAGGTAATCGTTGGGCGACAACGTGCTGTCATCATTACGAATGCGCAGCGCCAGGCTCAGGCGGCCGACGCCTTGACCCATGGCGTAACCGAGCGCCAGGCCTGCCAGCACCGCCCAGAGCAAATCATGCCCGGCCCAATGCAACAGGGCACTGGCACCGGGTTGTGCCTGGGCAATCAACAGCAGACCGAGCAATACAAAGGGGAAGGCCACACCATCGTTGAGCCCCGCCTCACCGGACAGGCCAAAGCGCAGGGCATCCTGATCCGTGGCATCACTGACTTGCACCAGCGAGGCCAGTACCGGGTCGGTGGGGGCGAGTATGGCCGCGATCAATAGCGATAAACCCCAGGAAAACTGTAGCCACAGGTGCAGCACCAGACTCAAGCCGGCAATGCTCAGGAGCATCAACGGCCCGGCCAGACCCAGCACCACGCGCCACATACGCCGACTGAAACGCAGGCGCAGCTTAAGGCCGCTGACAAACAGCGAGAACAGCAGGGCGACTTCGGTCAGGTGCTCCATCCAGGGTGCTGCATCCGTCAGGTTCAGTTGCAGCAGACCCAAGCCAACCGGGCCTATAGCCACACCTAGAACCAAACAAACCGCCGAGGTCGTCACCGGCAACCAGCGCAGGTACGAGGAGGTCAGGGCCAGGGTCAGCAGCACCGTGCCCAGCACCGCCACCCAGACAATGAAGTTCATGGCGCCACCTGATTGCCCGCACAACGCGTGCGGCCCTGTACATTCGAACGGTGCCGCGGGCGGGGGTTCCCGCCGCAATAATGAGGCACTTTTCAGCAATTCGCGGCTCTATGTAGGGCCAGACCGTGCTGACTCCCGGCGCGGCCCGTACTTCCAGACCCGGTGCCGATGGTTCAATGCTCACTTGTTCGCTCACTGCGCATGCGATGCCAGCCGTGGCTGGCTGGCGTGTTGATCCTGTGTACCAGCGCGTGCAGTCAGCAGCAGGGCCGTGACATCGCCACGCAATTGAGCCAGGGCAACCCGCAGGAACTGTTTCAGACCAGCGTCGACCGCATGGCCACCCTGGCAATGCGCGACAACCTGCGCAGCTTGTACCTACTGATGAACAAACTGTACCAGCGCAACCCCAATCAATGGCGTCAATCAGGGTTTGTCGATCCGGCAACCGCCGAGCGCCAGATCCGCCAGGCCATTGAACAGCGCCTGCCGTTGCCGCAGTTGGGCGAGCGCCGCGACCTGGCAGCGCTGAGTTATGCCTTGAGCCCGACGTTTCGTGGCGACCGGGTCGGGGCGTTCATCTATGCCATCGGGAGCATGTTGGTCACCGCCCATGGCGGTCGTACCGAATTTTTCATGACCGATACCCTCAATCCGCAGTTTGTCAGCAACGCGGCACGCAACATTGAAAAGGCCACCTGGATGCTCAGTCAGCGCCAGGATGACAATGGCGTACTGCTGTTGTTTTCCAATGAAATATCGCAAGAGGGCACAAACCTCAGTTTTGCCGTCGAGTTCGGCAAGATCGTTTCACGCCTGGACCTGCTGGCACAGATGCTCGATGAACGATACCGGCGCATTGGTTTGAACTACGCGCAAAGCCTGTTGCTGATGAATTTTCTACCGGTGCAATAGTCCGGGGAACTTGGTTAACACTAGGAGTATCCTATTTGACGTAGGTACTCTATTTCCGGAGGCACCATCATGCGTCGTTTACTGATCGCTTCTTCGCTTGTTCTCTGCCTGCCCTTCGGCGCAGCCCTGGCTGATGTCGACGCTGGTGATGTCGCTACGTCGGCGGGGGTATCGGCTTCGCTGTACTCCACCTTCAAGGATGACAAACGGGTGATTCCAGCCCGTGATGATGCCTCCTCGTTCATCGCCAGTGATGGTGCGATTCGTGGCGTCTACCTGGAGTCGATGATTCAGCGCGTTCGTCAGCAAAACCCCGGTTTGCAAGCCAGCGATGAAGATATTGCCCGGGCGATCCTGACCCAGGATGAGCTGGGCAGTGAACGTTGAATACTGCGTGTGCCTATCTGGCCATAGGATCTACACTGAGTCAGGTTGCTTCGCTTTCCGAAGCAGGCACAGGATCCGGAGGTCATCATGTTCAGGTTGTCGTCGGTAGGTCTATGCGTGGCATTGGCGTTGTGCAATGCCCAGGCAAACGCCGAAACCGTGGTGCCGCTGAACGGCCAGAGTTCCCAGCAAGTGCAGTTGGACATGAATGAGTGCCACAGCATCGCCAACAGCGCCTCGAGTAGCACCTCGACGCCAAGCGGCGGACGCATCAAAGGCGCTGCTGTGGGGGCTGCTGCCGGTGCTGTGGGGGCGGGAGTGCGGGAAAATCAGCATGATGAGATCTCTGATCGCGTCGATGATGATGTGAAACAGGATTATCGGCAAAACCGTGCCAAGGAAACCGCCGCTGTCGGTGTGGTGGTCGGTGGTGCCCATCAACGCCAGGATCGGCGCGAACAGCGCAGGACCAGTGAGTCGACCAGTGCCTCGGCCTATACCAGTTGCTTGCAAGGCAAGGGGTATCAGGTAACGCCTTGAGTTCCGGTAGCAAATGGATGTTGGGGCGTGAGCTTATCCAGTCGATGTGGTGAGGCTACCGGCCCCTTCCGCCTTTACGGCGGCCTACTTTTTTCTTGGAAAAAGTAGGCAAAACCGCTTGCTCCTGCATACGGCCTCCTGAAGTCGCAGATTGCGGCGCCTGAACCTGCGCGTACAAAGATCAAAAGCAAGATCAACAGAGCGAGGCGTTGCGCTCGCTTTTGTGGGCGCTGGTCTTGCCAGCGATGCAGACACCGCACAGCAACTGACACCGCGTCGATACCATCGCTGGCATGACCGGCTCCCACAATGGGCCGACCGCGTCGCCACATCGACTGGATAATCTCGCGCTCCAAGCACCTCAGCACCAAAACCATCTACCCCCGATGATGCTGTCGTTGACCTCGAACAACGGGCTCAGGACACTTGCACGAGCGGCTTGAGCATGGCGTTTGGGGTGTGGCGACGGCTGATGGTGCGGGCTGCAGGTCGCCCCTGGAAAGCGCTGGGCGCGGCGCCCAACATTTTCAGCACCAGCGCCGAGTAATGACTGATGACTTCATCAATGCACCAGCGGCCATCGTCCTGGTACCAGATGCAGGCATGGGTGAGCAGGTTGGACAGGGTACGGGCCATCAGTTTGGGCTCAGCGCAACGGAGGCATCCTTCCTTAACGCCCTGTTCGAGCACCGCCTGTAAGCTGTTCAGGTACAACCGCTGGGCATGACGGACCTTCACCTGCGCCTCGGCGTGCAAGCTTCTGAACTCCAGGTTGCCAAGTATGGCCTGGTCCTGATGCTCAAGGTGAAAGCGCACATGGCCCGCGATAAAGGTGAGCAGTTGCACATCCGCACGCGCGGCGGCAGGGCGGCGGCGTTGCCACTGCAGCGAAAGCCCCTCGAGGTACTCCATGACCAGCGCCAGCAGCAACTCGTCTTTGTTCTGGAAGTACAGGTACAGGGTAGAGGTGGTGACCTGGGCGTGCGCCGCCAGTTGACGAAGGCTCATGGCTTCAAAACCGTTGCGCGAGATCAGTTTGATTGCGGCCAGGCGAATGTGGTTTTCAGTCGTGTACATGGGAGATCCTGCCCTCAGCAAGCGCGGGCACGGCAGCCACGCCCGTCGGCGTGGCTGCCGGCGCACTTATTGCAGATTGCCGGCGACCGCGATGGTCTGCGCGGTGATGTAGTTCGACTCCGGTGAGCAGAACAGGTACACCGCGTCGGCGGCTTCCTTCACCGTGCCTGGGCGGCCCAGAGGGTTGCGCTGGGCAAACGACTTGGCCGCCTCCGGGCTGATCCCGACGCGAATGTCTCGACCTTCGATGTTCACCGTGGCACCGGCGTGGGCATCGGCACAGGTCATGCGGGTTTCGATGAACCCAAAGGCCACGGCGTTGACGTTGACCTTGAAGCGCCCCCACTCGCGCGCCAGTGCCCGGGTCATGCCGATCACGCCGGCTTTGGCCGAGGAGTAGTTCATCTGCCCGGCATTGCCATTGAGCGCTGAAACCGAAGAGATGTTGACGACTTTGCGGAACACTTCCCGCTCCTGCGCGGCATCGGCCAGCGCCTGTGCCTTGATCACCGGGTAGGCCGCGCGCAGGATGCGGAAGGGGGCGGTCATGTGGCAATCGACAATGGCGTACCACTGCTCGTCGCTCATCTTTTGAATAACGTCGTCCCAGGTGTAGCCCGCGTTGTTGACGATGATGTCGATGCTATTGAAGTGGTCCATCGCCGTCTTGATGTAGCGGTCGGCGAAGTCCGGGGCGCTGACATTGCCGTGGCACACGGCGGCCTGGCCACCCATCTTGCGGATCAGCTCGGCGGTTTCCTGTGCAGGATCTAGGTCCAGGTCGTTGATCACCACGCGGGCGCCTTCGCTGGCCAGTTTCAGTGCAATCTGCTGGCCGATACCGCGCCCGGAACCGGTGACCAGCGCGACTTTACCTTCAAGTTTTGCCATGGGTGAAGCTCCTCGATTATCAATGGTGTTTACAGAGCGATGACGGCGTCGCCGACAATCTTGATTTCGCCGTACTGGTTGCTGGTGCGGATCTCGACCTTGAGGCGTTGTTCGCCCTCGGCCTCGAAGCGCTCGACCACGGTGGCGCTGCAGGTGATCTGGTGGCCCAGGTGGGTAATGCCGAGAAAGCGCACGCCGAACGCGCGCAGCTGGCGTTGGTCGACCCATTGCGTCAGCAGGCGACCGAGGTAGGCCATCGACAGCATGCCGTGCGCGAACACGTCAGCCATGCCAGCCTTGCGCGCGTAATCGGTGTCGATATGAATGGCGTTGTGATCCCCCGAAGCACCGGCGAACAGTGCCAGTGTGGTGCGGTTGATGGCGGCCAGAGTCAGGGGCGGCAGGGTGTCGCCGACGTTCAGCTGTTGCAGGTGTGTGGTGTTCATCAGTGTTCTCCGCTTCAGCTGTTGCGCTGCACGAGTACGCTGCGCAGGTCGGCAACGTGCTCACCGTGCTGGTTGGTCACGCGGGTTTCGCGCACCACGAATTCCAGGGCACCGTCTTTCTTGTCGTAGATGTCGGCGATGCGCACCGCAAAACGCAGGGTGTCGCCGGCATAGGCCATGCGGTGATAACGGAACGACTCCTCTCCGTGCAGGATGCGCGCGGTGACGATGCCCAACTCTTCACGCCAGGCATTGGACGGGATCTGGAACTCCAGCGAGAACAGAAAGGTCGGCGCAAGCGGCAGGCCAGGGTGACCGGCATCACGGGCGGCCTGTTCATCGAAGTAGATCGGGTTGGTTTCGCCGGTGGCCTTGGCGAAAAACCGCAGTTGGCCGGCTTCGGCGGTGGCGAGAAAGGCCGGCAACTCGCGGCCGATGTGTTTTTTGTCGATCATGTGAAGGTTCCTTGAGGGGCTGGCCGTATCAGTTCTTTTGGTACACGGTCACCACGCAGGCGCCGCCCAGGCCGAGGTTGTGCTGCACCGCGATACGCGCGTCCTGGACCTGACGCTGCTCGGCGCTACCGCGCAGTTGATGCGTCAACTCGTAGCACTGGGCCAGACCCGTGGCGCCCAGGGGGTGACCTTTGGAGAGCAGGCCGCCAGACGGGTTGGTGACCCAGCGACCGCCATAGGTGTTGTCACCCTCGTTAACCAGTTGCTCGCCTGCGCCTTCGGCGCACAGCCCCAGGCCTTCATAGGTCAGCAGCTCGTTCTGGGCAAAGCAGTCGTGCAACTCGATGACGTCGATGTCTTGCGGACCGATGCCGGCCTGGTTGTAAGCGATGTCGGCCGCCATGCGGGTCATGTCGAAGCCGACCACGCGAATCATGTCGTGGGCGTCGTATGTGCTGGGCAGGTCGGTGGTCAGCGCTTGCCCGGCAATCAGCACATCGGTGCGCATACCGTGTTTTTTCGCAAAGCTTTCCGAGACCACAATGGCGGCAGCGGCGCCGCAAGTGGGCGGGCAGGCCATCAGCCGGGTCAATACCCCTTCCCAGAGCATGGGGGCGGCCAGTACGTCTTCAGTGCTGACCACATTGCGAAACACCGCCAGTGGGTTGCGTGCCGCGTGTTGACTGGCCTTGGCGCGAATCTTGGCAAAGGTGGCCAGTTGCGTGCCGTATTTTTGCATGTGCGCGTGACCGGCACCGGCGAACTGGCGGATGGCGGTGGGCAGGTCCGGCATGCCCACCAGTTCATTGGTCAGTTTCAATGCCCGCTCGGTGGCCGGGGCGCGATCGGTCCAGGCTGATTTCAGCGCGCCGGGGTTCATCTGCTCAAAGCCGAACGCCAAGGCGCAGTCGACCGCGCCGCTCTGCACCGCCTGGCGGGCCAGGAACAACGCGCTGGAGCCGGTGGCACAGTTGTTGTTGACGTTGATCAGCGGGATACCGCTCATGCCTACGCGGTACAGGGCTTTCTGCCCGCAGGTGGAGTCGCCGTAGACATACCCGGCATAGGCCTGCTGGATGTGACTGAAATCCACGCCGCAATCGGCCAGGGCCTGGCGAATCGCCTGTTCACCCATGACATCGTAGGGTTCATTGGTGCCAGGCTTTTTGAACTGAATCATGCCCACGCCAGCCACGAATACCTTGCTGCTCATCGTATTTTCCTTGTTGTTTTGTAGGGTCAGAGCTTGCGCGCGATCAGTTCGCGCATGACTTCACTGGTGCCGCCATAAATACGGTTGACGCGCATGTCGACAAAGGCGCGGGCGATCGGGTACTCGAGCATGTAGCCATAGCCACCGTGCAACTGGACCATGTCGTCGATGCAGCGCGAGAGGGTTTCGGTGGTGTGCAGCTTGGCAATCGCCGCTTCTTCGAGGGTCAGGCGCCGACGCATGTGCTCGCTCAGGTAGTAATCGACCATTACCCGCAGCGCGGTGGCCTGGGCCTTGATATCGGCGAGCTTGAACTTGGTGTTCTGAAAGTCCCAGACGCTCTGGTTGAACGCCTTGCGTTCCTTAACGTAATCCAGGGTCTGCTCCAACAGGCGTTCCAGCTTGGCCGCAGCAGACACTGCGATGGAGAAGCGCTCCTGGGGCAATTCGGCCATCAGGTAACTGAAACCCAGGCCTTCTTCGCCCAGGCGGTTGGCTACGGGCACTCGCACGTTGTCGAAATACAGCTCGGCGGTGTCCTGCGCGTGCTGGCCGACCTTGTCCAGTTTGCGCCCGCGGACAAAGCCCGGGCGGTTGGCTTCCACCGCGATCAGGCTGATGCCCTTGGCGCCTGCATTCGGATCGGTCTTGCACACGACGATCACCAGGTCCGCCGTCAGGCCGTTGCTGATGAAGGTCTTGCTGCCGTTGATCACATACTCGTCGCCTTCGCGCACGGCGGTGGTACGCACGGCCTTGAGGTCGGAGCCGGTACCAGGTTCAGTCATGGCGATGGCCAGGATGATTTCGCCGGCGCAGACCGCTGGCAGCCATCGGCGCTTTTGTTCTTCGCTGCCGCAACGGTTGATGTACGGGGCGATGACGTCGGAGTGCATGCCGAAGTAAGGGCCGCTGATACCGCAGCGGGCGAACTCTTCGTTGAACACCGCGCAGTGGCCGAAATCACCGCCACCACCGCCGTATTCGGTGGGCAAGCTGATACCCAGCAAGCCCTCACGACCGGCCTTGAGCCAGGTTTCGCGGTCAACCTGGCCAGCGTTGTCCCACGCCGCCTGCCGTGGCAGGCATTCACGTTCGAAAAAACGGCGCACGGTAGTGCGGAACATTTCATGGTCGTCACGCAGGACGGTTCGGGCAATCTGCACGCAAGTCTCCTCAAGGATGGCCGGCCGCGTGGGCCAAGCGCTTACGCACGGCGCGCAGTGCGCCTGTGGCTTGAGGATTACGATAGGCTGCGGTCGTTGGCCGAACGCCACCCGAGGCGGGTGGCGAGGTCAAAAACACGCGGTGGAGGAGGGTGTTTAACTCAGCGGACGTCGCTGTTGGGGGATTCAAGATCACGCATGCGCGCAACGGCTTCATCGCGGCTGCTGACACCCAGCTTGCTGTAGATATGGCTCAGGTGCCATTTCACGGTTTCGGGTGACAGCCCCAGCGCCCGGGCGATTTTCTTGTTCGGCAGGGCTTGGGCGAGCAGGCGCAATACTTCGATTTCACGCTCGCTCAACGGTTCGATAGCGGTTGCACTGGGCTTGCGCGGTGCGGCGACTGTCGGTTTGCCGGTTGCCATTTCAGGCACCGCCGCCTGCGCCGCTTGCAGCCGTTCGACATAGAAGGCCAGCACAGGGTCCAAGTCTTCCCGGCTGGCGACTGCGCTGATCAGCGCCAGTCCATCGGGATGGGCATCCAGCAGGCTGCGCAGCAAGCCGAAGCGTTGCCCGCGGCGTAGCGCCTCCATGACCTTGTCACGTGCCCGGTCCTGATTGCCGCGCTCGGCTTCGACCACCGCGCTCAGCACCAGCAAGCGCACGGTACCCAGCTGCCGACGGTGCTGTTCACAGGTCGCAATCAGTTGCTCCAGGCGCTCGCAGGCGCCGTCCAGGTCGCCCTGATCAAGCTGCCAGCGCACCCGGGCGTTCTCGGTGAGGATGTGAATTTCCTTGAGCGCGCTGTGTCCGGCATCCGGGTGGCGGGCATCGATCGCTTCCAGGCGCGTCAGTTTGGCGCGTGCGGCTTGCGGTTCGCCCAGCAGCAGAAACCAGCGTACCTGCCAGGTCAGGCAATAGGCCTGCAAACGATCCAGGCCCAGCTTGACCGCGTATTCATCCAGTCGCTCGACAAAGGCGAAGGCCTCTTGGTGGTTGCCCGCCAGCCATTGCACATTCCACAGCACCTGGAGCACGCGCAGCACTGAGTCGGGAATCGAGATCCGTTCGAGGATGTCGATCCAGCCGGACAGCAGTTTGAAAGCGGCATCGACCTCATTGGTTTCGTAGAGCACCTCACCGAGCAGGGCCGCAGACAAGTACGTGGCGTCGGCACCGGCCTTGCCGCAGTGGCCGGCATCATCCAGTACATCGCGATAGACCCGTTCAGCCTGCGTCATCTGGCCCTCAAGGGCCAGGCTCAGGCCAATCATGCAGCGCCCTTGCAGGCTGCCGGCGCTGGTGCCGAGAAAGGGTTCGCCGTTGATCAGCAGTGCAGGGCGGTCAAGCTGGACCTGGCGGGCTTTTTCGTAGTCGCCGCGGTGCATGTAGAGCCAGGACAGGATGTTGGCGCAGGAGCCGATGGCCACGCTGTCACTGCCAGGCGGTGGGTTGAGCAACTGTGGCACTACCGTCATCGCGGCATCGGTGTCATCGCGTTGCAGTGCCAGAGAGGCACGTAGCAGCGCCAACATGAAGCGATCGTGCACATCGTGCTCGGGAACCTCGCGAAACAAGTGCTCCAGGCTTTCGGCGCAGGCGGCAAAGTCGCGGGCATAGAGTTGCATGCGCGTCTTGATCAGGCGCAGCTTCACCCGGGACTGCACCTGGTCTGCCGGCAACAGGCGCACCAGCTCGATCAACATGCGCAGGTCACCATGGGCATACAGGGTCTGCGCGTGGTGCTCCACCAGTACGGCGGCGGCCGCAGGGTCGCCGCCCATGACCGCATGGTGAACCGCTTCGTCCAGATGGTTATGGTCGCGGAACCAGGCCCAGGCCCGCACATGGACGGCCTGTTGTTCAGCGCTGCTGCGCGAATCGAAGTACTTGAGCAGGGTTTCGCGCAGCAACGGGTGCAGGCGATACCAGGTTTCCCGCCCGGCACTGTCCACCGGGATCAGGAACAGGTTGTCGCGCTCCAGCCGTGCCAGCAGCGCATTGGCCGCGCTGACTGCTTCGGGGTGACCACTCAGGGCTGCGCAAAGCGAGGCACAAAAGCGGTTGCAGACTGCCATGAGCAACAACAAATCAAGGTCGGTGGGTGACAGGTGGGACAACACTTCGACTTCAAAAAAGCGCGCAAACGCCTGGTTGTCGCGCACCTGCGTGTGCAGCGGTTCGGTTGCCGTCGCTGTGGCCGGACGATTTTTTTTGCGGCTCACGGCCAGCAGTTGCAAGCCCGCCACCCAGCCATCGGTCAATTCGTGCATCAGCTTGGCATCGCGGGCATCGATCTGGCCCAGCTGCGCCTTGAGAAACTGTTCGGATTCCGCCGCAGTGAAGCGCAGATCGCGCAGGTTCAACGTTTGCACCTGGTCCTGGCTGCGTAGCCGCGCCAGCGACAACGGCACAGCGCTGCGCGACACCACGACCAGGTGCAGGTTGGCCGGCGCGTAATCGATCAACCATTGCAGCGCCTGGTGAATGCCCACGTCGGTCAGGTGGTGCAGGTCATCGAGTACCAGCACCAGTTCGCCACCGCGACGGGCAATGCTGCGCACCAGGGTAATCACCGTGCGCTCTACGGCTTCACTGTCGATGCCGCGACCTTCCAGTTGCGTGGCCTCGTGCACCAGGCTCGGGTCGACGTAACCCAGGCTCGCCAGCAGATAGTCGAGAAAGCGAGTCAGCTCATTGTCGTCGGCAGACAGGGTCAGCCAGGCCACGTCGAACCCCAGGGGCAACAGGGCCTGGCGCCAGGCGATCAAGGTCGACGTCTTGCCGCAACCGGCCGGCCCCTGCAGCACGATGCAGCGCTGGCGCCGTGCCTTGAGCATCTGCTCCTGCAGGCGCTCGCGGGAAATCAGGCGCCCGGTGCTGCGTGGCGGGATCAGCTTGGTACTGACGATTGGCGACTGTGTCAGATTCAGGACCTGGCTGGCGAGGCTATCCGCTGCAGCGGACTTGCGGTGTTTGTCCATGGGCTTCCCGCTTCATTTTTGTTTTAAGCATGCACTGAATCTAGCTGAATGTAACCCAGCGCTAGAAGCCCTGGCTTATCGGGCTGGCAATCGCCACCCGATGCGGGTGGTGGGGGCGAGCCTTGCGGTTGTTCTACTGCATGACAGAACAACCGGGGTGCTGCCTGACCCGTACAACAACACGAACACCATGCACCGCAGCAGGAGCTAGCCATGGCGATACAGTTCAAGATCATCGAGCACGTGGCACTCATCACCCTCGATGGGCAACCCTCGACCAATACCCTGAGTGTCAGCGAGCTGATGCACCTGCGCAAGACGCTAAGCGCCTGCCAGGACGATGAGCAGGTGCGGGTCATCGTGGTTACTGGTGCGGGAGGGCGCGCGTTTTGTTCGGGCGTCAACCTGAATGCCTCGTTGCGAACCGTGCCCGGCTATGTGGGGGCCGCGCTGAAAAGCCGTGAGGCCGAAGCTGAGGAGGGGGGGTATGGCCGGCTATTGGACCTGACCGACCTGGAAATCTGGAAGCCGATCATCGCGGCAATCAACGGCGCCTGTCTGGGTGGCGGCTTTGAGCTGGCGCTGCAGTGTGACCTGCGGCTTGCCGCCAGCGAGGCCAGCTTCGGTTTGCCCGAAGTAGGCACGGCGAGCATTCCGGCCGCCGGTGGCGTGCAGTACCTGCTGCGCGCCATTCCCGCTGCCCACGCCATGAAAATCGCCCTTACCGGTGAACCTGTCGACGCCCAGGAGGCGTTACGTATTGGTTTGATCAGCGACCTGGTGCCGCACGAGCAACTACTGCCGGCAGCCTTGGGCCTGGCGCAGCGCATAGCCGTCAATGGACCGCTGGCCGTGCAGGCGATCAAGCGCCTGGCGCTGCAGACCGGCCACCTCACCGCACGCGAATTCGCCACCCAGACCCACCTGCACTGGGGCTTGCTGCGCGACAGCCAGGACCAGGCCGAAAGCCGTCTGGCCCAGGCTGAACAACGCGCCCCGCGATACACCGGGGCGTGACCTGGCAGCCCCGTAATACCGCTGTTCTTGCCTGACAACAATAATTCACAGGAGCGTTCCATGTACCTGACTCAAGGGCTGCACCGCATGCTGCAGCAAAAGCCTGATGCCCTGGCGACGGTGTTTCGCGACCGTCGCCACACCTATGCCCAGCTGGCCGAACGCGTCGCCCGCCTGGCGGGTGCCTTGCAGCAACTGGGGATGCACAGCGGTGATCGGGTTGGCCTGCTCGGCCTGAACTCCGACCGCTTTCTGGAGTACTACTTGGCGACCTGGTGGGGCGGTGGCGTGGTCAACCCGGTGAACATCCGCTGGAGCGTGGCGGAAATCGTCTATTCGCTGGATGATTGCGACACGCGCATTCTGATGATCGATGACGCCTTCCTGCCCATGGCTGAAGCAATCGCCGCCAACGCCAAGGTGCGACCGTTGCTGATTCATGTCGGGGACGGGCCGGCGCCTGCCGGCATGCTCTGCTACGAGCAACTGATTGGTGATGCACAACCGGTGGATGATGCCTTGCGCGGTGGTGATGACCTTGCCAGCATCCTCTACACCGGCGGTACCACCGGACAGCCCAAGGGCGTCATGCTGTCACACATGAACCTATGGTCGGCGGCAATCGCGCGCGCCGCCGATGTGCCGGTGCCGACCGATGCCCTGACCCTGCATATCGCACCGATGTTCCACCTGGCGGCGCTCTCCAGGGTGATTCTGATCGCGCTGATCGGCCTGCCGAGTGTCTTCGTGCCGGCCTTCGATGCCCTGGATGTGATGCGTACCATCGCCCGTGAACGCGTCACCGACATCCTCATCGTGCCCACCATGCTGCAAGCCTTGATCATGCACCCCGCGTTCTCCCAGCATGACCTCAGTTGTCTGCGCAGCTTGACCTATGGCGCGTCGCCGATTGCCGTGCCCTTGCTGGAGCTGGCCTTGAAGGCCTTGCCGCAGGTCGAGTTTACCCAGGGGTATGGCATGACCGAAGCCGTACCGCCGATCTGCGCCAATGGCCCCGAGAACCATGGCCTCGAAGGTATCGCCAATGGTTTGCTGCGTTCGGCCGGCCGGCCTGGGCTAGGCGTAACCGTGCGCATTGTCGACGAACTGGGCAATGAAGTACCTCGCGGTACGGTGGGCGAAGTGGTGGTGCGCGGGCCGAACATTATGCTCGGCTACTGGAACAAGCCGGAAGAAACCGCCCAGGCCCTGCGCGGCGGCTGGATGCACACCGGCGATGGCGCCTACATGGATGATGCGGGCTATCTCTACATTGTCGATCGCTTCAAGGACATGATCGTCAGCGGCGGGGAAAACGTTTATTCCGGCGAAGTGGAAAGTGCCATCGCCAGTCACCCGGCTGTCGCTGCTTGCGCGGTGATCGGCATCCCCTGTGCGCAATGGGGCGAATCGGTGCATGCAGTGATCGTCCTCAAACCGGAGGGTCAGGCCCGCGACGCGGAGATCATCGAACATTGTCGGCAGCAGATCGCTGGCTACAAAACCCCGAAAAGCGTGGAGTTTCGCGACGCGTTGCCGCTGTCCGGCGCGGGTAAAGTCCTCAAGCGTGACCTGCGCGAGCCGTTCTGGGCAGGCAAAGACCGCGGGGTGAGCTGACGCCATGTACATGACCCAATGCCTGCACCGCACCTTGCAGCAGAACCCGGAGCATCTCGCCACCCTCTACGGTGAGCGTCGCCACACCTACCGCCAGTTTGTCGAGCGCGTCGCGCGCCTGGCGGGGGCTTTGCAACGCTTGGGGATGGCCCCGGGCGACCGGGTCGGCATGCTGGCGCACAATAGCGACCGCTACCTGGAATACCTGTTTGCAGTGTGGTGGGGTGGCGGGGTGGTCAACCCGGTGAACTGTCGCTGGAACGTGGCCGAGATCGTCTACTCGCTGGACGATTGCGCTACCGGCATTCTGTTGATCGATGAGGCGTTCGCCGCCGCGGCCGATGACATCCGCCTCATGGCACGCACTCAACCGCTGTTTATCTACGCCGGGGACGGCGATGTGCCGGCGGGCATGCACGGCTTCGAACGGCTGATTGCCAACTCGCCAGCGGTGGAGGATGCCGGACGCGGCGGCGATGACCTGGCCTGCATCATGTACACCGGCGGCACCACCGGTTTTCCCAAAGGGGTGATGCAGTCGCACCTTAATCTCTGGTCGGCCTGCATGCCGCGTATGGTGGACATGCCGCCGATTGCAGGCGGGCGCTTGCTGCATGTGGCCCCGCTGTTCCACGTTGCCGGGATGGCGCGGGCACTGATCCAGTTCCTGGCGGGCGAAAGCCACGTGCTGGTAGCGAGTTTCGATGCCGAACACACCTTGCAGGTGATTGAGCGTGAGCGGATCACCGAAACGTTGCTAGTGCCAAGCATGATCCTCGCACTGTTGGCCCATCCGCATTTCGACCGTTATTACCTGGGCAGCCTCAAACGCCTGACCTATGGCGCCTCACCCAGCGCTGGCGAGATGGTCGAGCAGTTGCTGGCGCGCTTACCCGATATCGAGCTGTCCCACTCCTATGGTCTCACCGAGGCCTGCCCGGTGGTATCCAGTAACTTGCCGTGCAACCACCGCCCCGAAGCGCGGGTCAGTGGGCTGTCGCGCTCGGTGGGCCGTGGCGGCCTTGGCGTGCAGGTGAAAATTGTCGATCCCCACGGGCGTGAGGTGCCGCGCGGTACGGTCGGCGAGATCATCGTCCGGGGGCCGAACATCATGCAAGGCTACTGGAACAAACCTGAAGAAACCGCCAACGCCTTGCGTGAGGGTTGGTTGTACACCGGCGACGCCGCCTATATGGACGAGCAGGGTTATCTGTTCATCGTCGACCGGCTCAAGGACATGATTGTCAGTGGCGGCGAGAACATCTACTCGGCCGAAGTCGAGAACGTTCTCGCTCGACACCCGTCAGTGGCCCAGTGCGCGGTGATTGGCGTTCCCCATCCGCAGTGGGGCGAAGCGGTGCACGCGGTGGTGGTGCGCAACCCCGGTGCTCAGGTGGACGCGGCGCAATTGCGTGCGCATTGCCGCCAGTTCATCGCCCGCTACAAGTGCCCCAAGACCGTGGAGTTTCGCGAGCAATTGCCGCTCTCGGCGGCAGGCAAGGTGCTCAAACGAGTGCTGCGCGAGCGCTATGGGGCGGGCGCAGCAGCACCTGCGAACTGACGTCGTTTTCAGGCTTTACAGCATCCGTTCGCGCTACCCGATCCGGGTGGCTTCAACACCCCCCCCGGCTCACTACATTGGGGCTACGAACCAGGCGCAGCTCGGCCTGGCAACCCACTGGAGGTCCCGATGCACATCAACCGTACCGTCTACCGTGAAGACCATGAAATGCTGCGTGAAAGCGCGCGGCGTTTCTTTGAGCGTGAATGCCTGCCCAAGCAGGCGCAGTGGGACGAAGCCGGGCAGGTCGACCGGGAAACCTGGCTCAAGGCCGGTCGCCACAACCTGCTGTGCCTCACGGTGCCGGCCGAATATGGTGGCGGTGGCGGTGACTTCGGACATTCTGCGGTGCTCATCGAAGAGCTGTACCGCGCCGGTGTCTCGGGCTGGAGCCTGGGGGTGCATTCGGACATCGTTGCACCCTACATCGTGCGCCTGGGCACTGAAGCACAAAAGCAACAATGGCTGCCGAAAATCTGTACCGGCGAAACCGTGCTGGCAGTGGCCATGACCGAACCGGGCACCGGCTCTGACCTCAAAGCCATCCGCACCACCGCCGTGCGTGACGGTGACGAGTGGGTGATCAACGGCAGCAAGACCTTCATCAGCAATGGTCTGTCTTGCGACATGGTCGTGGTGGTGTGCAAGACCGACCCTGGCGCCGGTGCCAAGGGCTGCAGCCTGATCATGGTCGAATGCGACCGGCCAGGTTTTCGCCGCGGCCGCAAACTTGAAAAAGTCGGCCAGGCGGCGGCCGACACCGCCGAGATGTTCTTCGACGACGTGCGGGTGCCGGTGGGCAACCTGCTGGGCGAAGAGAACAAGGGCTTTATCCATTTGATGGAAGAGCTGCCCCAGGAGCGTCTGGTGATTGCCCTGTACAGCGCTGCCAAGCTCGAACGCATGCTTGAGCAGACCATTGAGTATGTGAAGGACCGCAAGGCGTTCAACCAGACCGTCTGGGACTTTCAGAACACCAAATTCAAACTCGCCGACATCAAGGCGCAAGCCACCGCCGTGCGCTTGACCATCGACCACTACATCGGTGAGCACATGCGCCGCCGCCTGACGGTGCAAGAGTCGGCGATCGCCAAACTGCTCGCCACCGAGACCCTGTGCAAGTGCATCGACGACATGGTCCAGCTGCACGGCGGCTACGGCTACATGCTCGAGTACCCGATTGCCCGTGCCTTTGTCGACATGCGTGTGACGCGCATTTTCGGCGGTACCAGTGAAGTGCTGCGCGAGTTGATCGCGCGCCAGCTTTGATCCATTCCCGTTATTTTCAGGTGACTCCATGAGCGAAAACGTACTGGTTGTCGGCGTTGGCATGATTCCGTTCAGCAAACCCGGCACAAGCCCGACCTATGTGCAGATGGGCGCTGAAGCGGTGCGCCGCGCCCTGGCCGATGCCGGCATTGGCTACGAGCTGGTGCAGGAGGCTTATGCCGGTTATGTCTACGGTGACTCCACCTGCGGCCAGACTGTGCTGTATGAAGTGGGCATGACCGGCATTCCGGTGGTCAACGTCAACAACAATTGCTCCACCGGTTCTACCGCGCTGTACTTGGCGCGCAAGGCCATCGAGTCAGGGTCGGCCGATTGTGTGCTGGCGGTCGGTTTCGAACAGATGCAGGCCGGCCCGTTGAAGTCTCACTGGGATGATCGCCCGCCGACCCGTGAGCGCTTTTTGCCGATCCTGCGCGGCCTGACTGCCGATGTTGGCAGCGACATGGCACAGGCGCTGCGCACCTTTGGCGGCGCTGGGCGCGAGTACATGCAAAAGTACGGTACACGCATGGAAACCTTCGCCGCTGTGCGCGCCAAGGCCAGCCGTCATGCGGCCAACAATCCCCTGGCGCTGTTTCGCAAAGTCCTTAAAACCGAAGACGTGATGGCTGACCCGGTGCTCTGGCCTGGGGTGATGACCCGGCTGATGGCCTGTCCGCCGACGTGCGGCGGCGCTGCGGCGATTCTGGTTTCAGAGCGTTTCGCCCGTAAATATGGCCTGCGCCGCGACGTGCAGATCCTGGCGCAGGCGATGACCACTGACACCCCCGAATCGTTCAACTTCAACAAGCCTTCGATGCTCGACTGGGTGGGGACGCACATGACCCGCGCGGCGGTGACGCAGGTTTACGAGAAGGCCGGCGTCGGCCCGCAGGATATCGACGTCTGCGAGTTACACGACTGCTTCGCCCAGAACGAGGTGATCTGTTACGAGTCCCTGGGCTTTTGCCCTGAAGGCGGCGCGGAACAGTTCGTCAAAGACGGCGACAACACCTACGGCGGGCAGATCGTCATCAACCCCTCGGGTGGCCTGCTCTCCAAAGGGCATCCGCTGGGGGCCACCGGCCTGGCCCAGTGCTACGAACTGACTCAGCAACTGCGCGGTAACGCCGAACAGCGTCAGGTCGAACGCGCGCGTCTGGCCATGGCCCACAACCTGGGCCTGGGTGGTGCGTGTGTAGTGACGCTGTACGGCAACGTTAACGCAGCGGGCTAGTCGCCGTGTGCTGCCCATCACCCCGAGTGTAAGGACGTCACCCGAATCCCCCTTGCATGGATGCACCCCTCATCCCTAACCGGAGAACCGCATGACAAAAACAACAATGCGCGGCGTCTTCCAGCCAAGTCTGCTGGCCGTAGCTGTAACCTTTGCCACCAGCGCGGGCAACCACGCCCACGCGGTTGAATTTCATATCGGTGAGATCCAGGGCAACTTCGATTCGGCACTGTCCATCGGCGCCAGTTGGGCAACCAGCGACGCGGATTCGAAGTTCATTTCCAACTTCAACTCACAGGGCAAGTCGGGTTCGTCCGCATCGCGGACCACCGACGACAACCGTCTGAACTTCAAGAAGGGTGAAACCTTCTCGAAAATCTTCAAGGGCGTGCATGACCTGGAGCTCAAGTACGGTGACAGCGGTGCCTTCGTGCGCGGCAAGTACTGGTACGACTTTGAGTTGATGGACGAGCATCGGCCGTTCTATGACATCGACGACAGTGGGCGCGATCGCGCCGCCAAGTCGTCCGGTGCGATGTTTCTCGACAGCTTCGTTTATCACAATTACGCGATTGGTGATCTGGTCGGCAACGTTCGACTTGGCAAACAGGTGGTGAGTTGGGGTGAGAGCACCTTCATCGGCAACTCGATCAACAGCATCAACCCCATCGATGTCGCGGCGCTGAGGCGTCCAGGCGCCGAAGTGAAGGAAGGCCTGATTCCGGTCAACCTGTTCTATTTGTCTCAAGGGCTGACCGAGAACCTCACCGCCGAGGCGTTCTTGCAGCTGGAGTGGGAGAAATCGGTGGTCGACAACTGCGGGACCTTCTTCGGCAACGATGGCGTCCCTCAGGGCTGTAACGACCGTCTGGTGATTGCCGGTCTCGACCTGCCACCTGGCCAGGCGCAAAACACCGGGGGGCTGGGCGCGATTGCTGCGGGTCTGGACGATGCCTACATCCCGCGGCTCAAGGACAAGGACGCCCGTGACAGCGGTCAGTACGGCCTGGCCTTGCGCTGGTTCGTGCCGCAACTCAATGACACCGAGTTTGGTGCCTACGCCATGAACTACCACAGCCGTAACCCTTACCTGAGCATCAATCAGATGAGCAGTGCGGCGGGTGGCCTGGCCTCGGCACGCAGCGCCCGTTACTTCATCGATTATCCGGAAGACATTCGCCTGTATGGCGTGAGCTTCCAGACCAACGTCGGCTCTGTGGCCCTGGGTGGCGAAGTCAGCTATCGGCCGAACATGCCGCTGCAGTTGAACACCGCAGACCTGCTGTCCGCTGCGACGTTTGGCGCCACTTCACCGCTGATCACCACCGGTTTTGCCGGCCGGAGCCTGGGCGCCGAAGTCAATGGCTACAAGCGCATGGCGGTGTCTCAGGCGCAGATGACCGCCACCCAGTTCTTTGACCAGGTACTGGGTGCCAGCCGCCTGACGCTGGTGGGGGAGGTGGGCTACAACCATATCAATGGCTTGGGCAAGGCTGACGGTTCCGATCTGCGCTTTGGCCGCAGCCCGGCCTTTGGTGCCGGTGAGTTGCCAGGGGCGGCAGGCCTGGCCACGTGCCAAGGCAGCGCAGCGGGCACCCCGAGGGCCAGCAATCCGGCCCAGGAATGCAACGATGATGGTTTCTATACCAGCAACAGCTGGGGCTATCGGCTGCGCGGCAAGCTCGACTACCAGAACGTGATCGCCGGCATCAACCTGTCGCCCAACCTGGCCTGGTCCCACGACGTTGAGGGCTATGGCCCGAACTTCGACGAAGGGTCCAAGGCGGTCAGTGTCGGCGTGGATGCCGAGTACCAGAACACCTACACCGCCAGCCTGAGTTACACCAACTTCTTTGATGGCGATTTCAACACCAACGTCGACCGCGACTTTCTCGCCCTGAGCTTCGGCTTGAATTTCTGATGCAACCCTGCCAGAGGTACTTGAACATGAACGCACGTTTCATTTTGCGCGCTGGCGCACTGAGTCTTTCACTGCTGGCCAGTGGCGTAATGGCCGCCGTTTCTCCTCAGGAGGCTGCCCAACTGGGCACTACCCTGACCCCGCTGGGGGCCGAGAAAAAGGCCAATGCCGACGGTAGCATTCCGGCCTGGACCGGTGGCCTCAAGCCCGGCGCTGCGGCGTTGGACAACGGCTTTCTCGGTGATCCATTCGCCAATGACAAACCGTTGTTGGTGATTACCGCCGCCAACGCCGAGCAATACAAGGACAAACTCACCCCGGGCCAGTTGGCCCTGTTCAAGCGCTACCCGGACAGCTACAAGATTCCGGTGTACAAGACCCAGCGTACAGCGGCCTCGCCGCAGAACATCTACGACATTGCCAAAGAAAGTGCGGTGACTACTGAGCTGACGCCTGATGGCAACGGCCTGGAGCATTTTTCCCAAACCCGCTACTACCCATTCCCGATCCCTAAAAGTGGCGTTGAAGTCTACTGGAACCACACCAATCGCTACCGTGGCGGCAACATGACGCGCGAGGCGGCCCAGGCGGCACCGCAAACCAACGGCTCCTACTCGATTGTTGAATACAACGATACCTTGGCTTTTCCGCAACTGATGGACGACGTCAAGCAGGGGCAGGGCGATAACGTCCTTTACTACTACAAGCAGGAAATCACCGCACCGTCGCGTCTGGCCGGCAGCGTGGTGCTGATCCACGAAACCATCGATCAGGTCAAGGAACCCCGCCTGGCCTGGGTCTACAACGCCGGTCAGCGCCGGGTGCGGCGTGCACCGCAGGTGGCCTACGACGGCCCGGGCAATGGCTCTGACGGCATGCGCACCGCCGATAACACCGACATGATGAACGGCGCGCCGGACCGCTATGACTGGAAGCTGATTGGCAAGAAGGAGATGTACATCCCCTACAACAACTACAAGCTGCAGTCGCCGAAACTCAAGTACGACGACATCATCAAACCGGGGCACATCAACCAGGACCTGACGCGTTATGAGTTGCATCGTGTCTGGCATGTACAGGCCACGCTCAAACCGGGGCAACGGCATATCTATGCCAAGCGCGACATGTACTTTGACGAAGACACCTGGCAACTGGCCGAAGTCGATCACTACGATGGCCGCGGTCAGCTGTGGCGGGTGGCGGAGGGCTATGCGATGAATGATTACGAACGTGGTGCCGCCAACTTCGCCATGCTCGGTATCTACGACCTGATCGCGGGACGCTACAACGTACTGGCGATGACCAACCAGTCGCGACACGCCACTACCTACGGGATTAGTGCGAAGTTGACAGACTTTACTCCGTCGGCGCTGCGTAACGCCGGGATCCGCTGAGGCTTGAAAGGCCTTGCTTGAAACAACGCCCTGTTCGCAGGGCGTTGTGCATTTCGGTCCATGCCGGATTCCGCCTTGCCAGCGATGCGGGCACCGCGCAACAACTGACACCGCGCCGATTCAAGCGTACTCAACCACCTGATCCGGGTGGCGGCAGCGCCAAGCTGATGATCAACCATGCAACCAGCATCCTGACAATAACAAGCGAGGAAGTGATGAGCGCTATCGAAGATTCGACGAGCACAGACATCCGCACGATCCTGGAAAAGCAACGAGCAGCGTTTCTGGCCAATGAGCCCTACAGTGCCGAGCAACGCAGTGAACTGATCGACCGGGCGATCGGTTTGCTGATCAACCATGAACAGGAAATCATCGATGCTTTGACCGCCGATTTTGGCCACCGCAGCCCGAGTTTCTCCAAGGGCAGCGAGGTGCTCTCACCCTTGTTAACGCTCAAGCAGACCAAGGCACAACTTGCCCAGTGGATGCAGCCCGAAACGCGTGAAGTCAAGGCTGGTCAAGCCTGGGTGCAGTATCAGCCACTGGGCGTAGTGGGTATCGTCACCGCCTGGAACGTGCCCGGCTATATGGTATTCAGCGGCCTGGCAGGCGCACTGGCCGCGGGCAACCGGGTGATGATCAAACCGTCGGAGTTCACCCCGCACACCTCGGCACTGATCGCTCGATTGATCCGCTCGGTTTACGCTGAAGACGAAGTGGCGGTGGTGCTGGGCGATGCCCAGGTCGGTCAGGCATTCTGTGGCCAACCCTTTGACCATTTGCTGTTCACCGGTGCCACCAGCATCGGCAAGCATGTGCTGCGCGCAGCGGCAGAGAACCTGGTGCCGGTCACCCTGGAACTGGGCGGAAAATCGCCGAGCATCATCTCCCGCTCTGCCGACTTCAACGACGCGGTGACCAAGGTGGTCATCGGCAAGCTGCTCAACGCCGGGCAACTGTGTGTGGCGCCTGACTACGTGTTTGTGCCGCGCGAATCGGTCGATGCCTTCATCAATGTGGCCAAGGCCGTAGTGGCCAAGGTCTTTCCCACCCTCAAAGACAACCCTGACTACACCTCGATCATCAACGCCCGCCATGTGCAGCGTTTGCACGGCTATCTGACTGAGGCGCGCCAAGCCGGTGTCGAGGTGATCGAACTCAACCCCAGCGCCGAGGACTTGAGCCAGGCGCCGGGGAACAAAATTGCCCCGACCTTGTTGCGTAACCCCAGTGACCAACTGCAGGTGATGCAGGACGAGATTTTCGGCCCGCTGTTGCCGATCAAACCCTACGACACCATCACCGAGGTGATTGCCTGGATCAACGCGCGGCCGCGACCTTTGGCGCTGTATTACTTTGGCCACGACGCCGAAGAGCAAGCCCGTGTCCTTAACCGCACCTGCTCGGGTGGGGTAACCCTCAATGGCGTGCTCAGCCATGCCAGCACCGAAAGTCTGCCGTTTGGCGGCGTTGGCCAGAGTGGCATGGGTGCTTACCACGGCATCGATGGCTTTCGCACCTTCAGTCATGCCAAGGCCGTACTGAATACCGCGCCAAACCCGGCTTGAGCCCTACGTCCCCATCAAGAGAATTGCCATGAAAGCTGCCGTATTCCACCAGGTTGGAGCCCCGCTGGTTATCGAAGAAGTGGGCATTAGCAAGCCGGGTCCGCGAGAAGTGCTGATCCGTACCAAAGCCGTCGGCGTCTGCCACTCAGACCTGCATGTGATCGATGGTTCTTTTCCATTCCCCGGCCCCCTGGTGTTAGGGCATGAGGCCGCTGGCGTGGTCGAGCAGGTCGGCTCCGAGGTCCGTTCGGTCAAGCCCGGCGATCATGTGGTGACCTGTCTGACCGTGTTCTGTGGCCACTGTGAACATTGCGTGACCGGCCACCTGGCGCGGTGTGTTTCACCCGAAACCAAGCGCGCAGCCGATGAAGAATCGCGGCTGACCTACGTGCAAAAACCGATCCCGCAATTCGTCAACCTGTCCGGCTTTGCCGAACAGATGCTGGTGCATGAGAACGCCTGCGTGGCGATCCGCCGCGACATGCCGTTGGACCGCGCCGCGCTGCTGGGCTGTGCGGTCACCACCGGTACCGGCGCGGTGTTCAATACCGCCAAGGTGCGTCCGGGGGAAACCGTCGCGGTCATTGGCTGTGGCGGTATTGGCCTGGCTGCCATCAACGGCGCGGCGCTGGCCGGAGCAGGGCGAATCATTGCCATCGACATGCTCGACAGCAAACTGGAACTGGCTCGCCAGTTTGGCGCCACGGATGTGGTCAACGCCAAGAGCGGTGATGCTGCCAAACAGGTGCTGGAACTGACCCGTGGTGGTGTCCATCACGCGTTCGAATGCATCGGCCTCAAGCAGACTGCTGAACAGGCGTTCGCCATGCTCGCCCGGGGTGGCACCGCCACCGTGATCGGCATGCTCAAGCCAGGCCTGAAAATCGAGGTGGACCCTCTGCAGTTGTTGCATGAACGGCGTATCCAGGGCTCGTTGATGGGCTCCAACCGTTTCCCGGTGGACATGCCGCGCCTGGTGGACTTCTACATGGCTGGCAAGCTCAAGCTCGACCAGATGATTTCCCAGCGCATCCGCCTTGAGGACATCAACGAAGCCTTCGATGAGTTGCGCCGTGGTGAACTGGCTCGCTCGGTGATCATCTTCGACGAGTAAAACGCGCCCACATGAACCGTCTGCCGTCCACCAAGGCGGCAGCTCCCCGGTCTACGGAGTTGATTGATGGACATTGATTACACCGCGCCCGAGCAGGCCTTTCGCGAGGACGTTCGAGGCTTTTTGCGTGACCGGCTGCCCAACGCGCTGTCCGAGCGGATTACCCAGGGCAAGCGCCTGAGCAAGGCGGATCAAGTGCAGTGGATGCAGATTCTCAACCAGCAGGGTTGGTTAGCCCCCGGCTGGCCAGTGGAACTGGGCGGCACCGGTTGGAGCGCCGTGCAAAAGCACATTTTTGACGAAGAGTGCTTTGCCGCCGGGGCGCCAAAAGTGGTGTCGTTCGGGCTGAAAATGGTGGCGCCGGTGATCATCAAGTTCGGCACCGAGGCACAGAAAGCGCATTTTTTACCGCGCATCCTGAGCTGCGAGGATTGGTGGTGCCAGGGCTATTCCGAGCCAGGTGCCGGCTCGGACCTCTCCTCACTGAAGACCCGCGCGACCCGCGACGGCGAGCATTATGTGGTCAACGGCCAGAAGACCTGGACCACCCTGGCGCACTATGCCGACTGGATGTTCTGTCTGGTGCGCACCGACCCAGAGGCGCGTCAGCAGCGCGGCATTTCCTTTTTGCTGATTGATATGAATACGCCAGGCATTACCGTGCGGCCAATCATCACCCTGGATGGCGAACATGAAGTCAACGAAGTGTTCTTTGACAACGTGCGGGTGCCGGTGGCGAACCTGGTAGGGGAGGAAAACCAAGGCTGGACCTGCGCCAAGTACTTGTTGACCCACGAACGCACCAGCATCGGGGGTATCGCCCAGAACAAGGCGTTGCTCAGCCGTCTCAAGCACATGGCAGCGCAGGAGTTGCGTGACGGCCGGCCGTTGATCGAGGAGCCGTTGTTCCGGGCGCAGATTGCTGAGGTAGAGATGCAACTGATGGCCGCGCAGATGAGCAACCTGCGCACCTTGGCTGCGGTGCAGGAGGGCGGTGCACCGGGGGCGGAAAGCTCGTTCCTGAAGATCAAGGGTACCGAGATCCGCCAGGCCATTACCTACCTGATGAGCAAGGCGGTAGGCCCCTATGCCATGCCGTTCATCGAGGATGAGCTGGGCTACGGCGATGAGCCGTTGCTGTACACCGAGTACAGCAGTGCGGCCACCTATCAATACCTGGATGCGCGCAAGGCTTCGATCTACGGTGGGGCCAACGAAATCCAGAAGAACATCATCGCGAAAATGATCCTCGAACTCTAAGGCGCCTTGCTCATGGATTTCAAACTGACTCAAGAGCAGCTGATGCTGCAGGATACCGCTGCCCGTCTGGTACGCGACAACTATGATTTTGAGCGGCGCGAGCAGTATCGGCGCCGCGAGCACGGCTTCAGCGAGCCGTTCATGCAGCAGCTAGGCGAGCTTGGCCTGTGCGCTGTGTCCTTTGCTGAAAGCTACGGCGGCTTTGGCGGCGGTGGCGTGGAAAACATGCTGATCATCACCGAATTAGGCCGCGGTCTGTGCCTTGAACCCTATCTGCACTCGGTGGTGTTCGCCGGTGGCCTGGTTGCCCAGTTAGGCAACCGGGTACAGAAGGAAGCGCTGTTGCCACAGGTGGCCAGCGCGAGCCTGCAACTGGCGGTCGCTGTTGACGAGCCGCACAGCCATTATCAGCTGCACGATGTACAGACGGTCGCGACAGCGGTGGAGGGCGGCTGGAAGCTCAAGGGGCGTAAATCGGTGGTGATCGGTGGGCAGAGCGCCGGCTTGATCCTGGTCTCGGCACGTAACGGCCACGGTGTCAGAGACGAACAGGGCATAAGTCTGTTTTTGGTCGATCCACATGCGCCGGGTGTGCGTCGGCGTGCATTTGCCACCCTGGATGGGCGCATGGCCTGCGAGCTGTACCTGGACGATGTGTGGGTCGGTGCCGATGCGCTACTGGGCGAGGCGGGCCAGGCCTTGCCAGCGATCCGCTATCAGCAAGGCCGTGCCATCGCCGCGCAGTGCGCCGAAGCCGTTGGCAGCATGGAGGCGGCGTGCGCCTTGACCCTCGACTACCTGAAAACCCGAGAGCAATTCGGGCAAGCCATTGGCAAGTTCCAGGTGTTGCAGCACCGCATGGTCGATATGCGCATTGAGTTGGACCAAGCCACCTCCATGGCCTTGCTCGCCGCCTGCGTGGCCGACCAGCCGGACACTGACGCGCGCAGTCGTACGCTGGCGGCGGCCAAGTTCATCGTCAGCCGCGCCAGTCGCTTTATCGCCGATCAAGGCATCCAGCTGCACGGTGGTATTGGCCTGACCTGGGAATACATGCTTTCGCATCATGCCAAGCACTTGCTGATGGTGGCGCGTCAGTTTGGCGATGATGATCACCACCTTCACGCGTATGCGCGTTTGTTGCAGGTCGCCTGAACGCGGCGGTAAGCGCGGCCTAGGCCCGCGATCAGAGGGGCATATGCACAGATGATTGCCCGCTGAACCAGTCCAGTACGGCCTGCCGCGCCGGGTGTCGGGTGCTGGCCGGCTGCATCCACAAGGCATAGACCCCACCGGTCTTCAATGCCGGGCCAAACGGGATGATCAGATCACCGCGATCAATCTGTTCCTGGGCCAGGGCAAGGTCGGTCATGGCGATACCCAGGCCACGGCTCGCGGCATCCAGGGCCAATTCGTCGAGGTTGAAGGTCACGTGCTTGCGATGGCCCGAGAGTGCCTGGCCATTGGCTTTCAACCAGCAGGCCCACTCCAGGTGTTCGGTTGAACCGTGAATCAGCGGGTAATGCGCCAGCGCGTCGAGGCTTGCCGGGGCCGGTTTGCCATCCACCAGACCGGGGGCGCAGACCGGCACCAGGGTTTCCTCGAACAGGGTGTGCTGGGCCGGGTCCGCAGGTGCCGTTGGCAAGTAAACGATACAGGCATCGCAATCGTGCGAAGGGTCGACTTGTGCCGTCGCCACGGTTTCGATCGACAGCGTCAGGTCGGGATGCTGGTGGTAGAAATCCGTCAGCCGCGGCAGCAGCCAGCGCACCGCGAGTGACACATGAATGCGAATGCGCAAGGGCCTGTCCTGCGGAACAAGGCGCGCTTGCAAGCTTTGCAACTCAGTGAGCAGGCGGCGAGCACTGGCCAGAACCTCCTTGCCTTCGGCGGTCAGCGCCACGTTACGACTGCTGCGCAGCAGCAGGGCCACGCCGTAGTGACTCTCCAACTGCTGGATTTTCCGGCTCACCGCGCTCTGGGTCAGGCACAGGCGCGTGGCCGCCTCGGTGAAGTTGCCGGTGTCGGCCACTTCGACCAAGGCCTGCAGGGCATGCATCGAGGGCGCTCTAAACAGTTTATCCATGCCAAAACAGCATAGATGAATGCATTAATAGCGTTGGATCAGCCATCGTAAACCTCATATTTTCTAGCTCAGGCAGTCGCAATGAAAGCATGTGCCCATGCTAATTGTTCATGCGGCGCGCATACAACAAGACTGAGCAGCATGAGGTGAGAAAATGACTGAGAACCGGTGCGGCTGGATCGTGCAAGCTGGCGATTGTCCTGTGCAACCCAGTCTGCGAGGCACCGAACGGGCCGACTGGCTGATTATCGGAGGCGGATTCACCGGTTTGTCGGCCGCGCATTCGCTGGCAGAAATGCACCCCAATGCACGTATTGTCCTGGTCGACCGCCAGCGCGCTGCCCAAGGCGCCTCGGCGAGAAACTCGGGGTTTGTGGTCGCCCACGAAAATCCCTCGGGTGAGGAACTGCTCGGGCGTTCGGGGCACGACTATTACCGCCAGAGCACCGAGATCAGCCGCGCCGCCAACAATGAGGTGCGACGTCGACTTGAACAGCTGGGCATCGACTGCGACTGGCGTGAAGACGGCTACTTCTTTGCCGTGCATGACGCCGACAAGCTCGAAGAGGCTGAGTTGCGGGTACAGACCCTGCAGGCTGTAGGGGCCAATGCGCAATTTTTGCAGGGTAGGGCGTTGGCCAGTCAGTTGGGTAGCGAGTTTTACCGCGCGGGCATCCACTGTGGCGGCGGCAACGCCCTGCTACAGCCGGCCAAGTACGCCAAGGGCTTGCGTGAGATGCTGCCGGCTGCGGTTTCGCTGTTCGAACAGACTGAAGTCAGCGGGCTGGAGCGCGTGGCCAACGGCAGCATCCGCGCCCGTTCCCCCCACGGCTGTGTCGAGGCCACTCAGGTGCTGGTGTGCGTGGGCCCGTTCATGCCACGGGTCGGGTTGCAAGATCGCGCGGTGTTCCCGCTGGAATTGAGCGCCTCACTAACGCGTCCGTTGACCGATGTCGAATACCAGCAAATGGGCAGCCCGGCGCCCTGGGGCGTGCTGTCGACCCGCCCGGCCGGCGCTACATTGCGCTTGACCAATGACCGACGCCTGCTGATTCGCAACACGGTGGAGTACCGCCGCAGCGACCTCAACGCTGACGCCCTCAAGGTGCGCAGGCACACCCATGTACGCGGTTTGCAACGGCGTTTCCCCTGGTTGACCGAGCAGCATCTGCAGTTCACCTGGACCGGACACCTCAGTGCCACCCGATCGGGGGAACCACGCTTCGCCCGAGTTGCCCCCGGCATTCATGCCGTCGCCGGCTGCAACGGTTCCGGCGTGGCGCGCGGCACGTTATGGGGGCGGTTGTTGGCGGAAATGGCCAGCGGCAGTCAGTCGCCACTGCTGAGCCAGGTGCTGAGCCAGGCCGAACCCGGCTGGCTGCCACCCAGCCCGTTTTTCGATATTGGTGCCTCGCTGCGGCTGCGCTATGAGGCCTGCCGTGCGCAAACAGAGTCCTGACCTTACTAACAAGAACGAGAATGCCATGACGACGCTCAAACACCTTGCCATTGCCCTGTGCGCCAGTACCAGCTCAATTGCCGCCGCGGCCGATACGGTGCGCATCTCCAACTGGAGCAACTACATCGCCAGCGATACCTTGAGCAATTTCACCGCGCAGACCGGTATCCACACCACTTACGACCTGATCGACAGCAACGAGATGCTTGAGGCCAAACTGATCACCGGCAGCAGTGGCTACGACGTGGTCAGCCCGTCCAACCACTTCCTCGCCCAGCTGATCAAGGCCGGTGCGCTGCAGAAGCTGGACAAGAGCAAGTTGTCGAACTGGAAGAACCTCGACCCGCAGTTGCTGAAGATGATTGAGGTCAACGACCCGGGTAACGAGTACGGTTTCCCCTATATGTGGGTGACCGTCGGCATCGGTTACAACGTCGAGAAGATCAAGGCGATCTTTGGCACGACCGACGTGACCATGAGCTGGGACCTGCTGTTTGACCCGAAGAACATCGAAAAGCTTAGCCAGTGCGGTGTCGCGTTTATCGACAATTCGACGCAACTGTTGCCGATTACCCTCAACTACCTGGGGCTCAAACACGACAGCGAAAACCTCGCCGACTACAAGCAGGCCGAAGCCGCGCTGCTCAAGGTCAAGCCGTACGTGCAGTACTTTCATCAGTCCAAGTACGTCAGTGACCTGGCCAACGGCAACATCTGTGTGGCCATCGGTTTCAGTGGTGATATCGCCCAGGCGGCATCCATTGCCCGTGAAGCCAACAACGGCGTCAACATCGGTTACACGATTCCCAAAGAAGGGTCGACCCTGGCAGTGGACATGGTGGTCATGCCGCGCAATGCGCCCAACCAGGACAATGGCTACGCCTACATGAACTACTTGCTCGAACCCAAGGTGATCGCTGACATCAGTAATGCCATCCACTACCCCAATGGCAACAGTGCCGCCTTGCCCCTGGTGGAGCAGAAACTGCGTGATGATCCCGCCATGTACCCGGCACCGGCGGTGATGAACACCCTGTTTGCGCTCAAGGCGATGCCGCCGAAAATCATGCGCCAGGTGACGCGGCTGTGGACCAAAGTCACCAGTGGACTCTGAACCGGGCAGCCTTGCTATGGCGCGTTACGCGCGACAGCGCAGGGCCGCGCCTTCGATCTTGGCACCGTCGGTGTTCTCCTCGCCATTGGCCACGGCCATGCTGTCGGCGCCCAGGTCCGCGGCGCGATTGAAGGCCATGCGCAAGGTTTCGTCAGGGTCGGAACCTTGGACGGTGAACATCTGGAGCAGGTTGCAGTGCTCAGAGGAGGCCGCAGTCACCAGGCTGACCTTGGCCCCGGCTTCAGTCAGTTGAGTGCTGCAGCCGCCGAGCAGTACAGCGGCGATACACAAGGTGACGGTGAGTGGCGCTTTAAGCATATTCGTTTCCTTACTGATGGCCACCGAGCAACGTGTGCTTGAGCACGTTGCCGGTGGTGGCTTCATAGTGGGCGGTGGGACGCTTCGACTTGCCCCGCGATAAGCCAACTCACCGGATGGCCGCATCTGCGGCCTTAACCCGCTAAACAACTCACGCCACAGGCGCTTGCCTCGCTTGCACAGTACGTTTCAGCAC